>Ga0157369_10008525_pt1 | contig 11756 bp, 10 predicted proteins | sample C25metaG_FD_113461 | JGI IMG/M metagenome (GOLD analysis project Ga0157369, IMG submission 113461) | Corn rhizosphere microbial communities from Kellogg Biological Station, Michigan, USA - C2-5 metaG | ecosystem: Host-associated > Plants > Roots > Rhizosphere > Soil | place: USA: Michigan... | reverse complement strand
CGGTTGCATGCGTGCGGCGCGCGATGAGCCCTTGCTGCTCCAGCCGCGCCAGCACTTGCGACGTCATCTTGACGTCGGTGCCGGCTTGGGCTGCCACGGCAAGTTGGTTCGGCGTCTCGCCGTGCTCGCCCAGCCAGTACGTGCAGGCCAGTAGCACGAACTGCACGTGAGTCAGCCCGAGCGGCGCGAGCGTGGCCGTGATGGCCCGCTGCCAGCGAAGCGTCAGGTGCCACAGCAGGAAGCCGGGGCTCTCACCTGGCCCGCCGGCAAACCGCGTCACGATCGGACGACGCCGGCGCTGCGCGCCGCGGCAGCTTCGAACAGACCTTGCATCGCGGCCGGGAAGTCGGCGCTGATCTGCGGCCCAAGTTCTGGCCCGAGCGAATCGGCGCCGGCACCGTCGATCACCAGCTCGTGTGTCACCCGGGTGCCGGCCGGCGTCGGCACTAGCGTGTGCCGGAAAGTGAGCGCAACGTCGCCGAACTCCGTCTGGTCGGCGTACCGCTGGTTCTCGACCAGCTCGATGATGCGCGAGCGGAACGTGTCTTGCCCGGCGGGCGTGACAGAGAGCTCGGTACCGACGGCGAACGGCCCGTGAATCTCGAAAACGTCGCCACCAGCGGCTGCGATCGTGCCTGTGTGGATGTCGCGCAGCGCCGCCCAGACTGCGCTTGCGGGCAGCGGCGTTTCGGCTGCATGTTCGGTGGTCCACATGATTTCGACGTCCTCCCTTTCGTAGTTAGTCTGTACGTAGACAGTCTACGCAGAGACTATCTTCACCGGTCAAGACGTTGGACGGCGACAACCTTCTGCGGGTCCTTTGTGCTGAGTCGCATTCGGCTCACGGCAAAGCGTCTCGACCAACACATGCCCGCTGTCCGCGGCTCGGGCTAGCGTGCTGCTGTGCGCGTGGAGCCTGTCGAGGAAGGTGGCGGCGTGGGCATGGCGGGCGAGGCCGGGCGTCGGGTTGTGCCGACGGTGGGTGTTCTGCTGCTCGCGGCAGCCCTTGCCGCGGGGTGCACGAGCTCGGGCAGCTCAGCACCGCAGGCGACCACCAGCGCGCAGAGCCTGAGAGGTGAGCAGGTGCACGTTCTCGGCCTGTGGAGCGGCCCCGAACTCGACAACTTCATGAAGGTCACGTCGGCGTGGGAAGCGAACACTGGCGGTGTCGTTGACTGGCAAGCAACCCAGGATCCGACGGCCGCACTCGCCGCGAGTGCGCAGGCGGAAGGTGCGCCCGATATCGCTGTGCTGCCGAATCTGGAGCTGATGCAGCAGCTGGCGGCGCAACACAAGTTGGTCGCGCTCGACTCGGTCTTGGACATGAAGCAAGTCGATCGCGACTACGCGCCGGCCTGGATCAACCTCGGCAGCTACAACGACAAGCTCTACGGCATCTTTTACAAGGTCACCGACAAGGCCACGGTCTGGTACAACCCGAAGGCCTTCGCAGCCGCAAACTATGCAGTTCCCAAGACGTGGAATGACATGGTCTCGCTGGCCGACAAGATGGTCGCTGATGGCCGCACGCCCTTCTCGGTCGTGGCGGCGAGCGGTCCGGCTAACGGCTGGGCCCTTACCGACTGGATTTCGGAGATCGTGCTGAACAACTGCGGGCCTGACGTGTACGACCGATGGATTTCCGCCAAACTCCCATGGACCGACGCGTGCATCAAACAGTCCTTCGACATGTTCGACACGATCGTCCGGACGAAGGGGTACGTGCTCGGCGGCGCCCAGCGCATCACCTCGACAACCGACGCAGCCGGCGGAGACCCGCTCTACACCAATCCGCCGAGCGCTTACATGTACCACCTCGCGTCGTTCGCGCAGGGGTTCATCGCGGCGAACTTTCCGAAGCTGACTGCGGGCACCGACTACAGCTTCTTCCCGTTCCCGGCCATCAATCCGAAGTACAGCGGTTCCGTTGCCGTTGGCGCCGACATCGTCGTGATGACGCACGACACACCGGCCGCGCGGTCATTCATGGCGTACCTCGCCGGCGCTCCGGCGCAAGAAGCATGGATCAAGCTCGGTGGCTTCACCTCGGTGAACCGAAGCGTGCCACCCGACACCTACCCAGATCCGGTGGCGCGCGCCATTGCCAAACAGCTCACCGACGCGAAGGTCATCCGCTTCAGTGCGGGCGACATGATGCCTGCAGCGCTGCAGCGGGCATGGTGGTCGGCCATGCTCGATCTCGTCAACGACCCGGGCAAGCTCGACTCGATCCTCGATTCGCTGACGAGTTCCGCCCAGGATTCCGGCTGAATGGCTAGCCATGGTCACCGTTGACGACGTCCGCCGTATCGCATTGTCATTGCCGCGCGCGTACGAGGTGCTGGTGCACGACCGCATCAAGTTTCGCGTCGGGCGCCTGGTGTTCGTTTCGCTGTCGCGCGACGAAACCCTTATGGGCTTCGGCTTTCCGAAAGAAGAACGCGCGGCGCTGGTGGCGAGCGATCCCGACACGTTCTTGATGCCGATCAAGTCTGACGAGCGCTACAACTGGGTGCGGGTGCGGCTCGCCGCCATCGACGAAACTCAGCTGCGCGAACTCATCGTTGACGCCTGGCAAATGTGCGTCCCGAAACGGGTGGCAGCCGAGTACTTAGATCGCATACCCGTAGATGAGTAGCGCGTACGCGCTGTACCAAGTACCGACGAGCACGACGCCGGCCAGTAGCCCAAGGCGTGCAGCACGCTTCTGCGACTGCAGCCACCGCGCGAACGGAATCAGCAAGGTGAACGCCGGCAACAGCAACCGCACCTTCGAGTTCATGATGCCGTCGGAGAATACGTCGAGCGCAACGATGACGATCGAATACACCACGATCGGCGACGGCACCCGCACCACGCAGAAGCCGACGAGCAGCGCCACTGCCAAGCCGAGCACACCAACCGTTGCGACATCGAGCACGGCGGGCGCACTTACCAGCGCGTGGTAGACGAAGGCCACAGTTGCCCGGCCGAAGTCGAAACGCGTGCCCCAGCCGTTGCGTTCGGCCTGGAACCACCCGGTCAGGTGCCCAGTCGTCGCAAACACGTAGCCGAGGTAGCCGAGCAGACCGGCCGGCGCGAGTGCGACTGCAACCCACGCCCGCCACGTCGCCAGCCCTTGCCGGGTTGCGGCGATCGCGGCGACGAGGAGCGCGACAACGAGCGCCAACCCGGTCTGCCGCACGGTGCCGGCCGCGGCGCACAGCAGCGCGGCTCCGAGCCACCGATGTGAAAGCACGAAGACGAGACACCACACCGCCAGCGCGCAGAACAACGCTTCGCTGTAGGCCATCGACAGCACGATCGACAGCGGTCCGGCACTGGCGGCGAACACTGCGAGTAACCCGACGCGCGCAGACGACCCGAGCGAGAGCCGGGTGAGCCGGGCCAGCCCGTACGCGAACGCGATGCCGCTAACCCCCGACACCACCAGGCCCGCCACCGGGAACGGCAGCCGCGTCACCGCCGCAACGAGCCAGACCGCGACCGGATACCCGGGAAAGAACGCAGGCGACCGGTCGACGTGCCCGGCGACCGAGTGCGTGTACCCGTACTGCGCGATGTGCAGGAAGTGCTGACCGTCCCACGACCACAGCACGTCAGCCGCGAATCGGTGTCGCGCAGCCGCGATCAGCCCGACGACGAGCAGCGTCAGAGCCTGGCCGCCCACCCACACCGCGCCGGGTGCAAGCCGCTCAGCCCACGGCGACCCGCGCGGGGCGGCGGCTCGCGCCGCAACGGACCCCGTCGTCCGCCCTGGTCTTGTCGTAACCATGCCCACCCCCGAAGGTGCGGGCCGCCCGAGCCCGCATGAGGCAGACGCGGCGTGATCGGCATCCGGTTCCGGCCGTTACCGACCTGCAACCTGGGGTAAGCAAGCGCCATGCCAGACTTCGACCCCGAGCACCCGGTTGAGGCGAACGAGCCGCGGGTAGACGACGACGTCTCCGAGGGTGACGCCCTCGAGCAGCAAGCCGACGCGTTGCCCGAGGACGACGACGAAGCCCCCACCGATCCGGAGCTAGAAGCCGATTTCGCGGACGTCGAGGAGCAGCGCCGCACCGTGCCCTTGCCGGACGACGACCGGCCTGTCTGAACTGCCGGACGACGACCGGCCTGTCTGAACTGCCGGACGACGACCGGCCTGCCTGAACTGCCGGACGAAGACCGGCCGGGGAACTCGTAGACAAGCCGATGGCCGGCCCGTTCCTGGCAGGCCGGCCATCGACGTCTGTGTGCAGTTAGCTGCGAGCTGCTTCAGCTGCCGAGTTGCGCCAACTGCAGTGCTTGTTGCGGGAACCATGCGCCCGCAGCCGGGTCGGCGATGCCCCACAACGGGTCGTTGTTCTGCTGCTGGGTGGAGTCCCAGTTCCATGGGTTGTATTGACTGTAGTCCCAGGCGCGGGCACCGCCAGCGATATTGCACTGGCCGTCGGACTGCCCCGGCGTCTTCACCCACAGGTACGCGTCGACCAGCGGCACACCCGTGTTCGTGGTCGGCCGCGTGCCGAGCCCCGCGCCCGGAGGGTTGCACCAGTTGCCGCCGGCGAGTGCCGACACGACGTTCGCCGGCTGGTTGTAAGGCGCGCCTGCGTAGGCGCTCATGCTGTTCGGGCCCTTGCCATTGCGGCTGGTGTCAACGACGAAGTGCGCGGACGGCGTGGTGCTGCCGAGAATCAATGCGTACCGGCTCGTCACGCCAGCGGTGTTGAGCGTCGGGTCGGACGCCGTCTCGCTCCACACGCCGTACGGGCTCATGGCAACGCCGGTCCAGTTGTTGGCCGGGCCACCGTTCCAGTACATGTCGCCGCAGCTGCCGTAATCACCGGGAGTGACTTTCTCGGTGTAGGTGAGGCAGTCGGAGATCCAGGTGCCGTAGAAATCGAGGTTCGGCGTGTACTGGTAGTTCGACGTGTTCAGCGAGAACCCTTGCAGGCTCGAAACACCGGCCTGCTCGAGCCGCTTCGAGATGTCGCCGACCGAGTGCCAGGCACTGTGACCGGCGTCGAGGTAGACAAGAGAGTTCTTGTCGTTGTTCTCGAAAGAAGCGCCTGCGTACTCGATGTCGGCGATGCGGCCTGCAGTGAGGGCGGCGACGTCTTGGCCGGGGTAGGCACCCGGGCAGTCGCTCGGCAGGTTCGCCAGCCCGTCAGGCTCGACGATGATGATCGCGCGCTCGTCACCGAGCCCCTTGGTGAAGCCGTCGATCCACGCTTGGTAGGCCGGGTCGCTGCCTGCGCCACCGCTGGAGTACTGCGAGCAGTCGCGGCCAGGCACGTTGTACGCGACGAGCACGGGCACCCGGTGATTCGCTGCGGCCCGCTTTACCGTCTTGTGCACTGCCTGCTGCACCTGCTGGGGGGTGCCGCTCGTGAACCAGACCGCCTGCGGGGTGAGCGCCATCTGCGCGATCAGCCTGGCGTCGTCGACGTCATGCTGCTTGAGCAGGTCGACGACCTGGGCAACTGCGCCCTTGTCGGGTGGTGGGGTGTAGAGCTTCGCGTTCTGCGGCAGCGTGTGCGGCGCGGTTTGATTCGCGGACGACGCGGCAGCGGTACCAGTGAGGCCGATGCCGAGCGCGGCCGCCGCAGCGGTCGCCACAAGCAGCCGGCTCTTTGGACTCGTTCCCACAGCTTCACTTCCCTTTACTGATCGGGTAGCCCGGCAGAGATGGTTCGATGCGCCGCAGGAGGCGCTGCCCGAGAGCCGGTCCGAGGAGGGACCGGGTGTGACACTGGTTCCGTCGCAAAATTCGTGCTCAGATAAAGGAACATTCGCACCACCGCGCGTCTCGGCGGAGGGCCGGGACCCGCGGGTGTGGGAACGTTCCCCTGTAGTCTCGGGAGGCTGCCCCGGCGTGTCAAGAGCCAGCGTGGTGACGGTTTGGCCACGCGCGCGGCGGCGAGGTTCGGCGGGCCGCCGGCCATAGGCTCTCGTCTCGACGGGAGGCATCGGCATGATCAAGTACCTCGGCTCGAAGCGGGTGCTCGTGCCGGTGCTCGGTGAGATGCTCTCCGCCGTCGGCGCGCGCACTGCGGTCGATCTCTTCACCGGTACTACCCGGGTTGCCCAGGAGTTCAAGCGCCGCGGCGCGTATGTGCACGCGGTCGACACAGCAAGCTACTCCGACGTGCTGGCGAAATGTTTCATCGAGACCGATGCGACGACGGTCTCGAAAGACGAACTAGTCGATGCGATCGAGCGTTTGAACGCCCTGCCGGGCGAGCCGGCATACTTCACCGAGACGTTTTGCTTGTCGTCGCGCTACTTCCAGCCGAAGAACGGTGCCCGGGTCGATGCGATTCGTGCATGCTTGCAGGCCGATTTCGCGGCGTCGCCGCTGTTTCCAGTGTTGCTGACATCCTTGATGCTCGCGGCCGATCGGGTCGACTCGACCACCGGCCTGCAGATGGCGTATCTCAAGCGGTGGGCACCCCGCGCACACAAGGATCTGGAATTACGGATGCCCGAGCTCTTGGCCGGCGGCGGTGCAGCGGTGCAGGGCGATGCGCTGCACGTCGTCGATTCGTTGCCGCGGGCCGACCTCGCCTACCTCGACCCGCCGTACAACCAGCACCGCTACTTCACGAACTACCACGTCTGGGAATCCTTGGTGCGCTGGGACAAGCCGTCGCACTACGGCATCGCTTGCAAGCGCATCGACTCTCGCTCCGATGAGACGCGGTCTGCGTTCAACAGCAAGAAGACCATGCCGGCCGCACTGCATTCGGTGATAACGCGGGTGCGGGCCGAGCTTGTGGTGGTCTCCTACAACGACGAATCCTGGGTTTCCCCTGAGGAAATCATGGGTTGGCTTCGGGAAGCAGGACACGTCGACGTCCGGATGCTTGCCTTTGACTTCAAGCGTTATGTCGGCGCGCAGATCGGCATTCACAACCCGGCGGGCGTGAAGGTCGGCACCGTGTCGCACCTGCGCAACACGGAGTACCTCTTCGTGGCCGGCCCGACCGACCAGGTCGAAGCCGCCGTGGCTGCCGCCTCTGTGGCCGCCGCACCAGCCTCCCCCGCCGCTGATCGAACTCCGGCTTTAAGGGCGGGGCGCGCCCGGCTCCCGGGCCCCGAGCTGGGCGTAAACCTCCCGAGCTAGGCGTGCACGCCACGCTCAGGGGGTCTCAGCCCCCTGAGCGTGATCGACTTCAGGCCGCTAGTTGTCGCGGTCGTCGCGCTGGCGGCGGGTGTGGTCGGCGAGGAAGCGCTCGAGCTCGGCGCCGAGTTCGTCGGCTGAGGGAAGATCGGCGGCGTCGGCGGCGAGCAGATCCTTGCCGCGGCCGCGCAGGTACGCGTCGTACTGCTGCTCGAGCGAGCTCACCAGCGCCATCGCCTCGGTGGAGTCGGCCACTTGCTTGTCGATCTCGTCGCGTGCCGCACTGCCTGCGCTGCGCAGTTCGTCAGTCGGTAGAACCAAGCCGGACGCCGTGGCAATCGCCGCCACCAGTCGCTCGGCGGCGTCCGGGAATTCGGTCTGGGCGACGTAATGCGGCACGTGCACCGCGAACCCGATCGCGTCGAGGCCGCGCTCCTTCAGGCGGAACTCGAGCAGGTGGCTGGCGCTCGCCGGCACCTGCACGCGCTGCAGCCACGGCTCGTTGCCGGGAATCAGTTCCTGCCGCGACGCGTGCGACGTCATGCCAACCGGACGGGTGTGCGGCACGGCCATCGGGATCGCGTTCAGCCCGATCGTGAGCCGCACGCCGAAGTGTTCGATCAGCGTGCCGACCGCCGCTACGTAGCGCTCCCACTGCACGTCGGGCTCCGGCCCGGTGAGCACGAGGAACGGGTTTCCGGCCGCGTCTTGAACCGCGTGCAGCAACAACTCGGGATCGGCGTAGCTCTCCCAGTGGTCGGCGTCGAAGATCATGGCCGGACGACGGGCGCGGTAGTCGTGCAGTTGATCGACGTCGAACCGCGCGATCACCCGGTGCTCGAAGCGGCTGAGCAGGTGCTCGTGCGCAAGCCGCACGGCCTCTCCGGCGTCCACGTACCCGCTGAGCGCATGGATCAGCACCGGCGTGCCGAGCGACGGCACGTCAGGCTCCAGCGTGTAAAGCTCTCGCGGATCCAGCACGATCCAACCTTTCGAGTACCACCGACCGTCATGCAGGAGATGTCATTCTCCCGCAACGGCTCGGCGTAGCGCGCCATTCCGACGCCGGTTGCGCCGACAGAGGAAGATGGAGGCCCGAGGGAGGTGCTGGCATTGCGTACGACGGCACGGTTGTATGACCGCCGGAAGATGATCCGCGATGCGCTCGAGCGCGGCGTCTTCGACGTCGTCGTGATCGGGGGCGGCATCATCGGGCTCTCGACGGCGTGGCAGGCCGCCCGGTCGGGGCTTCGCGTCGCGGTCGTCGATGCCGGCGATTTCGCGGGCGCGACCTCCAGCGCGTCCACGAAGCTCGTGCATGGCGGGCTGCGGTACCTCGCGATGGGCGACGTCCGGCTGGTTTATGAAAACCACGCCGAGCGACGGGCGCTGAGCGAGCTTGCGCCTCACCTCGTGCAGCCGGTGCCGTTCCTCGTTCCGCTCTACGAGGGCGGCCCGCACGGGCGGGTGAAGATCGGCGCCGGCATGCTGGTCTATTCCGCGCTGTCGAAGTTCGAAGACGGGCCAGGCAAGCTGCTGTCGTCGAAAAAGGCGGCCGCGATGGTGCCTGCGCTGCGCACCGAGGGCCTGCGCGGCTGCGGTCTCTACTACGACCACCAGATGAACGACAGCCGAGTGGCGCTGATGGTGGCCCACGCCGCCGCCGACGCCGGCGCGGTGCTCGCCAACCACCTCGAGGTCGTCGCGCTGCGTGACGTCTCTGGCCGGGTGGCGGGCGTTGAGGTGCGCGACCGCGTCGACGGATCCGAATACGGCGTCGACGCCCGGGCCGTGGTCAACGCCGGCGGACCTTGGGTCGACCGGGTGCGCGCGATGGAAGACCCGTCCGCCGCGCCGAGCGTGCGGCTTTCCAAGGGCGCGCACATCATCGTCGCCCAGCGCCAAGAGTGGCAGGCCGCGCTCACGATTCCGCTCGACGGCGGCCGGGTCTCGTTCGCCATTCCGTGGGAAGGGCAACTGCTGCTCGGCACCACCGATGAGCCTTATGACGGCGACCCGGCTGACGTGAAATGCACGGACGCCGACGTCGACCAGATCCTCGACGAGGCAGCCCTTGCCGTCGCCGCCGAGCAGCTCGGCCGCGACTCGATCAAGTACCGGTTCGCCGGCCTGCGCGTCCTGCCGATGGGCGACGGCGACACCCAGCACGCCAAGCGCGAAACCGTCGTGAGCATCGGCCCGCGCGGGCTCATCAGCGTCGCCGGCGGTAAGTGGACGACGTTTCGCCGGATCGGCCTCGACGTCCTCGAAAAGGTGCAAGACCTGTTGCCGGACGTCGAAATCGACCGCAGCGACGCAGTGTTGCCGGGCGCCGCGCATCCGGATTCCGTAGCACGAGTGCTGCGGGCGTCGACCCCCAACTTGCCCGACGACGTCGTCGCGTATCTGGCTCGCCACTACGGCACTTACGCGCATGAGCTCGCGACCTTGATGGCCGTCGACCCTGGTCTTGCCCGACGCATCCACCCCGACGGTCCCGACGTCTGGGCGCAGGTCGTCTACGCGGCCACCGACGAGTGGGCGTTCGACGCCGACGATGTACTACGACGCCGGACGACGGTCGAGGTGCGCGGCCTGGTCACTCCCGAGATCCGGGCTGAGGTGTCGAAGGTGCTCGCAACGACTGCAGCACCGTCGGCCGCCGAACGACGACGGGCGTGGCGCAACAGGCGGTCGCGGCGCCGCCAGGCCGCAGGGGCTTAGCCGAGCAGGCGCTCGACCAGGAACTCTCCGGCGTCGCCTAGTGCCTTGATTTCGTTTGCCCGCTTGGTAAACCCGTGCCCCTCGTCGTCGTAGACGTCATACCGGACGTCGACCCCGCGCGCCCGCAGCCGCTCGACGATCTGGTCGCTTTCGGACTTCACCACCCGCGGATCGTTGGCGCCTTGGATGACGAATAGCGGCGCGACGATGTCGTCGGTGTAGGTGATCGGCGAGCGTGACATCAGGAAATCGCGCTCGGTCTCGGCATCGCCGACCCACTTCGCCATCAGCCGCAACCAGGTCGGCGGAACCGCCTTCACGAAAGTGACGAGGTTCGACGGTCCGACGATCGAGACGCCGGCGGCCCACAGGTGCGGGAGACGTGAAACGCAGGAAAGCGTGGCGAAGCCGCCGAACGATCCGCCGAACACAGCGATGCGCGACGCATCGACCCAATCGAGCGAGTGCAGGTACTTCACCGCTTGCTCGAAGTCGCCAAGCTCGGCGCCACCCCAGTCGTGGTGGATCAGTTTCTGGTAGGTCGAGCCGTAACCCGTCGAGCCGCGGACGTTGGGGGCGAGCACACCGATGCCTTGCGCCAGCAGGTATTGGTAGAACCCGCCGTACATGTACATCGGGCGCTCTTGTGCCTCGGGGCCGCCGTGAATAGACAGCAGCACCGGGAACGGGCCGTCGCCGTGCGGCCGGTAGAGAAACGCGGGCACGTCGCGGCCGTCGTGGGTGGGGAAGCGCACGAGCTCGGGCTCGACGGGCGTCACCTGGCGCAGGCCGGGAGGCATGCTGTCGGTCAGCATTCGAACGTTGCCCTCACGGAGGTCGACGGCGACGACCTCGGTCGGCCGGGTCGCCATCGCGAGCAGGAACGCGAGACTCCGGCCGTCGCGGGAGATGCGCAGCGAGGTGACCGTGCCGCCTGGGATTTCGGGCACGGCGATCGAATCGCCACTGGCCAGGTTGCGGGCATGTACGCGTGAGTAGCCGTCTTCGTTCACCGACCACGCAAGAACAGTGCCGTCGCCGCTGACCACCGCTTGCTCGACGTCCCAGTTCGGCTGCTCTACCCAGACGAATTCGCCTGGTGCGGTGGGGAATTCGGCGAGCCCAGTGAAGTCGCGGCCCTGGTCGGTGATGGCGTAGATGGCGGTACCGTCGGGCTTCCAGGGCGCTGGGTCGTGCTTCGCCTCGCCGTCGTGCGGGTTCAGCACGAGCGGCTGGTTGGGATCGGTGACACCGACCTCGACGAGCAGCAGGTCGGCGTCGGTGTTGGAGTTGAGCCGGGTGACGCCGACGTAGCGCTGGTCGGGCGAGAAGCCGATCGGGTAGTGCAGGCCGTCGGTGGTCACGAGCCGCGTCACGCTGCCGATGGCAAGTTCGACCATCAACACGTCTTGGCAGGTCTGGTCACGGTCGTTGCCGGCGTAGAGCACGAACCGCCCGTCTGGAGAGAACGGCTCGATGGTCGCCAGGTGGTGTTGCACCTTGGGTGCATCGGTCAGGGCCTGTGGTTCGCCGCCGTCGGCGTCCATCAAGAAAAGCTGGTGAAACTCGTCGCCCTCGTGATCGGCAGTGAAGACCAGCTTCGTGCCGTCGGGTGACCACGCGACGTCGCGCACTGCGCGATCGGTGAAATGTGTGAGCTGGGTGGCGTCTTCGGAGCCGATGTCTTGCCGCCAAAGGTTCGACTGCCCTGACGCGTTCGACGAGTACACGACGCTGCGGCCATCGGGCGAGATGGCCAGTGCGGGCTGGAACCGGCGCACCGGCGCGAAGTCGCTGAACCGCAGCTTTGTCATGGAGTCGTCCTTTCGGCCATTCCTCGAAGCATCAAGTCAACACGATCGACGCCGTCCGGTGAAATGCGTACGGGGATTCCCCAATCCTGCTGGTGCAAGTGGCAGGCGGCATG
>Ga0157369_10008523_pt1 | contig 11757 bp, 5 predicted proteins | sample C25metaG_FD_113461 | JGI IMG/M metagenome (GOLD analysis project Ga0157369, IMG submission 113461) | Corn rhizosphere microbial communities from Kellogg Biological Station, Michigan, USA - C2-5 metaG | ecosystem: Host-associated > Plants > Roots > Rhizosphere > Soil | place: USA: Michigan... | reverse complement strand
TCAATCCGCCGCCGGGACCGGGCGTTTCTTCGTGCCCGCGAGCTCCTGGTCCATGTAGCGAACTTCGGCCGCCGCGGCGCGGTCGCTGATCGCCCAGTCCGGGTGAAGCGCCTTGAGCTTCGGAGTCACGGCCTGCGCCAGCGCCTCGTCCTTCAGGCCGGACTTACGGCCCTCGCTCACCAAGCGCCTGAGATCGAGGAGATAGGCGCGAAAGTCCTCCACATCCTTGATGCCGGCGACGTCGCCGTGGCCGGGCACGAACACCATGTGCACGGCATCGGGCATCGCGACGAAGTCAGCGTCCGTCGCCGTCCATTCCCGGACGGAACCGTCGATCAGGTTGGGGGGAATCTTCCGCCACAGCATGTCGCCCGTGAACAGGACCCCTGCGTCCGGCACGTAGATCGTAAGATCGCCGCCGGTGTGGCCGAGCACAGTCCGGACCATGACCTTCCGGGAGCCGAGCCAGACGACGAGGTCCTTATCGGTCGTGAGGTCCGGCAGCGGCAGCGCCTGGATAGTCGCCTTCAGTTCCGGAGTGATCCGGTCGCCGAACAGATTGATGTTGTTGGTCCGCACCCAGCCGCGAACGTTGCGATGCGCGATGATGATCGCTCCGGCGTCGCGAAGCGCCTGGTCGCCGCCGGTGTGGTCGGCATGATAATGAGTGTTGACGACATAGCGGATCGGCTTGGGCGTCAGCCGATGGATTTGGGCAACCAGCGCTCGGGCGGCGTCGAGATTGAAGAAGGCGTCGACCACGAGCACGCCATCGTCGCCGATCACGAAACCCGCGTTGGAGCCGGCCTTATGATCGGGGCCATCGATCGCCGCATAGACGCCTGGGCCGATCTGCTTGAGGACGAATGGAAGCGGCGCGGACGGCGGGACCTGCGCAGTCGCGGAAGCGCCAAGCGCAATCAGCGTTGCGAAGGCGACAAGCGATCGCATCATCATGCGGTGAGACTGGCTCCAAACGTCGCCATTGGCAACGACGACACCGCATATCTCAAAGGCTGACGAGGAACTGGTCGATGGCCGCCACTGCTTCGGGCTCGTTGAGTTCGGGCGCGTGGCCGACGCCGGGCACCGTGGCGAGCGTCATAGATGGCACAGCCTGCTGCATGTTCTCGGCCGTCGCGACCGTCAGCAGGTCGCTCTTGGCGCCGCGAACGACGAGCAAAGGCTTCTGGCCCAGCGCTTTGAAAAACGGCCACAGATCGACGTGCGGCGTCGGCCCCGTGGTCTTGAACGGCTCGGCGATCGCCTTGTCATAGTCGAACCGGACCTCGCCATTCTCTTCGCGGCCGTTGCGCCTGGCCATCTTGAGCCAGTCATCGTGAGTGTAACGGTCGAATGCAGCGCCGTAATTGGCGGCGATGGTGTCGGCCATCTCGTCCCAGCTCTTGAAGCGCATGTCCTTGCCGACGTAGCTCAGGATACGCTGGACGCCACCGGGGTCGACGTCGGGTCCGACGTCATTGAGGACCGTTGCGGCGATCCGCTGCGGCGCAGTGGCGGCGATGGTCATCGTCACCAGTCCGCCCAGCGAAGTCCCGACAAAAATCGCCCGCGGGATGCCCAATTGATCGAGCAGCTGAAGAACGTCGCCGGCGTAGGTCAGCGGGTTGTAGCGCATCGGCACGGGGTCGTAGCCGCTATCGGCACGCCCGCGGAAATCGAGCGCGAGCACCCGGAAGCGCGGCGAATAGCGCTCCGCGAACTCGGCGAAATCGCGCGCGTTGCGGGTAAGACCGGGGAGGCACAGGATCGGCGGCCCATCGCCGCCCGGATAGTCGCGATAGTGGAGCTTAAGGCCGTCCGGGACGGTGAAAAAGCGGTCTTCGAAACGTTTAGCTCCCGCAACGTCCTGGCCGTCGCTCATGCGGATATTCCTTTCCGAAGCATGCGGTTCGCGACGGCGGCGACTCGCGCGGAGTCCGCGCTATCCCACACCGAATAACGAAGGCCGAGGAACACGTTCGCGCCCATCGATGCCCAGGCGAGTATCTCCATATCCTCGTCGCTGAGGTCTGCGGCGATCTCTCCCTTCTCGCGCGCGGCGATCAGTCGGCCGGCGATGCGGATAGCGGTGGTCTCATAATGCTCCCGATAGGAGGCGGGATCGACAAACTCGGCCTCGTCGATGATCCGATAAATATCGCGGTGCTTGCGCGCGAACTCTAGGAACAGTTCAAGGCCCTTTCGCGCCGCGTCGAGCGCATTTGGATATTCGCTGAAAGCCGGCGCGGCGGTGTCGCGGACCTGCGCGGACATGTCGCGCACCAAAGCTTGGAACAGCGCCTCCTTGGAGTCGAAATAGGTGTAGAAGGTCCCGAGGGCCACGCCGGCGCGCTGCGTGATCCCGACGATCGAGCTGTCGGCGAACCCGCGCTCGCCGAATTCTGTGCGCGCCGCATCGAGGATCTTGCGCAATGTCCGCTGACCGCGAGCAGTACGGGGTGCCTTTCCGTCGCTTGCGGGGCTGGCCTGCGCCCCGTCGATTTTATCGTCGACCCTAACCCCCATCCGCTCCCCCTACCGCGACGGCCTGCAATCGCAAGTTGAAACACGGTTCAAGTTTCAGTATGACATGGATGTGACTGCTGGCGCAACCTGTCGGCAAGGGGGAGAAATAAGACATGCGAGTGACCATCGCGCGCGCCGTTCTGTTCGGCACGGTTGCCGCCGCCGCGCTTATCGGCAGTCCGGCCTTTGCCAAGCCCAAGAAGGCTTCGGCCGCGCTTCCGGCGACGGCTCAGTCGGCGGCGCAAGCCAACGCTGATGCCAGCAAGCCCGCGGCGCAGGCCACGGCGGCCGCGAACGACGAAGGTCAGGATACCGCGACCGGCGTCATCTATGTCACCGCGCGCAGGACCGAAGAGCGCTTGCAGCGCGTGCCCTCCTCGATCTCAGCGTTCAACGAGCGCGCGCTCGACCGTCTCCAGGCGACCGACACGACCGGGCTTCAGGGTGCGGTTCCCAACCTCAACATCGTCCAGGGACGCGGCTCGTCAAACGCCACCAACATCTTCATCCGCGGCATCGGCCAGCCCGACGCGCTGCAGACCTTCGACCCGGCGGTCGGTGTCTATATTGACGACGTCTATCTTTCGCGCATTCGCGGCAACCAGCTCGACCTCCTCGACGTCGACCGGATCGAAGTTCTGCGCGGCCCGCAGGGGACGCTCTACGGCAAGAACACGATCGGCGGCGCGATCAAATATGTGACCCGAAAGCCCGGCAAGGCATTCCGCGCCAACGAGAGCTTCGCCGTCGGCGATTACGGTCAGATTGAGGACAAAGCGGCCGTTTCCGGACCACTGGGCGAGACCGTATCGGCGGGACTCGCGGTCATGTACTCAGGTCATAATGGCTATGTGAAGGACCCGTTTCTCGATCGGCGCTATAACGACAAGAATAGCTTCGGCGCCCGCGCCGCACTCGCCTTCACCCCTTCATCGAGCGTTCGGGTCGACCTTTCCGCCGACTACGCTCGAGACGATGCGGCGCTCAACGTCGGCCGGCCGCTCAATGACCTGACGACGGCCTTCGGCGCGGTTCTGCCGGTCAGCGACAAGGACGGCAGCAGCCCCTACAACTGGATGGGCCGCACCACGCCTGGCTTCCCCAACTCGACCAAGATGACTCATTACGGTTTCGCGGGAACCGCGTCGTTCGACGTCACCAATCAGCTGACTCTGAAGTCGATCACGGCTTACCGGAACCTCAAGACCGCGGACTTCATCGACATCGACGCGACCCAATATCAGGTGGGCGACGTGTTCGTCGGGGTGCACCAGGACCAGATCAGCCAGGAGTTCCAGGGGACCTACACCAGCGATCGCTTCACCGGCGTCGCGGGTCTTTATTATCTGCGGGAGCACGTCCCCTCCCACCAGGAGGCCTTCGCGAATGACTTCCTGCGGCCGTTCACCTTCCTTCGGACGATCGACGACGATCTGCTCACGAAGAGCTACGCGGCTTACGCCAATGGCAGCTACACCGTCATTCCGGACGTTCGACTTTCGGCCGGTATCCGTTTCACCAGGGAGACGAAGGACTATTTCCGGACGACGACGATCTTCTCGAACCTGACGGTGTTGAACAGCACCTTTGTCTTTGCGCCGCACGACCATTGGACCGACTGGTCGCCCATGGCCAGCATCGACTGGCAGGTGGCGCCGAGCACCATGCTCTACGCTCGCGTCGCCAAGGGCTTCAAGTCCGGCGGGTTCAACGGACGCGCCAATTCGCCCGCCGAAGCCACCGAATATAAGCCCGAGACGGTCTGGTCCTATGAGGCCGGGTTCAAGACGACGGTCGCCAACCAGCTCCGTTTGAACGGCGCGGTGTTCGATAACGATTACCGGGATTATCAGGCCCGGATCCAAACCTCGGCCACCGATCCGAATTCGCCGGTCAACCTTGCGCTGCTCTCCGTGGTGAACGCGGGCAAGTTGCGAATCCGGGGCGCCGAGCTTGAGGCTTATTGGACCCCCATCCAACCGCTGCTGATCGATGCCGAGATCGGCTATCTCGATTCGAAGTATCGGGACTTCTTCGACGCCCGGTTCCCCAATCACAGCCGGGCGTTCCAGACGCCGCCCTTCTCGCCCAAGTGGACGCTTCGCCTGGGCGCTCAATATGCGTTCGACATGGCCAATTCCGGGTCGATCACTATTGGCGGGCAGACTCGCTACCGCTCGCGCCAGGCGCTTGCAATCGACAATACGCTGATCGTCGGCAACGTCGGGACCACGACCGAGGTCCCCGGCCTGTTCCAGAACGCCTACTGGCTCGAGGATGCGCGGATCGTCTGGGAATCGGTTTCCAAGAAGCTCGCAATCGGCGTCTATGTGAACAACCTCACCAAGAAGGCCTACAGGACCGACGCCCAGGAATTCTCGAGCGTCGGCAACATCCGGACGGTTTATTACGGCGCTCCAAGGACCTTCACCGCCCGGCTGACTGTGCGCTACTGATCCGGCAGGCGGCGGGGTGCCTCGACGAGGCGCCCCGCTTTCTTGCGCGATTACCCCTTCACAAGGGACGAAATAGGATTATATCGGTGTCATCCATCAAATAGACGGCTCCGCCGCACGGTGACGTGCGCCCGGGGCTTTTCCCGTCCTCTCCGGGACAGGGTCCGAACGGCGCACGGACCGAACGCATTGGAGAGGGTCGCGGGGCAGCGCTCCACAAATCACCCGGCGCTCAGCCGGGAAACTTAGCGGGGGCGCCCTGTGCGCGTCCGCGTAGCGCAGGGAAGCACATGGCCACCAGAGCGATCGACGCACCGCGGAAGACCACGAGCGGGCTCAAGACCAATTCGCGGCGCATCCGCAAGATCTTCGGCAACATCCACGAGATCTCCGAGATGCCGAACCTGATCGAGGTTCAGCGCGAGAGCTACGAACAATTCCTCCGCTCCGACCCCAAGACTGGCTACGTCTCGGGCCTCGAGAAGACGCTCCGCTCGGTGTTTCCGATCGTCGATTTCGCCGGCACCGCGCACCTCGACTTCGATCATTATGTGCTCGAGGAGCCCAAGTACGACACCGACGAATGCCGCCAGCGCGGTCTCACCTATGCGGCGCCGATGCGCGTCACGCTGCGCCTGACCACCTTCGAGATCGATCCCGAGACCGAGGCCAAGTCGGTGATCGATATCAAGGAGCAGGACGTTTACATGGGCGACATGCCGCTCATGACGATGAACGGCACCTTCATCATCAACGGCACCGAGCGCGTCATCGTTTCCCAGATGCACCGCTCGCCGGGCGTGCTGTTCGACCATGATCGCGGCAAGACCCACGCCAGCGGCAAGTTCCTGTTCGCCGCGCGCGTCATCCCCTACCGCGGCAGCTGGCTCGACTTCGAGTTCGACGCCAAGGACATCGTCAACGTCCGCATTGACCGCAAGCGCAAGCTGCCGGTCACCGCCCTTCTTCATGCCCTCGGCATGGCGAACGAGGAGATCCTCAACACATTCTACAACCGTGTCATTTACACCCGCGGCAAGAACGGCTGGCAGATCCCCTATTCGGCCGAGGCATGGCGCGGCCAGAAGCCCAACCATGACGTCGTCGACGCCGACACCGGCGAGATCATTTTCAAGGCCAATGAGAAGATCACGCCACGCCGCGCCAACCAGGCCGGCAAGGACGGGGTCAAAAACCTCATCATCCCGACCGAGGAAATTTTTGGCCGTTATTCGGCCTATGACCTTATCAACGAGAAGACGGGTGAAATCCATATCGAGGCCGGCGACGAGGTGACGCCCGAGAACCTCGAGAAGCTCGATAACGCCGGCGTCAAGAAGCTGGAGCTGCTCGATATCGATTTCGTCAACACGGGCCCTTGGATCCGCAACACGCTGAAGGCCGACAAGAGCGAGGACGGCGACAGCGCGCTGTCGGACATCTACCGCGTCATGCGCCCTGGCGAACCGCCGACCCGGGAGACCGCTGATGCTTTGTTCTACGGCCTGTTCTTCGACCCGGAGCGCTACGATCTTTCGGCGGTGGGCCGTGTAAAACTCAACATGCGTCTCGGCCTCGACGCCGACGACACGGTCACGACATTGCGCAAGGAGGACATCCTCGCGGTCGTCCAGGAGTTGGTGAACCTCAAGGACGGCAAGGGCGAGATCGACGATATCGACAACCTCGCCAACCGGCGCGTCCGCTCGGTCGGCGAGCTTCTGGAGAACCAATACCGCGTCGGCCTACTGCGCATGGAGCGGGCGGTGAAGGAACGCATGTCGAGCGTCGACGTGTCGACCGTCATGCCGAACGACCTGATCAACGCCAAGCCGGCGGTCGCCGCAGTGCGGGAGTTCTTCGGCAGCTCGCAGCTGTCGCAGTTCATGGATCAGACCAACCCGCTGTCGGAAGTCACCCACAAGCGCCGCGTGTCGGCGCTCGGCCCCGGCGGTCTCACCCGTGAGCGCGCCGGCTTCGAGGTCCGCGACGTCCATCCGACCCACTACGGCCGAATCTGTCCGATCGAGACTCCGGAAGGCCCGAACATCGGCCTGATCAACTCGCTAGCCAGCTTCAGCCGGGTGAACAAGTACGGCTTCATTGAGACGCCGTACCGCAAGGTCGTCGATGGCAAAGTGACGACGGACGTCGTCTATCTCTCGGCGATGGAAGAGGCGAAGCACACGATCGCCCAGGCCAATGCCGAGATCAACAAGGACGGCACCTTCGGCGAGGAGATCATTTCCGCCCGCCGCAACGGCGAGTTCCTGATCGCGCCGCGCGAGCAGATCACTTTGATGGACGTCAGCCCCAAGCAGCTGGTGTCGGTCGCCGCATCGCTCATTCCATTCCTCGAGAATGACGACGCCAACAGGGCGCTGATGGGATCGAACATGCAGCGCCAAGCGGTGCCGCTGATCAAGGCCGAGGCGCCGCTGGTCGGTACCGGCATGGAAGAGACCGTCGCCCGCGATTCCGGCGCGGCGATCGCTGCCCGCCGCTCGGGCGTGGTCGACCAGGTCGACGCCGCCCGCATCGTCGTTCGCGCCACCGGCGAGCTCAAGCCGGGCGAATCCGGCGTCGACATTTACACGTTGATGAAGTTCCAGCGCTCGAACCAGAACACCTGCATCAACCAGCGCCCATTGGTGAAGGTCGGTGACCCGGTCGAGGCGGGCGAGATCATCGCCGACGGCCCTTCGACCGAATATGGCGAGCTAGCGCTCGGCCGGAACGTGCTCGTCGCGTTCATGCCGTGGAACGGCTACAATTATGAGGACTCGATCCTGATCTCCGAGCGGATCGTGAAGGACGACGTCTTCACCTCGATCCATATCGAGGAGTTCGAGGTCATGGCCCGCGACACCAAGCTCGGGCCGGAAGACATCACCCGCGACATCCCGAACGTCGGTGAGGAAGCGCTCGGTAACCTCGACGAGGCGGGCATCGTCTATATCGGCGCCGAGGTCGAGCCGGGCGACATCCTGGTCGGCAAGATCACGCCGAAGGGCGAGAGCCCGATGACCCCGGAAGAGAAGCTCCTCCGTGCCATCTTCGGCGAGAAGGCGTCCGACGTGCGCGACACATCGCTCCGCCTCCCGCCGGGCGTTTCCGGCACTGTGGTCGAAGTTCGCGTGTTCAACCGCCACGGCATCGACATCGACGACCGTACGCGAGCGATCCAGACGGAAGAGAAAGAGCGGCTCAAGAAGGACGCTGACGACGAGCGCGCGATCCTCAATCGCGCCACCTTCTCGCGCCTTCGCGAGATGCTGACCGGCCAGGTCGCCACCGCCGCGCCGAAGAGCATCAAGAAGGGCTCGACCATCGACGAGGCAACTCTCGAAGGCACCGAGAAGCACGAGTGGTGGAAGATCGCGGTCAAGGACGACAAGCGCCAGGCCGACATCGAGGCGCTTAAGGCGCAATACGACGAGGCGGCGGGAGTCATCCTGCGCCGCTTTGAGGATCGCGTCGAGAAGCTGGAGCGCGGCGACGAGCTGCCGCCGGGCGTCTTGAAGATGGTCAAGGTGTTCGTCGCGGTGAAGCGCAAGCTGCAGCCGGGCGACAAGATGGCCGGCCGTCACGGCAACAAGGGCGTGATCAGCCGGATCCTGCCGATCGAGGACATGCCGTTCCTCGAAGACGGGACGCATGCGGACATCGTGCTGAACCCGTTGGGCGTGCCTTCGCGCATGAACGTCGGGCAGATCTTCGAAACGCACCTCGGCTGGGCGTCGCGCGGCCTGGGTCGCCAGATCCAGGAGATGCTCGACGGCATGCACGAGCGCGGCAGGGACGTCACGGGCAAGGACGTGAAGGCAATCCGCGCCAAGCTCAAGGACGTCTATGGCGACGGCTATGCGAAGGACATCGACGGCCGGGACGATGACGCAGTGATGGAGCTTGCCTCCAACCTCACCGCCGGTGTTCCGATGGGTACCCCGGTGTTCGACGGCGCCCGCGAACCGGACGTCAGCGCGATGCTGGAAAAGGCCGGGCTCGACACGTCGGGGCAGGTCACGTTGTTCGACGGGCGCACCGGCAATCCGTTCGACCGCAAGGTTACGGTGGGTTACATCTACATGTTGAAGCTCCACCACCTCGTCGACGACAAGATCCACGCGCGCTCGATCGGGCCGTACAGCCTGGTCACCCAGCAGCCGCTGGGCGGCAAGGCGCAGTTCGGCGGACAACGCTTCGGCGAAATGGAGGTGTGGGCGCTGCAGGCGTACGGCGCGGCCTATACCCTCCAGGAGATGCTGACAGTGAAGTCCGACGACGTGATTGGCCGGACCAAGGTCTACGAGGCGATCGTCAAGGGTGACGACACGTTCGAGGCCGGCATTCCCGAAAGCTTCAACGTCCTGGTCAAGGAGATGCGCTCGCTGGGTCTCAACGTCGAGCTGGACAGCATCGAAGATCCTGACGCGGAACCGGCCGCCATCGCCGCCGAATAATCAACGAACAACCCAGCCCCTCCCGTCCGCGGGAGGGGTCAGGAGCTTAGCAAATGAACGAACTGACGAACTTCGCGAACCCGATCGCCAAGCCGGAAACCTTCGACGAAATCCGCATCGGAATCGCGTCGCCCGACAAGATCCGCAGCTGGTCGTTCGGCGAGATCAAGAAGCCGGAAACGATCAACTACCGCACGTTCAAGCCCGAGCGTGACGGCCTGTTCTGCGCCCGCATCTTCGGCCCGATCAAGGACTATGAATGCTTGTGCGGCAAGTACAAGCGTATGAAATACAAGGGAATCGTCTGCGAAAAGTGCGGCGTCGAGGTCACCGTCTCGAAGGTCCGCCGTGAGCGCATGGGCCATATCGAGCTGGCCGCCCCGGTCGCGCACATCTGGTTCCTGAAGAGCTTGCCGAGCCGCATCGGACTGCTGCTCGACATGCAGCTGAAGCAGCTCGAGCGAATCCTCTATTTCGAGAGCTATGTCGTGATCGAGCCGGGCCTGACCGCGCTCGAGAAGTACCAGCTCCTGACCGAGGACGAGCTTCTGTCGGCGCAGGACGAGTATGGCGAGGACGCCTTTTCGGCCGGCATCGGCGCCGAGGCGGTGAAGCAGATGCTGATCGATCTCGATCTCGCTGGGGAGAAGGAGGTGCTGCTCGAAGAGCTGTCGACCACCAAGTCGGAGCTCAAGCCCAAGAAGATCATCAAGCGACTGAAGGTCGTCGAGAGCTTCCTCGAATCGGGCAACCGGCCGGAGTGGATGATCCTGGACGTCGTTCCGGTCATCCCGCCCGAGCTTCGCCCTCTGGTGCCGCTGGACGGCGGCCGGTTCGCGACTTCCGACCTCAACGATCTTTATCGGCGCGTCATCAACCGTAACAACCGTTTGAAGCGGCTGATGGAGCTGCGCGCTCCGGACATCATTGTCCGCAACGAGAAGCGCATGCTTCAGGAAGCCGTGGACGCGCTGTTCGACAACGGCCGCCGCGGCCGCACGATCACCGGCGCCAACAAGCGCCCCTTGAAGTCGCTATCCGACATGCTCAAGGGCAAGCAGGGCCGGTTCCGCCAGAACCTGCTCGGCAAGCGCGTCGACTATTCGGGGCGCTCGGTCATCGTCACCGGTCCGGAGCTCAAGCTCCACCAGTGCGGTCTGCCCAAGAAGATGGCACTCGAGCTTTTCAAGCCGTTCATCTACTCACGGCTCGACGCCAAAGGTCTATCGATGACCCTCAAGCAGGCGAAGAAGTGGGTCGAGAAGGAGCGCAAGGAGGTCTGGGACATCCTCGACGAGGTGATCCGTGAACACCCCGTGCTGCTGAACCGCGCTCCGACGCTCCACCGACTCGGTATTCAGGCGTTCGAGCCGGTGCTGATCGAGGGCAAGGCGATCCAGCTCCACCCGCTGGTCTGTGCGGCATTCAACGCCGATTTCGACGGCGATCAGATGGCCGTTCACGTCCCGCTGAGCCTCGAGGCCCAGCTGGAAGCGCGCGTCCTGATGATGTCGACCAACAACATTCTGTCGCCCGCCAACGGCAAGCCGATCATCGTTCCCTCGCAGGATATGGTGCTCGGCCTCTACTATCTTAGCCTCGAGAAAGAGGATGAGCCCGGCCAGGGCATGATGCTGAGCGACATGTCCGAGGTCCACCAAGCCATCGCAGCCGGCGCGGTCACGCTCCACTCGAAGATCATCAGTCGCGTTCCGCAGACGGATGAGGAGGGAAACACCTACATGAAGCGCTTCGAGACGACCGCCGGGCGGATGTTGCTCGGCGAAACTCTTCCGAAGAGCCACAAGGTGCCGTTCGAGACCGTCAACCGGGTGCTGACCAAGAAGGAGATCGGCGACGTCATCGACATCGTCTATCGCCATACCGGCCAGAAGGAGACGGTGCTGTTCGCCGACGCGATCATGCAGCTCGGCTTCCGCCACGCATTCGCGGCCGGCATTTCGTTCGGCAAGGATGACATGGTCATCCCGGCCGCCAAGGAGGGGCTGGTCGAAGAGACCCGCGCGCTCGTGAAGGACTATGAGCAGCAGTACCAGGACGGTCTGATCACCCAGCAGGAAAAGTACAACAAGGTGATCGACGCCTGGTCGCGCTGCGGTGACCAGGTCGCAAGCGCGATGATGAAGGAGATTTCCGCGACTCCGAAGCGTCCCGACGGACGCCAGGCCGACCTGAACTCGATCTACATGATGGCTCATTCCGGCGCCCGCGGTAGCCAAGCGCAGATCAAGCAGCTCGCCGGCATGCGCGGCCTCATGGCCAAGCCGTCGGGCGAGATCATCGAAACG
>Ga0157369_10008522_pt1 | contig 11757 bp, 8 predicted proteins | sample C25metaG_FD_113461 | JGI IMG/M metagenome (GOLD analysis project Ga0157369, IMG submission 113461) | Corn rhizosphere microbial communities from Kellogg Biological Station, Michigan, USA - C2-5 metaG | ecosystem: Host-associated > Plants > Roots > Rhizosphere > Soil | place: USA: Michigan... | reverse complement strand
CGATGCGTTGGCTCTCGCAGCTCGGCATGTGACGCGATCTGTTCGACACGTTGCGGCTTCGCAGTCGGGACATGGCCAAACGCCGTGCGCGGGGACGTATTAGTGGGCGTAGGCACTCCGGACGCTGCGGCCTTTGGTGTCGCATTGGTCTGCGCGGGCGCTCCGGACACAGCAGCCTTTGGTGTCGCCATTGAACTAGCCGCCAAGGCTTCGTCTTGCGCAATCGTTCCGGCGAATTCAGCTGGCGGACGAAGCGCCGCCGGCCGTGTTACCGCCGTGGCCACCAGCTTGCCGGCGTCGTGCGTCGTACAGGTGGTCAGCAGCCAGGCTAGCGCAATGCTGCAGCCCGCGAAGATCGCCGCTCCGAGCACATGATCCGACCGCGTCGAACGCGGGCGCACACGCCCCATCTCCAGGTAATACCTCGCTTCGGCTAGCTGTTCGTCGAAGCGGCGCGAGTGGTCGCGCCGTTGAGGCAGTTTATAGAACAACAGAAACTTCACGCCCGGTGGAAACGGCCCGCGACGTGCCGCCGACGCCCCGCGTTGTACCGCATTCTCGATTACCTGTTGCGCGCCGGTGCGTGCTCCGGGTTGCGGTTCGCGTTGCGCCGCGGTCTGCGCCGGCCGCCGCCGTGATCCGAAGGGCGGCGGCAACGCATCGAACGGCCGCGCGACCGGAAGCGCCAGATCGCCTTCGATCAAAGCCAGCGGTCGGCTCATCGTGAGGTGCTCCGGTATACGCAGGCCGTTGCTTCGAGTTGCGTGACGAGGGTTCTTGCGCGCGCCATTAGCGCGTCGGCTAAGGTGGCTCTGTGCTCACGAGGCGATACGCTCGCGCGCCGCAACGCGTCCATCAAATCTAGCGCGCCGACGAGACCCACCGCGCCACTCAACCGGTGCAGCACGCCTTGGAGATGTTCGAAGCGACCTTCACGAAGCAGCCCGCTGAGCCGCCGGAGGTCGTCGTTCATAGCCTCACGCCAGTTGGTGATAAACGCTTGAAGATCGACGCCCTCTTCAGACAAGGCATCCAGATAACGGCAGTCGAAGGGCTCGAAGGAGCCGCTCGTTGCGCGATCCAGTGACTGCGCGGCTCTGGAGAAAGGAGGCGTCTCGACGTTACCGCAAGTCGTTTGCGCGGACCACACCGATTGTTCGACGCAAAACGGCGCGTTGAAGATTGCTCGAGGGCCTTCCTCAAGACCGCTCGAGACGCAGAGTTCGCCGCGCATACGCTGCGCCAATATTCTGCAAAGCGACAAACATGCTTCGGCGTCGCCAAGCCATCTGGCCATCTGTGGGTCTTCAATCGTTGGAGCGTAAAGTGGCTGCGGGACAGCGGGCGCGTGTTTGACGGGCGCATCGACCACGCTGATAAAAATTCGTTGCGAGTTCGAACTCAACGGCTGTGCCCGCACGACGAGCGAAATCTCTCCCTGCATGGCGAGTTGAATCGTTCGATTGAGCAAATGGAAAACGAGCTGACCCAGGCGGCCACCGTCGGCAAGAATCGTTTCAGCTACCGCTTGATCGACACACAGGCGCAAACGCAAATCGCGACGACGTGCGAATGGAGTGAGCAGAGCGATAACACCACCTATCACTTCGCGCAGATCCGTCATGCTCTCGTCGAGAACGAAAGCGCGGGATTCCAATGGCGAGGCGTCCAGCAGATCGTTAAGCGTTTGACTCCACGTACACGCGGAAGAACGGGACAGGCTCACAATGGTCATAGCCCACACAACCTAATCGACCAAACGATGCGAAGTCGCGAACTCGATGAGTCCGGCCAATGAAGAAAGACCGAGTTTTTCCTGGATGCGGCTCTTGTAGGTGCTGACAGTTTTGTCGCTCAAGGATAGGCGGCCGGCAATGTCCCGATTGCTCACACCGCGCGCCAGATATTGCAACACCTCCACCTCTCGCGCTGACAAGGCGCTCAGTCCGCTCACGGCCTCAGCTTCGGCGCTGTCAGCCGGGAAGCAGTCGTAGCCGGCCAGCACCGCCTCCACGCCGCGCATGATCTCTTTCATTTCCTGCGATTTGCCGACGAAACCGTGGACGCCCGAGCGCATTGCGCGCGGCGCGAACGTGGCCGGGTCGTGGCCCGACAACACCATCACACGAATGGGTGGATGAACGAGCCGGAGACGGGGAATCACATCGAGCCCACTAATGCGCGGAATGTCGAGATCCAGTATGGCGAGTTCCGGGGTGTGCACCCGGGCCATCTCCACGGCAGTCTGGCCATTGTCGGCCTCGATCACTTCTTCCACGCCGAGCAATTGCATGAGCTGCATTTTGATGACCATACGGAACGCCGGATGGTCATCGATAACCAGAATAGTTGACATATCTCCGAATCCTTCTGAACACGCGTTGCGACGCCGATTGTTGTCAGCGTCAAGCTTGAGAACGCACGTATGTGTGCGGGCACAATTGCCCGTGGCGAATGGTGGTACGACACGGACTCGTCGAAACGATCGACCTTCTGCGCGCTGTTGTTGGCACGCCGGAACGCAGGATCGTGTTAGCTGCAAGGGCACTAGGAACGCGCCGAGACAAGTTCGATCTCGACGCGGCGATTGGCCGCGAGGCATCGCCTCAAGACATCACGCCTGGTCTGCCGGCAATCGACCAGCGGGTCCGCACTGCCTCTGCCCAGCGCGGTCATCGGCAAGCTCACGCCATGCGCTCGCAGATATCGCTCGACCGTGCGCGCAGGTCGCAACGACAAGCCAAGGTTGTATGACTTGTCGCCGAGGCGGTCGGCGTAGCCGGTGATTTTCAGCGCGTGCAATGCGGGAACGGCTCTAAGGTCTGTCGCCACGTCATCAAGCTGGCGCTTGCCGGCAGGCAAGATGGCGGCTTCTTCTCCGCCGTTGAAGCGGAAAAGCGAATCGGCCTTTAGCGTGATCTTTTGCTGCGACTTTGCAGCAGAGGCAAGAGCCGATGCGGGGGTTGGTATTGGCTGCCCGCATTGCAGAGCCCGTTGCGCCGATTGGCGCAAGTTGTCCTGCACCTCCGGCAAGCGCTTCTCGGCGTTGGTGAAGCTGCGGCGCCATGCGTCATGCCCGGCTTGCATCAGTTCGACTTCAGCGCATGCGAGCGGCAGCTGCGCCGGCGGACATGAAACGACGGCGGGATCCGACTTGATGGTATTAACGATTTTCCACAGATCGGGGCGCACCGTGGACACCGTGCGCAGGGCGGGATTGGCTGCGGATAACGGCGTGCCGTTTTCCAGACTCAGCGTGATCGTGGCCGCCTGGCCGATCGCTTCTTCGACGAAGCCCCAGTGGTCGTTAGCTTGGCGCGCCTGTTTGGCGGCAGTGATCCAGCATTGCGCCTTGGCGTGAAAATAGCCGTTCTTGTCGCCCGGCAACCGATCGAGCCGCGCCTGCAGACTGGTCAGCGCCGCACTACTGCTTGCGATGGGTGCGTAGGTGCTGACCCATTGCGCGTTGACCGCGCCTGCGGCTTCGTCTTGCGTGGCGCCGAAGCCGGTTTGCAGCAACGTGGCATCCTGGATGCCGAGTCGTTCACGCGCGGCGTGGTCCGCGCAGGCTGTCAAGGCCAGCGCGCACACGAGCACCGTTAGCTGGTGTTTCATTGATTCTCTGCGACGAGCGCATCTTCTTATCGACGGCTACGAGTATGAAGAGACGCAGATACGCAGGGAATGGGAACAATCTTAGAATATCGTCTGAAATTTGTTGCGCATCATGCGTTGCAAACAACAACGCGTTGCCGTTCGCATTGCATTCAGGCCTTGACCGCCCGTGCTGCATTTCGCCCACGCAGCCACTCGAGCGCCAGCAACAGGCTGGTCGAGAACACAATCAGAATTGTCGCCAGCGCCGCGATAGTCGGGCTGATGTTTTCCCGAATGCCGGTGAACATCTGACGGGGCAACGTAGTCTGATCCGCGCCCGCAAGGAACAGTGTCACGACGACTTCGTCGAATGAAGTCGCGAATGCGAACAGTGCACCCGAAATCACGCCCGGCGCGATCACCGGCAACGTGATGCGGAAAAACGTCTTCAACGGATTCGCGCCCAGCGACAAACTCGCCCGCACCAGGTTGTAGTTGAACCCCTGCAACGTCGCCGCGACCGTCGTCACGACAAAGGGCACACCGAGCGACGCATGCGCGAGAATCAGCCCGATGTACGTATTGGCCAGCCCGAGCGGCGCAAAGAACAGATACATGCCCACGCCGACCACCACCACCGGCACGATCATCGGCGAGATCAGGATCGCCATGAGCAAGCCTTTGCCGCGAAAATTCGCTTTGGTCAGTCCGATTGCCGCGAGCGTGCCGAGCACGGTTGCGACCACCGTCGCCGAAGGCGCGACGATAAAGCTGTTCTTGGCGGCCATGCGCCATTCATCGGATGCGATCAGGTTCTGATACCAGCGCAGCGACCAGCCCGGAATCGGATACACCAGGAACGTGCTCGACGAAAACGAGAGCGGCACGATCGCCAGCACGGGCAAGATGAGATACAGCAACGTCAGCACGGCAAGACCGCGCAGCGCGAAATACCAGACGCGCTCGACCCATGACGTATGCGGCGCGAACAATGGCTTGGCAAGTTTCATCGCAATAAACTCCGTTCAGCCGAGGCTCAGTGACGAACGCGTGAAGCGCCCGTAAATGACATACAGCACGAGTGTCGCGGCGAGCAGCAGACCGCCGAGCGCGCACGCCATGCCCCAGTTGATCGTCACGTTGGTGTAGTACGCGACGTAGTAGCTGACCATCTGATCGTTCGGTCCGCCGAGCAAGGCCGGCGTGATGTAATAGCCGATTGCCAGAATGAAGACCAGCAGCGCACCCGCGCCGATGCCCGGATAAGTCTGCGGCACATACACGCGCCAGAACGCGGCGAACGGATGGCTGCCGAGCGAGACCGCGGCGCGCTGATAGGTTGGCGGGATCGACTTCATCACGCTATAGAGCGGCAGGATCATGAACGGCAGCAGAATATGCGTCATTGAAATGTAGACGCCGGTGCGGTTGAACAGCAGCGACAGCGGATCATGCAACAGTCCGCTGCCGATCAACGCTTTGTTCACCAGCCCCTCGCTTTGCAGAATCACGATCCATGCCGCCACGCGCACGAGGATCGAGGTCCAGAACGGAATCAGCACGAGAATCATCACCAGATTCGCGCGACGTTCGGGCAGCGTGGAAATCCAGTATGCAAGCGGGTAGCCGAGCAGCAGCGCGAAGACCGTTACCGCGGCGCCGATAACAAAGGTGCGACTGAACACGGCGAGATAGATCTGTTGATCGGGATCGGTCGGGATGATGTGGCCGAACGCGTCCTGTTTGTGATCCAGTGAAGCAAGCAAATAGAACGGCGAATACGCGCCGGAGTTTTTGGCTATCGCTTGCCAGTACGTAATGTCGTTCCAGCGTTCGTCCAGTTCGACGAATTTGGCGTGGACCTGGGCGGGCGTCAACTGCAAGGGTTTGCTGTTGTCGTCGGCGAACGGCATGGCGTGCGCGGATTTGGCGATCAGCGAGCGATAACCCGGAATCTCGACGTTCAGGCGTCGCGCGAGTGCGCCCATGCCGTCGCTGTCGGCGACTGCGGCGAGGTCGACGGCCAGGGCAGTATAGGCGGCGTCTGGTGGCGTGCTCTTGCGATCCCAGGCGCTCAACGCCGCGAGGGTATGCGGCAGCGCGTTGACCACTTCGGGATTCTGCGCGGCACGCGTGAGCAGCGCGCCGATTGGCACGACAAAGATCAGCAGCAGAAAGATCGCGAGCGGCGCGATCAGCAGCAGGGCCATGGCCCGCTTTCTGGATTCCGCGGCCTTCAGCTCGCGCTTGAGCCGGCCACTTGATTCAGGCGTCGAATCGGCAGCAATGGTCATCGAGGTCAAACCCGTCTCCTTTGTCGACCCGAGTTAGCGCTTTAGCGCTTACTCGGGTCCCATGCAAAGCTGTCGACCCGAGTTAGCGCTTTAGCGCTTACTCGGGTCCCATGCGTTCACTACAACAACCCAGCGCGGGTTCACCCGAGGTCAACCCGCGCCTTCACACCCACTCCCTACTTCGAAGCCCACGACGAAAAGCGTTGCTCCAGTTCATCGCCATGATCGGTCCAGAACGCGAGGTTCTGCAGCACCGCGTTCTTGCCGTTAGCCGGCGAGTTCGGCAGATTGGAGAGCGTCTTCGGATCAAGCGCCTTGATAGCCGTCACGTTCACCGGCCCGTACGCAATGTTGTGCGCGTAGTCCTGTTGCGGCTTCGACGAAATCGAATAGGCGATGTACTTCTCGGCCAGCGCCTTGTTCGGCGTGCCCTTCGGAATCGCCCAGTAGTCGAGGTCGTAGATGCTGCCGTTCCACACCACCTTCAGGTTCTTGCCTTCCTTCTGCGCCGCATCGATCCGGCCGTTATACGCGGTGGACATCACCACGTCGCCCGCCACGAGGAATTGCGGCGGCTGCGCGCCTGCTTCCCACCACTGAATGTTCGGCTTCAGTTCGTCGAGCTTCTTGAACGCGCGGTCCTGGCCTGCCTTGGTGGCGAGCACCTTGTAGACTTCCTTCGGCGGCACGCCGTCGGCCATCAACGCGAATTCGAGGTTATAGCGCGCGCCCTTGCGCATGGCGCGCTTGCCCGGGAATTTCTTGACGTCCCAGAAATCGGCCCAGCCGGTCGGCGCCGTTTTCAGTTTGTCGGCGTTGTACGCGAGCGCCGTCGACCACACGAAGAAGCCCACGCCGCAGGTTTGCGGTGCTTCGGGAATCAGATCGGACTTCTTGCCGATCTTCGACCAGTCGAGTTTCTCGTACAGCCCTTCATCACAGCCGCGGCCGATATCGCCCGATTCGACTTCCACCACATCCCAGTTCACATGCTTGGCTTCGACCATCGCTTTCACTTTGGCCTGCTCACCGTTGTATTCGACAGCGGTGACTTTATTGCTGGTCTCCTTTTCGAACGGCTGGTTGAAGGCGACCTTTTGCGCGTCGCCATTCGCGCCGCCGAAATTGACGACCGTCAATTCGGCCGCATTGACTTGCGCGGCGCCCAGCGCGAGCGCCACAGCACCGACAGCGATGGCGCAGCGCGATTTCCCGATCTTGCTCATGGTGTGTTGCTCTCCTTTGGTGGTGTGCTTCCAGCTCAATACAGTGCGACTTTGTTATGTGCTGCCTGATCTGACCTGCCCGCGTCGAACACAGTGCGTATCCGGCGCATTCACGCCCCTGCGAATACCCGCAGATGCTCGGGTGAGAACTCCAGTGCGACCGGCGCGCCGGGCGCGAAGGTGTCGAGCGCGTCGGTGCCGAGCGGCACCTTGACGAAGCACTCGTCCTGTTCATGCAAACCACAGCGCATGCGCACGTGGTCGCCGAAATAGATCAGCCCGCGTGCCTCGCCGGCCAGCGCATTGGCGCCTGGCCGTGACAGGCCGTTGGCGAGCTTCATGCGCTCGGGGCGAATACACGCGACCGCCGGCGTACCCGCCCGCGCGCCGCCGATATTGCGACCGGTGAGCCGCGTGCCGTCGCTCAGACGGAATTCGCAGAACTCCCCCTCGACATTCGCGATCGTGCCGCGCAGCTTGTTGCTGTCGCCGATGAAGTTCGCCACGAACTCATTGCATGGCGATTCGTACAGCCGATCGACGGTATCGAGTTGCTGCACGATGCCTTTATCGAACACGGCGACGCGGTCGGACATGGTCAGTGCCTCGCCCTGATCGTGCGTGACGTACACGAACGTCACGCCGAGTTTTTCGTGCAATGATTTAAGTTCGTACTGCATGTGTTCGCGCAACTGTTTGTCCAGCGCGCCGAGCGGCTCGTCCATCAGCACGAGCTTCGGTTCGAACACCAGCGCGCGGGCGAGCGCGATGCGCTGCTGTTGTCCGCCTGAAAGTTGCGCCGGATAGCGCTTTGCGAAGCTCTCCATGCGCACCATCTTCAACGCGTTATGGGTGCGCTCCGCGCGCTCCTGCGCCGAAATCTTGCGCACGGTCAATGGATAGGCAACGTTCTGTTCGACTGTCAGATGCGGAAACAACGCATAGTTCTGAAACACCATGCCAATGTTGCGCTTATGCGGTGGCACTGTGTTGAGCAGCGTGCCGTCCAGCCAGATCTCGCCGCCGGTGGGAAACTCAAAACCCGCCAGCATCATCAGGCAGGTGGTTTTCCCGGATCCGGACGGCCCGAGCAGGGTCAGAAATTCGCCCTGATAGATATCCAGATCAAGTTGTTTGACGACCAGCGTTTCGCCGTCGTACGTCTTGCGCACACCCCGAAAGCTGACGATCACGTCATCGGTTTTCATCGGTTAAGTCTCCTCTGCGGTCCGGCTGGCTCCCCCGCAAAGCAGCGGGATTGCATCCATTGCGTGGCTCACTATAGACCGTTACGGTTCTACAATATGGAACCATTTCATTATTCCGGATAGAACCACTTGGACACCGTGATCTTGTCGGATTGGCTGGCCGCGAGGCTCGACCGCACGGCCGCCGAACCGGTCTACAGGCAGACGTTGCGGCTCATGCAGCAAGCCATTCTGACCGGCCAATTGCCGCCGGGCACCAAACTGCCCAGTTCACGCACGCTCGCCGAAGACCTCGGCATTGCGCGCAACACGGTCCTGCACGTCTACGATCAGTTGACCGCTGAGGGCTACGTGATCTCGACCACCGGCAGCGGCACTTACGTCGCCGACACGCGGCCGGACACGGCAGCCGTGAATACGCGCAAGAAGCCGGCGGTGGCGAGCGTCGACAAGGCAGGCAGTACGGCCACGGCAACCCCGAAGCCGCCGAAGCGCGATCTGGGCGACCTGTCGACTCGCGGACGGCGCCTGATCGATAAAGCCGGCGTGTCCGCCAAACAATGGGGCGCGTTCATGCCGGGTGTGCCCGACGTCGCGGAATTTCCAGCGCGCACGTGGAGCCGCTTGCAGGCGCGTTTGTGGAAGGAGGCCAATCCCGATCTGCTGACCTACGCGCCCGGCGGCGGCTACCGGCCATTGCGGCGGGCATTGTCGGATTACCTGCGCGTCGCGCGCTCGGTGAATTGCACGCCGGATCAGATCATCATCACCACCGGCATTCATCAATCGATCGATCTGGCTGTGCGCCTGTTGACCGATGTGGGCGACCGCGCGTGGGTCGAAGAACCCTGCTATTGGGGCGCGCGTAGTGTGCTGCAGTCATCGGGGATTACCCTTGTGCCGGTGCCGGTGGATGACGAAGGTCTGAATCCGCGCGAACAGGATTTGCAACAGCCGCCGCGGCTCGCACTCGTCACGCCGTCGCATCAATATCCGCTCGGCATGGTGATGAGCCTCGCGCGCCGCCGCACGCTGCTCGAATACGCGCGCCAGCACAACGTGTGGATCATCGAGGACGATTACGACAGCGAGTTCCGCTACGGCAGCCGTCCGCTCGCCTCGCTGCAAGGACTCGACGATGCCGGCCAGGTGATCTACGTCGGCAGTCTGGGGAAGATGCTGTTTCCGGGCCTGCGGATCGGCTACATGATCGCGCCGGAGCATCTGGTGGACACGTTCCGCACGGGCGTGGCCGAGTTATACCGCGAAGGTCAGTTGATGCAGCAAGCGGTGATGACCGACTTCATCATGGACGGCCACCTCACCTCGCACGTTCGGCGCATGCGTGCGCTATACGGCGAGCGCCGGCAGATTCTGATCGACGCGATCACCGCGCGTTTCGGCACCGAGTTGCCGGTAATGGGCGATGAAGCCGGGCTGCATCTGGTGCTCGGCTTGCCGGATCACGCGAACGATCGCGCGGTGACGGCCGCCGCTTTCGACGCCGGCGTCATCGTGCGCCCGCTCGCGAGCTACTACAGCAGCGATCCGCCCGCGCGGCGCGGACTGCTTCTCGGCTATGCCTGTGTGCCGAACGACAAGATTGGTCCCGCGTTCGACACCCTTGCGCGAGTCATCGAGCAAACCGCATTGAAGACGCCGACGCGCGCCGCTTGAGCGCCGGGTCTGAGTCTGCTCACTTCAGGCCGAAGTCGACTCGCGTCGTCGCGCCCTTGTCCTTGATGCCCTCCGCGGTCAGCTTCGGCGCGACGATGAACACGCGGCTGCTGTCGATCTTGCCGTCCAGATACTGCTGCACGCTCTGCGCCCGCTGTTGCGCGAGCTGGCGCAGGCTGGCGTCATCGATCGGTGCGTTGGCGGCGAGCGCGCTCTTCATGTCGTCGTCCGGCAAGCTCTTGGTCAGGCCGACAAAGTTACGCGGTTTCTTGAAGTCCGCCGATTTGTAGGCCTTGCTCAGGTACTTGTCGTACTCCTTCGGATCAACGGTGACGGTCGAGAGATCGACGCTCTCGCCATTGCCCACCACGTCCTTGATCTTTTGCTGCTTGACGAGGCGGTCCACATAGCCGGTGCGCAACGCGGGTTCGTCCACAGCCGGATCGACGCGGCCAATCAGGTCCATGCGAATCGACGGCTTGTCGCTCAACGCCTTCACGATCGTGTCGAGCTTCTGGGTGTCGGCGTCCGTGAGTTTTGCCGAGCCCGGCTCGAACTCGACATAACCCAACTCCTCGCCCTTGCCGCCGAACGCATTGGCGATCAGAGAGAACGGCGCAGTCACCGCTTTTTCGAGCAGATTGAGCACCGCATGCCAGATCAGGCCGCCAATGCTGAATTCCGGATTCGACAGCGAGCCGGACACCGGCAGGTTCACGTCGATTTCGCCGCGCGAGTTCTTCAGCAGCGAAATCGCGAGACGCACGGGCAGTTTGGTCGCCGTATTGTTGTCGACGTGATCGCCGAACGTGAGTTGATCGATGAAAATGTGATTGTTCGCGTTCAGTTGATCGTTTTCGAGCTGGTAGTGCAGATCGACATTCAGCTTGCCCTTGGTGATCGGATAACCGGCGTATTTCGCCGAATACGGCGTGAGATTGGTCAGCTCGATATCGTGCGCGACCGCCGTGAGATCGAGCGCCGGTTTCGCAATCAGCGGATTGACCGTGCCGCGAATCGACAGCGGACCGTTGGCGGCCAGTTTCGCGGCGATGTCGACCGGCGCGGATGTGGTGGATTGCGTGCCGAACGCGCCGACGGTGCCCTGAATGCCGACCAGGTTCGCCGTGAAATTCGGCTTGATGAAATTGTCCGTGTATGTCACGCGGCCCTGTTGCAGAACCAGTTGGCCGAAGTGCAGCTTGACTGGGCTTTGCGGCGGCGTAGCAGCCGTGACCGTGGCGTTTGCGGCCGACGCCGGCGGCGGTGCGGATGCGGCCGCCACCGTCGAAGCCGCTTGCGGCGTCAGCGGCACGGGTTCGGCGCCGCTCTTGTCACGCGTCAGCGATTGCGCGGCGCCGGATTCGTGCGCGACGACGTCCTTGAGGTTGAGCTTGCCCTGCGCGTCGAGCAGCACGCGCCCATAGAACTTCGTGAACGTGACGCGGCCCGCGTCGACCACGGTGCCATGCTCGTCGTAATCGGCTTTCAGGTTGGACAACGCGAGCGAGCCCCATCCCGCGAATGGATCCGAGGTCGCCTTGTCTAGCATGCGGACTTCGACGAGCGCCATGTCGCCGTGATAGGTCGCCTTCAGCGACTTCGCCTGGCTCAACGCGAGATCGCCGTCCGCATTGAGCAACGCGCTCGCGATCACCGCATTCAGCTTGCTGCCGAAGTACGGTTCGAAGGCCGCCGCGTCGAGCCGGTTGGCATTCACTTTGACGGCCACCTTGAGCGGCGTCGCCGTCACGT
>Ga0157369_10008521_pt1 | contig 11758 bp, 13 predicted proteins | sample C25metaG_FD_113461 | JGI IMG/M metagenome (GOLD analysis project Ga0157369, IMG submission 113461) | Corn rhizosphere microbial communities from Kellogg Biological Station, Michigan, USA - C2-5 metaG | ecosystem: Host-associated > Plants > Roots > Rhizosphere > Soil | place: USA: Michigan... | reverse complement strand
GCGCCCTCGCCGGGGGACGAGGGGAGCCGGTCCGCGATGGCGCGGTGGACCGCCTGCGCGACGGCGGGGGAGGCCGCCTCAGCTGCCACGGAGATGTTGGTGTGGACGGTCAGGACGCCTCTGACGCGCCTGACGCTCACCCGTGTCTGCTGGTCGGGCGAGCCGAGCAGTGCTCCGACGCCCTCCTTGGCGGCCCGGAGCAGCGTGGGCTCGACGGCGGTCAACCCCTCGACGCCCGGTACCGCCAGCACCACGTCGTCGAGTGAGCTCGCGAGCGCTCCGAGATCGTCGTCCGTCTCCGTCAGGTCATGCATCGTCCCCCACCTCTCCGATCTCGTCGGCCTCGAAGTGCAGGTCGTCGACGACGATGTCGAGTCCTGCCACGACGAGGTCCGTGTGCTGCTGGAGGCTGGCTGCGACCTCCTCGCGGAACAGCGAGACCGTCTCGGCGACCGACTTGCCCCAACCGATGCTCACGGTGACATGGAGCATGATCGGTTCGCCGATCACGGTGACGTCGCCCTCGAGCACGCAGCGACCCACGAGCACGCCGGGGGTGCGGTCGCCGGCACCGCGGACCAGCCCGCGGACCGTGCCCTCCGTGATGACGAGCGCCGCGTCGTCGTCGGATGCGGCGAACGGGATGTCGCGCCCGGCCTTCGCCTCGCGGCCGATGTTCTCCATGATCCCGCGGATCCAGTCCTGGTCGAGCGCGGTGACCGCCGCCTCGTCCGCCTCCCGCAAGGGCGCGGCCAGCGCGCGGACACGTCGAAGCGACCGGAGGATCCGCTGGCATTCCGGTGAGTCGTCGATCGACGGGTCGGCCGGCAGCATGTCGCGTTCGAGGTAATCCGTGAGGGCGTCGATGCCGTGCGCGCAGCCGCCCGGCTCACCCGGTCCGGGGCCCGGAATATCGGTGTTCATCGCCACCCCTCCATCTCCTTGACCAGTGTCGCCCGAGCCCGTGCGAGACTCCCTCGGACGCTGGCGACGCTCTGCCCCAGTTGTTCGGCGATCTCCTCGTACGAGTATCCGCCGATCTCTCGGAGCACCCAAGCCTGGTGCTGTCCGTGCGGCAGTCTGTCGAGTGCTGCTGACAGTGCTCCCAGCTGCGACGATGCCTCGGCCTTCCGTTCGGGTCCGTCGCGCTCCGGGGCCTCGATGATGGCGTCGTCGGTCGACTCGGTGTCCTTGCGCTGCCGCATGAGGTCGATCGCCCGACGGCTGACGATGCGCATCAGCCAGCTCTTGACCATCGCGCCGTCCTCGAGCGTGTCGATCCGCTTCCAGGCCGAGATGAGCGCCTCCTGGACGACGTCGTCGCCGTCCGCCGAGGAACGCGTGAGTCGCACGGCGTACGCCTTCATCATCCGGCCGTAGCGCGTGATGAGCACCTGGAACGCGCGGGTGTCGCCGTCGACGCACCGTTCGACGAGGGTGCGGTCGGTCGCCTGCTCGAGGAGGCCGGCCGATGTGCGCACTGGATCAGCTCCCACCGTCGCACCACCTCTCTGTTCCGGCCCGAGACGACTTCCGCCGATTTCGTCGTACCGGACCGTGACATCAGCGGGTCGGGCTCCGTCTCACTACTGTAGGCACAGAGCGGCGGTCCATGTGAACGCCCCCCAGCACCACGACGGCATCATCACCGAGGAGACCGCACCATGAAGACCCCCAAACTCCGGTTGCCCGGGTTCTCCTCCACCCCGGAGGAACGCGAAGCCAGGCGCGCCAAGCACCAGGAAGCCAAGCAGGAGCGCGCGGCGAAGGCCGCCGCATCCTCCCCGCCGTCGGCCGCCGTGGTCGCCGCCCTCCAGCCGTCGGCTCCGAGCGTCCGTATCAACGCGTTCCGGATCGGTCTCGTGGGTGGCATCGGCGTCCTCGTCGCGCTCGTGATCGGGAGCATCGTGTCGCAGCTCAGCACCACGCTGATCTACGTCGGCGTCGCGCTCTTCATCGCGCTCGGCCTCGACCCGCTCGTGTCATGGCTCGAGCAGAAGCTGCCGCGTGGCCTCGCCATCGCCGTCGTCTTCCTCGCCGTGATCGGCGCGTTCGTCGGGATCATCTTCGCCATCGTGCCGTTGCTCGTGACGCAGATCTCGAACTTCGTGAGCGACTACCCCCGGATCTCGCAGCAGTTCCTCAACAGCGACTTCGTCGCGTGGGTGCAGAACACGATCGGGAACACGCTCGACATCGACTCGGCGCTCAACGACGCGTTCTCCTTCCTCAAGGACCCCAACAACCTGCTGAACATCGGTGGCGGCATCGTCGCGGTCGGAGCGGGGGTCGCGTCGGGCATCACCGGCTCGATCATCGTCCTCATCCTGACCCTCTACTTCCTCGCCTCCCTGCGGTCGATGAAGGCCGTCACGTACCGATTCCTCCCCGCCTACCGCCGCGAGGGCTTCGCGCAGGTGCTCGAGGAGATCACCCAGGCCGTCGGGCGCTACGTGGTCGGACAGGTCGGACTCGCCCTGGTCAACGGCGTGCTGAGCTTCATCTTCCTCAGCATCATCGGAGCGCCGTTCCCGCCGCTGCTCGCCCTGCTGGCGTTCATCGGATCGATGATCCCGCTCGTCGGCACGCTCAGCGCCTCGATCGTGAACAGTGCGCTCTGCCTCTTCGTCTCGCCGGTGACCGCACTCATCGCGATCATCTACTACCTGATCTACATGCAGATCGAGGCGTACTTCCTCAGCCCGCGCATCATGAACAAGGCGGTCGCCGTCCCCGGAGCCCTCGTCGTGATCGCGGCGTTCGGTGGAGGTGCCCTCGGTGGCATCCTCGGAGCCCTCGTCGCGATCCCGGTCGCCGCGTCGATCATCATCATCGTGCAGAAGGTCGTCTTCCCGAGCCAGGACTCCAAAGTGGTACCGGAGAACAAACTCGGCGACGCCGAGACGGCGGCCGTCGGCACGAGTGCGGCGGCGAAGTGATGGCGGCCACATCGTTCCCGGCCCTCGCGGCCGGCGCCCTGCTGCTGTCGGGTACAGCCGGTGTCGTCGCGCAGTCCGCCCGCACTGCGGTCGACATCGACATCCCCACGATCAGTGTCACGCCGTACCAGGCGATCGGCATCCCGATCGCGCTCGTCGGAGCGTTCTTCCTCGCGGTCGGGACGCAGTTGCAGTCCCGCGGTGTCGGCAAGGTGGAGGCGGCGTCGTCGGCCTTCGGTCTGAAGCAGCTGCCGCAGCTCCTCGGTCGTCCGTCCTGGCTCATCGGGACGCTGCTCCTCGGCCTGGCGATCGTGTTCCAGCTCGTCGCGCTCGGTTTCGCTCCGCTCATCGTCGTGCAGCCCCTCGGGGCGATCGCCCTGGTGATCACGGCGCTCCTGAACGCCAGGGTCACCCGGGTGAAGATCACGAAGGAGCAGACCCGCGCGATGGTGCTGTGCGTCGCCGGTATCGGTCTCTTCGTCATCGTCGCGGCGCTGTACGCGGTGGAGGAGCCGATCCGTCAGCCGCAGCTCATCATCATCCTCATCATGCTCGCGGTCGTGACCGCTGCACTCGCGGCGGCGTACGCCCTGTGGCGACGGAAGCTGCACACCGTCTTCTACGTGGTCGCAGCCGGTGTGCTGTACGGCTTCGTCGTCACGCTCGCGAAGGTGGTCATCAACCGGGTGATCACGCAGAACTTCGAGGGACTCACCGTCGTCGGCATCATCGGCCTGCTCGTGGCCGCCGGGCTCGGTGGCTTCTTCGTCCAGAAGGCGCACCAGAGCGGGCAGCCGGACCTCGTGGTCGCCGGACTCACCGTCGTCGACCCGCTCGTCGCGGTCGGCATCGGCGTCGTGGTGCTGGGCGAGGCTTCGAACGCCCCCTGGTACGCGCTCGTGCTGTTCGTCGTCGCCGGAGCGGTGGCCGTGTTCGGCGTCTGGAAGCTCGCGATGCGACCGGTCCCGGCTCCCGGCGACAAGCCGAAGAAGCCCCGCGTCATCTGACGGAGAACGTTCGACGGGCCCGGTGAGTGGTACACCCACGCACCGGGCCCGTCGTCTCGTCGGTGGGGCCGCCGAACCGGCTCAGAACAGGTCGGGCGACGGGGTGCTGGCGTAGCGGATGGAGACGTCCGCGTGGCGGTCGAAGCGGTAGCCGACACCGCGCACGGTGCGGACGATGTCCTCGTAGCGGCCGAGCTTGGCGCGGAGGCGACGAACGTGGACGTCGATGGTCCGCTCGTTCGGAACCTCTTCGTCGTCGCCGGCGCGCCACAGCGAGGAGATGAGCTCCGCGCGCTCGATCGTGCGTCCCTCGCGGAGGACGAGGTACTGGAGGAGCTCGAACTCCTTGTACGTGAGCGGCGCGGCCTCGTTGTCGAGGACGAGGCGCTTCCGGGAGATGTCGACGACGACACCCGCGTGGGCACGGTCCTGCTCCTCCTCGTCGACCTCGTCGCGGTGGGCCGCGAGTGCCGAGGGGTCCTGCAGGGCGAGCCGGACGACGTCGAGGTCGCGGCCGCCGGCACCGCGCGGGGCCAGCGCGACGGCTGCGTGCGTCTCGGCCTCCGGGGCGAACTGGGCGGTCAGGGCCTTGATGGCCTCGACGATCTCACCGAGGCTCGTGCCGGCGGCCGCCGCCTTCACCTCGTCGAGGCCGACGTAGAGGACGAAGCCTCGGGCTTCGGGGCCGGCCGGAACGGCACGGACGTGCGGGGTCGCGGTCCGAGGTGCTTCCTCGACGGCGGCGAGCTGGCGGGTGGGGCGGGTGGTCTGAACGGCTGCAAGAGACATGGGTGCGAGGTCCTCGGGAGTGATGATGCTGCGACGGATCGTGCGCGGTGCGCTCGGGGTGATCCCGCTTGCCGGTGGGCAGTTGCGGTCCCGCGATCCGGGAAGTGGCGCGTCGGCCGGGTGCGGACGGGGTGCGTCCGGGAGTCGGCTCACCTGGTGGGGGAGCGGCGGACTCGGAGGTGCTGGGAGCAGGGGAGCGGATCCGTGTGGATCGCTACCGGTGCTGGAGGAGTCGGATCAGCGACACATTCGACAGCACATGACAGCGCGGCCGGGCATCATCATGCCGGCGTTCCCAGGGGCCTCGAAGGAGGTCGGGGTGGGCGCGTTGGTCGTCATAGTCCGCAATACAACAGGAATCCCCCGGATCCTGTCAAGTGCGAGCGGAAGATGACGTTCTGTTACTCGGGGATTGCCAGCTGGCGGCACAACTGAGATGAGGCGGATCGCCGTCCATCGCGGGGATGGACGGCGATCCGCCTCATGTCGGCGGGAGCAGGGGTCAGACGACGCCGTAGAGGCGGTCGCCGGCGTCGCCGAGGCCGGGGACGATGTACCCGTTCTCGTCGAGCTTCTCATCGAGGGCGCCGAGGACGATGGTGACGTCCTTGCCTGCCGTCTCGGCCTCGAGGCGCTCGAGACCCTCGGGGGCGGCGAGCAGGCAGATGGCGGTGACGTGCATCGCACCGCGCTGGAAGAGGAAGTCGATCGCCGCCGCGAGCGAGCCACCGGTCGCGAGCATCGGGTCGAGCACGAAGCACTGGCGGTCGGACAGATCGTCGGGGAGGCGTTCCGCGTAGGTGGTGGGTTCGAGGGTCTCCTCGTTCCGTACCATGCCGAGGAAGCCGACCTCGGCGGTGGGGAGCAGCTTCACCATGCCCTCCAGCATGCCGAGGCCGGCCCGCAGGATCGGGACCACGAGCGGACGCGGCTCGCTGATCTTGACGCCGACCGTCTCGGTGACAGGCGTCTGGATCGTGATCTCCTCGACCGTGACGCCGCGCGTCGCCTCGTAGGCGAGCAACGTGACGAGCTCCTCGGTGAGGGCACGGAACACCGGTGAGGGTGTCGTCTTGTCGCGCAGCACCGTGAGCTTGTGGGTGATGAGTGGGTGGTCGGCTACGTGCACTCGCATACGATCAATCTAGTCGCTCGCGCGGCGACCAGGATTTCGGGGAGATGACGGATGCACGCACCGGCCGAGTTCGCCGTGTGGATGGACCTCGCCGTCGCCGAGGCCGAGGCGGCCCTCGCCAGCGACGACGTCCCGGTGGGCGCGGTCCTCGTCGCCCCGGACGGCACGGTCGTCTCCGTCGGGCGCAACGAGCGCGAGCTGCACACCGACCCGACCGCCCACGCCGAGGTGGTCGCCATCCGGGCTGCCGCGGCCGCGCTCGACGACTGGCACCTCACGGAGCTGACGCTCGTCGTCACGCTCGAGCCCTGCGTGATGTGCGCCGGCGCCATCCTCGCCGCCCGGATCCCAAGGGTCGTCTTCGGGGCCTGGGACGAGAAGGCCGGTGCGGTCGGATCCGTCTACGACGTCCTGCGAGACCGGCGACTGCAGCACCGCGTCGAGGTCTACGCGGGCGTGGAGGCCGAACGCTGCTCGACGCTCCTCACCGACTTCTTCCGGGGCGCGGACGGCGTCGGAGCCTCCTGAGGGCGCAGGCGGCCCCGGAGATCTCCATGCGTCGACAGGATCGCTGACCGGATGCGGCTGCTCCCAGCACTTCCGGAGCCCGTTGTCGGCGGGTGATGGCAGGATCGCAGGATGCAACCCGGCGTGATCCTCGACATCATCCTCGTCGTCGTCCTGATCGGCTTCCTGATCCGCGGGTGGCGTGCGGGGCTCCTCGGGAGCCTCGGCGGGCTCGTCGGGCTGGCGGCCGGTGGGGTCGGCGCGTTCTTCGCGATCCCGCTCGTCGCCTCGTGGGTGCCGGACGCGGCCTGGCGTGGCTGGGCGGCCGTGGCGGCGGCGGTGGTCGTCCTCGCCGTCGGCTACACGATCGGTGCGTTCATCGGCGGGGCCATCGGCTCCGTCGTCCGCAAGACCCCGCTGCGCGGCCTGGAACGGTTGCTCGGCGCCGCCCTCAATCTCGTCGTCACCGCGCTCGTCCTCGTGACGGCGGCCCTCGGTGTCGGCTCCCTCGGCATCCCGCTACTCGCCCAGGCGGTCGGGTCGTCCGCGGTGATCGGCACGATCGACCGCGTCACGCCCGTGGAGGTGAAGAGCACGCTCGCGCAGCTCCGCTCCACGGTGGTCGACGGTGGGGCCCAACGCGTCATCGAGGCGTTCGGCGGAACCGCGGACGTACCCGCCGCCCCGCAGCTCGACACCTCGACGCAGGCGTTGCAGACGGCCTCCGCGTCCGTGGTGCGCATCAGCGGCACGGCCGAGTCCTGCTCGCGGAGCCTCACCGGGAGCGGCTTCGTGTTCGCCGACGACCTGGTCATGACGAACGCGCACGTCCTCGCCGGCGTGACGAATCCGGTCGTCGAAGTCCCGGGGGCCATGCCCAGGGAAGGGCGGATCGTCTACTTCGATCCGGTCGACGACCTCGCCGTCATCCGCGTCGACGACCTCGGCGCCCGATCGCTGCCGCTCGCACCGAATCCGGCTCCCGGCTCGAACGCCGTCGTCGCCGGGTATCCGTTCGGCGGGCCGTATACGGCCGGCGGCGCCCAGGTCATCCTGGTCGGGCCGAGCCTCGTCGCCGACATCAGTGGGAACAACCCGACGAGTCGTCAGGTCGTGACGCTGTCGGGCACGGTGCAGCCGGGCAACTCCGGTGGCCCGCTCCTCACCGAGTCCGGTGAAGTGGCCGGCGTGATCTTCGCCCGCGACGCGAACTCCGCGCCGGTCGGGTACGCGCTCGCGATGGACGAGGTCCTGCCCGTCGTCGCGCTCGCCGGGTCGCTCCAGTCCGCGGTCCCGTCGGGCGCCTGCCTCGCCGACTGACGCGGCCGGGCACGTGCCGACGAGCATGCAGGTGCCTAGAATCGCAGGGTGAGTGAAACGATCAGCCTGCCCAGCATCGCCATCCTCGGAGCCGGTTCGATGGGAGGGGCCGTCCTCCGCGGTCTCGTCCAGCCGGGTGTCGAGGTCGACGGTGGCATCACGGTGACGAACCGGACCATCACCAAGGCGGAGGCTCTGGCCGAGCTGCCGGGCGTGACCTCGATCGCCCTGGAGCAGGACGCCGACGGCAACCGGCGGGCGGCAGCCGCGGCGAAGATCGTCCTGATCGGCGTGAAGCCCTACATGGTGGCCGACCTCCTCGCCGAGATCGCCGACACGTTGCAGCCGGGCACGATCGTCGTGAGCCTTGCGGCCGGCATCCGCGGTGCGGCCTTCGAGGCCGCCCTGCCGGAGTCGGTCTCGGTGTTGCGTTCCATGCCGAACACCCCGTCCTACGTCGGGCTCGGCGTCACCGGGCTCGCGCCGGGCACCCGGTCGAGCGAGGACGACCTCGCCATCGTCACCGCGCTCTTCGAGACCGTCGGCCAGGTGGTCGTCATCCCCGAATCGAAGATCGACGCCCTCAGCGCCATCTCCGGTTCCGGTCCGGCGTACGTCTACTACCTCATCGAGGAACTCACCCGGACGGCGATCGGCCTCGGGTTCACCCCGGAGCAGGCGTCCGTGATGGTCGACGGCACCTTCCGTGGTGCGACGGAACTCCTCGCGACGACGGGGGAGAGCGCCGAGCAGCTGCGGATCAATGTCACGAGCCCCAAGGGGACGACGGAACGGGCGCTCGCCGTGCTCGCCGAGGCGGGTTTCAGCGAGACGTTCGACCGTGCAGCGGCAGCCGCCATCGCACGCGCCGAGGAGCTGTCGGCGTCCTGATCCGGCGGCGACCCGATCAGTCGAAGGACCGCACGAAGCAGTCGAGGCCGGGTCTGCCGTCCCAGGACGCGACCGCGACGAAGCCGGACCGTCGGTAGAGCGCGATCGCGGCGGAGCGCCAGCGCCACACGGAGAGACGGACGGCGACGTCGCCCCGCTGCCGGGAGACGGTCGTCGCAGCCTCGAGCAGGGTTGCGGCCACGCCCCGGCGACGGGCGCGCGGGTCGACCCAGAGTCGCTTGAGCTCCGGCGACGGGCCCTCCGTCAGGACGACGCAGCCGAGCACCCGGTCGTCCTCGACGGCCAGGAGGACCTCGTCGGAGGCGAAGGTCGTGCCCGGGTCGGTGATCTCGGCCCGGTAGCGGTCGGGGAGGGTGGTCGTCGGAGCGGGCTCGTCCGGACGCGGCTCTCGGCCGAGGACTTTCTCGTGCTCGGTCCGACGGTGGTACTCCTCGAGCAGCTCGGCGAAGCGATCTCGCCGATGGGCCGGAGCATCGGCCCGGCGTTCCACGACGATCATTCGCCGCTCGTCTCGTCGAGCCCGAGGACGAGCAGCAGCCGGTCGAGCGCGGCGAGCTGGGCAGCGGCGTCGTAGTGGTCGTCGTCGGCTGTGCTCAGGGTGCTGACGCCCTCGATGAATCCGACGACGGCGGTGGCCGTCGCGGCGACCTCGGCCTCGGTGAGCTCGGGGCGGATCTCGGCCACGAGGCGGCGGGTGCGCGCGACGAACACGCCGTGACCCGCACGGTGCCGTTCGGCGAGCACCGCGTCGTCGAGTGCCGCCGCGAGGTAACCGAGCCAGACCCGTGCCTCCTGGCGCGTCTCGTCCGTGAGGGACAGGGCCTGCCGGAGGACGGCGCGCAGGGCGTCACGCGGGGTCGCGGCCGCGGCTTCGAGCGCCTCGGTCCGCGCCGCCGTCCGCTCGTGGAGGAGGTCGCGAGCGTGCAGCAGGAGCGCGCGCTTGTCGGGGAAGCGATGCAGGACGAGACCGGTCGTGCACCCGGCCCGCTCCGCGACCGCGCGGAGGGTCAACCCGTGCGGCCCGCGTTCGCCCAGCACCTCCCAGACCGCGCGCGAGATCCGCGCCTGGGCATCGGGGTCCTTCGTCCTGGCCATGTCGTCACCACCTCGGAACCGATGTTACCGTAATGCTTGTTACGGAATGACTGGAGAACACGAATGACGATCACGATCAGCCGGGTGGCTTGGGACGACGAGGCGGGCACCGCGCTGCGGGCCGCCCAGCGCCGCGAACTCGACGCCCGTTACGGGAGCGACGATCACGAACCCGGCACACCGCCGACCGCAGCCGACATCACGCTCTTCCTGCTCGCCAGCGACGTCGACGACACCCCGCTGGGCTGCGGCGGCCTGCGGATGCTCGGTGAGGACCGGGCGGAGATCAAACGCATGTTCGTCGTGCAGCAGGCCAGGGGGACCGGCGTCGCCACCGCGCTCCTGCGGGCTCTGGAGGACGAAGCGCGGTCGCTGGGTCTCGGTGAGCTCCTCCTCGAGACCGGCACGGAACAGCCGGACGCGATGCGGTTCTACGAGCGCGAGGGATACCACCCGATCGAGGCGTTCGGGCCGTACGTCGACGAGCCGCAGTCACGCTGTTACGCGCGCAGCCTCACCTGAGGAGGCTTCAGCCCTCGAGCGAGGCGAAGCGCTCGATGTCGGCCGACGTGCCGGAGACGATGATGAGGTCGTGGTTCGACACGACGGTGTCGGCGGTCGCGTAGGTGAAGGGCTTCCCCGGTGACTTCACCCCGACGACGGTGATCCGGTACTTCGTCCGGACACCCGACTCCGTCAGGTTCAGCCCGCGGATGGGCTTCGGCGGGTACATCTTGACGAGCGCGAAGTCGTCGTCGAACTGGATGAAGTCGAGCATGCGGCCTGACACGAGGTGGGCGACGCGTTCGCCGGCCTCGCGCTCGGGGTAGATGACGTGGCTCGCCCCCACCCGGGCGAGGATCTTGCCGTGCGACTGCGAGACGGCCTTGGCCCAGATCTGCGGGATCTTGAGGTCGACGAGGTTGGCGGTGATGAGCACGCTCGCCTCGATCGAGGAGCCGACCGCGACGACCGCGACCGAGAAGTCCTGCGCGCCGATCTGGCGGAGCGCCTCGATGTTCTTCGCGTCGGCCTGCACGGTGTGCGTGACCCGGTCGGACCACTTCTGCACGAGGTCGGAGTTGTCGTCGATCGCGAGCACCTCGCGGTCGAGTCGGTCGAGTTCGCCGGCGCAGGCCGCACCGAACCGACCGAGTCCGATGACGAGGACCGGGGCGTCGTGCTTGATGCGGTCAACCAACGATGGGCCTCTCTTCGGGACGTTTGAACAGCTGGCCGCTCTGACTCGCGGCCACGGCTGCAGCGAGTGTCACTGTACCAACGCGGCCCAGGAACATGGTGACGGCGAGGACGTACACCCCGGCATCGGGCAGGTCCGCGACGAGGCCGGTGCTCAGCCCGACGGTCGCGAAGGCGGAGATGACGTCGAAGAGCACGTGGTCGAGCGGAGCCTTGGTGATCTGCAGGATGACGATCGTCGACAGGGCCACGATCGTCGCGCCCCAGAGGACGACGCTCACGGCGACGCGGAGCACGTCCTGCGGGATGCGCCGGCGGAAGACCTCCACACCCTCGCGGCCGCGGGCCTCGGCGAACGCCGCCAGGAACAGGACGGCGAGCGTCGTGACCTTGATCCCGCCGGCGGTCGAGGCAGAGCCGCCGCCGATGAACATGAGCATGTCGGCGACGAGCAGGGTCGAGCCGTTGAGGTCGCCGATGTCCACGGTGGAGAAGCCGCCCGACCGCGTCATGGCCGACAGGAAGAACCCCTGGAAGATCGTGTCCCAGAGGTTCCACTTGTTCCAGGTCTCGGGGTTGTTGAACTCGAGCAGGATGAAGGCGAGCGCCCCGGCGAAGAACAGGATGATCGTCGTGACGAGCGTGAGCTTGACGTGCAGCGACCAGCGGCTCGGCCGACGGAAGTTGCGGCTCAGCGCGTAGATGACCGGGAAGCCGATGCTGCCGAGGAAGACCCCGAGCATGAGGATGCTGAGGAACCAGTAGTCGTTCTCGAACGCCGCGAGGCCCTCGGCGTTCGGCGTGAAGCCGGTGTTGGTGAAGGCCATGGCCGCGTAGTAGACGCTGTTCCAGGC
>Ga0157369_10008516_pt1 | contig 11761 bp, 9 predicted proteins | sample C25metaG_FD_113461 | JGI IMG/M metagenome (GOLD analysis project Ga0157369, IMG submission 113461) | Corn rhizosphere microbial communities from Kellogg Biological Station, Michigan, USA - C2-5 metaG | ecosystem: Host-associated > Plants > Roots > Rhizosphere > Soil | place: USA: Michigan... | reverse complement strand
GCAGCCATGGTGTTGAAGGTGATGATCTGCGCCACCTGCTCACGGCCGTACTTGCGAGTGACATAATCGATGACTTCGCCGCGGCGGTTCATGCAGAAATCGACGTCGATATCGGGCATGGACACGCGCTCGGGATTGAGGAAGCGTTCGAACAGTAGAACGTTCTGCATGGGATCGATGTTGGTGATTTCCATGCAGTAGGCCACCAGGGAGCCTGCGCCCGATCCGCGGCCCGGGCCGACGGGGATGCCGTGATCGCGCGCGTACTTGATGAAGTCCCAGACGATGAGGAAGTATCCGGAGTACTTCATCTGGTGGATGATGCCGATTTCGTAATTCAGCCGCGCTTCGTACTCGCCGATGGAATGCTTGAGTTGGCCTTTCTCCTTTAAGTGCCGGACGGCGGTATCTAGCCGCTTGCGGAAACCCTGACGGCACACCTCTTCGAAGTAGCTGTCGATGGTGTGGCCCTCAGGGACATCGAACTGCGGAAAGGGATTGTCGACCGGGTGCAGCTTGAAATTGCAGCGCTCGGCGATCTCCATGGTGCGTGCGAGGAGATCCGGATTATCCGGGAAGATACGCGCCATCTCGTCAGCGCTCTTGACGAAGAACTGATCGGAATCGAATTTGAAGCGCTCCCTGTCATGGATTTTCGCGCCTGTCTGCACGCAGAGCATCACATCGTGCGCGTGCGAGTCCTCGCCGCAGAGGTAGTGCGAGTCGTTGGTGAGCAGCATGGGGATGCCAAGTTCTTTTTCCAGACGGAAGAGATCGTTCTGAATCTTGCGCTCGGCCTCGAGTCCCTGGTCCTGAATCTCAAGATAGAAGTTGCCCTTGCCAAAGATGTCCTGATATTGCATGGCAACGGCCTTGGCCTTCTGGTAAGCGACGGCCGCGTCGAGTTCTCCCTTCTCGTTGTGCAGGAATTCGCAGAGCTCGCCGCTGAGGCAGCCGGAGGTTGCGATCAGCCCCTGCGAGTGCTGCGCGAGATAGGCCTTGCTGATGCGCGGCTTGCGATAGAAGCCGTGCAGCGATGCCTCAGATGTGATTCGGATGAGATTGCGATAGCCCTCTTCGTTTTCCGCGAGGACGAGCAGGTGGTTGTAGTCATCGCCCTGCGCAGGGGCGCGATGGTCTTCGTTTTTGCACACGTAGAGTTCGCAGCCGAGGATGGGCTTAATGCCCTTCTCCTTGGCAGCATTGAAGAAATGCACAGCGCCGTAAATGTTGCCATGATCCGTCATGGCGACGTTTTTCTGGCCGAGCTTGGAGACGCGATCGATCAGCTTGGTGACGTCGCAGGCGCCGTCAAGAAGCGAGTATTCCGTGTGCAGGTGAAGATGGGTGAATTCGGGCATGGTCTAGATCAATTCTAGTCTTCGGGCAGTTTCGGGAGATCCGACGCAATTTGAGGAAAACCGGGTACAAACTGGTCTCGCATGCGCCACATTTTGCGCGAGATCGGGTTCCACAAGGTGGGATTCCAGCATCTACTTACTTCGGGAGCCATCCTGCGCCGGGGTCGGGATAAGGGAAAACTGATGACTTTTTGAATTCGTAGCTCTTTTCGGTGATTGCCTGGCGGCCGATTTTCAGGCATTGTGAAGCTATCGGGACATCTGGAGCGGGGATTCTGGGGATGAAGAGTAATTTCACAGTTTGCGCAGCTGTGTTTCTTGTCGCTGTGTCGGCCGGCGGCCAAACTCCGCCCGTCCCTTCGACCACGCCGTCCGAGGTTCCGGCGATATCGCACCCGCTGCGGGCTACCTTCTCACCTCAGACTGATCCTTCCGCGGCGGCCGCCATTCAGGTTCCGTCCACATTTTCGATGCCGGTCGCTCAGTCGGGCGGGCCAACCGTGGCGAGCCCGGATCCCATCAAGATGCTGGAAGCATTCAAGGACTCCGACGTGAAGTTCGACGTCGAGCGCATGATGGAAATCCTTCGCGACAAGCGTCACGAGGGCTGGGTGCTTGCCGCCTACCCCGATCCGAAGACGGCCCAGCCGCTGATCGGCGCGGGATTCAGCCTTGACCTGCCGGAACGTGCGCACCTGCAGCGGGATCCGCTGAATCCCAACCCCTTCATCGAGCCGTCTTCCGCGGAACTATGGGAAGCCGCCGGTCTCAATTCCGCGCGCCTCGACAAGATCCTTACCCAATTCCATGAGCGCATGGACGCGTGGGACAAGAAAGGATTCCGGCGCCAGATCTGGTCCCTCGATCCGCAGATCACGAATGACGATGCCAACGCGCTGCTCCGCGTCGGGATCATCCAAGCGATTTACAACGCCCGGGCGTATTGCCGGAATTTTGACCGATTCAGCGCCAGTCAGCAGATGGCCGTAAGCCAGCTTGTGTACCAAATGGGTGTCAACCTGGAGCAGTTCTCGACCTTCTTATCGCTGGTCAACCGCGAAAATGCCACTCAGCCGGAAGGAGCGCGCCTGACAAAGGCCGACGTGCAGTACTGGCGGGAAGTACAACTCAGTCTCGTGCAGAGCCAGTGGGCGCGGCTCTACCGCGATCGCGCGAAAGCCGTCATCGCGATGCTCGACCCGAAATATGTTGAGAGTCCGCAGGGTGCCGAACGGTCCATCGGACGAGTTCTGCCTGTGCACAGAGCGCACCATCGCCGCGCAGCACTGCGCCAGGCGGGGTATACGCGCCGGCATGGCGCGGCCGCGCGCAGACGTGCGGCACGGGCTCGCAAGGACTAACGGCTCTTTACTTTCATAAGCACAAAGGCGCGGAATTCTCAGCGCCTTGCCATTCTGCCCTCACGCGGCCTTGTGTCTTGCGGATTTCTGATGACTGCCGCCGCTTTGGCTCTCGCTCGAGGAACTGCTCGACTTGCTGTGAGAAGCTTTGTCGTCCTCAGGGCAAACCAGCTTGTTGAAGTTGGACTGCTCACCGCTTGCGGTCTTCTCCTGGAACACCAACTCGAGATTGCGTTCGTCGAACTTTTCGAAGAACTCGTCCCAGGAAATCTCCTCGAGCTCGCTGTCATTGCGCTTCGGAGCGGTGGGGAACTCGAAACGTAAAATACCTGCTTCGCCGCCCTTTTCTGTGCCGCGTACTTCTGCCGGAACGGCGCCGCGCGACTCGGCCCACCTGCGAATCTCGTCGTGATCTCTGCTCGTCTTTGAAAGCGTCATTTGTTGAACTCTCCTGCCGCTGAGCAGCCTTATAAAGATCGCGTACTTCCCGCTGAAGGCATGGAGTAGACGAATGGCGCGAAGGTTGTTTGACCGGCGCTCCGCAGCCGTGCCGAGCAGCTCTCAACGGCTGGGAGCGCGCTCTTGCAAGTGGGTTTGTCCAACCACGTTCCGGTCCTCGCCATGTATACTCGCACCGCAATGTCAAAACGAAAAATATTCAGTTTCTGCTTGATGCTTTGTCTCGCATGCGCTCCGGCTCTGTTTGCCCAGCGCGGGTTCGTTCACACGTCCGGTCCTGAGATCGTGGACGGGAGCGGAAAGCCGCTCATGCTCCGCGGCATCAATCTCGGCAACTGGTTCGAACCCGAAGGCTATATGTTCCACTTCGACAACGGTCCTCAGTCTCCGCGCGAGATCGAGGACTTTACCAAGGAACTTATCGGGCCGGAGAAGTCCGCGGCGTTCTGGAAGAATTGGCGCGAGACCTACATCACGGAAGCGGACATCGACCGCATTAAGCAAGCTGGCTTCAACTCTGTGCGCGTTCCCATCCATTGGAAGTTTTTCGACAGCGACAACGCCGAAGGCTTTCAGATCATGGATCGGCTGGTGAAATGGGCACGCAAGGATGGGATCTACATCATCATCGACCTGCACTGCGCGCCGGGTGGGCAGACCGGAACCAACATCGACGATAGCTACGGCTATCCGTGGCTGTATTCGGACGCCGAAGCGCAGGCGCATACCATCGCGATCTGGCAGCGCATTGCGAAGCACTACGCTAGTGAGCCAATCGTACTTGGGTACGATCTGCTAAATGAGCCGATCCCGCATTTCCCGCAGTTGCAGCGCTACAACAAGGACCTGGAGCCGCTCTATCGCAAGATGGCCGCGGCGATTCGCAAGGTGGACGCGCATCACGTGCTGATTCTCGGCGGGGCGCAGTGGGATTCGAACTTCAAGGTCTTCGGTCCGCCGTTCGACAAGAACGTTGTCTACACGTTCCACAAGTACTGGACCGCAACCGACACGAGCGTGATCCGCGAGTACCTGGATTTCCGCGACAAATATCATGTGCCGATCTGGCTGGGGGAGTCGGGTGAAAACAAGGACGAGTGGATCGCCGCCTTCACCAAGACTCTGGAAGAAAACCACGTGGGCTGGTGTTACTGGCTCTACAAGAAGATGGACGCGCCCTCCAACGTGGTGACGTTTGCACAGCCGCAGGGCTGGGATCGCATTATCGCCCTTGGAGCCATGCAGGCCGGTACCGGGAATGCCGAAAAGCGCATTGCCGCGCGACCCTCGCCGGAAGAGACCCAGGCCATCTTTGACGACTTGCTCAAGCAGGTGCAGTTTGCCAATGAGCGCGTAAACGACGGGTATGTGCGCGCCCTGGGCCTGACTCCGCCGAAGCAGTAGAACCGACGATCGAGCTGGGACGCGCGGCGCTGTCCGGCGTTCCAGCTATACTTGACGCCAAGCCTATGCCGAACCGTGTATTCGCCGTAACATTGTTGCTCGCCGCTCCGGGCCTTCTGTATGGCCAGACGCCAACTCACGAAAGCGCAGCCAATTCTTCCCCCAAAGTGACTCACAAGCTTTCTCCTGAAGCCGTGCACGACTCCGCCATCGTGATCGACACGCATGCCGATACGCCGCAACGCTTTGTCGACGAGAACTACGACATGAGCGATCCGCTGAATGGCGGCAACCTCAACCTGGAAACCGCAAAGAAGGGCAATCTCGGCGCGGAGTTCTTTTCCATCTGGGTGGAGCCGAGCCTCTTCAAAGGACATTACGCGAAGCGCACCCTCGTGCTTATCGATGCGGTGCGAGAGCAGGTTGCGAGGCACCCGACGCAGATGATGTTGGCCACCAGCCCGGAGGATATCGAGAAGGCGCATCGCGAGCACAAACTAGCGGCGCTGATGGGGATTGAAGGTGGCCACTCGATCGAGGACTCGCTGGCGCTTCTGCGCGACTACTACGCGCTCGGAGTCCGGTACATGACCCTGACCTGGTCCAACTCGAATGGTTGGGCCGATAGTTCCGGAGACGATACCGACACGTCCGTTCCCCACACCAAGGATGGTCTGAGCGAGTTCGGCAAGGATGTTGTTTACGAGATGAATCGGCTGGGAATGATGGTTGACGTCTCACACGTTTCCGACAAGACCTTCTATCGCACGCTCATTATTTCGCGCGCGCCGGTAATCGCTTCGCACTCGTCGGCACGCGCTCTGGACGATGCTCCGCGCAACATGACAGACGATATGCTCAGGGCCGTTGCGCGGTCGGGCGGACCGAACTCCAAGGGCGGCGTAGTGCAGGTCAACTTCTATTCCGCGTTCCTCTCGCAGGCCTATCGCAATGCACAGAAGGCGCAGAAGCCGGAAGTGGACAAGGCGGTGCAGGAACTGAAAGACAAGGCCAAGGCGGAGGGACGCGAGGTCACGTATGACCAGATCTCAAAGGTGGAGCAGCAGTTCGCCGATCGGATTCCGCGGCCTCCGCTCTCGGTCCTGATCGATCACATCGACCACATCGCGAAGGTAGCCGGAGTCGATCACGTAGGAATCGGTTCCGATTTCGACGGCGTAGAAGGCCAGACGCCGGAAGGAATGGACTCCGCTGCCGACCTGCCGAAGATTACCGCGGAACTGATGAAGCGCGGATATTCGGCGGAGGATTGCCGCAAGATTCTCGGTGGAAATCTGCTGCGTGTCTTCCGCGAGGTGGAACAGGTGAGCAAACATTTGCAGGCGGAGCAGAGGCCTCGGATCACCGAAAAGCAGCCGTTCGACAAGCCACAGAAATAGCGCCCAACACCGGCGCGGCGCGATAGAGTGGTACCCATGAAATCCGCCGCGCTTCTGGTTGCGCTCTTTGCGATCCCCTGCCCCGCCCAGTCCACGAGACCCATTCAGGCCATACGGCTCGACTCCCAGAATCCGCATTATTTCCGTTATGACGGAAAGACGATCGCACTTGTTACGAGCGGCGAGCACTATGGCTCGGTCATTAACCAGGATTTCGATTCTCGCGTCTACCTGGATACGTTGAAGGCCGACGGCCTGAATTTTACGCGGATCTTCGGGGGCAGCTATGTGGAAGTGCCCGGCGCCTCGTTCGGTATCAAGCACAATACGCTGGCTCCGACGGCTAATCGGGTGATCCTGCCGTGGGCGCGGAGTAATGAGCCTGGATACTCGGGCGGCGGCAACCGCTTCGATTTCGACAAGTGGAATCCGGAGTATTTCCGGAGGCTGCACGATTTTCTCTCCGACGCGGAGCGGCGCGGGATTGTCGTTGAGATCTCGCTGTTTTCGTCGCAGTATGGCGAGCCGCAGTGGAAGTTGAGCCCGTTCCACCCGGCGAATAACGTCAACCATACCGCTGTGACCGACTACAAGAAAGTGAACACACTCGACAATGGAAACGTGCTCGGATACCAGGAGCAGTACGTACGCAAGCTGGTGCACGAGGCGAATGCGTATCCAAATGTGATTTTCGAAATTCAGAATGAGCCATGGTCGGATCACCCAGTGCTCACGACCGTTGTCAATCCGTATCTCTTCCCTCCGGCCCGCGATCAGTATCCAAATTCGATTGAGGTGGCGGACGACGCGTCCGTGGCGTGGCAGACGCGGGTGGCGCAGTGGATCACAAGCGAAGAAAGCTCGCTGCCCAACAAGCACCTGATCGCGCAGTGCTATGCCAACTTCGGACTGCCGGTGCGTTCTCTTGTTCCCGGCGCAAGCATCATCAACTTCCACTACGCATACCCTGTCGCGGTTTCTCTGAATTACGGGCTGGGCAAGGCAATCGCCTATGACGAGACAGGGTTCCTGGGAACCAGCGATGACGTCTATCGCCGCCAGGCGTGGAACTTCATGCTCTCGGGCGGCAGCACGTTTGACGCCCTCGATTACTCTTTCACTGCCGGTCATCCCGACGGCACAGAGTCCGCACCGAATGGTCCCGGCGGTGGCAGCCCTGAATTCCGCAAGCAGTTGGCGATCCTGCAGGGATTCCTGCAGAAACTTCCATTGGCCGAAACACTGCCCGATCCAAATGTTGTAGTACATGCCGACGGCGTTACATCCCACGCACTTTCGAGCACGAGCAAAGGCATTTATGCCGTCTACCTCGACGGCAATGGCCCAAGCCGAGTGGAGCTGAGTTTGCCGGCCGGCGCCTACACGGGCGAGTGGATCAACACGGTAACCGGCGAAAGCACAGTGATCCCCGCTTTCAAGACTGGCCGCGGCGCGCATGCTCTCTCATCGCCTTCGTTTACGAATGGCATCGCGCTCCGCGTGAGTCGCCGACTATACTGAGCTACGCGGTTCCCCTGCAAACCCAACCCAACGGAGATAAACATGCGACTTCCCGGCCGTACCTTTGCCGCTCTGCTTGCCGTTTTGCTCATCGCGTCGGCACCTTTTGCCCGCGGCGACGATGAAAAGAAGAAGGATGATACAAAGCCCGCGGAGAAGCCGGCGGCTTCTGAAGTTACCACGCAAGGATCTGTCGATGTCGGCGGCCAGCACATCCTCTACAACGCGATCGCCGGCACCATCACGGTGGGCGCGACCGACGCCCAGGATGCGCAGCTCGGGGTTGACGGCAAACCGGAACCGGGAAGTCAGTTGGCGCTCAACGAGCCCAAAGAAGCGAAGGACGCCCCGCCCACCGCGCGCATGTCTTACTTCGCCTATTTCAAGCAAAATGCGAATGGCGAAAATCGCCCTATCACGTTCTTTTACAACGGCGGCCCCGGCAGCTCGACCGTGTGGCTGCACATGGGTTCACTGGGACCGAAGCACGTGGTGACCTCAGGCGACGAGCACCTGCCCGCCGCGCCTTACAAGATGGTGAACAACGCCAGTTCGCTGCTTGACGTCAGCGACCTGGTTTTCATTGATATGCCGGGCACGGGCTTCGGACGCCTGATGGGCAAAGATCCGGAAAAGGCGTTCTGGGGCGTGGATCAGGATGCCAACGCTTTCGCGCGTTTCATCGCTCGGTTCATCACCAAGTTCGATCGCTGGAATTCGCCCAAATACCTGTTTGGCGAGAGCTACGGTACTACGCGTTCCGCGGTGCTTGCGGACGTTCTCGAGAATAACAAGAACATCGACCTGAACGGAGTAATCCTGTTATCGCAGATCTTCAACTTCACGACCGATATCGACATGCCGCAAGGTAATCCCGGCGTCGACCTGCCTTACGTCCTGGCGCTCCCGACGTATGCCGCGACGGCCTGGTATCACAAGAAGCTCCCGAACCAAAGCACCGCGCTCGAACCACTCCTGAAGCAGGTGGAGGAGTTCGCCATGGGGCCGTATAGCCATGCACTGGGCCAGGGCACTGACATTTCCGCAGAGGAAAAGCAGGCCACCGCTGAAAAGCTGCATGAGTATATCGGACTGCCCACCGCTTACATTATGAAAGCGAACCTGCGCGTTAACGGCGGCGAATTCGAGAAAAGCCTGCAGGACGAGCAGGACTTGACCACGGGTCGGCTGGATACTCGCTTCTCGGGACCTACCATCGATCCACTCAGCCAGTTTGCAGACTACGACCCGCAGAGCTCCGCGATCTCCTCCGCATACGTATCGCTATTCAACCAGTACGTTCGCAAAGACCTCAAATACGGCGAAGGCCAGACCTATCTGCCCGAAGCTCTGTTCGGCGGGAGTCAGTGGGACATGGTGCACCGCGGTAATCCCATCGACCTCAACGTCGCTGTGGACCTGGCGGAAGCCATGAAGACGAATCCGCGCTTGAAAGTGATGGTGAACGGTGGGTATTACGATCTGGCGACGCCGTTTTTCGCAGCGCAGTACGAAGAAAAGCACTTGCCAATTCCTCAATCACTGGCGAAGAACATCGAGTTCGATTGGTATGAATCCGGCCACATGGTTTATGTGCGGGACGAGAGCCTGAAGCAATTACACGATCGCGTGGCGTCGTTCATCACGCGCACCCAGAACGAAGCCAAGTAAGCGTCGAAAAATGGCGGGGCGTCCTGAAGCAGGATGCCCGCCTTTATTTGTGCCTAAATGAGCCTCAACTCGCGGACGAACCAGCGCGATGGACGCCGGCATTCGCCGGGTCAGTTTCGGAAGGATAATCAGGGTGTACTGCGTGCTGCCGCTAAATCGGGCGGGGCTGCTCAGAGTATGTCAATGCGCGCGATTCAGGCCTTCGGGCCGGTGTACGAACAACCGGAAGTGCAGGTCTCGCGCACCACAATACGGCTCAGCGAAGGAAGGGACGGAAGCAGGCGAGCCCAGAGCCAGCGCGCAAGGTTTTCGCTGGTCGGATTCTCCAGGCCGTTAATATCGTTCAGGCAACGATGGTCGATCTGTTCGTGGATGGCTTTGAATGCGCGCTTGATCTCGGCAAAGTCCATCACCCATCCCAGGTGCTCATCGACCGGGCCGGAAACATGAATCTCAACGCGAAAGCTGTGCCCGTGCAGGCGACGACACTTGTGCCCTTCCGGCACATTCGGCAGCCAATGCGCCGCTTCGATCGAGAATTCCTTGAATATCTCCATGCCTGCCTCTACGGAATACCGACGATCTTGTGCGTCTGTAGACTGAGACGCCATCGCGGATGATCCATGCAGAACCGGACGGCTCTTTCCGTATTTTCCGCGCGCGAAGGTCCGTCCATCGGTTGAAGAAAGAAATGCCGGAACGCCAGCCCCTCGCAGCTCTCCGGATCGACACCTTCCTGCGGATACACGATCTTTATCTCGTCGCCGCTACGCTGCACCAGTTTGGCCCCTGCCTTGGGACTCACGCAGATCCAATCCAGTTCCGGCGGCGCCTCAATCGTGCCGTTCGTCTCCACGGCAATCTCGAATCCGCGCGCATGGAGAGCCTCGATGAGCGGACCATCCAACTGCAGCAGCGGTTCGCCCCCAGTACACACAACGAATTTCCTCCCGTGGCCGTCATGTTCGGGCCAAGCCGATGCGATCGCATCGGCCAGCGGAGCCGCGCTTGAGAAGTTGCCGCCGCCCGGGCCGTTTACGCCCACAAAATCGGTGTCGCAGAACTGGCAGACAGCCGTCGCACGATCATTCTCTCGTCCCGACCACAGGTTACATCCTGCGAACCGGCAGAACACCGCTGCCCGGCCGGCCTGTGCGCCCTCGCCCTGCAGCGTGTAGAAGATTTCCTTTACCGCATAACTCACGGATTCACCTGGGTGGGTGCCACGGTATTTCGGTACGTCAAGGGGTCGCGGATGCCGTTCTCCGCGAATCCTTTCAGCCGTAGAAAACAGGAATCGCAGTCGCCGCAGGGTGTGCCATCCGGCGCCGGGTCGTAGCAACTGCTGGTCAGTCCATAATCCACTCCGAGTGTCAGCCCTGCGTGGATGATCTCCGCCTTGGTCATCGAAATGAGTGGCGCATGAACCCTGAGATTCTGTCCGCCTTCCACACCGGCCTTCGTCGCCAGGTTCGCCATCTGCTCAAACGCACGGATGAACTCGGGCCGGCAGTCGGGATAGCCGCTGTAATCGAGCGCGTTCACCCCGATGAAGATGTCGCTGGAGCCGAGCACCTCTGCCCATGCCAGCGCAAACGAAAGAAAAATTGTGTTGCGGGCGGGCACGTACGTAACCGGAATGCCGTGGCTCATCTGTTCGGCGTCTCGTCCCTTGGGAACGGCGATCTCGTCCGTCAATGCTGACCCGCCGAAGACGCGCAGGTCGATGGTGGCAATGCGATGCTGTGCCGCGCCGCCCGCCTTCGCCACCTCGCGTGCCGCTTCCAGCTCCCAGCTATGCCGCTGCCCGTAGGCGAATGACAGCGCATTCACCCGGTAACCTTGACTTCGCGCAATTGCCAGCACCGTGGCCGAATCAAGCCCGCCGCTGAGGAGCACCACTGCCGGCTTTTCCGTGACACTTTCCATTCACTTCCATGGTAAAGCAAGTGCGAAAATCTGACGAAAATGCGCGGAACGCCGCGTTAGAAGCGGTATCCGGGTTTTAGTTCGCAGCGATACACAGTGGAACTGGCATTGTCGCGGCTGGATCGCGCCGTACACGTCGCCCAGCTCAGGTAAAGGTCCGGACCGAGCGGAAAAACAATATGCGTTCCATCCAGGTCGGCCTCGATGCTGAGCCCCTCCTGCGTGGCCGGAAGGACAAAGTTCAAGGTGCGCCCGAATTCCACGGGGTAGGATTCCCGCACGCTCGAATTGATCGACTTGCGAAAGACTTCGGCCTCCAGCAGGAACGTGGCAGTGTCAGACCAATCGAGCGCGCTCGCAGTAATCATCCGCCCGCCACGCTCGAAACCGTTGGAATCAATTCGAGTAAACGGGCATGGCCCGGCTATACAGGATGCGCGCGGGTTGCGGAACTCATTGCCGGTCCCCGCATCCAGAGTGGCCGAGGCGACGGCCGCCTTCCATCGCCCGTCCGGAGAGCAGGGCGCCTGACGATTACAGGGAACGTTCCCCTGGTTCACCACCTGGAACGTCTTCACGGCGCTTCCGATGTTCTCATCGCCTTCCACATTCTCAGTGAACCGAACCCGCACATTACTCACCACCGTGAGTTTCT
>Ga0157369_10008514_pt1 | contig 11763 bp, 12 predicted proteins | sample C25metaG_FD_113461 | JGI IMG/M metagenome (GOLD analysis project Ga0157369, IMG submission 113461) | Corn rhizosphere microbial communities from Kellogg Biological Station, Michigan, USA - C2-5 metaG | ecosystem: Host-associated > Plants > Roots > Rhizosphere > Soil | place: USA: Michigan... | reverse complement strand
CGTCGAGCGCACGCCGGTACGCGTCGGCGTCGCGCGCCGAGAAGCGCGCGATCTCCTCGAGCGTGCGGTCGAGGTCGAGCCAGTGGGTGAAGTGCTCGCCGTCGGGGAAGACGACGTGCGCGACCGGATCGGGCTGCACGTACTCGAGGCCGAACTCGCGCTTCAGCCCGAGCTCGTCGTCGCGCAGCACCGGGTTCGGCTGGATCAGCGTGTGGCCCGTCGAGCAGCTGTCGAACTTGAAGCCCGGCGTCGACAGCTCCTCCGTCACCGCGCCGCCGCCCGGCACGTCCCGCGACTCCAGCACGAGCACCTCGTAGCCCGCCTTCGCGAGATAGCAGGCCGTGATCAGCGAGTTGTGACCGGCACCGCACACCACGACGTCCGTCATTGGCTACCTTCCCGGTCGTGGCCCGGATCAGCTACATCGACCCCGACGCGATCACGGATCCCGAGCTCGCGCGCGAGATGGAGTTCTCGCGGCTGTACGGGACGCCGCGCCCCGAGACGCAGGCGATCCGCTTCCACGTGCCGGACGTCGCCAAGGCGTTCATGCTCCCGTGGAACACGATCTTCCGGCAGGGCATCGTCGAGCACCAGCTCAAGGAGCTCTGTCGCGTCTACGTCTCGAAGACGATCGACTGCGACTACTGAGGCTCGCAACGGTCTCTCCGGGGGAGAGACGAGGGCCTCACCGAGACCGACTACGACGAGGTCCTCGACTTCGAGGCCTCCGACCGCTTCACCGACCGGCAGAAGGCGGCGCTCGCGTACACGAGCATGCTCGTGTGGAATCCCGAGGGCGTCGACGATGCGCTCTGGGAGCGGCTGCGCGCCCACTTCTCCGAGGATGAGATCGTCGAGCTCGGCTCGTTCGTCTGCGTCACGTTCGGGCAACAGCGCGTGATCAAGACCTGGCGCGTCGGCCACGGGGAGTACGTCTAGGTGCCGCGGCTCGGTGCCACTCCCGACGACGTGCGGGCACGCGTCCCGGCCGCACTCGCGTCGTGGGAGTTCATGCGCGACCGCGTCCTCGAGGGGGGACTGCTCGACCCCGGCCTGAAGCGGCTCTGCTTCCGCTTCGTCGCGCAGGACGACGACGTCATGGACTTCGCGAAGTTCACGCCCCGCGAGCAGCTCGCGCTGCGTTGGGCGCAGGCGATCGCCTGGGACGCCGACCTCGCCGACGACGAGCTGTGGGCCGCACTGCATGCGGAATACAGCGAGCCCGAGCTCGTCGAGCTCGGCTGCGCGATCGGCTTCGCCATGGGCCAGCAGCACTGGGAGCGCACGCTCGGCTTCGCGGCTCAAGCCGGAATCTCCTGACCGAGCAGCCGCTTCGCGTTGCCGCCGAGAATCGCCGCCTCGTCCTGGGCCGGCAGCTGCAGCGCACGCACGATCTCCGCGGGCCGCTCGACGCCCATGTCGAACGGGTAGTCGGAACCGAGAAGCACCCGCTCGGCACCGACGAAGTCGACGAGCCCGCGCAGCACCTCGACGTCGTGCACGACCGTGTCGACGTAGAAGCGTCCGATCGCCGCGCGCACGTCGACGCCGGTGGCATGCACCTCTGCCTCGTGCGCGAGGCGGCCGCGAAGCGCAGGCAGGGCTCCGCCGCCGTGCGCGAGCAGAATGCGCGCGTTCCGATGCCGGTCGGCCAGGCCGCTGAGGACGAAGCGGGCGGCGTTCACCGTCGTCTCGAACGGATTGCCGAGCGTGTTCCACAGGTAATGCTCCTCCATCAGCGGCAGCGCAAAGCCGCGCGTGCTCGGGTGGACGAAGACGAGCGCGCCGGTCTCCTCGGCGGCGCTGCAGAGCTCGTCGAACGAATCGTCGCCGAGGACCGTCGCGGGAATCTCGACGCCGCAAAGGCGCCCGTCGTGCATCAGCTCGACGAGCTGCTCCGGTGTCTCGGCGGTGCCGAGCGCCCAGACGCGATCGGACACGTACGACGCGAGCGCCTCGTTCTGGCGCTCGACCTCGACGCCGCAGAGGTTGACCCACGGCGCCAGGACGACGACGTCGACGCCGCTCGCGTCCTGCTCCTCGACGATGCGCGAGACGTCGCTGAACTCGCGGAGCGCCGACCGGATCTCCCGGCCTCCGTAGCGCACGACTTGGGCGCCGTCCGTCCACTCGACGTCGGCGCCGAGCCCGGGGACGATCACATGCGCATGCGCGTCGACGATCATTGGTCGGTCGAGAGCGGGCGGGCGCCGCTCGCTGCGACGCCCGCCCAGGGTGGTTCGTCCTACTTCTTCTTCGCCGGAGTGACGGCCTTGTACGCCGCCTTCCAGTACGACGTGTCCGTGATCTGCTTCCAGGTCGGCGGGTTCCCGTTGGGGATGTTGCCGAGCTTGACGTTCTCGTAGACGGTCCGGGTGATCGGCGCGACGCCGAGGCCGGACTTGTTGAGCGGCCACCAGTGCAGCGCCAGGTACTCCTTGAGCGCCGTCTTGGTGACGTCGAGGTTGTGGCCGACGATCATGCCGATGTGCGCCACGCGGTCGAGCGCCTTCGGATTGTTCATGTAGCGGATCGTCTGGATGTCGGCTTTCAGGAAGTTGATGATCGCCGAGCGCTTCGACGCCAGGTTGTCGCGGAGGCCGACGAGCATGTCGTAGTGCTGGAACGGGTCGGTCTGCGCGATCGTCACGATCTTCTTGACGTTCGCACCCTGCGCGTCCGCCTCGGCCAGATCGTCGAGGTGGAGCACCGACGCGTGGATCTGCCCCGCGAGCAGCGCCTGCAGCGCCGCAGCGCCCGGGAAGACGATCGGCTTGACGTCCGAGATCGTCAGCTTGCACTTCGTGAGCATCGCCTGGAGCGCCTGGTACCGGGCGCCGCCGATCGAGTCGACGCCGATGCTCTGACCCTTCAGGTCGCTGCACGTGCTGATCCCGCCGCCGCTGGCGCCGAGCACCCAGTCGACCTTGTCCATGCCTTCGATCCCGACGAGCGGCACGCCCTTGGCGATGAGCGTCATCGCGAACGGCGTCGGCGACCAGGCGAGATCGATCTGACCTGCCTGCACGGCCTTCACCGCGTCGGTGCCGGACGTGAAGCCCTTGATCTGCACGTCGAGGCCGTACTTCTTGTAGTAGCCCTGCTCGAGCGCCGTGTACGGCATGACGCCGAGGAACACCGGCGGGACGCCCGGGACGCCGAGCGTGATCGTCGTCAGCTTCTGCGCCTTCGGGGCGGCCGTCGCCGCGGTCGCGCTCACGCCGAGCGCCGCGACTGCAACGAGGAGGACGGCGAGCCGCGCCGTCCGACCTCTGAGGAGCACCTTCATGTGTAGACCCTCCTTGAGTGGAACGATTTATCTCACCTCTTGGAGCTCGCGCTCCGCCTGCTCTGCTTCACGCATGAGCAATGACCACACCTGCTCGCGCACCTCGTTGAACCGGGGCGTGCCGAAGACGTCGCGCGTGCGCGGGCGCGGCAACCCGGTGTCGATGATCTGGTCGATGGACGACGGACGGCCGCGCAGCACGACGACGCGATCGCCCATCAGAACTGCCTCTTCGATCGAGTGCGTGACGAAGACCATGGACATCGGGCGGCTCTCCCAGATGCGCAGCAGCTCGAACTGCAGGATCTCGCGCGTCTGCGCATCGATCGCAGCGAACGGCTCGTCCATCAGCAGGACTTGCGGATCGGTTGCGAGCGCGCGCGCAAGACCCGTGCGCTGCTGCATGCCGCCCGACAGTTGATACGGGTATGCCTTCTCGAAGCCCTTCAGGCCGACGAGCTCGATGTGGCGGGGAACGGACTCGGCGATCTGCGCCTTCGACGCCTTCGCAAGACGAAGGCCGTACGCGACGTTCTCGTACACCGTCTTCCACGGAAAGAGGCCGAAATGCTGGAAGACGACCGCGACGCCGCGCGGCGGCCCGACGACCCTCTCTCCGCCGATACGGATCTCGCCTTCGGTCGTGTCGACGAGGCCGTCGATCGCGCGCAGCAGCGTCGTCTTCCCGCAGCCGCTCGGTCCGACGACCGAGACGATCTCCCGCTCGCCGATCTCGAGATCGATCCCCTTGAACACCTGCAGGTCGCCGAAGCGCTTGCCGACGCCGGCGATCTGGATGCGCCCAGCGCCGCGGTAGGCGGCGCGGTCTGCCTGCCGGGCGGCGGCTGCTTCGCCGCCGCCGCTTCCAGCATCGCCGTTCGCGCTCACTCCGACCTCCGGTACCAGGGCAGGAGCCGACGGGTCGCGAGATCGGCTGCGAGGTTGATCGTCACGCCGAGCAGCGCCAGGACGACGACCGCAACCATCATCACGTCCTGATGGAAGGAGCGGCTGTCGTAGACGATCAGGTAGCCGAGGCCCTTGATCGACAGGACGTACTCCGCAACCGTGGCGCCGACGAGCACGCGCCCGACAGCGAGCCGGAAGCCCGCGAGCACGTACGGCAGCGACGCGGGAAGCGCAATCCCGAACCAGACGTTCCACCAACGCGCGTGGTACGTCTTCGCCACCTCGACGTAGTGCGCGGGGAGCGAACGTGTGCCGTCGTAGACGTTGAGGCAGATCGGCAGAAAGGCGCCGAGCGAGACGATCGCGAGACGAACGCTGCTCGAGAAGCCGAGCCAGAGCACCATCAACGGCACCATCGCGAGGATCGGCATCGCGAAGAACGCGTTCACATAGAAGCGAAGCAGCCGATCGGCCAGCCGCAGCCGGCCCATCGTCAGCCCGACGAGGATGCCGCTGACGACGCCGATCGCGAGACCCTCGGCACAGGCGATCACGGTCGCCTCCACACTCCCCCAGAACGGCGGCGACGCAGGCGGCACGTGGCCGGCGAGCACGTGTGGCAGTGCGCGTGCGATCGTCACCGGGCGCGCGACGAACGACGGCGCCAGCCAGCGGATGAGCACTTCCCAGAGGAACACGAGCACGACGCCCGTCGCAACGCGGATGAGCGTGCGCTGGACGGCCGGGCTCAGCCGTACGGGCTTCGCGACCGCGACCTCGTACGGCGTGCTCGCCATCAGACTCCTGCCTTCCAGCGCGCGAAGTAGTTCTCGATCGCGCGGCCGATCGCCATGAGCAGGGTCGCGAGCACCGTGATGACGAGCACGGCGGCGAGCACGTGCGCCGCGTCGAACCGGTTCGTGTACGTGAGGATGAGGCTGCCGAGGCCGGTGGCCGCCAGCAGGAACTCACTTGCGATCACGCCGACCAACGAGCGCGCGATCCCCTGCCGCGCGCCGGTCATCGTGTACGGGAGCGTGTACGGGATGATCACATGGCGCCACAGCTTGGGCTCCGTCGTGCGATACGAGCGCGCCACCTCGAGCAGATCGAGGTTGACACTGCGCGCGCCCTCCATCGTGTTGATCAGGATCGGCCAGATCCCGAACATCGCGACGACGATCACCTTCGCGCGGAACTCGAAGCCGAACAGCGAGAGGATGTACGGGATCAGCGCGAACATCGGCGTCGCGTAGAGCATCAGGATGTACGGCTCGAGCCCGATACGGAGAACGCGGACGCGTGCGAGGATCAACCCGAGGAAGAAACCGAGCACCAGCGCGATCGCGAGCCCCGCGCCGAACAGCTCGAGCGACGACTCCGCGGCACGCGGCAGCTCGCCGGTCTTCGTCATCCCCCAGAGGGCGCCCATCGTCTTCGAGAACGAGGCGAACGACGACTGCTGGGTATGACGGCCGATGATCTCCCACAGACCGGCACCCGCGACCAAGCCGGCGACCGAGACGAGCGACCCCCGCACGCTGTGCGGGACGATCATCCTCGGCTTCGGCTCGCGCGCTTCTACTTGGACTGCGCTCATTGCCTCGTATTGATGGTGAGGAGCTTCAGCTCGGTCATCTCTTCGATCGCGTAGCGCAGGCCTTCGCGGCCGGCGCCCGAAGTCTTGACGCCGCCGTACGGCATGTGGTCGATCCGGAACGTCGAGACGTCGTTGACCATGAGGCCCCCGACATCGATGCGGTCGAACGCCCGCTCGATGATCCGCACGTCGTTCGTGAACAGCCCGCCCTGCAGGCCGAACTCGCTGCGTGCGGCAGCATCGATTGCGGACTCGACGTCCGTGTACTTGTTGACCCCTACCAACGGTGCGAAGACCTCCTCACATGAGACGCGCAGATCGTCGCGAAGGTTGGCGAGGACGGTGGGCCGCCAGACCGAGCCCTCCCGCTCGCCGCCGGTCAACACCTCGGCGCCTGCCTGCTTCGCCTCGTCGAGCCACTCGTCGATACGGTCGGCGTTCGACGCGTCGATCACAGGCCCGACGTCGACGGTCTCGTCGAGCGGATCGCCCACCTTCAGCCCCTCGACCTTCTCGACGAGCAGCTTCGTGAAGCGGTCGTAGATCGAGTCGTGCACGTAGATGCGCTGCACCGAGATGCAGGTCTGCCCGGCGTTCGTGAACCCGCCCCAGGCGATCCGCTCCGCGGCGTACTCGACGTCGGCGTCGGCGTGCACGATCACTGCGGCGTTGCCGCCGAGCTCGAGGGTGACGCGCTTGCGGCCGGCTTTGTTCTTCAGCCCCCAGCCGACGACCGGCGACCCGGTGAACGTCAGCAGCTTGATCCGCTCGTCCTCCACGAGCGGCCGGGCGGTGTCGGTCGTGCACGGGAGGACGGCGAACGCGTCCTTCGGCCAGTCCGTGGAGTAGACGATCTCGGCGAGCTTCAGCGCGGCAAGCGGCGTCTGCGACGCCGGGCGCAGCAGGATCGGGTCGCCTGCGGCGAGCGCCGGCGCAACCTTGTGCGCGACGAGGTTGAGCGGGAAGTTGAACGGGCTGATGCCGGCGATGACGCCGAGCGGCACGCGGCGGACCTCGGCACGGCGGCCTTCGTTGCCCGGCAGCCAGTCGAGCGGGACGATCTCGCCGTAGATGCGCTTCGATTCCTCCGCGGCGATCTTGAACGTGAAGACCGCGCGGTCGACCTCGACCCGTGCCGTCTTCAGCGGCTTGCCCGCCTCGTGCGCGATCGTCTCGGCGAGCTCGTCGCGGCGCGCGGCGATCCCCTGCGAGATCGCGCTGAGGATCTCCTCGCGCTTCCACGACGGCAGGTGCCGCGTCGTCTCGAACGCCTTGACCGCATTCGCGATCGCTTCCTCGACGTCGTCCGGCGTCGCGCGGTGCACGATCGCGACCGGTGAGTCGTCGTACGGGCTCTTGATCTCGTACGTCTCGCCGGTCTCTCGGCCCGCGCCGCCGATCTGGATGCCGAACTCGCCGAGCTTCGTTGCTGTCGTTGCCATGTCGTTATGCCACCAATCCCGCCGGCTCCTCGATGAGGGAGGCCAGCGTGTCGAGGAACTCCGCGCCGCGCGCGCCGTCGACCAATCGATGGTCGAACGACACCGAGAGCGTCATCACCGCTCGTGCGACGACCTCGCCGCCGACCACCCACGGCCGCTCGGTCGTGCGGCCGACCGCGAGGATCGCAGCCTGCGGCGTGTTGACGATCGCCTGGAACGCGTCGACGCCGTACATGCCGAGGTTCGAGATCGTGAAGCTGCCGCCCTGCACATCCGACGGCGTCAGCTTTCCTGCACGTGCAGCCGCCACGATCTGTTTCCGCCGCTCGCCGATCTGTGCGAGCGTCAGCGTGTCCGCGCCGTGGACGACCGGGACGATCAGTGCATCGTCCGTCGCCACCGCGACGCCGACGTTGACCGCACCGCCGCCGTTGACGCGCGGGTGACGCTTCAGCGCCTCGGCGCACACCTTGACCAGCAGGTCGGTGACGCTCGTACCTGCAGGTGCGACGCTCTTCCAGCTCTGAAGTCGCGACGCGTCGACGTCGCGATGGAGATAGAAGTGCGGCACCTGCTGCCACGCCTGCTGCATGCGCTCGGCCATGACCTGCCACACACGCGACTGGCCCACTGCGGCCTGCGCGAGAGCAGGCGGCGCAGGCGCTTGAATGTCCGCCGCGACGATCGCGCCGTTCGGGCCCGAACCGGTCAGCGAGTCGAGATCGATACCGCGCTCCTGCGCGAGCTTCCGCGCTTTCGGCGATGCGAGCCGTCCGCGCCTGCGCGTGGGCGGAATCGTCACCGGCGCTGCAGCAATCGCTTCCACCTCGCGCACGACACGCGGCTCGGTGTCGGCCGTCGGCATCGGCGCCGCCTCGCCTTCGGCGAGCACGAGCGCGATCACCTCGCCGACGGGGACCTCCGTCCCCTCCGCCACACGCACGCCTGCGAGCGTGCCGTCGGCCGGCGCCTCGATCTCGACCGTCACCTTGTCGGTCTCGACCTCGAGCAGCGGCTCGCCCTTGCGCACCGACTCGCCGTCCTGCTTGAGCCAGCGCAGGACCTTGCCGGTCTCCTGCGCCATGCCGAGCATCGGCATGATCACGTCAGCCGGCATTGACTCCCCCTCCGCCGCCGGAGGCGGCGGGGTTTTCGGGCCGGGCAACGGCGGCTTCGCCGCCGTTGCTTCCAGCCTCGCCGTTCGCGCTCGCGACCACCTGGTCGACGAGACGGGGGTTGTTGAGGTTCGACTCCTTCTCGCGCGTCCCCGGCAGCGGCCCTGCGACGGTGTACTGGCCCCCCGCCGTGACGAGCAGTTCCTCCGCGGGGAAGCGAGTGATGATCTCGCAGCCGTCCCTCGTCACGATCAACTGCTCCTCGATGCGCGCCGCGGACCACCCGTCGGTCGACGGCCAGAAGGTCTCGAGCGCGAACACCATCCCCTCCTCGATCGTCTCCGGATAATCGAAGGAGACGAGGCGGCTGAAGATCGGCTTCTCCCAGATCGAGAGCCCGACGCCGTGCCCGTACTGGAGCGCGAACGCGGCCTCTTCGTTCGCGAAGCCGAACTCCTCCGCCTTCGGGAACGCTTCGCCGACCACGTCGGCGGTCGTCACGCCGGGGCGGATCATCGAGATCGCGTGGTCGAGGATGTCGCGACACCGCTTGTACGAGTCGACGAGCGCACGCGACGCCGAGCCGACCGCGAACGTGCGGTAGTAACACGTGCGGTAGCCGTTGTACGAGTGGAGGATGTCGAAGTACGCGGGGTCGCCCGGCCGCAGCATCCGGTCGGTGAAGACATGCGGATGTGGCGCACACCGCTCACCCGAGATCGCGTTGACACCCTCCACGTGCTCCGAGCCGAGCTCGAACAGCGTCTTGTTGACGAGCGCGACGCAATCGTTCTCGCGGAACCCGGGCTTCATCGCCGTGTACAGCTCGTCGTACGCCGCGTCGACCATCGCGCACGCGGTCGACAGCAGCGTCTTCTCGTCCTGCGTCTTGAGCTTGCGGACGTCCTGCATGAGCGCCTGGCCGTCCACCACCTGCACGCCCGCCTGCTGCAGCGCGAACAGGACGGGCAGCTCGATGAAGTCGACGCCGACCGGCTCGTTCAGCAGCCCGTGCTTCTCGAGCTCGACGCGGATCTTCTCGGCCACCGACTCCGCGCGTCCCTCGACCGCGCCGCGCAGCGTCGAGATGCCGGCGCGCGAGCGCTCGTCGCCGTCGAGCCAGGGGCAGTAGATGGCATGGTGCCGCGCGGCGCTCCCGAAGTCCCACAGGATCGGTTCGCCGTCCTGCGGCAGCAGGCAGAACCGGATCAGCTTGTCGTACGCCCACGTGCCGATGTGGGTCGCGGTGATGTAGCGGATGTTGTTCATGTCGAAGCACAGGAGCGCTCCGAGATCCGACTCCTCGAGGAACTGCTTCGCGCGTGCGAGGCGCTCGGTCCGCAGGCGGTCCATGTCGACGCGCTGCTCCCAGTCGACCGCCATCGTTCCGTAGGTCCGTACGGCCATTTGCCCTCCTTACTTTCCGACCAGCGCACGCGCAGTGTGCGCGAGCAGCTCGGGAGTGGGAACCGTCACGTCTTCGAGCGTCGGCGAGAACGGCACGGGCACGTCCATGGCGCCCAGCCGCTTGACCGGCGCGTCGAGCGCCCAGAACGCCTGATCTGCGATCACCGCGGCGATCTCGGCGGTGACGCCGTAGCTCTGGTGCCCTTCGTCGACGACGATCGCGCGGCCCGTCTTCTCGACGCTCCGCACGATGCCGGCGCGGTCGAGCGGGACGAGGGTCCGCGGGTCGACGATCTCGACCGAGATGCCGTCGTCCTCGAGCAGCTCGGCGGCGGCCTGCGCGACCCGCACCATCGAGCTCGTCGCAACGACCGTGATGTCGTCGCCCTCGCGTTTGACGTCGGCGACACCGAAGGGGATGAGGAAGTCCTCGTCGTCGGGAACCTCCCCCTTGACGGTGTAGTCCATCTTGTCCTCGATCACGACGACGGGGTTGTCGTCGCGGATCGCCGTCTTCCACAACCCCTTGGCGTCGGCCGGCGTCGACGGCAGCACGACCTTCAGGCCGGGAATGTGCGCGACCCAGGCCTGGAGCGATTGCGAGTGCTGCGCTGCGCTGCGGCGCGTCGCGCCCATCGTCGTGCGCACCGTCATCGGCACCTTCAACTTGCCGCCCGACATGTAGTGCGCCTTCGCAGCCTGGTTGCCGAGCTGGTCCATGATCAACGTCAGGAAGTCGCCGAACATCAGGTCGACGACCGGCCGCAGCCCGGTCATGGCCGCGCCGACGCCGAGGCCGGTGAAGCCCGGCTCCGAGATCGGCGTGTCGACGACACGCGTCGTGCCGAACTCCTCGACGAGCCCGGACAGCACCTTGAACGGCGTGCCCGCCTCGGCGACGTCCTCGCCGATGACGAAGACCGTCGGGTCACGGCGCATCTCCTCGGCGAGCGCCTGGTTGACGGCCTGCGCGAAGGTCAGCTCAGGCATAGAGGTCCTCGGTCACCTGCGACGGATCGGGGAAGGGGGCGTCGAGCGCGAACTGCACGCCCGCCTCGATCTCGGCGCGCGACTCGTCCGTGATGCGCACCAGATCGTCGGGGGTTGCGTGCTTCTGCTCCTCCAGCCAGCGGCCGAAGATCGCGAGCGGGTCGCGTTCGTCGCGCCAGAGCGCCTCTTCGTCCTTCGAGCGGTAGTACGCGCGATCGACGTCGCCGACGTGATGGCCGTGGTAGCGGTAGGTGTTTGCGAGCAGGAAGGCCGGGCCGTTGCCGTTGCGCGCGCGCTCGACGAGCTCGGCGGTCACGGCGTACACCGCGCGGACGTCCTGCCCGTCGACCTCGCGCGTCTCGATCCCGAATGCCTTGGGGCGGCCGAGGATGTCGCCGGCCGTCGCCTCGAGGTAATGCGTGTACTCGTTGTACATGTTGTTCTCGCAGACGTAGATGACCGGCAGCTGCCAGAGCGCCGCCATGTTCATCACCTCGTAGACGAGCCCCTGGCCGAGCGCGCCTTCGCCGAAGAAGCACACGGCGACCTGGTCCGTGCCGCGGAACTTCGCGCTGTACGCGGCGCCGGTCGCGATGCCGGCGGAGCCGCCGACGATCGCGTTCGCCCCGAGATTGCCGTTCTCGTGGTCGGCGATGTGCATCGAGCCGCCCTTGCCGCGGCAGTACCCGGCCTCCTTGCCGAGCAGCTCGGCGAACATCCGCGCGACGTCCGCGCCCTTGGCGAGGCAGTGACCGTGGCCGCGGTGCGTCGAGGTGATCCAGTCGTCCTTGCGGAGCGCGCTGCACACACCGACCGCGATCGCCTCTTCGCCGATGTACAGGTGCGTCAGGCCGGGCATCTTCGCGCTGCGGTACAGGTCGTTCGCCTGCTCCTCGAAGAGGCGGATCTGCGTCATCCGCCGGTACATCTCGAGCGCCAGCTCGGCAGAGATCTCTGTGCGACTCGCCGTCGCGCTCATGCGATCACTTCCGTCCGGACCCCGCTCAT
>Ga0157369_10008512_pt1 | contig 11763 bp, 10 predicted proteins | sample C25metaG_FD_113461 | JGI IMG/M metagenome (GOLD analysis project Ga0157369, IMG submission 113461) | Corn rhizosphere microbial communities from Kellogg Biological Station, Michigan, USA - C2-5 metaG | ecosystem: Host-associated > Plants > Roots > Rhizosphere > Soil | place: USA: Michigan... | reverse complement strand
TTGGCGCGTTGTGCGTCTATCAATGAAATCTGGTTCGCCGAATTCTCGACCTGCTCGACCACCAGCATGTGACGCGACAGCCGCAACTCGCCCTTCTTGGCATCGATTTCGGCGTGAACGTCGGTCTCGCTGCCGTAGCGGGCCCGCGCCGCCTTGGCGATGGCGTCTTCCATCGCCGCGATCACGATGCCGCGGTCGATCGATTTTTCGCGCGCGACCGCGTCTGCGATCTGCAGCAGTTCAAGTTTATTGGCGCTGACAGCTGCCATGGCTTAGTCTCCTCTGGTGGGATCGATCTCGCCTCTCCGCAGTCTTTCGGCGGCGAGGCGGTGTTCCTTGGTGTTTTTCGGGGCGTTCTTTTTATCTGGCTTCAATTTCGGCTTCGGCTTGTTGCTCCTGGCGGGGTCGCTTTTCCTGGCATGCGGCGGTGGCGGCGGCTCAAGCCCGAGATTTTGGCGCAGCTCGCGCTCCGCGGCCTTGCCGCGCCGCATCGATTCCGCGATCAGTTCGTCGGTCAGAACCAGCCTGGCATCCGCGATATCCTCCATCACCAGCATAATCTCGGCAGCTTCGCCCGCGCTTGTGTCCTCGCGATGCAACCGCACGGCATCGCCCTCGACGCCCCCGAGCTTGCCGCGAAATCGCTTGCGGCCCTGATGCGCGACCGCCATCTCGATCTTCACGAGATAGCCAGCATAGCGCTCGAAATCGGATCGGCGCACCAGCGGCCGATCGATCCCGGGCGATGAAATCTCCAGCCGGTAGGCCCGGTCGATCGGATCGGCGACGTCCAGCACCGGCGACAGTGCCTTCGAGATCGCCTCGCAATCCTCGATCTGCATCGATCCGTCGGGCCGCTCCGCCATGATCTGGACCGTGCAGCCGGATTCGGCGGAGATCTTGATCCGAACCAGCCGGTAGCCCATGCCCTGCAGCACCGGGCCTGCGACCGCCGATACCCGCGCCGCCATGCCCGGCTCGACAACCAGGCGCGGCTCGGCAAGCAGATCGGTGTCCACGGAACCAGTCGTTGGATCGGTCATATCCAGGGTCAAAATCAGTCTAACTTGCGTTGGTTTAGGGCCGGGCCGGAAAGCCGGTCCGGCGATGCTGCCTGAGGCGCCCGCCGTCGCACTCCCGCGGGCTCGTTCAGGTAATAAAAAAGAGCGGGTCCCGGGGGGCCCACTCTCAATACGCGATCGTATGAGAACCATAAGTTGCCGCTGATATAGCGGTTTTCTCGCGATCCGGCAAGGCCCGCGGGGCCCGAAGCCACGATTTTGGGCCGTTCGGGCGCGGTTTCAAACCTAACCCTTCCTTCACGAAGCCCGCCTAAATTGCCGGAAAACCCGCCTGTGCGCGGGATTTGAGTGCGTTTCATGACAGTCGCGACATCGCTGATCCCCGGGCTTGATGAGATCGTCAGGCATGGCGACCCCAAACGCCTCGCCGAGGCCGCCCGCCGGATCACCGAACTGTTCCTGACGGGGGCCACGAATTTCCGGCCCGATCACGTCGATCTGTTTGACGGCATTCTGATCGGTCTCGTTCCTCACACCGAACTCGCCGCGCGTGCCGATCTGGCAGAGCGGCTGTCCGTCATCGCCAACGCTCCGCGCACCCTGGTCGGGCAACTCGCGCGCGAGGACGAGATACTGATCGCTGGGCCGCTGCTGCGCCGATCGCCTGTGATCGATGAGCGGGCCCTGATCGAAATCGCACGCATCAAGGGTCAGGGCCATCTGCTGGCGATGTCGGAACGGCCCACCTTATCTCCCGATCTCACCGATGTGATCGTGCGCCGCGGCGACCGCGATACGGTCAGGCGCGCCGCCGGCAATGCGGGGGCGCTTTTTTCGCAAGCAGGATATTCGACGCTGATCAAGCGCGCCAACCAGGATGGCGTCCTGACGCTCACGGTTGGCCAGCGCGACGATCTCTCCGATCCGCAGTTGAAGGATCTACTGGCGGGATCGATCGATATCATCCGCCGCCGCCTGTTCGAGGTGGTCAAGCCGGGCAGGCAGGCTGCCATCAAGCAGGCGATGAGCGAAATTTCCGGCGTCCCCGAGATCGTCGAGAGCCGCCGCGACTTCGCGCCGGCGCAGCGCACAATCCTTGCGCTGCATAGCGCCGGGGAACTGAATGAAGCCGCGCTGCTCGGCTTTGCCAAAAGCCACCAATACGAGGAATCGATTGCCGCGCTGGCCGCGATGTCGGGAGTGAAAATCGCAACCCTCGATCGCCTGATTGCGGGCGATCGCCACGATCCGATCCTGATCGTTGGCAAGACCATCGGCCTGGAATGGGCTACCGTGCGCGCCTTGATCTTGCTTCGATTGGGCCGCCACCGGGTGCCGGCCCCAGCGGATATCGAGAGCGCGCGCGTGAATTTCGCGCGCCTGATGCCTTCGACCGCCGAGCGAGTGGTGAATTTCTGGCAGACTCGCCAATCGGCGTGACGAAGTTCGTCATTCCGGGGCGATGCGAAGCATCGAACCCGGAATCTCCTCGCTTCATCATCTCGAGATTCCCCGATGTGCAATTGCACATCGGTTCGCTGCTTTCGCGCGGCCCTGAAGACACCAAGAAGTTAGCCGATCTTCAGGAATCGCAGATATGCCGCATGGCGGCCTTCGCGCTCGGCTTTGCGGCCATAGCGCGTCATCGTGTAATCGGCCCATGGCAGGCGCCAGTCGCCGGCGCGCTCCGCGGTCCAGAAAAAATCCGGCGAGCGTGCGAGACGTTCAAGCGTCCATGCGCAGTAATCCGCGATATCGCTGACGAAGCGAAATTCGCCATGCGGTTTGAGCGCGCGCGCCATGGCGGCGACGGTTGCGTCCTGCACGAAGCGCCGCTTCCAGTGCCGCCGCTTCGGCCAGGGATCGGGATGGATCAGATCGATCCGCGCCAGCGAATGCGGGGGCGCCCATGCCAGCAGTTCAGCGGCATCGCCGGCCAACAGCCGGATGTTGCCGATGTTATGGGCCTCGATCTGTGTCAGAATTTTTGCCATGCCGTTGACGTAGGGCTCGCAACCGATGAATCCGACATTCGGAAAGGCGAGGGCTTCCGCGATCAGATGCTCGCCGCCGCCAAATCCGATCTCGAGCCTGATCTCATCGGCCGGCGGGTCGAACAGGTCAGCCAGATCGGACGGGACGGGCTGGCCGATGTCGAGCGCAAGCCGCGGCAGCAAGTGCTCGATCAGATCGGCCTGGTGCGAACGGAGCTTGTGGCCCTTGCGCCGCCCGAACAACGAACCGTGCGGGTGAGCGGCAACGCCCTCGTCGGACGATGCATCGCGTTTCGCCGGGTCGCGGGCAGCCATGCTCATCGCAGCGTCTGATAGAGCCGATGCAACAGCCGCGCCCGCGGTTCGATCGACGAGATATACATCTGCTCATAGTGGGTATGCGCGCCCTTGCCATCGACGCCGAGGCCGTCGAGCGTCGCGGTATGAGGTGCAGTGAAATTGCCGTCGGAACCGCCGCCGGTGAATGTATCCACCAGATCGAAGCCGATTTCGGCGGCGAGCGTCCTGGCATGTTCGTAAAGCGCGGCGCCGGCATTGCCCTTCTCGTAAGGAGGCCGGTTCAACGCGCCGACGACCTTGATGCTGACGCCTTCGGTGCGCGACTTCAGGCTGAGGATCCTGGCAACCAGATCGTCGGCATCCGCCGTGGTCGGAACCCGAAGATCGACTTCGGCATAGGCCTCTTCCGCAATGACGTTGGGCCTTGTGCCGCCCCTGACAACACCGACATTGACGGTCACGCCGCGCTTCATATCGTTCAGCGCCTCAAGCGTTTGAATGATATTGGCGAGTTCACGGATGGCGCTGCGGCCATCTTCGGGCCGCGAGCCGGCATGGGCGGGGACGCCGTGTACGAAAACCTCGAAGCGCGCAACGCCCTTGCGCCCGGTGACGATCTTTCCGCCGTCACGGGCGGGCTCGGTGACCAGCACATATTTGGCCTTGCGCCCCTCGGCCTCGATCAGCGCGCGCGACGTGGGGCTGCCGATCTCTTCGTCCGAGACGTAGAGCTGGGTCACGCCAAGCGGCGAACGCTCAGCCGTGGCGCAAAGCTGCCGGAACGCGTGGTAAGCAAGATAGGCTCCGCCTTTCATGTCATAGATGCCCGGGCCGAAAGCGCTGTCGCCGTCTATTTTGAACGGCAGACGCTCGATGAAACCCATCGGGTGCACCGTATCGAGATGGCTCAGCACCAGGATTCCCGGCTCATCCCGGCCCCATGACGAACGCGCCACGATATGATCGCCGCAGCCGCCATGACCCGTGACGCGCTCGATGGTGACGGGCAAGTCGCGATAGCCCTCAGCGACCATGGCCACGAGCTTGTTCACCTGCTCGGGCGCCTCTGTCGGGGTTTCGATCTCGACCCAGCGGCGGATGCCGTCGAGGATGGCTTTGGAATCGAAGGGATTGGCTGTCGTCAGCATGTGGCTGTTCATTTGCAGTGGGAAGGATCAATGGACCGGCGTCAACGCGACGCTAGAGTTTGATTCAACTCAGTTGAATCAGACTCTAGCGTATTTTTTGTTGGAGCATAATCCTTTAGGAAAACCGGTTTCCACTTTTCCGGATCATGCTCTGGCGCGTTTCGCGCGCGGCGCAATCCGCTCTGTGAGCTCAGCGCTTGTCGGGTCCTTCGCGCGCGGCGATCTGTTCGACCATCTCGACAATGCTGCGCCTAAGCTTGGCGTCGGTGATGCGCGTGAACGCGCGAGTTAGCGCCAGGCCCTCGGAGGTCGCCAGGAAATCGGAAACGTAAGCCGGCGAGGTCCCTTCGCGGAAGCTTTCGGCGCTCGTGGTGCCGCTTGGTCCTCCTTCGAACAAAAACGATACCGGAACCTGAAGTATTTCGGAGATCTGCTGAATGCGGCTGGCTCCGACCCGATTGGTGCCTTTCTCGTATTTCTGAATCTGCTGGAATGTGAGGCCCAATGCTTCGCCGAGCTTTTCCTGGCTCATGCCCAGCATGATGCGGCGCATGCGCACGCGACTGCCGACATATCTGTCAACAGGGTTGGGCGCTTTGGTCGACATCTCCAGCACTCCTTGGGATTACGCCCTAGAGGCGAGGCAACGCGAACATGGATGCCCCGGGCGCCAAAACCGTCAAATCTTGCTCGTCGGTGAGGAATGCAAGCAATTTGAACAACGAACTGACCGGGTCTGGTCTCGACGAGCGCGCCAGAATGCGAATTGCATAGTCGGTCTGTCAACTGCTGGGTTTCCGCCTGTCGAGATTTTTGCCGACCGCCGAAAGCGGCATTGATATGCCGGCGTCAGGAACGCCGCTTCGCAACGCGCCGCCGAAACACGAAAATCAGGGCGGCGGTAACGATGATCGCGGCGGGAATGTCGCCGCTGCGTGCATAAACCGTCGGCGGAATCGCCGACGGCAGGCTGGAATCCAGCACGCCTTCGACACCGAGGCCGAGCCGTGCGACGATCCGCCCCAGCGGATCGATCACGGCGGAAATGCCCGTATTTGCTGCACGAACCACCGGCAGCCCTTGCTCGACCGCGCGCAGCCGCGCCTGCTGCAGATGCTGGTAGGGGCCGGTCGAGATTCCAAACCAGCCGTCATTGGTGAGGTTGACGATCCAGCCCGGACGATCGGCGCGCGCCGCAACGTCACCGGGAAATATCGCTTCATAGCAAATCAAGGGTAGCGCGCGCGGCGCGTTTGGTATTTCCATCGGGCGGCGCCGCGTGCCCGCAATAAATCCGCCCTGAACCTTGGTTAGCTGCACGAAGCCGAGCTTCTCCATCCAGTCCTGGAACGGCAGATATTCGCCGAACGGCACCAGATGCAGCTTGTCGTAAACCGACAGCACGCTGCCGTCGTGGTCGATGACGTAGATCGAATTATAGGCGCGCGTGATCTTTGTGCCGGGCGGCAAATCGGGCGCGCGCACCGAGCCGGTGATCAGGACGGTGCCCTTGGGCAACAGAGCGGCGATCTGCGCCATCGCGTCGGCTTCGCGCGTCAGGAAAAACGGGAACGCCGATTCCGGCCAGATCAAAATGCTGGCGTCGCGCACGCCGGTGGATTGCGGCCCGGACGCGCGGTCGGAGAGCGTCAGATATTTTTGCATCACCTCCGCCTTGGCGGAGTAATTAAACCTGACGTCCTGCTGCAGATCGGGCTGCATGATCCGCAGCTTGACGTTTGCGACCGTCGCGGTCGGCTGCAGGCCCAGGCGAACGGCGCCGAAGATGCCCATGGCCGCAAGCAGCGATAGCGCCATCACCGGCGCGATCCAGGGTTTGCGTCCGCGTGAACTTCCATCGATCAGCACGGCCGGGCTTGCGAAGATCGCGACGCTCAGGAATGTCAGACCCCACAGGCCGATCAGCGACGCCGTCTGTGCCAGCGCCAGCGGTTCGCTCAAGGCGTAGCCGAACGCATTCCATGGAAAGCCCGAGAGCACGTGACCGCGCAGCCATTCGCTTAACGTAAGGCTTGCGGCAAGCGCGAGCACCCGCGAGGCGTCCTTGGTCCAGATCAGGCGTGCCAGCGCAAAGCCGAAGGCGGTGAACAGCGCCAGATAGGCCGGCAGGCCCAGCACGGCGAACGGCATCAGCCATGCAAAGGTTGGCGCATCGACCAGGAAGGCGTAGCCGATCCAGTACAATCCCGGCACGAAATAACCGAAGCCGAACCACCAGCCGGCCATCGCCGCCGCCGGCACGCCGCGCAGGCGCCCGGCGCCCGCGCCGTCGATCAGCCAGACCAACACGGGAAAAGTCAAGAACAGCACCGGCCATGCATTGAACGGCGCCATCGCAAGCGCCGACAGTGCCCCTGCGACGAGCGCAATGGCGGCGCGCCTCCATCCCCATGACAGGATGATCGCAAGCCCGGCCGCGCGGAGTTTGCCAGTGGTTTTCACTGCGAGCCGGCTCCATCGCCGGGCGGCGGGCTCGCATTGTCATTGGCCTGGGGTTGACCTGTTTCCGGCGGTGCCTCGCGGCGGCGGCTCTCACGCTGCGCGCGCACCGCGGGGCGTTCCTTGCGCGTGGCGATGCGCAGGCGTTTTACGCGCCTCGGATCGGCATCGAGCACTTCGATCTCGAAATTGCCGGGGCCCGAAATGACTTCGCCGCGCACCGGCAGGCGGCCGACATGGGTCACCAGATAGCCGCCAAGCGTCTCGACTTCTTCACCGGCCTCGCCGGTGACGAAATCCTCGCCAATCACGGAGCGGACGTCGTCGAGGCTGGCGCGCGCGTCGGCGATGAAGGAATTATCCGCCTGCCGCACGATCGCCGGCGGCTCGTCGCTGTCGTGCTCATCGTCGATCTCGCCGACAATCTGTTCGACGATGTCCTCGATCGACACCAGGCCGTCAGTGCCGCCATATTCGTCCACCACCAGCGCCAGGTGGATGCGCGAGGCCTGCATCTGGGCCAACAGGTCGATCGCCCGCATCGACGGCGGCACGAAAAGCAGTTTTCGGATGATGTTGGCGTCCGCGAGCGGCATCGCGAGATCAACCGCCCGCAGATCGAGACCGGCGGGGAAGGGTTTCTTGCGTTTGGCCTTGCCTGTCTCGGGCACGCGCGCTCTCGCGGTCATGAAGGCCAGGAGGTCGCGGATGTGAACGATGCCCTCGGGATCGTCGAGGGTTTCGTTGTAGACTACCAGACGCGAATGCGCCGCGCTTTCGAACAGGCTCATCAATTCGCCCAGCGGAATGTCGCGCTTGACCGCGATGATGTCGGCGCGATGGATCATGACATCGGCGATGCGCCGTTCATGCAGGCCGAGGATATTGCGCAGCATGGTGCGCTCGATGGCGGAAAAGCCCACCTCGTCCGGGGTAGAGGCATCGAGCACGACTTGCAGATCGTCGCGGACCGATCCCGGCTTCCATCCGAACAGCGTGCGGATCGCGCGCGTCAGCCAGTTCTCGGCGGCCGGGCGCGCGACTTCGCCTTGCGGCACCACCGCCGGCAGGTTGCGCGTGTTGCGCGGATTGTCGTGGGTCGGTTCGGAGTCCGCCATTTCAGTCCATCCGCTCCCGATCCGCATACGGATCGGGAATGCCGAGTTGTGCCAGAATCTCCTGCTCGAGGGTTTCCATGGTCTCGGCGTCGCCGTCGCTTTCGTGATCGTAACCGATCAAATGCAGGAAGCCATGCACCGCCAGATGGCTGAGATGATGATCGAACGGCTTTTGTTCGTCATCGGCCTCTTTTCGCGTCGTTTCATAGGCAATGGCGATGTCGCCGAGCATCCGCGGTGCATCGTCGGGTCCGGCTGGGCCGGTCGGCGGCAAGGCCGGAAACGACAGCACGTTGGTCGGCTTGTCGATGCCGCGCCAGTTGCTGTTCAGCGTGCGAATTCCGGCGTCATCGGTCAGCATGACCGCAAGTTCGGCTTCACCTATACCCGCATCGACCATCTCGGCCGCGGTGGCGACAGCGCGGTGGATGACGGCTTCGGCGCCGGGCTCGGTCTGCCAGCACTCGGCGACGACGAGAACCTCGGTGATGGGAAGGGCAAAGGGCGGCATCGGTCTGGAATCTCTTTTGCGACCGGAGCTCGCCTCCAGCGCGCTCTCGGCGGCAGATGTTGGCATCAGTTTTTGCTGGTTGCCGGCCGCTGCGGCAATCCTTCATAAGCGGCGACGATCCGCGCCACCAGCTCATGGCGGATCACGTCTTCGGCCGTGAATTTCACCTGGGCGATGCCCTCGACGCCATCGAGCAGCTTTGCGGCTTCCGCAAGCCCCGAAGTCTGGCCGTTCGGCAGATCGACCTGGGAGGGATCGCCGGTGATGATCATGCGGCTGTTTTCGCCAAGCCGCGTCAGGAACATCTTCATCTGCATCGAGGTGGTGTTTTGCGCTTCGTCCAGAATGATGGCGGCGTTGGTCAGGGTGCGGCCGCGCATGAAGGCGAGCGGCGCAATCTCGATTTCGCCGGCTTGCAGCGCGCGCTCGACGATCCGCGAATCCATCAGGTCGTACAGCGCATCATAGATCGGCCGCAGGTAGGGATCGACCTTCTCGCGCAAATCGCCGGGCAGGAAACCCAGCCGCTCGCCGGCCTCGACCGCGGGCCGCGACAGGATGATGCGATCGACTTCCTTGCGCTCGAACAATTGCGCGGCGTGCGCCACCGCGAGCCAGGTCTTGCCGGTGCCGGCCGGGCCGATGCCGAACACCATCTCGTGGCGCTTGAGCGCGCGGATATAGGAGTCCTGCGCGGCGGTGCGCGCCCGCACCGGCCGCTTGCGCAAGTTGATGGTCTCGAACGACGATTTGACGGTCTTGGCGTCGAATTCGAACAGCGAGCCTTGAGCGATGACGGCGCGGATTGCGCCCTCGACATCGCCCTGCGCCAGATCGTGCCCCTGGGTCGCCTGCGCATACAGCGTCTCCAGCACGCGCCGGGCGGCGTCGCAGCCGTCGCGCGAGCCGGCGATGGTGATGTGATTGCCGCGCGAATCGACCACGACGCCGAGCCGGCGCTCGACCAGCGCCAGGTTTTGTCCGTAGGGTCCGACCAGCGCCGAGGCCGCGCGGTTGTCGTCGAAGTCGATGACGACCTGCGTTTCGGGCGGGATCTGCATGTCGCGGTCAAGTTTGCGGCTGGGAGCGAGCGAAGGCGAATCCGATGCGCTTTTTGGCAAGGGTTCAGGCTCCCATCGTCGTTTGAGAAGAATCGGTCGTGTGAGGAAAAGCAGGTTGCGCGGGCCGCGCATGAGGACCAGCGAGTTCGCCCAGCAGGCTGTAGCGCTCGAGGCGTTCGATCGTCACCGGCAACACTTGTCCGATGATATCGGGCGAGGCCATCACATGCGCCGGCTGCAGATAGGCGGTGCGGCCGACGATCTGGCCGGGATTGCGGGCGGCGCGCTCGAACAGCACATCCACAGTGTTGCCAATCGTCGCCACATTGAAGGCCGATTGCTGGCTGTCGATCAATTCCTGGAGCCGCACCAATCGCTCGTCCATCTCAGCCGCTGAAACCGTCTCCCGCACGTCCGCCGCCGGCGTTCCGGGCCGCGGCGAATACTTGAACGAATAGGCGCCAGCGTAGCCGATTTGGGTGACCAGTGCGAGGGTGGCGACGAAATCTTCCTCGGTCTCGCCGGGGAAGCCAACGATAAAATCCGATGAAAATGCAATATCTTGACGGGCGGCACGAAACCGGTCGATCACGCGGCGGTAATCGCTGACGGTATGTTTGCGGTTCATCGCCATGAGAATCCGGTCGGAACCGGACTGTACCGGAAGGTGCACGAACGGCATCAGCGCCGGCAAATCGCGATGCGCCGCGATCAGGGTGTCGTCGACGTCGCGGGGATGGCTGGTCGAGTAGCGCAAGCGAACGATGCCGGGAATTTCGGCCAGGCGCTGCAGCAAGGCGCCGAGCGACCAAATCCGTCCGTCCGGTCCTTCGCCGTGATAGGCGTTGACGTTCTGCCCGATAAGCGTGATCTCGCGCACGCCATTGTCGGCAAGCCTGAGCACGTCGTCGACGATCTTTGCAACGGGCCGCGACACCTCGGTGCCGCGCGTGTAGGGCACCACGCAGAAGGTGCAGAATTTATCGCAGCCTTCCTGCACCGTGACGAAAGACGAAATGCCGCGGGCGCGGATTGCATCCGGCTTTGGCGGGGCCAGGAACCCGAACTTGTCCTCGACCGGAAATTCGGTCTCCAGCGCACGGCCGTGGCGCTTGGCATACACCAGCAGTTGCGGCAGATGATGATAACTTTGCGGACCGACCACGACATCGACCACCGGCGCGCGGCGGATGATCTCATGGCCCTCGGCCTGCGCGACGCAGCCGGCCACCGCGATGCTCATGTGGCGGCCATTGCGCGCGGCTTCGTCCTTGACGACGCGCAGGCGCCCGAGTTCCGAGTAAACCTTCTCGGAGGCCTTTTCGCGGATGTGACAGGTGTTGAGAATCACCAGGTCCGCGTCATCCATGCTGGCGGTCTCGACAAAGCCTTCCGGTGCCAGCGTGTCCACCATGCGTTGCGCATCGTAGACATTCATCTGACAACCATATGACTTGATATGCAGCTTGCGCGGCGGGTTCATGGAACCTGAATGCTGTGTGTGAGACGGCGCCATGCCGGCATGGGGTTCAAATATAGGCTAAAGCGCGGAAAATCCAGCGTGAGAACCTATATGAATCGTCATTCCCAAGGCGATGCGTCAGCATCGAACCCGGAATCCAAGGATTCCCCGCTGTGGAATTGAACATCGAGCAATGACGCTGACTATCAGGACTTTTCGTCGTCCAGCGGGACGCAGTACAGTTCGAGCCGGTGATCGACCAGCTTGTAGCCCAGCTTGCGGGCGATTTCGGCCTGCAGCTTTTCGATCTCTTCGTTGGTGAATTCGATCACCTTGCCGTCGCGCAGATTGATCAAGTGGTCGTGGTGGCTGTCGCGCATCTGTTCGTAGCGCGCGCGGCCCTCGCGAAAGTCGTGCCGTTCGATGATACCGGCGTCCTCGAACAGCTTGACGGTACGATATACCGTCGAGATCGAGATCTTGTCGTCGACGGCGACGCAGCGGCGATACAATTCCTCGACGTCGGGATGATCCAGAGCCTCCGCCAGCACGCGCGCGATGACGCGGCGCTGGTCGGTCATGCGCATCCCGGTGGCGGCGCAGCGCGCCTCGATACCGGTGGCCTTGAGCGCGGGCGTGGATTTCAGTGCGGTCATGGTTTTCGCCTTGAATAACGTGTCTGTTGTG
>Ga0157369_10008511_pt1 | contig 11764 bp, 17 predicted proteins | sample C25metaG_FD_113461 | JGI IMG/M metagenome (GOLD analysis project Ga0157369, IMG submission 113461) | Corn rhizosphere microbial communities from Kellogg Biological Station, Michigan, USA - C2-5 metaG | ecosystem: Host-associated > Plants > Roots > Rhizosphere > Soil | place: USA: Michigan... | reverse complement strand
CCATCTCCGGATCGCGCCACTTCGGGCACACGCGCGTGACACTCAGCTACGACGGAATGCGCTTTCCTGACCAGTGCTGCTGTGTAGGCCCTATAAAAGAATGCCACACAAGGCAAAGAGGCAACCACGACGCTCAATAAGCTAGCGCTGATCAGTATATTTTTCGGAGAATGCACTACAGAGATCGGAAAAACTCCGAATACGTCCGAAATCGCGGCAATAAATTTCACGAGCCAGATGACACAGAAAGTGCCGGCCCTCGACATGCCATCGGTTAGTTTGAGTTGCGGCCATAAACATGTGAGCACGAATATAAAGAGGGAGCCCAAAAGCCTGATGCTCTGCATCGATTGCGTCCGCAATCACGCTGGCGCGAGGATAATCAAGGGCCATTGACGTTCTGCGCCTGCAGGAAAGCTTACGCAAACGCGCTCTCCGGTGATCTTTCCCACCAAATCGGGCGAGCACCCGACTGCTTCTCTAGAGGCAGAAGCTTAGAGATACTGGTTTCTCTTTCTAGGACCAGATTCTTGAACCTGAACGAAAGGGTGCGACTATGCGCGGTTTCGTTCGCCCGGTCTTTTTTCTCGTTATTGCACTTTCACTCGGCGTCACCGTTGATCCGCATAATGCGATTGCGCGCGGCGGCGGGGGCCACGGTGGGGGCGGAGGCGGATTTGCGGCAAAGGGCGGTGGCGCTCATTTCGCGTTCCGAGGCACCGTTGCGGGTACGCATCGAGGCACCCACGGGACCGTGAACATGGCGAATAGACATGCGCCTAGGGCTGGAGTTGCCGCCACTAGAGCATTCATCGGTAGAGGCGGGCATGGAAAGACCGTGCTTCCGTTCGGGGCATGGGACTGGGGTTGGGGTTACAACTACCCTGAAGTGAACATCACGACGCCGATAGAGCCTGCTACCGAACCTGCCTTTGCGCCACCCATCCCGGAAGCTCTGCCGCCCTGTCGCGAAATACAAGCGGGCGTAACGATCATACGCGGCAAATCGTGCCGGGCTTAGTGCGCGGCGGTGGCCTGGTATCGATGCCGGCTTAAATGAATCCGCTCGTTGTTACGGCGCACCCCATGGTCGCGGTGTGCCCCAAGCCACCGTGGAGGTGGCGGCGGCCAGCGACGTGCCAATAGTCGCCTTCTGCGCGTCAGAGAATCAACTGATTTCGGCACAGTCTTTGTGCCTTTAGCGGTCGCCGCCGAAGTCTATCGCAGGCGTTCGCAGGTCAGCCACGTTCAACGTGTGAGCCAACGTTAGCGCTTCGTGCTTATTTAGTTGGATGGCGACCACTCGCTCGACATCGTCGTAGACCATCCAGGCGTCGTCACCGCTTGTCCTGAACGGACCAGCTACGTAGCGACGCTTACTTTGATGGCCATGAGCTTGCTTGAGCATCACGCATCGTACCAGCGCTTCCGGCTCGTAGCGTGTGACTAATGCGTGCAATCGAGCGATACCCGCATATAGGAGCGCTAGGGACTGGGGGTAAGGATGGTCAGCGACCATAGCGCTGAGCCGCTCGAATCTTTGTTCTAAAAATCGTGCCTCTCACACGCCACCTACGCGCCACGTTACGTGGCCATGAAGTGGTCTCGAAGGTCGTCCGCGCGGCTACTTCGGCGCAGCCGGCGGCACGGCTCTATCGCGTCCGTCTTTGCTGTCTCTCTCTACCTCGCCGGTCTCAATCTCCTTCGCAAGCTGACGAAGGCTACGGGCGATCTCGGGCCACTCCACGGCTGTCGATTCGGTGGTGCGAATGATCTCGCGCCAGCGGGAGGCAAGGTGCTTGCGTTGGTCGATAGTGAGCATGGCCGCGCCAGAAAGGATGGCGCGAGCTTGGCTGTTGTGCAATTGTAACGTGTCGCGTCGGAAACTGATGGCCGAACTTCGTGATCTTGAGCCCCCGAAGCCCCTGACCGCGATTGCACCGGCTGTAGCTTCCGGCGCGATACGGTGGAGGATCGTGACGGTTTGGAGCGGTGAACGTGGCTCCGAACGGGCTTATGTTCACCCTCTTCCTGGTTTTAGTAGTTCTCGGGAGTTTAGATGAAGGGCACGACGGTTGTCGAGTTGATGCTGCTGGCGTTCAGTTTGTCCGCTTGTGGCATCGCAGATCACTATCAAGCACTGAGCCGAATGGAGAAGTCTGAGGACGCCTATCGTCAGTGTCTTCTGCGACACACAGCGGACCCTGCAAGCTGCGACCAGTTGAAGAAGTTCTACGAGCAAGACAAGGCGGCTTACGAGAAGACGTGACGTGTAGACCCGTCGTGCAGACGGCCCTAGTTGTCCTTTTGTCGCGGTTTCCCGTTCTGCCGTCTACGGTACGTGCTGCTTCGCCGAACGTACCAAGCGAAGGCGAGCAGGTCGCGGCTGGCGTAAAGTACTAGATCGAGCAGTCATCGAAGTACGCCGCTGACAAAGACCTGGGAGCCTGCTGGAACGCGGGCGTCTTCGAGGGTCGGATGTACGAGCGTTGTCAAGGAGGGTACGCGCCAGCGTGCGATGTTCTCCGAGCGGTCGACTCACCGTTGCTCGAACAGAAGCAGCCGCTGCCCGGACGCTGATCGTTCATCGAGCAGAGCCGGCCACGATCGGGTGATTAGGTCTATCCTCGCCGTAGACAAACCGATCTCGCTCCCAAACCTCAAACCCGTCTTTGCTCTTGCGCTCCGCATACCACGCGCGTGCGTCGACAATCGCTTGCTCGTCAGTGGCAGCGTTGTACTCCTCGCGTCCGATGATGTGATTGTCCCTTCCGTAGAAGTAGCAGCGGTATGATGGCACGTTCTTGCTCCCCGTACATAGGATCGCACAGAGCATACGCAGCGTCATCATGACATTCCGGTAACCTGCCTCGCTAACATTTGTTCGGCGGGATATTCTAGACCGAGGGAGGGTCGGGGACTCGATTAGCTGCACATCGATGTGATGATGCCTGTTCTGCTTCTGCAGCTGGCTGGCGTTTACAATCTGACTGGCGCACCTGCTGAGCTGCGCGGGCGCCAATGAGAGGAAATCGCGATGACTAGGCGCGTTACTGCAACTCGCGACGTCATAAGGTCTTGAGGAACGCGGCCAGATCGCTTTTCTGTTGCTCCGTGAGGCCGATTCCGAAGCGGTCGTCGTAGAAGTTCACAACATCCAGCAACGTCGCCGCCGAGCCATTGTGGAAATACGGCGCCCGAGCGGCGAGGCCGCGAAGAATGGGACCTTTGAGCTTGCCGATGTCAGCGCACTGGCCCGAGATCAGCGCGCGGCCCGGATCAGTAACGGTATAGGTTTTGCCGGCAAGCGGGCCGCTCACGCACCGCAGATAGAAGACGGGCAAGTCTCCGATATCCAATCCAGGCGGGCTATCGATTCCCGCGTCGGAGACACCGATGTCGAGCGGCGCTTTGGCCGAGTGGTTGCCGACATTCGGAGTATCGTGGCATGTGCCGCACGTGCCCGGGAAATTTGCTTGCTGCAGAACGTCGTTGATGCCCGCGACGCGGGTGATGTTGATCGGCATGGTGTTGAAGATTTTTTCGCCGCGCGCGACCGCCTGGCGCGCCTCCACCGCCTCCTCATTTCCCGAGAGGTTGGCCCACGCATCGTAGAGGGTGAAGATATTGGAGGTGAACGGCGTGTTGTTCGGGTTCAACCCGAAAGGATCGTTGATGCCGATGAAAAATGACGCGAGGAGCTGCGAAAGCGCCATCGGGCCGCCGCTGGCGCCGGCTTTTCCCAGCGAGTGCGCCCTGTTGTCGAAAATCTGCGCGTCGAAGGTCCCGCTTTCGAAGGCGACGATCTGTTGCACCTGCGCGTCGCTGGGGGCTGCGTTCGCTTGTGCATGTCCGAGCGTCGCGTCCATTGCCTGGCTCGCAAGGCTCGGCTCGCGGCCGTCCCACATGATCGCGCTGAGGAAACCCAGATTCGTCGCCGGCAATGGGCGACGATAGACCGAGACAATGCCATTGGTGGGACTCGTTAGGCCGGTCGCCGGATTTGTGTTGCAATGGTAGGGATCGTCGACCGATTGGATCTCGAATTGGAGCAGCGTCGGATCCGGCATCGGCAGGCCAATCCGGATGAGCCCTTTGCTCAACAGCAGTCGGTACGCGCCGAGCTTGTCTTCGATGCTCGCAACATCATCGCTCGGACAGGTCGCGCCGTCGACGAGACGGAAAATGGGGTCTGTGCCGAAGCTTGCGTAAAACCGCGCCTGGACGCTTGCGGCGCTCACCGACCAGCCGTTTTGAGGTTGATGACAAGTAAAGCATGTGCGGTCGTTGGTGCCGAGATTCTTGAAGAACGGATTGCCGCCCGTCTGTGTCGGTCCGTTCGGTTGATAGGTCGCGATGAAGCCCGAGGGGTCGAAGTCGGTTTCGAGTTGCGGGATGACGACCGGTGTCGGCTGCGCGCCATGATCGCTGTCGCGGAATTGCCGCATGCGCTGGGCATGATCGATGGCGCCGCGTTGCCATCCGAAATTGGCCGGATCGTCCGTTTTTTGGGAAGCCGCCAACGCCGGAAGGCAAAAGGCGGCGATGCAACAAGACAAAGCCGCAAGCCCGGCCAATGCTTTCAGTGCCGCTAAGAAGACTCTCATGGTTTTCCCCCGAAAAATTCTTGGCTGGCGCCCCTAAGCAAGAGAGAGAAGTGACCGGCGCGCGTCGCCGCCGAAAGCAGCCGAATTCCGTAGATTAATGGTCGTAACGTTCGTCACTCGGCAACTTGAGACTCAGCACCGCAATGCCATCGCCCGAAGGCACATGGATGGGAGCAAGCCAGTTGGTCGCAGTACCATTGGTTGCGATCCCATTGTTCGCGATCAGGTTAGTGGCCAAATCGTTTGCCCCGAGGCCGCCCAGAGACCATTGGTGGTATCCGGGCGTCCGCTGATTGGCTGAAACCGAGAAGCAATCGCTGCGTTGGCGACAATGGCTGCGGCCATAATGCTCATCGGATGCCCCCGATCCCATGCCCATGCCCCAGTTAGCGAGATTGATCATACAGAGGGATGCCGGCCCGCGCACTACTTTCTGCAGCAGTTTCGCTACAGTTTGCCTTTTCTAGTTGCGTTCCACACCGTGGGCATTATCTGCTGAACGGCAGGAGAAACACTTTTTGTGGAATGCACTGTGGTACCCAATTGGGTTCTGAAATTGTCCAACGCTTGATTTCGCAGTGCAGCGAGCCGCCAAAGGCGACCACGTGACATTCAACGCGTAGCTATTGTGTGTGGCACTGTCGTTGCGCGCCGACCCACTGGCAGGTCGTGTTGGTCGAGGGTGGCCCATAGCTTCGCGTTTGCAGCATCTGCATGCCACATTCAAACTCCCTCTGGCGGCGCGCTTCGTCGGCCTGCTGAGTGGCGCGCTCTTGTTGCTGCTGAAAAGCCTGTTCTTGTTGCCGCTGGATTCTTGCTGAGGCCTCGGCATTGTCGGCGGCGGCTTTGGTCTGCTCCCGCATGGCTTGGCGACGCTGCAGTTCCGTCGTGATTTCCTTGCCGAGTTCCACCAACTTCACGTTGGCGCCCGCGCGGGTGATCTTCCTTTTATCGTAGCCCTCGGCGATCAGGCGATGACGCGTCACTAGCAATAGCACCAGATCCAGATTGGGGTAGCCGACCGGCGTCTACCAGTCCCAGTCTCCGCGCGATTCACGGAGCTCGAGGTAGCCCGACAGTCTGCTGTAGACGTAAGTGGTTGCAAGCCAGATTGGTACGACGAGCAGCATGCCCTTCCATTGCTCCGCCGTCGTCAAACCCTCTAGGTACCAATTTCCGTATAATACGCGGCAGGCGATGAGTGGCGCCCCCAAGAGCATTGCCCAAAAAGACGCCGCCACGACCACGATTGCGTATCTGTTTAGCTTCCGCATATTGAGCTTCATTTCTATCCCCCAAGTGCCGTGCGGACCTGTTCCTTCTGATCTTCAGTTCACGGTCCACCGATATTTGTTTCTCGGAACATAAACCGTCCGTTCGGCTCTAAAGTCAGGCCATCAACGCGGAACAGGCCATCCGGAACGCGCGCGATGCGCGCATCATCAACAGGTTGGGGTTTCGCCGACAGCGGATAGGTTAGCCGATAAAAGATGCAGCCAAGCGCGACGACCGCTAGCCCGAGAATGGCCTCCACGAACCGAAGTTCCTGCACCGCCTGCTGTGGTGCGCTGTGCGACGATACTGTTGCGCCACTGATAAATGTTATCAGCGCAATCAATGCCCCGAGTATTCCAAACGGTACCCCCATCCGACATTCTCCCCGCCACGTTCTTCAGAAACTCCCAGGATTCGCCGCGTAGGGCAAGAGAATGCCGCTGCGTGTAAATCTCGGAAAGCTCGTCGACTTGCCGCTCATAGCTGTCCCGATTTCGCGGAACCAACCGATCCTCGGAGGTGTCAAAGGACAGAGGATTTCGCCACGAGGCGCATGTTATGCGGAGATTAGCAACCGGCGCGATATTGCTGACCGGACTATTTGCGGCGTTTGATGTGCCGGTGTCGGCACAAGTGTTGAGCTTCGGCGAGCCTTTCATCGTCGACAAAACCAATGCACATGGGCCACCGGATAAGGGCGAGCACCGCAGTCGCGAGATCGAGTCGCAGAACCCAAGTGCACAGCAGTTAAGAGCGGCCGGCGGGCAAGAAGAGAAAACAAATGTGCAGGAAGAGGGTGGGGTAGCAGCGGACGACAAATCTTCCCGTTAGCTCTGATCTGGATCAAAGCGGGATAGCGGCGCTTCTGGCGCTGAATACGGCCGGTCGGGGCCCTGGGCAGTGGCGCACGCTCATTAAGTATCGCGGAAGTCTCACAGCCGGCTGCTGCTGTGTTCTGCTTGGTCATCTCTTATCCCGCTAAACGCTCAGTTCCAGTCTTTCGGAGTGGCGTTGATGCAGTGATTGTTGGCAATGGCAAGCACGGCCCATCGCGACCGTCATCCTTCTTCCACTTGATTATGAGGCGCAGCGAAATCTGTCGGCCGGACAACAAATGCCGAGCGCATCCACGATCGGCAAAGAAGATGGCCGAGCGCTGGCAGCAAGCGCGCGATCCGAGGAATCGCTAAAGCGAATCCGATACGGAAAAGCAGCTAAGCCGAACTTTGTATTAACCCGTCCCTGATGAGTTCTCGTTTTAGCTTTTGAGCCTCAGCGCCTATTTCATCGGCGATGCGCCGTAGGTGCGGACGATCTCCTGCCATGTCCCTCAAACCAGCTTCGCAATCTCGAAGCAGGCGCAACAACCGTACCTCTGGTTGCATATCTCCCCCGTACGCCCGTAGTACGAGTATCGCTTACACCAATTAGCCAAAGCTAGCAATAGTATCGGGTTTGCAATCGCCAATATCGGCCTGGAACAACGTTCGGCGGCGAGCATCGCGATCTGCGCGCCCATCAATAGGCAAAACGTTCCGAACCCGACCGTTGACCGCAAGCCATACCGGCAGCTGGCCAAACTATTTGGTCCGCCGTCCGCGCAAAGGCGAGATTCCGTATCGAATGATATGAGGCGATTGGCATCATCTGCCGGGAAAGGGGGATAATTTAGAACAGAGAAAGTGGCTCGCCGATTGCCTACGCACGGCCGCAGTCGAAGAGGAAGCGGCCGGTCTTAAGAAGCAGTGGTCAGTCTGAGTTTTCGTCGGCCTCAAGCCGCTCAAGTTCTTCTGCAATGGCTTCATGCTCGATGGCCGCAAGCATAAGTTCCTGACGCGCCCTCCGACCCATAATGGCGATCGCTTGCGTACGGAGGAGACGCGCTCGCTCCCGATGTTCCGCCATGGTCATACGCTTCTTGGCCATCTCTTCCCGGCGGCATCAAGGGCGACAGTGGAACCCGGCTAGTTAGACACGCCGCGCTCGACCTCGGCGGCCTTAGCGTCGAACTCCGCCGCCAGCGCGAGCAGCGCGTCTATCGCAGGGTCGTTTCGGTACAGGATCTCCTTCGCGAGGCGGCGGCATTGTGCGGCCTTGTCGCGGAAATAGAAGGCCGATGGACCCAACGACAATCCCCCACTATTTAAGGTTCGCGACATTACGGTAAACCTAAATGGGCGGGCAGGGTAGTCGTGAAACCACGTAGTTTATAGACGCGGGGCTCACCGTCCCGACGCTGCCTCACCAAATAAGAAAACGCCTCATCGCAGTGAGCGGCTTGAGGCGTCAAAGTTTGTCGAACGGTCCGCTCATTGGGTCGAGGGAGACCGTTTCCTTTGCGACTAGCATGCCGCGGCCTCGGGGGACGCCGCAGCGAATCCATTGAAGCTCGACTCAGGCAAAAAGAAAAGCCCTGCCGACGCGGGGCTCACTGTCACTACGAGACAGGAGTAGAGGCTTAGAGCGACGAAGCAATGTTGTTGAACGTCGCCCCCAAGTTGGTGCCGACGGTTCCCGCCGCGCCGATAACCGCGACAGCGATGAGCGCAGCGATCAGGCCGTATTCGATCGCCGTCGCGCCCGCATCATCACGTAGAAGAGACATAAACGTTTTCATAGTCGTTCCCCTAGGTCCGTTAGTGCCGCGCAATAATCGCCCAGGAGCGTTAATAGGTGTTTGCCAATCTTTAAAATGCGACGCGATACTCGAGCCTACAAGAAAAAACCCCGCCAAAGCGGGGCTTAAGTCCGTGGGAAAAATGTCAGATGTCTTTCCTGACGCATACATATTAGCACTAGCGTCGCTCATCGGGAAGTATCTAAACAATGATTGGGCGATCTTTTGCTGGGATCGTTGATGAAGACATTGCGCGAGGTCCGATTATCGGCCGGGGCGTGCTTATCGAAGCAATGAAATATCGACTTCAACTGGGCGCTGAGGTCATCGCGGCTTCTATCGGCTCTTTGAGGCTATTTCTCATTGCCGACGGTGCCCGCCGGCAACTCAGATCTCGTAAAGCTCGCCATTATGTAGAAAGCCATGAAAGTCCCCACAGCGAATTGATCCATTCCCGGCAGAGCAAGTATCACCATCTTTGTCGACATGGATCGTCTCGCCTACGGTGCCATGCCGGACCCAACACCGGTGGAGAAGATCCGCGGACCGCGTGCAGTTGTTTGCGCGGGCATCGATGTACCAGTTGCCGCCTGGTGTTACGCAGACGATATTTAGACCATCATTTCCCTTGTATTCCCAGCCGTCGCGGGCGCGACGAGGAGACGCGGCGTAAACAGCCCCGGGAGGCGGGCGGCCGTATTTGCGTTTTCCCGTATCGAGACGGCGATAGCCGAACAGCAGCTTTTCGATCCAGAAACATTGATATCGCATTCGAAAGGCTCAACGCTGGTCGCATGCCTACTGACCCGAAGCCATGGGTACATATGGGGCAGCGCAAGTGTAACATGCTCGTACTTACATTCTAGCCGATCTGCAGCGAGCTGATCAGCGCGTTACTCGCTCGTCAACCTGACACGGACGTAGGGCTGAAATTCGGACCACGACCCCGGGCACGCGTGACGCGCGGCTTCTTCAGCGAGGACTCCCGTCGCCATTAACTTGCGCGCACGTGCTAGCGCGACGCGGGTTATCGCTCGATCAAGATAGTTCTCGGGTTCTTTAAGACGTATGGTCATTGGAATAGGTCCGTGCCCAGTAGTTCTCTCCTGGCCCCTGCGCGGCGTAGTACATGTGGACCGCGAGACATTTCTGGAATGTCGTCGGCTCCCGCCGACGTCCTAGAACCGAGATGCCGCGACTATGAACCGCAGAGTTGCGCGTTTGGGAGGAGGCCGAGCGCGTGCGTCGGGCAAAGAACGAAAAAGCGAAGGTATTCATGAGCGACACTCATCCGTGTTCCGGTTTCGGCGAATGGCACAAGAAAAGCTTGGTTAAGCGCCAGAAAAATTGAATCAAATTTTAGATAAAATTAACCACGCCAAAGCGCCGCGGTCGAGTCGATACGCGTGGCTTAGTGGGAAGCGGCAGAGATTCTCGCGAGCCACTGCCTGCAATCTGACCGCGTTTTTCGCTGTTGCGAATGGCGGGGCTCTCACGGGCAACATGGTGCCACGCCTTGACGAGCAATCCAGGCTCATGCCGTCAAGCCATTATTGACCTGACATTTTTTCTAATTTCTCAAACCGTCGGCGAAACCCACCCTCAAGGGCCGCGATGGGCGAAGTCCGTTTCTACCCGAAAGCAGTGACAGCACAGAACTCGGTCCATCCGTTCTCCTAGAGGGCGTAGGTGCTGGAGCAAACGCGAGCGTGTGCAAAGAGTATCGCGGTGGTCTATCTGCATACCGCCGCGCGAACGAATGGTCTTCAACCCTATTCAAGGGTGGACCTTTTAGTTATCCGCGGATAAATATTGTATGTGACTAAAGTAATTTAGCGCCCTAGGATCTGCTGATATTGCTTTAGTTTCTATTAGACACAGAAATTTTCAGAAATGGCTCAGTATTTGACACGGGGGCATGTGGCGCCGGTTATAGACTTCACGAAGCGACGAAGGGCTCGCAGTAGCTTCCACCTCATGGGGTCAAGAGATGCGAAAAGCTTTGAGTCAGCTCTGCGTTTATTGCTAAGAAAGAGCGTCGCTTAGCTTCCCCGGGGGCGAGGAGATGCGCGGCACGGGGGAACTTCAAGAATGTTCAAAGCCATCACTCGTGACGACGCCGGAGCGTCAGGAGCGGAATATGCTATTTTGCTGCTTCTGCTGCTGAACACTCTGATCCTCGCCATTGGCGCGCTGAACAACGCGACAAGCGGAATATTCAGCAGTGCTGCGAACGATATCACGAATGCGGGAAGTAGTGTCGCCGTCGTCGTCAATCCGCCGACCACCACTCCTCCATCGAATACCAATCCGGGACGCTCGGCCGATGCGCCGGGGCATGAGATGCAGCAGTCGGGTTCAGCACCCGGCGCTCCCGGGGCATCCGGGTATGCGCATAAGCAGAAGAACTAGCGAACGGTTTCGCGCAGGCTAGGGGACTACAAGCGCTGCGCAATGAGACTTATCCACGCTCTGGGAAACAGTGCTGGTAAGCTGAACACTGGTGATGGCGCGCCTCCACCCTGAATAAGCCATGAGCGCCGCTCGCGCGACGCTGTGCTGCGCAACCCACTTCTCGCCGCGCCCCCGCGTCCGCAGCGCGTGAAGCGACGCATGACGATCTTAACCGAACAGATCGCCGACACATTTTCCGTTCCGAACTGTTTTATCTCTGGGATCCTTGGCACAGGCAAGCCAAAGGCCCGGTGGTAACGATCCTCTCTTGTAGGAAGTCTTGAGCCTGCAGTGGAGGCGATGGAAACGCCTGAGTGCGGAGCTCGCGGAGCGGGCTTAGAACGGCGATCGGATAGTAAACGCAGGTATTGCTTCATTCGGCCTTTCGTATCGTTTTTCGCATAAAGAACTTGTCGCTAACGGCACGAAGAGATTGAACGTGAGGGATACTCTTCTACAAAAGGCGCAGACTGCGCGCCTGACCAGTCTCGATGGGGTCGGCCAGCATATCGAACTGCGCCGTTGGCGGATCCTACGTGCGGCCTTGCCTGATCGTCACGTCCTATCCAAACGACCGCTGTGGGTCGAAACACCCGAGGAATTTCTTTGGTGGCTCGCCGCGGAGCTCGAGCAACAGGCTCTACGCACCTATTTGAAGGATCTCGAGCTGATCGCAAAACAAACCTGCGATCTTGTCTTACTCCGCCTTGCGCGCGACGCGCTGGGCAGGTGGACCTAAGGCCGGTGTCGCCGCCCCGGCGAAGCCGGCACGCTGTTGGAGGCGAATACTGATGGCTGCCGAAGTCTTTTG
>Ga0157369_10008510_pt1 | contig 11765 bp, 11 predicted proteins | sample C25metaG_FD_113461 | JGI IMG/M metagenome (GOLD analysis project Ga0157369, IMG submission 113461) | Corn rhizosphere microbial communities from Kellogg Biological Station, Michigan, USA - C2-5 metaG | ecosystem: Host-associated > Plants > Roots > Rhizosphere > Soil | place: USA: Michigan... | reverse complement strand
GTCTGGCGTAAAAGGAAGGCCACTGATTGAACAAATCGTAGACAGGGGAAGAAGAATGTATCTGCTTACCCGGTTTTTGCCTCATACACCAGAATATATTTGCATGGGATATACCAAAAAGCAAATGGAAGGTGCTGAAAAAAATGAAGCCGTTATCTGGGATCTTTTTCTGAACAATAATTTGCTGAATAAGACGGATGAAAACATCGTGCACAATTATATTGGAGAAAGTCCGAAGACACCTGAACTGGGCGAGGGCGCGCCGGGAAACATTGGTACTTTTTCAGGATTGCAGATAGTAAAGAAATTTATGAAATTATATCCTGAAACGAAACCGGAAGATTTAATGCAGAAGAGCCCAAGGGAAATTTATGAAATGTCAAAATATAAACCCAGGATTTAATTGAGCTTTAGCGGAACTATCATTTCAAACGCAGGAATATTGATAATAAAGGTTTGCTTGTTGTGAAAATTTTCCATGAAGTACATTCCATGCATTTTTCCCAATTCGCTCCGCAAGTTGCAGCCGCTCACATATTGATACTTTTCGCCCGGTTGTATGATGGGCTGAATACCAATAACCCCCTCACCTTCTACTTCGCGATGCTCTGAGGTGCTATCAAAAATATACCAGTGCCTTCTCAACAATTGCACGGGAAAAGGGTTATTGTTTTCCAGCGTGATTCGATACGCAAACATATATTCGCTGTTAATTGGATTGCTGTACTCGGGCTGATAAAAAGTTTCAACACTTACCTTTACGCCTTCAGAAATTTTTGAGATCATGGTTTTTAAATTGTAATAATTTATTTAAAGCGTTATAAAATTAAACCTTACGTGATTTTTTATACCCATTTTTCAAAAGCCATTGTAAAATTTTTTCCCTCTGATCGCCCTGGATAATAATTTCATTGTCTTTGGCAGATCCTCCTGTTCCACAAAATGACTTTAGCTGTTTTGCCAGATCCTGGATGTCTTCGTCCTTCATCGAAAACCCCTTTACCAGCGAAACTGTTTTTCCGCCTCTTTGTTTTTTGTCGAGGCTAATTAACAACCTTTGCTGCTCTTTTGGTAAAAATTCTTCAGGTTCCTCCGGATTAAAAAAATTGAAATCTTTTGCCGTTGAATAAACAATCCCTTCTCTATTATATAACTTTTTCTTCGACATTTTATTGTGCCAATTCTGCTTTTAAACTTAAATCCAGGCTGGTAGCCTGGTGAATGATAGCTCCGCTTGAAATAAAATCAACGCCCGTGGCAGCGTAGTCTTCTATATTATCGAAAGTGATGCCGCCACTGGCTTCCGTTTCAAATTTTCCATTTATCATTTTCATCGCTTCCCTAAGTTTTTCCGGCGAAAAATTATCTAACATAATGCGGTCGGCTTTGCCATTGCGAATTACTTTTTCCACATCATCAAGAGAGCGAGCTTCCACCTCTATTTTTAAGCCAATATTTTTACGGCGCACATATTCATAAGCCGCATCGATTGCATTGATAATTCCTCCACAAAAATCTATATGATTGTCTTTTAGAATAATCATGTCATACAAACCAAACCGGTGATTGAATGCGCCGCCGATTTTTACCGCTTCTTTTTCTAATAATCTGAAATTAGGTGTTGTTTTCCGGGTGTCTAATAATTTTGTATTATATCCTTTCAGTTTTTCAGTATATTTTTTGGTTAAGGTAGCAATTCCACACATTCTTTGCATACAATTAAGCACCAGCCTTTCGCAGGAAAGTATGGTTGAAATTTTAGCGCTTACTCCGAAAGCTTCCTGGCCAAAGGTCACGCTATCGCCGTCGTGCAAAAACTTAGTTACTACTGCGGTTGGCTCAAGAAATTGAAATATTTTTTCGGCAATATCCACACCAGCTAATATTCCATTGTCTTTTATTTTTAAAACTGCTTTCCCTTTTGCATCAGGATCTATACAGGCAAGCGTAGAATGGTCTCCATCTCCAATATCTTCCCGCAGCGCGCTGGCAATAAATTCTTCTAACCTGTTTTGAAAATCTTTCGGAACGTCCATAAACAAATTTATAAAATTGAAAATTAATCTGGTTTTTAAAACCCGGCTAAATATGCACATTTAGTGCAAAATGCGCCGGTAGAACTATTTTGCATCCGCAACTGCTTAATAATAATTTTCTATTGTGAGGCCATAGGTCAGCAAAATATTTTCCCGGTTGGTACGACTTATCTTGTTATAAGCCATCGCGGCATTCAGCGAAAGCCATTTATTTAATTTAATAGAAAGCTTGTTGTTGAGCTTAAAAATATAATCGCTGAAATCACTTATTGATGGCTGGTAAAAATTAGTTCCTTCCATGCTAAATGTGCTGTTATAAGCCCACCGGTATTTTATTCTGAGAGAATTTCTTACCGTTTGGTATACATCTTTCCCAATTACCGGATCTGTAAGATCGCTGGTTTCAAATACAAAACCATCGCTGATTTCGAAATTGAATTTAGGGCTTTTAAAGGCGTTGAAGCCCACACCCACACCTGACTGGAAACGATAATTTATTTTTAATGAGTAGCTATTGTCATAATTTACCAATGCCCAATAGTAGAGCTTCCGGATGTCTTTTAAATAATCCACATTTGCAGCAGCCGAAAAATCATTATTGGAAAGTTGCTTGTTTTGCGTGCCGTAAATCCAGGAAGCGCCGGTGTTATACGCGATCCTTTTATTATTCACTTCATACCCGATAGCGTTGTTGAAAACGAATGATTGCTGATCTTTTGTTTTATTAAAAACGCCGGTAGAAGTAAAAGAAAAATGATGATGAACCGAATCATTAAATTGGCCAAAGGACCATTGAAACCAGAGAACAGAAAAAATAATTAAGGATACTTTTTTTAACATGACTGCTTTTGAAGATTGAGAGAAATGTAAAAAATATTTCCAGAAAAAAAGCATAACACTGTTAAAACTTTTGCTCGTGCCATCAATAGTATCCCTTGAACGTAAATGAGTGACTAGAAAACGGACTTATAGTAAACTAATAAATACGCTATTTTTTATTTTTCAAACCGAAGCTCCTGTATCAGCTTTTGCTGGCCGGATTGCTTCGTGAATATGGTAACCCGAAACGAGCCGCTACTTGTAATGAGCGTGCCAATGCAAAATTCAGAATCTTCTTTTTGGCTTTGGTGAATTACCTTGAAATCTTTAACCTGGTTTTCGCTAAAAAAATCCCGTAGTACAGTTGACGCTTGCGATTTATTATAAGAAGCACTTTTTTGGGGAAGAGTAATTTCTACGGTTTTATCAAAATATTTTGAAAGTTCATAGGCGTTCCCTGACTTAAACGCACTTATAATTTCAGGAAGTGAAACTAAAGTGAACGAAGATAATGCCACAAGGATGACTGTCAAGTGTAAAATTTTTTTCATTGCGTAAATTTTGATCCATTTGACTATAAATCTTATTAAAGGTAAAAATATAACAGGATTTGGGATTTTTTTAATTATATAAGTAGCTTTGAATAATGGAAACAAAAAAAGTAATACTCGTCATCATGGACGGGTGGGGCCTTGGACAAAAAAAAGAAAGTGATGCGATTCAAAATGCCAAAACACCTTTTGTTAGTTCTCTTTATCAAAAATATCCGCATTCTACCCTGGTGACGTGCGGAAGAGCCGTTGGGTTGCCTGAAGGGCAGATGGGCAATAGTGAAGTAGGTCATCTTAACCTGGGAGCGGGTCGCGTTGTTTACCAGGAATTGGAAAGGATAAATGTGGCAATAGAAAATGGGGAGTTTGAAAAAAATGCGGCTTTAATGCGTAGTTTAAATTATGCCAAACAAAATAAAAAGCCGCTGCATTTGATAGGCCTTGTAAGCAATGGAGGTGTTCATTCTCATATAAATCACCTCAAGGCAATCACTACCATTTGCAAAAAACACGAAATAGAAAATGTGTTTATTCATGCTTTTACTGATGGCCGTGATACGGATCCCAAAAGCGGGATTAACTTTTTGGAAGATCTTCAGCAACACCTTGATAAAACCACCGGAAAAATAGCTACCATCATAGGTAGATATTATGCTATGGACCGCGACAAAAGATGGGAACGCATCAAAGTGGCCTACGATGCAATGGTAAGCCGCAAGGGCGAAGTAACCACCAACATTTTTTCAGCAATTACCGACTCCTATCAAAATGAGGTTACGGACGAATTTTTATTGCCGATCATCAATGCAGAAACGCCCGATTCCGGAATTATGAACGGCGATGCGGTAATCTGTTTTAATTTTAGGACGGATCGCTGTCGCGAAATCACCCAGGCGCTCACCCAAACAGACTTTCCGGAGCAAGGCATGAAAGCCTTGAATCTTGATTATACTACAATGACCTTATATGATCATACTTTTAAAAATATAAATATTATTTTTCAAAAAGATGATCTGACCAATACGCTGGGAGAAGTATTAGCCGATAATAACAAGAAACAAATTCGTATCTCCGAAACCGAAAAATATCCACATGTCACTTTTTTCTTCAGCGGCGGCCGGGAAGTGCCTTTCGAAGGGGAAACCAGGATAATGATACCATCGCCCAAAGTAGCTACTTATGATTTGCAGCCGGAAATGAGCGCCTACCAGGTAACTGAGGCTTTACTTCCGGAAATAAAAAAACAATCTGCCGATTTTATTTGTTTGAACTATGCCAATGCAGATATGGTAGGGCATACAGGAGTTTGGGAGGCTGTAATTAAAGCGGTTGAAACCGTTGACTCGTGCGTAAAAGAAATTGTAACCACAGGGCTCGAAAACGGATATACGATTTTTCTAACTGCCGACCACGGCAATGCAGATTATATAATTAATGAAGATGGAACACCAAATACTGCCCATACCAAAAATCTGGTTCCGTTCTTTATAATAGATAAGGAATGGCACGGCAAAATTAATCCTGGAAAGCTTGGCGATATAGCGCCTACTATCCTGACAATGATGAAGTTGCCGATTCCGGAACAAATGACCGGCAAGGTTTTAATTGATGAAAATTGATCATAAGCCTGTTTTTAGTTTCGAATAGCCGTGAGAAATTAAAAAAATAATCCCGAAGGCGTTTAAAATTAAATTTTTTCAATTTTTTGGTGAACAAGCGTATATTCGTGCAGCGTTTTAAGTAAAAAATTGTCCTATCTTAGTAGGGTTAAACAAGCAAACTATGACCGACGAGTTGATGCTTCAAGGCTGCCTTGATAACCTCTCAACTGCGCAAGAAGCGTTGTACAACCGTTTCGGGCCGCGCATGCTTGGTGTTTGCTATCGTTATGCCCGCAACAGGGAAGATGCGGAAGATATGCTCCAGGAAGGCTTTATAAAGATATATTCTCAGATTCGTCAATATAAAGGTTCGGGAGCATTAGAGGGGTGGATAAGAAAAATCGTGGTGCATACCTGTATTAATATTTTAAAGAAAAATAAAAAGTTCTCTGATAGTGTTGATTTGATACATGCCTCAAGTATCCATATCAGCGAAAATACTATACCGTCTCTGCTGCAGGCTAAACAAGTGGTGGAGTGTATAAGATTATTGCCGATTGGTTACCGGACTGTTCTTAACCTGTACGCAATTGAAGGCTTTACTCACAAAGAAATTGCTACGATTTTAGAAATTGAGGAAAGTACAAGCAGATCACAATATACAAGGGCACGGGCGCTGTTGGAAGAAATTCTGATTAAGAAAAAAATATTACAGAAACCCAGGGAAAATGTGAAGATGGCTTCGGTGAAATAAAACTACCTGTTTAAAATATTTAAATCTTTGTCGGTCTAAATGAAACGTTTGCATAATGGAAAGAAGATTTGATATGAGCGATTTTGAGCGATCTTTAAAAGATCATGCCGATCAATTTAGGATGGTGCCCTCCAAACGTGTATGGAACGGCATTTACAATAATTTACATCCGGGTAGTAAGTGGCCTTCTATAACCATTGCGATACTTTTTTTATTTACACTTATTACTATCAGCAAATTAAATAATTCTCCTACCCAATTTAGAAATGTAGAAGATAGCCCCAAAAACAACAACGCAAAAAATATTATAATTGCCCAGGCTGACCAACCTCAACAGCAAACCATTTCACAGAATGATGTTACCGGAAGCCCGATTTCAGCGTTGAGTGAAAGTGTGAATACGGGCTCTGAAACTTCAGACAGACCGAAAGATAAAACGCCTGGGTTTATGCCTTCTTCTTCAGTAGAAAATTCAGCTGTAAAAAAGACAGTTGAGAAAAATACTGGTGGAAAATCTACATTAGATATTGTAAATGCCACCGCTAAAGAAAATCAGATTTCATCAAAAGAAAATATTGAAAATACGGAAGTTGCCGGAAGCTTACCAGGATTGAAAGAGGCCATTCCCGGTGAGATTTTAATTCAACCTGAAGGCCTTCAAAATTCTTTCAACACCCGATATGTTAAGAATAACGATTTCATAGAAAATGGTTTTCTGTTGCCGGATTTCGGTGAAAACGCAATTACAATGCCTGGTGATATCTTACATTCATTGATTTCGAATAATAAAACGCGCGAAATTCCAGGTGAGAATAATTTCGCCTCAGACAAGACAATCAATCCACTTAAAAAAGGCCGGAAGAATAATAAACCTGAATGGACTTTTTATATCACCCCAACAATAAGCACCGCATCTTTTAGTAACAAATCTATTGATCCTTCAGTTACTAATTCCTCACAGGTCGCATTATCCAACAGGGGCGCATTTAAATTGTTACGTAATTCCCGGTTTGGAATAGAAACCGGAACAGAAATGACTGTCAAAATCGATAAAAATTTGAAATTCGTTACCGGTTTTAACCTTGGCTATTCCGGATACAAAATTTTGTCAAATTTGGTGCATCCCACATTTACCACATTAATGCTCCGCGACAACAATGGTGGCACTTATCCTAAAAACTTTCTAACTCATTATGGAAATGGCCAAAGCCCCGGCCATGTAGCGCTTAACAATTATAAAATACGGGCATCCATTCCATTGGGCGTTCAATTTAATGTTTGGGGAAATGAAAAAATTAAAATTGACTTAACTTCATTATTAGAGCCTTCAGTCGTGATAAAGGATGATGCCTACCTGATTTCTTCAGATGGCAGATATTATGTAAACGATCCATCTTTGGTAAGAAAAACCAACCTTGACGGGCACTTCGGCTCCTATATCACTTTTATTGGCAAGAAAGTAAAATGGCATCTTGGCCCTGATTTCAGATACCAGCTTTTCTCCTCTTACAAAAATATTTATCCAGCTAAGGAACATTTGATTGATTATGGCATAAGAATTGGATTATCAAGGTAAAATTGAAATAATTAAGCGCTTTTTAAGCTTAGTTTTTAACTGATTTTTTTTAGAGCCGTTGCTTCGTACCCTGCAACGGCTTTTTAAATTTGTAATTTTGCAGATGCAAAAAACATCTTTATTTTTTCTGCTTACCTTTTATTTTGGTTTTAGCGCTTGTAATACCGGAAATAAGGCTGACCCGACACAGGCAACAGCCTCTACCGACACAGTAAATATTTTTCCCGTCACCAGCTTTTTAAAAGCCCAATTAAAGGAATTGGATACTTTACCGATAACTCCCTTGCTAATTATAACAGCAGGGGGAAAAGCAGATTCGTCCTGGCTTAAAAGAGAAGATATCAGAAAACAGGCAACTCCATTTTTGTCACCTGAGATTGATTCAGCAAGCTTACATTCCTTTTTCACTGAAAAATCATTCCTGGATCAAACTATCAATTCTTATACTTTTTCATACGATGCAAAACCATCGTTACCCGACTCAATTCAACTAATTCACTGGGATGTGTATATGAATCCACAAACCCATCTTATAGAAAGGATTTATTTGGTCAAAGAAAAAGATTCAGCAGGCAATAATATTACCACCCAATTAACCTGGGTGGTCAATAAGTATTTTAATATAAGAGATATAACACAGTCAGCAGGAAGGGAAGCGCAGGTGAATGAGAAAAAAATGATTTGGAACTTTGAGGATTAATCAAATCACCTGAAATGAAATTAAAATATGACTGCAGAAATTTTTCAGACAATAATTAAAACACTACCGAATAACCCGGGCATTTATAAATACTTTGACGAGGCAAATGAGCTTATTTATGTAGGAAAAGCAAAAAACATAAGAAAAAGAGTAAGTTCTTATTTCACCAAAACATTCACCGGTTATAAAACCCATGAACTCGTAAGGCGAATTGGCCATATTGAGTTCACTATTGTCGACAGCGAACAGGATGCATTTCTCCTTGAAAATTCATTAATAAAGCAGTTTCAGCCAAAATTCAATATCAACCTGAAAGATGATAAAAGCTATCCTTATATCGTGATTAAAAATGAACCCTTTCCACGAATTTTTTTAACGCGAAATAAGATCAATGACGGCTCTCAATATCTTGGTCCGTTCACCTCGGTAGGAAGAGTGCGCGAATTATTGAGCTTTATAAAAGAATTTATCCCGCTTCGCACGTGTAAGTTGAATCTTACTGAAAGCAATATTCTCAGGCAAAAGTTTAAAGTATGCCTTGAATACCACCTCGGAAACTGCAAAGGTCCCTGCGAAGGGCTGCAATCAAAAGAAAATTATGAAGAAGGTTTGCAACAGGTAAAACAAATCATCAAAGGCAATTTGACTCCGGTGATACAGCGATACAGGGAAGAAATGAATTATTATTCAGAACAATTACAATTTGAAAAAGCCGCAGTAATAAAAAAGAAAATTGAAGGCCTTGAAAATTACCAGGCCAGGTCTGTCGTGGTAAGTAAATCAATTTCAAATGTGGATGTATTTTCTATATTGAGAGAAAAAAATACGGCTTATATCAATTACCTGATGGTGCAAAACGGAACGATAATCCAAACGCACACTGTTACACTGGAGCCTAAACTGGACGAAACAGATGAAGAAATTTTAGGCCTTGCCATTACTGACCTGAGGCAAAAATTCAATAGCGAGGCCACCGAAATTGTAATTCCATTTGAAATTGATTTTACGGGTGAAGGGATTTTTGTAACGGTGCCTAAAGCAGGAGATAAGAAAAAACTGCTTGATCTTTCAGAAAAAAATGTCAACTATTTTATGGCCGAGATGAAGCGAAAGAAAATGCTTCGTCTTGAAGGTAAAACCGGTGAAGAAAAGACGCAGGTTTTAAACCAGCTAAAAAATGACCTGCATCTTCCGGCCTTTCCTGCTCAAATTGAGTGTTTTGACAATTCAAACTTCCAGGGTAGTTTCCCCGTTGCAGCAATGGTTTTTTTCAGAAACGGCCTGCCCGATAAAAATGAATACCGGCGGTTCAATATTAAAACTGTAACAGGTATAAATGATTTTGCCAGCATGAAAGAAGTGGTGTCAAGAAGATATAAAAGATTGCTCAGGGACGATCTCCCCTTGCCGCAACTAATCATCATTGATGGCGGAAAAGGGCAGCTTAGTGCGGCAGTGGAAGGTTTGTACGAAATTGGAATGACAGGCAAAACAACTGTAGTAGGACTTGCGAAAAATGAAGAAGAGATTTTTTTTCCGGGCGATACAGAATCCATTAAACTGCCCTGGGATAGCGAAAGCCTTAAGCTAATCAGAAGAATCCGCGATGAGGTGCATCGATTCGGCATTACGTTTCACCGGAACCAGCGAAGCCGCGGCACTTTTGTGAATGAATTGGAAATGATAAAAGGAATTGGAAAAAATACCGCTGACAATCTTTTGAAAAGATTTAAATCCGTAAAAAAAATAAAAGAACTTTCGCGAAATGACCTTGAAGAAGCCATCGGTAAGTCGAGGGCTCAAATCGTTTATCAATATTTTCATCCGGATGAAGAGAATGAAAGCGGAGAATCAAATGTTTAAAAAATCCCGGCCAAAACCCGGATTTTAAATTCAATTTTTAAAGACTGATCCCGATACCTATTTTAATCGCGCGGTTAAAAGCATTTACGCTTTGATTGGCATCTACTTTGGACAAACCATAATCATACGACGCACTTAGGCTCAACCCGTTTGTGAATTGATAGCCAATACCGCCGGTCAATCCCACATCCCAACGATTGAATGCAGAAGTGACGTCCATCGTTTTATTTAAGAGGTTAACACCCAGCAGGCCTGCAGAAGTTTTCAGATTTGACTGGGCAAGATAAGAGATTTGCGGCCCCGCAAAAATTTGAAACCCGCCAAAATTCCCTTTTAATAATATTGGCGCATCCACATATTGTGACTGCAAAATGGCCTTTGCATTCGCTCCCAAAAACTCCATTCCTTTTAAGCCAATCGTCCCATTTAGCTGGTATCCTTTTAAAGAATAATAAATTCCGGGCTCAAAGGAAAGATTGGAACTCATAGGAATGTTTACGAAGCCGCCGGCAAAAAAACCTGACTGATCTTTTGTGGTTACTTTACCATTGGTGAAATCGAGAATGTTGTTGAAATTTTTTACAGCATCGCCGCGCATGCCTGACGATAAAAAACCAGCTTTAACCCCGAAAGCAGGGGTAGTTTGTGCAAAACTGAAAGCTGAAATAAATAAAGCGCTGATAAGTAAAATTGTATTTTTCATGATTGTTGCCGGAGCCGGATTTTAAAGCCGTTCACAATCTTGAGAAGAATTTTGACCGGTAAAGATTAATGGCCTTTCGGTAAGATTTTGTTAAGTAATAGATGATTCAGAAATGAAAATGCACATTATTTATTGGTTTACTGTGCATTAATTTTTTACAAAATCATTTTCAAAAACGATTTATAACTTTAGTAAATGAAGCTGGTATTTGCCTTTACGATATTATTTCTTTGTGCTCATGTAGCGGCCGCGCAGGATTATTTTTCAGCACAAAAGAAGTATGTAAATATTCCTGCTTCCCAGGTAAAAACTTCGGATGGGATTGCTTCCTATATCAACGCTCACTACCACACAGATGAAGATAAAATCTCGGCAATTTATTCATGGATTACTTCAAATATTAAATACGATGCGGATAGCATTCATTATGTGATTCTTGATGAAGATAATGAACAACGGGTATCCTTTGCCCTGCGAAGAAAAAGAGGCGTTTGTGAAAATTTTGCCGCCGTATTTAATGCGGTGGCTGCGAAATGTGGAATCAATTCATTTATGGTAGAAGGTTTCACGAGGCAAGGCGGATCAATTGATCGCTCAGGCCATGTGTGGTGCATCGCATTTGTAAATGGTGAATGGGGGTTGTATGACCCAACATGGGATGCAGGCCTGGTGGGCAGTTTTAATCAACCATCAGGGTTTAAATATTTTAATGCCGACCCTGAAATATTTGTACAAAGCCACCTTCCGTTTGATCCCATTTACCAATTATTAAATTATCCGCATACTTATAATGATTTCGAAAAAGGCTTTAGCGCTCAGAATAATAAAGGAAAATTTGTCAATTACAATGATTCTTTATCTCAAATTAAAAACCTCGACCGGCTATCACGCTATGCAAGGGAAGAATCAAGAATAGAAAATGCCGGCTGGCCGCAATCAAGAATAAACACCAAGCTGAAAAGAATCCGTTTCCAGGTAGAGGTTTTAAACCAGGACGATGACGCAGAATTATACAATTCGGCTGTGTCTGATTATAATACGGCTATTGGCTATTACAACGATTTCCTTTCATACAGAAACAACCAGTTTCGGCCATTCAAGCCCAAAGATGAAGTGGAAAAGATTTTTCAAAATGTATCTTTATCGCTGGGTTTGGCAAATT
>Ga0157369_10008509_pt1 | contig 11766 bp, 13 predicted proteins | sample C25metaG_FD_113461 | JGI IMG/M metagenome (GOLD analysis project Ga0157369, IMG submission 113461) | Corn rhizosphere microbial communities from Kellogg Biological Station, Michigan, USA - C2-5 metaG | ecosystem: Host-associated > Plants > Roots > Rhizosphere > Soil | place: USA: Michigan... | reverse complement strand
TATCTGATCGGCGAATCCTATGGCGGCTATCGCGTGCCGCGGGTCGCTTATTATCTGCAGAGCAGGCTGGGCGTGGGCTTGAGCGGGATCACGATGGTCTCGCCTTATCTCAATCCCAATGCGGTGGGCGCGGACGACAATGCGCTGTCGCCCTTGCCCTACATGATCTCGCTCCCCTCGATGACTGCCGCCAATCTCGAGCGGCAGGGCAAGTTGACCGGACCCGAGGCGCTGGCCGAGGTCGAGAATTACGATCGCACCGAATATGCGGTCGATCTGTTCCGCGGCCGTTCGGACCCGCAGGCGATCGAACGCATCACCGCCAGGGTCTCGGCCTTCACCGGGCTCGATCCGGCGATCGTGCGGCGGAGTGAAGGCCGGGTCGAAATCGGTACCTATCTGCGCGAGATCCATCGCGCCGAGGGCAAGATCGGTTCGGTCTATGACAGCAACGTCACCGCTTATGACCCCTTTCCGGGCGCGCCGACCCAGCAGTCGAACGATCCGATCCTCGACGCCTCGATCGCGCCGACCACCAGCGCCGCAGTCGACCTGATCACCAACCAGGTCGGCTGGAAGGTCGACGCGCGCTATAATCTGCTGTCCTATGAGGTGAACCGCGCCTGGACGCGGGACAATGCCGACACGCCGGTGACCGACCTCAGGAAGGCGATCGCCGCCGATCCCAAGATGCAGGTGATGATCGCGCACGGCATGGACGATCTGTCCTGCCCTTATTTCGCAAGCCGCTTGATCGTGGACCAGATGCCCAGCTTCGGCGTGGCGCAGCGCGTGCACCTCAACCTCTATGCCGGCGGGCATATGTTCTACAGCCGCGGCGCCAGTGCCGCGCAATTCCGGCGCGATGCGCTGGCGATGTACGGAAAATGATCGTCATGCCAGCGAAAGCTGGCATTTCGGGAGGCCAGGTTGCGACCTAATGGGACCCCAGCTTTCGCTGGGGTGACGTCATTTTTTATATGACATCTGAGGCTTGACCCCACGCCCCTTCGGGACCATTTGCCCAATCGGAATGAATCAGTCCGATTAGAGCGATGCGCCTGTCCAACCTTGCCGATTATGCGGTCGTGATGCTGGCCGCCGCCGCCCGCAAGGACGGCGCGCGCCTGAGCGCAACCTGCCTGGCCGAGGAAACCGGCGTGCCGTTGCCGACCGCGCAGAAATTGGTCGGGCGGCTGGCGGCAGCGGGGTTGATCGTCTCGTCACGCGGCACCGGCGGTGGATTCAAGCTGGCGCGCTGCGCCTCCGCCATCAGCCTGGCCGATATCGTCGAGGCGGTCGAAGGGCCGATCGCGATGACCGCCTGCGTCGAGACCGGCCGGCACGATTGCGGCGTGGAGCATAGCTGCCGCGTCAAGCCGCACTGGAATGCGGTCAACAATGCCATGCGCGGCGCGCTGGCGGGCGTAACCCTGGAGAGCCTCGCGGCGGAGGCGGTGCACTGATGGCGACCAAGAATGCAGAGGCGCATGCCGCCGTCGATAAGGCCTATGAATGGGGCTTCACCAGCGACATCGAGCAGGAGTTCGCGCCCAAGGGCCTGAACGAGGATATCGTCCGCTTCATCTCCGCCAAGAAAGGCGAGCCGGAATGGATGCTGGAGTATCGGCTCAAGGCCTATCGCCACTGGCTGACGATGGAGAGCCCGGATTGGGCCAAGCTCAGCATTCCGCCGATCGATTACCAGGACGCGTATTATTATGCGGCGCCGAAGGCGAAGCCCGAGCTGAAAAGCCTCGACGAACTCGATCCGGAAATCCGCCGCACCTATGAGAAGCTCGGCATTCCGATCGAGGAGCAGAAGGTGCTCGCAGGCGTCGAGGGCAGCCGCAGGGTCGCGGTCGACGCGGTGTTCGACAGCGTCTCGGTTGCGACCACCTTCCGCGAGGAGCTGGAGCGCGCGGGCGTGATCTTCCGCTCGATCAGCGAGGCGCTCAAGGAATTTCCCGATCTGGTGCGCAAATGGCTCGGCAAGGTCGTGCCGATCCAGGACAATTATTTCGCGGCCTTGAACGCGGCGGTCTTCTCCGACGGCACCTTCGTCTACGTGCCGGAAGGCGTGCGCTGCCCGATGGAATTGAGCACCTATTTCCGCATCAACGCCGCCAATACCGGCCAGTTCGAGCGGACTTTGATCGTCGCCGACAAGGGCGCCTATGTCTCCTATCTGGAGGGCTGCACCGCGCCGATGCGCGACGAGAACCAGCTGCATGCGGCGGTGGTGGAGCTGGTCGCGTTGGACGATGCCGAGATCAAATATTCGACCGTGCAGAACTGGTATCCGGGCGATGCGCAGGGCCGCGGCGGCATCTACAATTTCGTGACCAAGCGCGCGCTCTGCCAAGGCCGGAACAGCAAGGTTTCGTGGACCCAGGTCGAGACCGGCAGCGCGATCACCTGGAAATATCCCAGCTGCGTGCTCGCGGGCGAGAATAGCGTCGGCGAATTCTATTCGGTCGCGGTCACCAACAATTACCAGCAGGCCGACACCGGCACCAAGATGATCCATCTCGGCAAGGGCAGCCGCTCGACGATCGTGTCGAAGGGGATTTCGGCGGGCAAGTCGGACAACACCTATCGCGGCCTGGTGCGCGTCGGGCCGACCGCGGAGAATGTCCGCAATTTCACCCAGTGCGACAGCCTGCTGCTCGGCAGCGAATGCGGCGCGCATACCGTGCCCTATATCGAGGTGCGCAACCCGACTGCGCAGATCGAGCATGAGGCGACCACCAGCAAGATCAGCGACGACCAGCTTTTCTACGCGATGCAGCGCGGGCTGGATCAGGAGGCCGCGGTCGCGCTGATCGTCAACGGCTTCGCCAAGGAAGTGCTGCAGCAGCTGCCGATGGAATTCGCGGTCGAGGCGCAGAAATTGCTGGGCATCAGCCTTGAGGGGAGCGTGGGGTGAGAGCCGTAGTCCTCTTGGCGCTCGTGGCGGGGCTGCCTTTGGGGTTCATTTGGTTGTGGACCTTCGGCATCACGTCCGCTTTCGCGGGCGGTGTAGAATTTCCGCCCAGCCTCGCCGACTTCACCTTCGCCCCGCGCATCTACGGGGCGATCTACGGCATTCCCGTCTTCCTGATCGCGCTATTTGCCGCCGGTTGGGCGGCCAGGCGCCTTAAGAAAAGCAAGAGAACACATGCTTCGAATCGATAATCTCCACGCCGAAGTCGACGGCCAGCGTATCCTCAAGGGGCTCTCGCTCTCTCTCAATGCGGGTGAGGTGCATGCGATCATGGGGCCGAACGGCGCGGGCAAGTCGACGCTCGGCTACGTGCTGTCGGGCCGCCCCGGCTACGAGGTGACCGATGGATCGGCGACGTTCGAGGGCGCCAACCTGCTCGAGATGGCGCCGCACGAGCGCGCTGCCGCCGGCCTGTTCCTGGGCTTCCAATATCCGGTCGAAATCCCCGGCGTCTCCAACCTGCAATTCCTGCGTGAGGCGCTCAACGCACAGCGGCGCGCACGCGGCGAAGAGCCGCTATCGGGCGGTGACTTCATCAAGCTGGCGCGCGCGCAGGCCAATGCGCTCGGGCTCGATCCCGAGATGCTCAAGCGCCCGGTCAATGTCGGCTTTTCGGGCGGCGAGAAGAAGCGTGCCGAGATGGTGCAGATGGGGATCATCGACCCCAGGCTCGCGATCCTCGACGAGACCGACAGCGGACTCGACATCGACGCGCTGCGCAGCGTCGGCGCGGGCATCAACACGATCATGCGCAAGCCCGACAAGGCGGTATTGCTGATCACGCACTATCAGCGGCTGCTCGATTATGTGAAGCCCGACTTCGTCCATGTGCTGGCAGGCGGGCGCATCGTCCGCTCGGGCGGCCCGGAGCTGGCGCACCAGCTCGAGGCGGAAGGCTATGCGGAGATTGCGGCGTGATGTCCCCTCTCCCCTTGGAGGAGAGGGTGGCTGCCGCGCAGCGGCAGACGGGTGAGGCTGTGTCCGTCGTCACCCTGAGTCACCCTCACCCTTCCGCGCCTACGGCGCTCCCTCCCTCTCCCCCAGGGGGAGAGGGACTATGACCGCGCTCCCCACCAAGCGCGACGAAGCCTGGCGCTATAGCGACCTGGAGGCGCTTGGCCGCGTGTGGCCGGTGCCCGTGCCGGACAAGATCATCGTCGCCGCAGGCGAGAGCCGGCGCGTCAATCTGGTGCAGGACGCGGCGGCCGATCAGGTGATAGTACGCGATTTCACGATCGAGGTCGGCGTGGGCGCGTCCTTCGCGATGCAGCTCGTCGATAGCGGCGGCAAGCTTGGCCGCGTCGCGCTCGACGTGACCTTGTACGAAGGCGCAACATTCGATCTGGATGCGGCGCTGATCGGTGGCGAGGGCCAGACGATCGAACTGGTCACCACCGTCCGCCATTTCGAAGCGAATGCGACCAGCCGACAGACGGTGCGCGGGATCGCCGGTGCCAAATCGACGCTTTCCTATCTGGGCAAGGTCGCGGTGTCGCGCGATGCGCAGAAGACCGACGCGGTCCAGTCGGTGAAGTCGATGCTGCTCGATCGCAGCGCGACCGTGAACGCGAAGCCCGAGCTCGAAATCTTCGCCGACGACGTGAAGTGCGCGCACGGCGCCACCGTCGGCGAACTCGACGCGCAGGCGCTCTTCTACCTCGCCAGCCGCGGCCTGCCGCCGGCCGAGGCCAAGAGCCTGCTGCTGCGCGCCTTCGTCAGCGGCCTGTTCGACGGATCGGAGGAGGAGGCAAGCTTTACCGCCGCGATCGATGCGGCGCTGGAGCGGGTCGTCATTCCCCTCCCGCTTGCGGGAGGGGTTAGGGGAGGGGCTGAATCATGAGCACCGCCCTCGACGATCAAGCCCTCCCCCGACCCCTCCCGCAAGCGGGAGGGGAGGCTTTGGACGTGGTGAGCGACTTCCCCGCCATCCCAAGCGGCTGGGCCTATCTCGATACCGCCGCCACCGCGCAGAAGCCGAAGCCCGTGATCGACGCGATCGCGCGCGCCTATGGCGAGACCTACGCCACCGTGCATCGCGGCGTCTATCAGCGCTCCGCCGACATGACTTTGGCTTATGAAGCCGCGCGCCGCCGGGTCGCGCGCTTCATCGGTGCGGCCTCGGAAAACGAGATCGTGTTCGTGCGCGGCGCGACCGAGGCGATCAATCTGGTCGCGTCGAGCTGGGGCGGGACCTTCCTGAAAGTCGGCGACCGCATATTGCTGAGCCAGCTCGAACATCATTCCAACATCGTGCCGTGGCAGCTTTTGCGCGACCGCACCGGCATCGATATCGACGTCGTACCGCTCACGTCGGACGGCAAGATCGACCTCGACGCGGCCGAGGCGATGCTGACCGAACGGCATAAGCTCGTCGCGCTGGCGCATGTCTCGAACGTGCTCGGCTCGGTGCTCGACGTGGCCCGCGCCGCCAACATCGCGCACAAGGTCGGTGCCAAATTGCTGATTGACGGCTGCCAGGCGGTGCCGCGGCTGCCGGTGGACGTCGCCGCGCTCGGTTGCGATTTCTACGTCTTCTCGGCGCACAAATTATACGGCCCGACCGGTTTCGGCTGCCTGTGGGCGCGGCCCGAATTGCTCGACGCGATGCCGCCTTACCAGGGTGGCGGATCGATGATCGACAAGGTCACCTTCGAACGCACGACCTATGCGCCAGCGCCGACGCGGTTCGAGGCGGGCACGCCGCATATCGTCGGTGCGCTCGGGCTGCATGCCGCGATCGATTATGTCGAGAGCATCGGGCTGGAGGCGATTCACGCGCACGAGACCGCTTTGGTCCGCCAGACGCGCGACGCATTGCGTAATCTCAACAGCGTCACCCTGTTCGGGCCGGAGGATTCGGCCGGAATCGTCAGTTTCGCGGTCGAGGGGGTTCATCCCCACGATGTCGGCACCATATTGGACGAGGCGCAGGTCGCGATCCGCGCCGGCCACCATTGCGCGCAGCCGCTGATGGAGGCGCTGGGCGTGCCGGCGACCGCGCGGGCGAGCTTTGGCGTCTATAACGGCCCGGCCGATGTGGACGCGCTGGTCAGAGGCATAGAGCGGGTAAGGCGTATCTTCGGATGAATGAGGAACGGAAGATAGAGATCGAGGAAGTCAGCGAGGCCCCGCCCGCGCCGCCCAAGGCGCGCGTCGAGGATGCGGAAATCCATCCCGCCGACGCCTCGCTCGAGCGCGCCAAGGATTACCTCACCGGTTTCCTGAAGCCGCAGCCGGCGCAGGCCGCGGGCGAGGTGGGCGGGGATCTCTACGAACGCGTGATCGACGCGCTCAAGGAGATCTATGACCCCGAAATTCCGGTCAACATCTACGATCTCGGCCTGATCTACGGCGTCGACATCACCGACGACGGCCATGTCGCAGTGACGATGACGCTCACCACGCCGCACTGCCCGGTCGCGGAATCGATGCCGGGCGAGGTCGAATTGCGCGTCGGCTCGGTGCCCGGCGTGGGCCTGGCCGACGTCAATTTGGTCTGGGATCCGCCATGGGATCCGCAGAAGATGTCCGACGAGGCCAAGCTCGAACTGGGGATGTTGTGATGACCAGCACGCTTCGCGCCCGCCCCGCCGCCTTGACGCTTACGCCCTCCGCCGAGGCGCGCATCGCCAGCCTGATGAAGGACGCGCCCGCCGACGCGATCGGGGTCAAGCTCTCGACCCCGCGCCGCGGCTGCTCGGGCCTGGCTTATTCGGTCGATTATATCAGCAGCGCCAACCCGCTGGACGAGAAGGTCGCAACCCCCGGGGGCGATCTCTATATCGACGGCCCGAGCCTGCTTTACCTGATCGGCAGCAATATGGACTGGGTCGAGGACGATTTCACCGCCGGCTTCGTCTTCCAGAATCCCAACGCCAAGGGCAGCTGCGGTTGCGGCGAGAGCTTCACGGTCTGATCCGTGTGCGAAGGCTGGAAATTTTCCGCCTATTAACGCATGGCACTTTCCGGGCCGACCTAGCTCAGCTGGTAGAGCAACCGCCTTGTAAGCGGTAGGTCGTCGGTTCGAGTCCGACGGTCGGCACCATCATCCATCGTCGGGAAGCGGCGGCTCGGTTTCGGCTGGACCGCCGGCCGCGTCATCGGAAGCGAGCACATTGCGGACGCCCATCGCCAGGCCGATCCAAACCAGCCCGATCCCCCAACCCGCCATCACGTCGCTCGGCCAGTGCACGCCCAGCGCGATACGGGTCCAGCCGATGAACAAGGCCGCGAACAGGGCCACCAGGATCGCACCGTCGCCCCGGCCGAACAGCAGGGCCAGCGCGACGCAGGTCATCATCGTGCCTGCGCTGTGCGAGCTCGGGAAGCTCCAGGACGAGACATGTTCGAGCCAGTCTCCTTCCGGCGGCCGCGGACGCGTCACGACCAGCTTGAGGCCTTCGATGCCGAGCCGCCCGATCGCGATCGTCAGGAACAGCCAGGCGGCGTCCGCGCGCCGCCGCTGCGCGATCAGGAAGGCGAAGCCGACCAATGCGATCGGCCCCATCACTGCAAGCCCCCCCAACGCGGACAGCCGCACCACCAGCGGTGCGAGGCCAGGAGGCAGATGCAGGCTGTAATGCAGCCGCCAATCGACCCCGAACCACCAGCAGATCAGGCTTGCCGCGATCATGAAAACGCCGCTGGCGATCAGCAGGGTCGCCTGCTGGTCCTCGGGGGCGATCCTCATGCGACGGCTCTCAGCGCCGGCGTGATATCGCGAGGCTTTCGATGAAGGCCCGGTGTATAAGGTGAGCGGGCGCGATCAGCGGACCAGTGCCTCATGGTCGATCATCGCGAGAAAGGCGCGCCATCGCGCCCGTCTAGCAGCAAGTCCGGGCCGGGTCAGTCCCCCGTTCGGCTTCAGCCGTGGCCGCGCTTGCGCCGGGTTTCCCAGCCCTTCTTGGCTGCGGCCGAGCGGTCCGGCGCCGAGCGGCTGGCGGAAGCGGCGCCGCCCTTGCGTCCTCCCTTGCGCGAGGAGGCATGGCTTTCCTTCTTGCCACGGCCCGAGCCCGATTTCTTGCCGCCGCCGCTTTCCTTGTTCACCGTCGCCCAGGCGCGGCGCTCGGCCTCGCCCTTCGAAACACCACGATCCTCGTAGCCTTCCTCGATATGTTCGGCCTTGCGTTTTTGCTTGTCGGTATAGGCGCTCTTGTCTCCACGCGGCATGGCACTTCTCCTTCGTGCCGCAAGAACGCAAAAGCAAAGGGTCCGGCTCCGCTTCCGGAACCGAACCCCTTGTTTTCTAACTTATGTTCGCGCGCCGACCAGGAGCGCAAACCCATTATTCGTAGTCGGCACCCAGATTCTGCGTGCGCGGCGGCGCGGCAGCGGTGAGGCGCAGCGCCTCCGCCGAGGCGGCCAGCGAGCCGATCTCGTCGGGCGTATCCTCCTCGTCGATCTGCACGCGCTGCAGCGTCTGGACGACGGCCTCGCTCAGATCGTCGGGGACGATCGTCTCTTCGGCGATCTCGCGAAGCGCCACGACCGGATTTTTGTCACGGTCACGATCGATAGTGAGTTCGGCCCCGCCCGAAATCTGGCGGGCACGCTGGGCTGCGAGCAGCACCAGGTCGAACCGGTTGGGAATTTTGTCGACGCAATCCTCGACGGTAACGCGCGCCATCCTGAACGCTCCGCTTGACCAAGCATTTGGTGGTGTTGGAAGGGGGTCGAGATAGGATGAGGTGGTGCCAGAGTCAACGAAAACACGCCCGGTGACCGCAACGAGGAGGCCGAGCCTCGGACGCCGGAAGCATTTCACGGTCGATGGCAACCGCCTGACGCTGCTGATCGCGGGCCAGGAAAGGCTTGGGGCGTTGATCGGCCTGATCGACGGCGCGAAGCACAGCCTTCGCCTGCTTTATTATATCTACACCCCCGACGGGACCGGGCGCATGGTCCGCGAAGCGATGGAGCGCGCGCTCGACCGCGGCGTGAAGGTGTCGTTGATCGTCGACGGATTCGGCAGCTCCGCGCCCCCCGATTTCTTCGCGAGCCTCGAGACGAAAGGCGCTGACGTCTGCCATTTCCTGCCGCGCTTCGGCCGACGCTATCTGTTGCGCAACCATCAGAAACTGGCGCTGGCGGACGAATCGACAGCGATCGTGGGTGGTTTCAACGTCGAGGACGATTATTTCGACGAGAAGAAGGGCTGGCGCGACCTCGGCATCCGGATCGACGGACCGGCCGCGAAACGGCTGGTCGGCTATTTCGATGCGCTCGCGCGCTGGACGCACAAACCCAAATCGCGCCTGCGCGATCTGCGGCGTGCCTTATCGCGCTGGAGCAATCCCAAGGGCGGCAGCGCCTGCTGGCTGCTCGGCGGCCCGACCCGGCGATTGAGCCCCTGGGCGCGCACGCTGCGGCTGGACGTGCGCAAAGCACATCGGCTCGACATCATCGCAGCCTATTTTGCGCCCACGCCACGCATGATGCGCGCAATTGAAAGCGTGCCGAAGCGCGGCGGGGCGGCGCGTGTGATCACGCCGTCAAAGACCGATCACGAAGTGGCGATCGCCGCGGCGCGCCACACCTATCACCGCCTGCTGTCGCGCGGGGTGGAGGTGTTCGAATATCAACCGCAGAAGCTGCACACCAAATTGTTCGTGATCGACAACGTCGTCCATATCGGCTCGGCCAATTTCGACGTGCGCAGCCTGTTCCTCAACCTTGAGATCATGCTGCGGATCGAGGACCAGGCCTTTGCCGATCATATGCGCGCTTATTTCGAGGGCGAGATGGCGGATTCGCATCAGATCCGGCCCGCGAATCACGAACGCGCGGGCTGGCTCACCCGGCTGCGCTGGGCGCTGGCTTATTATCTGATGGCGGTAGTCGACGCGTCGGTGACGCGGCGGCTGAGCTTCGGGGTGGATCGGTAGGGTTCCCCGTCATGCCAGCGCAAGCTGGCTCCTCCGGAGGTTATGCTTGCGCCGAGAGCCCGGCTTTCGCTGGGAGGGCGCGTTGGGCCTAGTCTTTCCAGGCCCAGTAAAGCTGGGCCGGCGGAATGTTGATCGGCTCGAACGCGTGGTCGATCCGGTCGAAGTTCATCGCCAGGAAGTCGCGCACCTTGGGCGAGAATTGATAGACCAGGAAGGCGCCATCCTTGCGCAACGCGGCATGCGTCTCGGCCGCGATCTTGGGGCCGATGCCTGCCGGCAGGGTCGAAAAAGGCAGGCCGGAGAGGATATAGTCGGCCTTCTCATGCCCATGGTCGGCGATGATGCGGCGGACGTCGGCGGCGGAGCCCAGGACCGGAATGAAGCGCGGGTCAACGATCGTGCGCGCCAGATAGTCGATGAAGTCGGGGTTGAGGTCGATCGCGATATAGGTCGCATCGGGCGCCATGCGGTCAAGGATTTCCTGGCAGAAGGTGCCGACGCCTGGGCCATATTCGACGAACAGCTTGGTATTTTCCCAATCGGTCCGCGACAGCATGTGCCGGATCAGCTTCTTTGACGATGGGATGATCGATCCGACCATCACCGGATGCCGCAGGAATCCCTTGAAGAACATCGCAAGCGGGCCGGGGCCTTTGCTCGGGCGGCGACGCTCGACACGCTTGAGCGCCTGCTCGGCGACCGGAGAATTCATGCCAAAACGACCCTTTCAACCCTGTACGTCATTGATCCGTCGCAAAACTGACTTGGCTTGGCAAGCGATGAGAAGCCTGCTCGGGTCCGAAAGGGTCAAGTTTGCGTAACCTCTCTGAGACGAAACGTGGCCTGTGCACGATGGGCGCCCGCGCCGGAGATAATGACGCTTGCGACATGAAAAAAAGGGCCGGTACCCGAAGGTGCCCGGCCCTGAAGTTTTAGGAGAGGATGCCTGAAAGGCAGTTTCGTTATGCTGTTACCGGTATCATTGTGCAATTGCGAAGGGTTATTTTGCGGTTGCGAATTGCGCAATTCGCATTCATTATCCTAGCCGTTACGATGTCGTCATCGGTGCCGGCGCGCAGGCCGGCGAACGAGGGAGATCGGTATGCGTAGGCTTCCCCCGCTCACGGCCGTCGAGGCTTTCGTCCAGGTCGCGCGCCTGGGCTCGGTCAAGGCCGCCGCAGAGGAACTCGCGCTTTCCTCGCCCGCCCTGAGCCGCCGTATCCAAAGTCTGGAGCGTTTCGTCGGCCGGCCCTTGTTCGAGCGGCGTCATCAGGCGATGATCCTCAATGGCGATGGCGAGCAGTTGCTGGCGCGGGTCGCGCCGGCGCTCGACGCGCTGGCCGTTGCAATCGACGCAACGACGGGCGAGGCGGATTTGCTGCGCCTGCGCCTGAACGTGCCGCCGCTTTTTGCATCGCAGCGATTGATCGGAAAATTGCCCGAGCTTCGCGCGAAGCATGAGGATTTCCATATCGACATCGACACGCAGCCGCATGCGCTCGCCCGGCTGGGCGAGGGGCTGGACGCGGCGATCGTGGTCGCGCGTGAAATCGACCCCGCGCTTTATTCGCGCAAGATCGCGCGCAGCCGCGTCGCCGCGATCGGCTCGCCCAAGCTCAAGGAGGGGCCCGATGCACTTCGCGAGCCCGACGATCTCGGGCGCGCGACGATTCTCGTGCATCGCGACATGCAGGAGCTGTTCAACATCTGGCGCGAATCGATCGGCCGTCCGGACCTCGAGCCGTTTGCGATCGACCATTTCGATTCGGGCCAGCTGATCCTCGACGCCGCGGCGCAAGGCCTGGGCGTCGCCTTCATGCTCGACGAGCATGTCGAAGGCTCGCACGACCCGCGCCTGGTCCGCATCTTCGACCATGTCGCCGATGCGTCCTACAG
>Ga0157369_10008508_pt1 | contig 11766 bp, 9 predicted proteins | sample C25metaG_FD_113461 | JGI IMG/M metagenome (GOLD analysis project Ga0157369, IMG submission 113461) | Corn rhizosphere microbial communities from Kellogg Biological Station, Michigan, USA - C2-5 metaG | ecosystem: Host-associated > Plants > Roots > Rhizosphere > Soil | place: USA: Michigan... | reverse complement strand
GCAAGATGCCCAGGGCGTGCGCGGCGGCGAGCGCGTCGGCCAGGTTGACCCCGATCTGGCAGGCCGAGGTGGGAGGCAACGGCCCTTTTCGCCGCAGCTCATCGTTGAGTGACCCGCCCGGGCACAGCTCCATCACCATGTACGGTCGCCCGTCGCGCAGCGTCCCCGCGTCGTACACGTCGATGACGTGCGGGTGCCCGGACAGCTGCCCCGCCGCGGTCACCTCGCGGAAGAACCGCCGCTGATCCCGTTCAGAGTGCAGCGCCCGGCTGTCCACCTTGACCGCCGTCTCGCGGCCCACTGCCGCCTGCCACGTCCGGTAGACGGTGGCGAACCCACCCGAGCCGAGGACGTCGATAACCGTATGCCCAGGAATGTCTGGTGCCGGGATCACAGCATCGGACACTAGTCCTTCCGGGCCAGGACGACCCGAGTTTCCCCCGATCGCCCCGCGTGCGCTGAGGTAGGCCAGATACAGGCGATGGCGGCCACGCCATAGTCGGTGACACCGGTCCGGATGCAGTGGACGCGCGTCAATTCCTGGCTCTCGTGCTCCGCGCGTCCCCCTGGCTGGCCACCGGCGTCGTCAGCCAAAAGCTCGAAGTGCGTCATCTGCTGGCGCCGCGTCCGGTGGAGCAAGGGGATCAGGAGGCGGTGCTGAAGCGGGTGCTTGCGGGCCAGTTTCCTGGCGGCCTGGCTGGCCTCCTCACCAGCCAGCCGGCGCGCGGTCACCGCCAGCGGCGGCCCGTGGGTGAAAAAGCCCCGCAGGCTACACGGCGTCACTTGCACCGCGCCGGCCCGCTGCAGTCGCCGCCCGCAGCCCGACCGGCTCCAGGCCCAGATGTAGGCCCGGTCACCGTCAACCACGCCGCGCACAGGGGCGGATACGGCGGTGCCATCTCGTTCGAACGTGGTGAGCAGCATGCACTTGGCCCACTCAAGCGCAGCGAAGTAGCCGCCGCTGGCTTCCGGGCCGCCGCTGGATTCCCGCAGGTCACGACGATCGGTTCCCGGCTCCTGATCTGACATGCTCCTCCTCCGTCATCGGATACGTCTAGTCAGCGCCGAGGGCGTGGAGTACGGATCCCATCGCGGTGGAGTCGAGGTGGAGAACGTTTGTATCGCTGTGTGGGGGTAGCAAAAGACCACCTGCACATCGCAGTCGCTCGATCGGAGGAGATACCCATGTACATCGGCATCGGAACGATCGTCCTCATCGTGGTCATCGTGCTTATCATCTTGGCGCTGCGCCGGTAGTAGCCCGATTCCGGCGGTCACTAACCCGATTCTGGCGGTCATTAAATGGAAATCAAGATGGTCCTTGACCTGCCCCGCGATGTCGTCAGCGTGCCGCTATGCCGCCAGGTTCTTGACCGGTGCCTGGCGACGCTGGGAGTCGCGCCGGATACGCGCGCCGACATCGCCTTGGCGCTCGGTGAGGCCTGTGCCAACGTCATTCAGCACGCCGGACCCGGCGAGGAATACGAGGTGCAAGTGACCGCCAGGAACCGCCGGTGTGTCATTGAGGTTGTCAATTCCAGGCCCCTGGATGCCAGGAACGGTGAGGGACGGCCGGATGGGTTCGCCCTCACCGAGGATCCTGTTTCCCCGGCCGCTGAGCATGGCCGTGGCCTGAAGATCATCGACGCGGTGGTCGACAACCTGCGGCTAAGCAGCGACCAGCGCCAGGGCACCACCGTTCACTTCGAGAAGACGCTGGAGTGGCTGCCCGGAGCGGTCGGTCAGCACCTGTTCAGCGCCGCTGGCGACTGAGCAGGGCGATCGACAGCGGTCATGCTCGCCGCGCGCCAAGGTCACCGGGGCCTGCTCAGCGGGCCCACGGGGTCCCAGCCGCGCAGGTGCCGCACGGACTGGCGGTACTCCCACTCGATGGCGTCTTTGAGCACGTGGGCCAGGCGGCCGCCGGTGGTGATGCCGGCGATGTCGGCGACCCCGCGGCGGGTGCCGACGGAGACCACGAAGCCTTTGTCGTGGAAGGTAAATGCCTCCAGGGGCCCGTTTTTCAGCTCCGCGTCCAGGTTGCGGGCCACGGTTTCGCCCTCCTCCAGCGCCACCTGTGCCAGTGGGGGCAGGGCGTGCCCGGTGCGCGGGTCGACGACTGAGGCAAGGTCGCCGGCGACGTAGACCTCCGGGTGGTCGAGAGCGCGCAGGTACTGGTCGACCTTGACCCGGCCGTTGTGGCCGGTCGGCAGTCCGGATTCGGCCGCCAGTCCGGGTGCTTTCACCCCGCCTGCCCAGACGAACACGTCGCCGGTCACCAGCTGGCCGTCCGTGAGCCGGAAGCCCTCCTCGGTCACGACAGCGATCGTAGCGTTGGTTCGGACCCGGACTCCCAGGTCAGACAGGATCCGGGCGGCCTTGTCAATCAGCTGGGGTGAAGAGCCCGCCAGGATGGTGGGACCTGCCTCGATGAGCTCCACCGCGGGAACGTCGGGCGGCAGGCCGTGGCGGCGGGCCACTTCGGGCAGGATCTCGGCCAGCTCCCCGGCCAGTTCAACCCCGGTCGCGCCGCCGCCGCCGATCACCACGGTCGCCAGGCGGCGCTGCCGCTCGGGGTCCGCGGTGGCCGTGAGCGCGCTGATGACCGCCGCCCACACTCGCTCGGCGTCGCTGGCCGAATACAGCGACAGCGTGCGTTGTCCCAGCCCGGGGATGGCAAAGTCGTTGGGCTTGCTGCCGAGCGCCAGCACTAGCCGCCCCCAGCCGATCGGACCAGCCCCGGTGAGCAGCTGCCGGCCGGCCAGGTCGACGCCATTGATCTCGGCCTGGACGAAGCGGACCCGCTCGGCCAGCACGCCCTGGAGCGGGATGCGTACCGCGTCGGCCGCGCGGGTGCCGGCCGCGACCCGGGGCAGTTCAGTGATCGCCTCATGGTAGTCGTGCCGGTCGACCAGGGTCAGCGGCAGCGCCGGATTGCCGCGCTGCCTGGCCGTCAGGCGCAATGCGACGTGCAGCCCGGCGTAGCCAGCGCCGGCGACCACGATCTGGCCCGTGCCCTCGGCGGCGGGTGCGTTGACGACGCTATCCACTGCTAGTGCCCTTCCCTGGTCATCAGCGCCCTGGTTACGGGCGGTCTGCGGCGAGCGGAGGATTCCTGGTCAGTCTGCTCAGTGACCCGGCGAGGGAAACGACCTCAGGAGGCGGATCCACGGAAAGGGCCGGTGCTCCGCGTTCCCGCGGCGACGCTGGCGCCGGACGGCCATGAGGTCCGCTTCTACACCGTCTTTGAGCGTCGTCTGCCGGTCCTGGCAATTTCAGCAGCACTTCAGTGCCGTTCCAGCGCGATTTCAACATGCAGGGAAACCATTCCGGTAGCACGTGGGCAAATTGTCCACGCGTCCAGAATTTTAAGGGAGGTGAGATGCATGAGTTCATGGACTGCGCCCGAGATCCGGAGCGGTGAATTCTCGGCGGTGATGTTCGCCAGTTGCTCCTGCGAGTGCCACGGCGGTGCCGGGGCAGGCTCGGGCACAAGCCAGCTTTAGCGGCCGGGAACCCATCCGCGGCGGGGCGATCGCCCGCGCGCGGGGAATTTAGGGAGGTGACATACATGACTTCATGGACCACGCCCGAGATCCGGAATGAAGAATTCTCGACCGTAATGTTCGCAAGTTGCTCTTGCAACTGCGTAGGCGGTGCCGGGGCAGGCTCGGGCACGAGCCAGCTTTAGCGGCCGGGAGCCCGTCCGGGCTGGTTGCTGGCTGCTGTCGTGTTGCCCGGGCGGGCTTTCCGCTTGACATCTTGCCCCGTCCATCCGAGTTTCACCAAGGGAAAATATCTTGCTCACTGACCTTCTCTCGTCAGCGTGCGTCCCGAAGGACCTTGTCTACTTCAGGGACGGCGCACGTAATCTCGTCGTCAATCCAGAGCTGGGCGCCTGGGAGGTGCTCGACGATTCCGAGCTCGGCATGCTCCGCAGGCTGGCGAACGATGAGCCATTCGCGGACGCTAACGGGCAGCGGGTCGAGCGCGCGCTGGCCCGGCTGGTCCTCGGCTGGGTCATCTACCTGCCCGGAAAGCAGCCCGTGCTGCGTCAGGTACAGGCCCCGCTGAAAATGGTGTATTACGCCATCACCGAGGGCTGCAATCTCCGCTGCCCCTATTGCTACGCCTCTTCGGAGAAGCCGCTTCCCGGTGAGCTGAGCACCGCCCAGTCCCTGGAGCTTGTCGATCAGGCCGCCGACATGGGCGCCGAGGTCATGGTCTTCACCGGCGGGGAGCCGATGATGCGCAGGGACCTCTTCGATATCGCCGCCCGGGCCACCGAACGCGGGATGCGGGCGAACATCATCACCAACGCCACCCTCATCCGCAAGCCGGAGACGGCCCGGAAAGTGGCCAGTACCTTCTCGACCGTCACCGTGAGCGTCGACGGGGGAACGGCCGAGATCCACGAGCGCACCCGGGGGAAGGGGACCTTCGCCAAGACCGTCGCCGCCCTGCGCATGCTTAACGCCGAAGGCGTCCGGCCGACCATCAACCACGTGATCACCCAGGAGAACGTGGACCACGTCTCCGAGCTGGCCGAGCTGGTCTCCGGCATCGACATCGCCCGGGTGCGCGCCATGCATCACAGCGATCTCGGGCGGGGCGCCTCCGACAGCGACTCCTTCGGCTGGGCCGAGTACAAGCAGCTGCACGAATTCGTGTGGACGGACCCGCGGGCGGCGGACCTCCTGCCCGATGGCCCGCTGGGCCAGAAGTCGTGCCAGACCCGGGTCAACTGCGGGCTGGGCGGCAACGAGATCTACGTCAACTCGCTGGGCGACGTCTACCCGTGCAAGCTCGTAACCGGGAGGGAGCACCGGGCGGGCAACGTGAAGAAGACCCCGCTGCGCGAGCTCTTCGTCTCGCCCGTGCTGGCTGACCTTCGGTCCAACGCGGTGTTCGCCGGCGACAACCTGACCGACTGCCGGCGCTGCTACATCCGCGGGGCCTGCGCCGGCGGCTGCCGCGCCTACCACATGGCCGAGTCGGGCAGCCTGACGCGGAACTCCCGCGCGCTGTGCCGGATCTTGCGCCACCAGATGATCACCTCGATGTGGGTGGGCGCGGGCTCGGGACGCAAGACCATCGTGGACAACGAGGATGAGGCCTTCCGGCCGTTGCTGGTGGCCACCGGCGAGCAGCACCCGGTGTATGAGGACTGGAAGGCGGAGCAGGCCACCGCCAGGCTGACGACCAGCGCGGCCGAGCGGCGGCAACTGCCGCTGAGCGTCGTGGGAGGTACGCGATGAGGTGGGCGGTCAGTCCCAGCGTCGTCTGGTCGGAGTCCGGCGACGAGATCCGGTTGTACGACACGGTCAGCGGCGACTTCCAGACCCTTAACGCGACCGGGACGGCGATCTGGCTACGCATCGCGGACACCGGCGACCAGGACGCGGTCGTGGCCGCCCTTGCAGATGAATTCGGAGCCCAGGATGACAATCAGCGGCAGCTCATTGCCAGCGACACCGAGCGATTCATCCGCGGCCTGGCCGATCGCGGGCTCATCGTGGAGCAGCCGTCCGGAGCCGCGCTCACGCAGTGAGGGCACCTCCGCCGATCTGATCGACCTGGTCGTTACCGGGCTGGCCGCCTGCGGCCTGGTGACGCTTCCGGTCAGCGGCGCGAGCATGCTGCCAACGCTGCGATCGGGCGAGCGCGTGACCTTGCACAGCGCGCGGCCCGATGCCATCCGGCCGCAGGACGTGATCGCCTTCCGCTCGGGGGGCAAGCTCATCCTGCACCGGGTGCACGCGGTCTTTCCCGACCGGGTTATCACCGCCGGCGACAACTTCGATCTCTTCGACCCCCCGGTGCCGATGACGGCGGTGATCGGTGTCGCCCGGGACGTTCCCGGGCGGCCGGCCCCGCGCCGGTGGCCGCGCCAGCCGGGGCCGGCCGCCGCTGACGTCTGGCTGATTGGCGGCCTCGCTCACCCCGGGAGCGAGGAGGGCAGCGCCCTGCCCGCGGGCTGGCGGCTGCACTGGCGGCCAGCCAAGGGCATCGGCGTCTCGGCGGAGGTACTCGCGGAACTTCAGGCCGCCGCCGCCGGCAAGCCCTGCGTCGGCGTGACCGAGCACGCCGTCTACACTGCCGCCGAGGTCCTCGGTGGCCTGCCCCCGCAAACTCAGGTGCTGGTGGGCTGCTCTTTCGGCGGCCTGAAGCAGGCCACGCCCGGCAACCTGGTGCCAACCGAGGTCGCCGACGTGTTCGTTCGGGTTGGGCCGCCCCGCGTTCCGGTCAGCGCCGCCGACGCGCTGCGCGAGCTGGCCGCCCTGGTCGCGCCCGGGGAAGGTGCCCGGTGACCGCGGTCGTCGCGGCGCGGTCGCTGACCAAGTCGTACAAGGGAATGGACCGCCCGGCGGTCGACGCGGTCACCTTCGACATCGGTGCAGGCGTGGTCGTCGGGCTGCTCGGCCCGAACGGCGCGGGCAAGACCACGCTGGTCAAGCTGACCTGCGGGGTAACGATGCCAACGAGCGGGGAGGTCAGGGTGCTCGGCGGCGACCCCGTCGCCGACGCGGCGACGGTCAAGCAGCGCGTCGCGGTGGTGCACCAGCTGATGCCGGTCGACAACATGCTGTCGGCCGTCGACAACGTGAAGATCGCGGCCGCGTTCCGCGGACTGCGGTGGCGGGCGGTGCACCCCAGGGTCGACGAGATGGCGGCGACATTCGGCTTGACGGGGGTCATGGGCAAGCTGGCGTTCACCTTGTCCGGCGGGCAGCGCCGGCGCCTGCAGCTCATCCGCGCGCTGCTGGTGGTTCCCCGGCTGCTGATGCTGGACGAGCCGTCCGCGGGCCTGGATGTCCAGGGGCGCCGCCAAATGTGGGACGTGATCGGCAAGCTGAACTCCGAGCACGGCACCACCATCATCTGGACCAGCCACTACATCGAGGAGATCGAGCGCAACTGCTCCCGGGTCCTCGTCGTCGGCGGCGGGTCACTGATCCGGGACGAGCCACCGGCCGTCCTGGTGCGCGAGTTCGGGGAAAGGACGATCCGGGTGCGCCTGCCCGAGGCAGCCGACCGCGCCCGGTTGCTCGCGCTCATCCCCGCTGAATGCGTCACCGCCTCGACCGAACACGAGGTAGACATCGCCGGCCCGGACGCCAGCCGGCACCTCGCCGCGGTGGTCGAACTGGTCCGCGACGCCGCCGGGCGGGGCGCGACCATCGAGTTCCGCGCGCCATCGCTCGAGGACGCCTACGTCGCACTGGTGGCCCGCCAGCAGGGGCTGACCCGCTGACAGGCATCCTGACCCGGGCAACCTCGGTCGCCGGCCCGCGCGAGCTCAGGCCGTCCCGGCAGAACGCGATGCGCGCGGTCATCTACCGGGAGCTCCTGCTGCTGACCAGGAACCGCACCAACCTCCTGCTGGCGATCCTGCCAACCACGATTTACCTCCTGCTTTTCTCCACGTCCCTGAACGGGCTGGTAGGGCAGATCCGCTATCACGGGGTGCTGGTGGGCTACCCGGAGTTCACGATCCCGGCGATCATGCTGTCTTCGATGCTCGCCGCGTCCACCACGACGGGGACATCCCTGTTCCAGGAGGAGACCGGCGGCATGGCGGTGGAACTGTGGTCCTACCCGCTGAGCCGGCCGGCGTACATCTCGGGGAAGATCATCGCCACCACGGCCCTGGTGGTGGTGCAGAGCGTGGCCGCGCTCCTGCTGGGGGTGCTCGTCTTCCACGTCGGCTGGCCGGCCAGCCACTGGGTGGCCCTGGCGCTGGGAACCATGGTCGCCTCGCTGGCGTTCAACGCCTTCTTCCTGATGCTGGCGTCATTCGTCCACGACTTCCAGCGGTTCATGGTGCTCATCAACGTCATCGGGCCGCTGCTGCTCTTTTCCAGCCCGTCGTTTTACCCGGTAGATCGCATGCCGCCGGCGCTGCGACTGCTTTCCGTGCTCAATCCCGTGACCTACGGCATCGAATGCCTGCGCGAAGGCGCGATCTTCGGCTTTCGCGCGATGTGGCCCTTCGCGGCGGGCCTCGCCGTGGCCGCGGTAGCCCTCGCCGCGCTGATCGCCGGCGTGCTGGCCCGCCGCCTCCGCGAGCTGTGAGGCCCCCGCCCGGATACCGAAGGGAGGTGAAAGTAATGAACTGGACTACCCCGGAAATCCGCGAAGCGGAATTCCAGGCGGCCATGGCCGGCTGCATTTGCGGATGCCACGGCGGCGCTGGCGCTGGCTCCGGCACGGCGGCAAGCTGACCGTCCCCCGGCCGATACCGAGTGCACTTGCTGCATCAATAGCGGCGCCAGCAGCGTAGTGCCGGATTAATCCCTGACCGCCCCCGGGCGCGAAAGAGCCGGTGACGTGGAATCGCGTCACCGGCTCTTTTCGGCCCTAAACCGGGGCGATCGCCACCGGGCCAGCGTGCAGCCCGATGACCCGCAGCCGCACGCACTCCACGAGCGGCCACTCCTCGACCTTCCCGATCGGGTTGCCGGACCGGGCGTCCACCAACGTCCTGGTGGTGCGCTCACCGATCTGGCCAGCGCCCTCGACCACGGCGATCAGGTCCCACGGAATCCGGTCGCTGACGTCCAGCTTCAGCTCGTACCAGGCGTGCTCAAGAGCCGCCATGACGTGGGGCTCCCACACGCCGCCGACCACCTTGGCCTGGTACTTCATCGCGAAGCCGTACTCCCGCCCGGACCACTCCCAGCCGCAGCGGTTGTAGACCTGCTTGAGCAGTACCGGCTGGCCGGCCGGGCCGGAGCTCCACGGGTCGAAGCCGTCGCGCGCCCCGCTGGCCGCGACGATCGCCGACCACTTCTCCTCGGCCTCGGCCGACAGTTGCTGGTACACCTGCCGCCGGGTTTCCCGCAGCTCGCTGTAGTCCGTGCGCCACCGCCTGCTCAGCGCGTCGATCCGCGCCAGGACTGGCTCCCGGTACCCGGTGTGCTCCAGCATCGTGTCGGCCGCCGCCGCCAGGTGCATGGTCTGCTGCAGGTCCTCCTGCCTCATCGGCGACGGCATGCGCTCGAAATGATCGAGGTCGCGCGCGAACGCCGAGTGGACCTTCGCGGCCGCCGCCGCGAACAGGGTTTGCGCGTCCCGCCAGGTCCCCTGGATCACCTCGTTGTCCGGGTACTCGCCGCAGATGCTGACTACGTTCGCGTCGGCGTGGAAGGACAGTAGCCGTACCATCAAGTCCCGCGTGCGCGGCAGGCTCGGCGAGTACATTGACGGCGGCGCGGCGTCAATGGCCTCGTCCTCCCAGCCCCCGACGCTGTCCAAGATGCCGTGGTAGTGACTGGTCACCAGGTCCTGGGCCTTGTTCTCGTTCCACTGGTCACCGTAGCCGCCGAGCCTCGCCTCGGCGGCGGCGAGCCGCCGCCGAACGGCCTCGACGTCCGCGTCGCCCTCCGGGATCCGGCTCAGGTACTCCAGCAGCTGATTCTTGTAGTGCTCCAGATCAGTACCGATCCGGTACACCGCGTCATCGGCCAGCCCCGCGTAGGGGTCGTTCGCGGCGACCTGCTCGATATCGCGCATCCGCGACTCCGCCCGGCTGAGCGCGTCCGCCTTGACGAAGCCGTCCACCTGCTCGGTCAGCGCGGCGACCCGGGCGCGGTACTCCTCCTTGACCGGTTCCGGCAGCACCGCCACGTCGTCACGAGAGAACCGCTCGCGGAACCGGGCCAGCGCCCGCCTGGCATCGGACTGGTCGTACTCCTTGACGGAATCGACCAGGCTGAGCTCCGAGTCGAGGGCCCGCCGTACCGCGGCGACCTTCCCGGCGTTCTCGGACCCCGCGGCGATCGCGCGGACTTCGCCGGCCTCAGCCAGCATCTCGCCCTTGACCACCACGGTGTCGGGCACCGACGCCAGCAGGTTCAGCGCCTGCTCGACCTTGAGCTCGGACTCCTCCAGGCGCCCGGGGGTGCCCGCCAGCTCCCGGGCGTAGCCGAGCAGCGTCCGCGCCTGCCGGATGCCGCGCGAGTCGGTCGCTGAGAGGTCGTCGTCGGCGGGTGCGCTGCGGCCGGCCGGCCCGGGGGCGGGCTCGGGGGGCGCCTGCGCGTCCAGCTGGGCGCGCAGCTGGCTGATCTCGGCGAGGATCGTCTCCTTGAACTTGTCCCGCACCTCGGCCAGGTAGCCCTCGGCCACCCCGAGCGTGGTGACGATGTCGTCGCGGTTGTACCCGCGTTCGACCTGGTCCCGCGCCTGGCGGATCTTGCCCTGGGCGGCGGCGGTCTTCCGGGTCTCATCCTGGGTGGGGGCCGCCTCCAGCGCGGCCCGGATCTCCGCGATCTCGGCCAGTACCGGCTCTTTCTCCTCATCGGGTACCTCGGCGAGGAAACCCTCGGCCATCTGGAGCAACGGCTCGATCTCGCCACTGCGGGGTGAATTCAGGTATTCCCTAGCAAATATCACGCGGCTCTTCGCGGCCGACAGGGACATCCGTCTTCCTTTCCGAATGTCGGGCGGCCCGTCCTCGCATGGGAGAGGGCGGGCCGGCTGGGTGGGCGCTGGTCCTGGGCGTTGGTCAGGGGGTGCTGACCTCCTGCGTTTGATTCCTCCGCGGAGATGAGAGCTGATAGCAACCCGGCCCGCCACCGGCATGTCCGCAGGCCACCGGGCATTTCCGACGCTAGCCACCGGGACTGACGCGCGGCTGGAACGCTGCTGAAACGCGCCGCGGGCAGCCCCGCCGGCTGCTGGCCGCGCGCGGTGACCGGGAGGCGGGGCAGGGATAACCCCACCATCGGCCTGGGGGTGCACATCAGGGACTTTCCGGGGATTGCCCTCATGGTTCCGGCGCCGGCTGCTCCATAGCGTGGACTCGTCTGCCGCGTGATGACCGGATATCCGGCGCGGCCCGTGACGAGACCCAAGGGGATACGGTGAACGAGGGGAAAGGCCACCCGACCGAACGCGGACTATTCGCCTGGCTGGGGCGAGCGGTTGTGCGTCATCCGTGGAAGGTGATCGCCCTTTGGGTGATCGCGGCGGTGGCGGTGATCATGACATCGCCCGGGCTGCCGACGACCTCGAACGAGAGCAGCTTCCTGCCGAAGAACTACGAGTCCATCAGGGCGATGGACCTCCAGGACAAGGCGTTCCCGCAGACCGGGAGCGTTACCGGCGCCGCCGCCATCATCGTGTTCTCGCGCGCGGACGGCGGGAAGCTGACCGCCGCTGACTCCGCGAGAGTCACCGAGATCACCAAGGCGCTGAACGCCCGGCACATCCACGGCATCGTCAGCGTCACCGCCGGGCCAGCATCGCCGAACCACCTTGTGCAAAGCGCGATGGTGGCCATGCCCAACTCCGTCGTCAACGGATCGGGCAGCGCCTCCGACGACGCGGTCAAGGCGCTGCGGGCCGACATCAAGCCCCTGATGGCGGGGACGCACCTGGACGAGGGGGTGACTGGGCAGGCGGCCCAGTCCCTGGACAGCTCGCAATCTTCTAACAAGGCCGATCAGATCGTGCTCCTCGCGACGCTCGCCCTGATCTTGATCCTGCTGCTGATCATCTTCCGCAGCCCGATCATCGCGCTGTTGCCGCTGGTCGTCATCGCCGTCGTCTCGCAGGTCGCGACCGGCCTGATCGCCGACGTGAGCAAGGCGCTGAACCTCCACACCGACAGCTCGATCTCCACCATCCTCATCGTCGTGCTGTTCGGCATCGGGACCGACTACATCTTGTTCCTGATGTTCCGCTACCGGGAACGGCTGCGCCGCGGCGAGGACCGCAAGCAGGCCATGGTCAGCGCGGTCACCCGGGTCGGCGAGGTCATCT
>Ga0157369_10008505_pt1 | contig 11768 bp, 12 predicted proteins | sample C25metaG_FD_113461 | JGI IMG/M metagenome (GOLD analysis project Ga0157369, IMG submission 113461) | Corn rhizosphere microbial communities from Kellogg Biological Station, Michigan, USA - C2-5 metaG | ecosystem: Host-associated > Plants > Roots > Rhizosphere > Soil | place: USA: Michigan... | reverse complement strand
GCTCGCCGCCCCACCGGGAGACGACCTGTTGCTCGAGCACGCCACCTTCGTCGTCTTCGACCTCGAGACCACCGGCCTCCGGCCCGGCACCGCCCGGCCGTGCGAGATCGGCGCGGTCCGCGTATGCGAGCTCGAGCTCCAGGAGCGGTTCACGACGCTCGCCAACCCCGGTGCGCGGCTGCAGCCGGCGGTCGCCGCGCTGACGGGCCTTCGCGACGCCGAGCTGCGCAGGGCGCCGCCGGTTGCCGCCGCGATCCGGCGGTTCCTCGCGTTCGCCGGCGACGGGATCCTCGTCGCGCATAACGCGCGCTTCGACATGGCGTTCCTCGACCACGAGACGATGCGGCTGACCGGTCGCCGGGTCGCAGCGACGGTGATCGACACCGTGGGCCTCGCCCGCAAGCTGCTCGGTCGCGGGCCGGCCAATCTCGCGGCGCTCTCGCACCGGTTCATCACGACCGCGCGGCCCTGCCACCGCGCGCTTCCCGATGCGGAAGCCACGGCCGAGATCCTGCTCTGCCTGATCGGGCTGGCGCAGGAGCGGGGTGTGCGGACGGTCGCCGAGCTCGGCGAGCTGGCCGCGACCCGGCCGCGCCGTGTCCACGCGAAGCGTTCGCTCGCGTTCGGCGCGCCGCAGCGTCCCGGCGTCTACCTCTTCCGGGACGCGCACGACCAGGTGCTCTACGTCGGCCGCGCGCGCGACCTGCGTGCGCGCCTGCGCTCGTACTTCCGCTCCGACCGGCAGCGTCCCGCGGTCGAGGCGGCACTCGGTGCGCTCGCCCGGATCGAATGGCGTGTGCTCGGCTCCGAGCTCGAGGCCGCGCTCGAGGAGCTGCGCCTGATCCGCGAGCTGCGCCCGCCGGCGAACGCACGCTCGCTGCGGCCCGACCGCTACCTCTATCTCCGCCGGACGGGCGAGGGCGTCGCCTGCTCGCCGACCCCGGGCCCGCTCGGACCGATCAAGAGCCGCCGCCGCGCGCAGCTCGCCGCGCGGGCGCTCGACGGCGTCGAGTGGGACCAGCCCGGCGATGCCCTGCCGGCACTCCGCTCCAGGCTGGGCCGGCTGGCGCGGCAGCTCCGCTTCGAGGACGCCGCGCGGCTGCGCGACCGGATCGAGGCGTGCGAGGCCGTCGCGCGCGAGCTTGCCGAGCTCGAGCGCCTGCGACGGCTCGCAATCTGTGCGGTTGTACCCGGCGAGCGCGAAGGGACGCGCCGCGGGTTCTCGATCGCCAAGGGGCGGGTCGTCTGCGTGCGCCCGTTCCACGGTGCGCAGGGGGTCGAATGGCAGGCCGCGCTCGCCGAGGTCGCGCACGCCGAGCCGAGCTGGGCCCCCGAGGATGCAGACGAGCTGCTCGCGATCGGCACGTTCCTGCGCCACCCGCCGCCGGAGCTTCAGATCATCCCGCTCGTACACTCCACGGCATGGACGAGCTCCGCGAGCGCGCTGTCGGAGAGGGCTGGCGGAAGCTCGTCGCAGACGGCGTGACCGCCGAGCCCGTCTCAGTGCGGCGCGGTCCAGCGGTGAAGATCGTCGACGGCGCGCATACAGAGACGCTGCCGCGTGACGAGTGGCCGGCCCGGCTCGACCGGCTGCTGGCCGGCGCGCGAAACGTCCACCTGCTCTCGCCCGTCGGCGACATCCACGCGCGCCGCACGAAGAAGGGGAGGTGGCTCGTCTCGACCGCCAGACCATCGTCCGCGGCGAGCGCCGGCGGCGCGCACGACCGTGCTCCCGTGCATCCGCTGCCGAAGGCGCATCCGCTCTTCGCCGCCACGAAGATCTCGCGCGACAAGGAACGGCAGGTGCAGCACTACGTCGAGCTTCTGCGCGCCTTGCCGCTCTGGGACCGCGAGCGGATCCGCGTCGTCGACGCCGGCTGCGGCAAGGCGTACATGAGCCTCGCACTCGTCGCCTACGGACGGGAGACCGGCACGCGCGTCGAGCTCGTGGGCCTCGACGCCAACGGCGACGTGATCGAGACGGTGCGCGAGATCGCCGCGACGCTCGGCTACGACGAGGCGCGCTTCGAGGCAACCAGGATCGAGGCCTACGCGACCGGCGAACCGGTCGACCTGCTCGTCTCGCTGCACGCGTGCGATACGGCCACCGACGACGCGATCGCGGCCGGTGTCCGCCTCGGCGCCGAGGCGATCGTGGTCGTGCCCTGCTGCCACCACGAGCTCGCCGCGCAGATGGCGGCCGGCGCGAAGGACGGGCTGCTCCGCCACGGCCTGCTGCTCGGGAGGCAGGCCGATCTCGTCACGGATGCGTTGCGGGCAGCGGCGCTCGAGGCGGTCGGCTACCGCGTCGACGTGATCGAGTTCGTCTCGGCCGAGCACACCGCCAAGAACGTGATGCTGCGCGCCGTCAAGGCGCCGTCGGCGGCTCGTGCGGAGCGCGCGCGGGCCGAGTTCGTCGCGCTACGCGACCGCTACGGCGTGGCACCGGCGATCGAGCGGCTGCTGCCCCTAACCGAATCGCAGTGAGCGCCGTTTACGTCCGGCACGAAGGGGGCAACGGCACGCATGGGATTGCTCTGGATCGTGCTGGTGGTCGTCCTGGTTCTCGGTCTGCTCGGGTTCTTCTCGCGCAGCGCTTGGTAGCCGCAGCAAATACCGAATAGCTAGGATCATCTCGATGCACGAAGTCGGGACGATGAGGGTGAAGAGCGGCCTTGCCGAGATGCTCAAGGGCGGCGTGATCATGGACGTCGTCGATGCCGAGCAGGCGAAGGTCGCCGAGGAAGCGGGCGCCTGCGCCGTGATGGCGCTCGAGCGCGTTCCGGCCGACATCCGCCGCGACGGCGGCGTCGCCCGTATGTCCGACCCCGACATGATTCGCGGCATCCAGGAGGCGGTCACGATCCCGGTGATGGCCAAGTGCCGCATCGGCCACTTCGCCGAGGCGCAGATCCTGCAGTCCCTCGAGATCGACTACATCGACGAGTCGGAGGTGCTGACGCCCGCCGACCTCGAGCACCACGTCGACAAGTGGCAGTTCGACATCCCCTTCGTCTGCGGCTGCACCAACCTCGGCGAGGCGCTGCGGCGCATCACCGAGGGCGCGGCAATGATTCGCACCAAGGGCGAGGCGGGAACCGGTGACATCGTCAACGCCGTCACCCACATGCGCTCTGTCTTCGGTGGGATCCGCCGGCTGCAGTCGCTGCGCGGCGAGGAGCTGTACGCCGAGGCGAAGAACCTGCAGGCGCCGTACGACCTCGTGAAGTGGGTCGCCGAGAACGGGCGACTGCCCGTCGTCACGTTCACCGCGGGAGGCATCGCCACGCCGGCCGACGCGTCGCTCTGCATGCAGCTCGGGGCCGACGGGGTCTTCGTCGGCTCGGGAATCTTCAAGTCGGGTAATCCCTCGCAGCGCGCCCGCGCGATCGTCGAGGCGACAACGCACTACCTGGACGCGGACGTGCTCGCGCGCGTCTCGACCGGCCTCGGCGAGGCCATGGTCGGCATCTCGACGCAGTCGCTCGATCCGAGCGAGCTGCTCGAGCGTCGCGGCTGGTAGACGGCTCGGCCTCATGGCGAGGCTGCTCGTCACCGGCGGCGCCGGCTACCTGGGACGCGAGCTCGTTGCTCGTGCCGCTGCCCACGGCTGGGACGTGCGCGCCACCTGGTGGTCGCAGAAGCCGGCCCTGCCCGCCGAGTGGGTGCGAGCCGACGTGCGCGACGCCGCTGCGATTGCCGCTGTGCTCGACGGCGTCCATGCGGTCATCCACACTGCCTACCGCCAGGGCGCCGACGAGTGGACGACGAATGTCGACGGCTCGCAGAACGTTGCGACGGCGGCGAGGGGTGTGCGGCTCGTGCATCTTTCGACCGATCTCGTCTTCGACGGCATGCGCGGGCGCTACCGGGAGGACGACGAGCCCGGACCTGTCAATGCATACGGGCGCTCGAAGGCCGAGGCGGAGCTGCGGGTGGCCGCCGCTCATCCCGGGGCCACGACCGTGCGGACGTCGCTGATCTACGGCGGCGCCGAACCGGGGCCGCAGGAACGCCTCGCGCGCACCGGCACCGCGTTCTTCGTCGACGAGATCCGCTCGCCCGTCCAGGTCGGCGACCTGGCGGCGGCGTTGCTCGAGCTCCTCGAGCTGGACGTGAGCGGCCCGTTGCACCTCGGCGGCGCCGACGATCTCTCGCGGGCCGACTTCGCGGTGCTGCTCGGCGCCGACCCGGCGTGCATCGAACGCACCCACACCACACCGGACCGGGCGCCGAACGTCTCGCTCGACAGCACGCTCGCTGCCGGATTGCTACGGACGCGCCTGCGCGGTGCGCGCGAAGTTCTCGGCTAGCTCCAGCGTTCCGCCGCGGCTCGCCCTTCGGGCGTCTGCAGGAAGTGCTCCAACGGCACGTGCAGCAACGACGCGCGGCACTCGGCGAGCCGCTCGCCGCCGTCGGTGATCGCCGCCTCGACGCGCAGACGCCTGCCGCGCGCCTCCGCAAGTCGCGCGCTGATCAGCAGCTCGGTGTTGATAGGGACGGGCCGCCGGTAGCGGACGAAGATGCGCGCGGTCACCGCCGGGAACGCGTACCAGGTCGCAAGCAGCCCGACCGCCTCGTCAAGCGCGCCGGCGACCAGACCGCCGTGGACGATCCCCGGCCCGCCCTGGTGCCGGTCGTCGAACGAGAAGTACGCCTCGTACTCGGTAAGGCCCTCCGCCGCGGGCAACGGCAGGCGCAGGCCGGCGGGATTGTCGCCGCACCCCCAGCACGCCGGGTCATGGTGCGGCGGGATTACGACTGATGCATCGGTGTCTGGAGGTCGTCTCAAAATGACGTTCGTCGATGGGGTGCGATCGGCGAGTGCGAGGCAAGGACGCAGGAAGGGTCAAGAGCGGTGGCTCTTGGCCCTTTCGAGGACGCAGCATCGCGCCGCTGAGCGCGGCCCGGCGACACAACCTTCATTCTGAGACGACCTCCTGACACCGCTTCAGGGTCACGCCGGTCCCGGCCAGATGTTCTCGAACGCGCCGAAGCGCAGCTCCTGCTCGTAGTAGAAGCGCGCCTCGTCGCTTCGGCGCAGGTACTCGGCCTGGTGCTCGGCCACGAAGTCGTTGTACGCGTCGGCCGACTCCCAGCGGTCGATCACGAGGTAGCGGCCGGGCTCGTCGAAGTCGCGCAGCAGCTCGGTACCGATGTAGCCGGTGCCCTGCCGGAAGAACTTCGCCCAGTCGCCGTCGGGGCCGTAGGCGCCCTCGAACTCCTCGGGATCGCGCGCCTCGTAGCGAAAGACGAGCGCGATCACCTCAAGCCCCCGCGCTCGTGGTGCGCCTGGAAGAAGTTCTCGCTGCCCGCGGTCGCCATCGCGGCCGACGCGCTGATCTCGAGGCAGAGCGCCGCCGCGGCGACGATCTGCGCGAAGCGGTAGACGGTGCCGGAGCCGGCGCAACCGATCGACCCGAGCCACTCGCGCGCCGACGGCAGCGTCGTGCCGCCGCCGACCGTGCCCACCTCCAGCCCGCCGAAGCGGATCGACGCGTGCAGTCCACCCTCGACCCGTCGAGCGGTTCCGTGCGCCATCGAGCTCGTGCCGACCATGCCCAGATCCTGGCCCGTGGCCGCGAAGATCGCGGCGATCGCAGAGGCGGGGGTGAAGGCGACCGACTGCATCCCGCTGGCCACCGAGCCGTGCGTGCCCGCCCAGGAAAGCGCCTCGAGATCGGCCGCCGTCGTGCGCAGGACGCGCCGGATCTGCTCGTCGGAGATGAACGCCTCGGCCAGCACCGTCTTGCCGTGGCCCGACTGGAAGTACTCGGCCGACGCCTTCTTGTCGCCGCCCATGTTCGCCTCGAGGATCGCGCGCTCCGGCTTTACCGGCGCGCGCGGCAGGACGTAGGCCATGTTCAGCGCGTAGGAGTTGCGGGTCATCATGTTCGGGCCGACCGCGTCGCCCGTCGTCCACCGCCAGAGCACGTGGCACATCGGCCCGACGACGTGCGTCTTGACGCCGTGCAGGCGCGCGCGCTTCGAGAGGGAGCGGTCGTCCGACGCCGCGAGCCAGGCCTGCATCGCGGGCAGCTCGGCTTCGACCCACCGGGCGAGCACGATTGCTTCCGCTGCATCGGCGCAGACGAAGCAGGAGGCGCGCGTGATGCGGTCGTAGAGGACGTGGGTGCGGATCGTTCCCGCAGCCAGCGCGCCGCGCGTCAGAGACGCGGTGAGACCGCCTTCCGTGTGCGCGAGCGGCACGTGCACCGTCTCGGACGCCCGTCCGGTCTCGACGACGTCGCCCGCGTCCGAGAGCTCGTACGTGCCCAGCTCGACCCCGACCGGCGCCGCCGAGACGGGGATCACCGCGACGCCGACGAGCGACTCCGCCGCCGTTGTGAAAGGCGCGAGGTCGATGGAGGTGACGAGGCTCTCGCCGAGCCCGAGCACGGCCTGCCGCGCCTCGATCGAGCCGGGGTCGTTCTTCCGGGGCCAGCGCATGGGTGGAACCCTAGACTCCGGGCGTGACTGCGATTGCGATGAAGGGAAAGCCGCTCGCCGACCGCATCCGCAGCGAGGTGGCCGCCGACGTCGCGCAGCTCGGCCACGTCGGGCTCGTGACGGTGCTCGTTGGGGACGACCCGGCGTCGGACGTGTACATCCGGCTCAAGCACAAGGCGGCGACCGAGGCCGGCTTCGACGCGACCGATCTCCGGCTCCCGGCTGCCACGACCGAGGAAGCGCTGCTGGCGAAGCTCGCAGCGCTGAACGCGTCCGGCGAGGTCGACGCGATCCTCGTCCAGCTGCCGCTGCCGGCCCACATCGACGAGGCGAAGGTGATCCGCGCAGTCGAGCCGAGCAAGGACGTCGACGGCTTTCACCCCCTGAACGCCGGCGAGCTCTACCTCGGACGGCCCGCGATCGTCTCCGCCACGCCGCGCGGCGTGATGGCGTTGCTTGCCGAGCATCGCGTCGAGCTCGACGGGGCGCGCGCCGTCGTTGTCGGCCGTAGCGCGATCGTCGGCAAGCCGATGACGCACCTGCTCCAGCAGGCGAACGCGACCGTCACGCTCTGCCATTCGCACACACGCGAGCTGCCGCGGCACACGCTCGACGCCGACGTGCTGGTCGTCGCCGCAGGCGTCCCTGCACTCGTCAGTCCCGACATGGTGAAAGCCGGCGCCGTCGTCGTCGACGTCGGCATGAACCGCACGGAGGCGGGCCTCGTCGGCGACGTCGACCCGGGCGCCGCCGAGGTCGCGTCTGCGATCACTCCCGTTCCGGGTGGAGTGGGACCGCTGACGATCGCGTGCCTGCTCGAGAACGCCGTCCGCTGTGCTCGCTACGGCCGCGGGGAGCTTGTCTATCCGGGCTGATCTCCACTAATATCCAGCGCTCTCCGCCGGTCCGGCGGGCTTGTAGTCATCAAGAAGGAGTCGCTGGTTTTGGCTGAAGGAACGGTCAAGTGGTTTTCGAACGAAAAGGGTTACGGCTTCATCGAGCGGGGCGACGGCGAGGCGGACGTGTTCGTCCACTTCTCGGCCATCGGCGGTGAGGGCTACAAGTCGCTGACCGAAGGTCAGCGCGTCTCATTCGAGGTCGTGCAGGGCGACAAGGGCCTGCAGGCAGCGAACGTCGAGGCGCTCTAGACCCTTTCGGAAACGAGGTTGGGCGAGGGGCTCCGGAAGGGGCCCTTCGTCGTTCGACGTCGCGTTTCAGGAAGGATGGGAGAGATGGCGAAGATTTCAAAAGAGGAAGTGCTGCACGTTGCGCGGCTCGCGAGGCTCGAGCTGGGCGACGACGAGATCGTCCGTCTGCAGGAGCAGCTCTCCGACATCCTTCAGGCGGTGTCGCGCGTCTCGGAGCTCGATCTCTCGGACGTGCCGCCGACCGCGCATCCACTCGACGTGCAGAACGCGTGGGCGGAAGACGTGCCGCACGAGTCGCTGAGCGCCGACGAGGCGTTCGCCAACGCGCCCGACCGTCACGACGACCACTTCCGGGTGCCGCCCGCTTGACGGCCGTCGACACCTTCACGCTCACCGCCGAGGAGGCGAAGCGCCTGCTCGAGGCGGGCGAGGTCAGCGGCGCCGAGCTCTACCAGGCGTACCTCGCCGCGATCGGCGAGCGCGATCCCGAGCTGCACGCCTACCTGCATGTCTGCGACTCGCCTGCGGCGGAAGGGATTCCGATCGCGATCAAGGACGTGATCAGCACCAAGGGGGTGCCGACCACGGCTGGCTCGAAGATCCTCGAGCACTACGTGCCCGTCTTCGACGCGACCGTGACGGCCCGCTGCAAGGCGCACGGGCTCGTGCTGCTCGGCAAGACGAACACCGACGAGTTCGCGATGGGCTCGTCGACCGAGAACTCGGCGTACGGCCCCACCCACAACCCATGGGATCCCACGCGGGTGCCCGGCGGATCGGGCGGAGGCAGCGCGGCCGCGGTGACCGCCGGCCTTGCCCCCTGGGCACTCGGCTCGGACACCGGCGGGTCGATCAAGCAGCCGTCGGCGCTGTGCGGCAACGTCGGGCTGCGTCCCACCTACGGGACGGTGTCGCGCTACGGGGTCGTCGCGTTCGCCTCGTCGCTCGACCAGGTCGGGCCGGTCGCGAAGAACGTGCGCGACTGCGCGCTCCTCTACTCGGTGATCGCCGGCCGCGACGACAACGACCTCACCACCGTCGAGGTACCGGAGGTCGAGTTGCCGACCGCGCAGGACCTGGCCGGCGTGCGCGTCGGCGTACCGCGTGAGCTGAACGACGCCGAGGGCATCGAGCCCGGCGTCCGCGACGCCGTGCAGCGAGCGATCCGGCTTGCCGAGTCGCTCGGGGCAGAGGTGGACGAGTGCTCGCTGCCGCGCTCGGTCGAGTACGGGCTGGCCTGCTACTACCTGATCGCCCCGGCCGAAGCGTCGTCGAATCTCGCGCGCTACGACGGGGTGCGCTACGGGCTGCGCGAGCAGGGAGCGGACTTCCGCGCAATGGTGATGAAGACGCGCGACGCCGGTCTCGGCGACGAGCCGAAACGGCGGATCATGCTGGGCACCTACGCGCTCTCGTCCGGGTACTACGACGCGTACTACGGCACCGCGCAGAAGGTGCGCACCGTGATCAAGCGCGAGCACGACGCCGCCTTCGAGCGCTTCGACGTCCTGCTTTCGCCGACGAGCCCGACCGTCGCGTTCCCGCTCGGCGCGAAGGTGGGAGACCCGCTCGCGATGTACCTCAACGACCTGCTGACGATCCCGTCGTGCATGGCCGGCCTGCCCGGCCTGAACATCCCGTGCGGTCTGTCGGAAGGCCTGCCCGTCGGTCTGCAGTTGGTCGGCGCGCAGTTCTCGGAGAACACCCTCTTCCGCGTCGGCCACGCGCTCGAGGGCGCGCTCGGCTTCGACGCCGTGCCCACGAGGTTCCGGCGATGACCGGCGTCGGACCGGGAACGTGGGAGCCCGTGATCGGGTTGGAGATCCACGTGCAGCTGAAGACGGAGACGAAGATGTTCTGCCGCTGCCGCAACCACTACGGCTCACCGCCGAACACGAACGTGTGCCCGGTCTGCCTCGCGTTTCCGGGAGCGCTGCCGGTGCCGAACCGGCGGGCGATCGAGGAGACGATCAAGCTGGGGCATGCGCTCGGCTGCACGATCGCCGAGCGGGCGGTCTTCCACCGCAAGAGCTACTTCTACCCCGACCTGCCGAAGGCGTACCAGATCAGCCAGTACGACGAGCCACTCTGCGCCGGCGGCAGCCTGACCGTCCCGACCGCCGCCGGAGACGTGAGGATCGGGATCACGCGCGCCCATCTCGAAGAGGATGCGGCGAAGAACGTGCACGTCGCCGAGTCGGGCCGGCTGGACGGCGCCACCGCCACGCTCGTCGACTTCAACCGCGGCGGCACGCCACTCGTCGAGATCGTCACCGAGCCCGACCTGCACGACGCCGACACGGCGAAGCGCTTCCTCCAGCTGCTGCGCCAGACCGTCATGGAGCTGGGGCTCTCGGACGCCGAGCTCGACAAGGGCTCGATGCGCTTCGACGTCAACGTCTCCGTGCGTCCGGCGGGCACGGACGAGCTGCGTACCCGCACCGAGCTGAAGAACATGAACTCGTTCAACTTCGCGGCGAAGGGGATCGAGCGCGAGATCGCGCGCCAGATCGGGATTTACGAGGCGGGCGGGACGGTCGACCAGGAGACGCTCCACTTCGATCCCGGCAACGAAGACTCTGCGCCGATGCGCTCCAAGGAAGAGGCGCAGGACTACCGCTACTTTCCCGACCCCGATCTCGTGCCGGTGCATCCGCCGGTCGAGCTCGTCGACCGACTGCGCGGCGAGATCGGCGAGCTTCCCGGCTCCCGCATCAGGCGGATCGCCGACACCCTGTCGTTCTACGACGCCGACGTTCTCGTCACCGGCGGGCTCGACCGCCTCTGGTCGGACGTCGTAGCGGCTGGCGCAGACCCGAAAGAGGCGGCCAACGTCCTGGCGAACCAGTTCGTGGCCACCGGCGTCGCGCCGAGCGCGGTCGACCCGGCCGAGCTCGCGAAGCTCGTCGATGCGCGTGCGCAGATGCCGCGCGCCGCCTTCGACAAGGCGCTGGCGAAGAGCGGGGACGACGGCTTCAGCGCAGAGCCGTACCTCGCCGAGAAGGCGGTCTCCGACGCCTCTGAGCTCGACCCGGTGATCGACCGCGTGCTCGCGGCGAATGCCGCGCAGGCCGAGCAGTACCGCTCGGGCAAGCAGGGCCTGCTCGGCTTCTTTGTCGGGCAGGTGATGAAGGAGACCGGAGGCAAGGCCGACCCGCGCGCGGTCAACGAGCGCGTGCGGGAGAAGCTGCTCGCAGCAGGCCGTTAACTGCGCCGAGTTGCGCCGGCGTAGAGCAGGGCCGCCGCGATCGCGAAACACGCGGCCGCCGCCGCGACCGCGGTCTGGGTCAGCGCCGACGCGATCCCGGCTGCCGCAACCGCCGCGACGAGGAGCGCGTTGCCCAGAGGTCGCCTGCGCAGCGTCGCCGCCGCGACGAGCACGACGGCGAGCGCGCCGAGCGAGCTGCCCGCGATCGCGACCACGCGGGGAAGGACGTCGACATGGTCCTGCGCGTGCGGCACCTGCGCCGACGAGAAGGCGCCGTGCACCGGCATCGCCGCGGCAATGCCGATTGCCAGTCCCGAATAGAGCAGGCCGAGCGGGCCGGCCCACCGCCGTCCCGAGAGCTGCAGCGAGCCGATCCCGAGCAGCGGCGCGGAGAGCAACGCGCCGGCGAGGTAGTAGAGGCGGAAGACCGTGCCGTCCCAGCCGTGGGCCGAGCCCCACGCCATCGAGGCGGCTGCGGCCGCGAACGTGAGCAGTCCGGCCGCCCAGGCGAACCTGCCGCTCTTCAGCAGCAGGCCGGCCAGGCGCAGCGAGACGAGCGCGGCGGCGAAGGACAGGAGGACGTCCACGGGCGTAGTGTGGCCTGTCCTCTCCGTGCGGGCGCGGCACCGACGGTCGTTACGCTCTTTCTATCTTGGAGAAGCGGTATCTCTTCACGCCGGGCCCGACGCCCATCCCGCCGGAGGTGCTTGCCGCCGGTGCTGCGCCCATGGTCCATCACCGGGGGAGCGACTTCCGCGAGATCTACGCAAACGCTCTCGAGCGGTTGCGTGCGGTCTTCCGCACCGAGTCCGACGTCTTGCTCTTCACCGCGTCGGGGACCGGCGCGATGGAGTCCGCCGTTGCGAACCTCGGCGCGCCGGGCGACCGTGTCGCGGTCGTCAGCCACGGGTCGTTCGGCGAGCGGTGGGTCGCGATCTGCGAGCAGCACGGCCTCGACGTGC
>Ga0157369_10008503_pt1 | contig 11768 bp, 9 predicted proteins | sample C25metaG_FD_113461 | JGI IMG/M metagenome (GOLD analysis project Ga0157369, IMG submission 113461) | Corn rhizosphere microbial communities from Kellogg Biological Station, Michigan, USA - C2-5 metaG | ecosystem: Host-associated > Plants > Roots > Rhizosphere > Soil | place: USA: Michigan... | reverse complement strand
ACTGAACCAGAATCTTCAGCGTTCACCTCATCCGTTTGGGCATCTGTCACATCCGTAGCCTGTGGGCTTTCACGTTCAATGCTGATGTCAGTGTTGAGTCTGATGCCAATTTTCGGAATGGTGATAATTAAATTTTCACAGCCATAAGCGGCGAGCGCTCTGCGCAGCATACTTAGATACTGATTCAGATTACTGTTTGAGCCGCGCAGGCCATATTTATCCCAGACTTCAGTCAGCAGGATTTCGCGTGCCAGGACTTCTCCCTGAGAATTCAGTAGCTGCTCAAAAAGACGACCAGAAGAAATACTCAGACTCAGCGTTTCCTGGGTAGGCATGTGCGTGAGGGTACAGTCGTCAGAATTGTAGGTGATCTGGCCATCAATAATGTAAATCATTAAAAAACCACTGAATTTTCCTTCATTCCCGACAGTATAATTCAGCTCAATTAAAGAAGCACTCAAGAAACCTGAATCTGACATTTCACTAAGATGATGTTTAGCTGGCACTACTATGGCGTATCCAGAGGAGATTCGATTGTTTGATCCTTCTCACCGATAAGGTACTGAGTCGCATAAACAGTGCCCGACTCTCTCCATCTTATCCGGACTGTAGATTTTCACCGCAGCTCAGCCTAACATGTGACCATTAATAACAGTGGTCACTGAGTTTTCATCCACCTTTACTCTGTCAGGTTTTAACAATGATCCAGTCTGTAACAGAAAATGCGACACGTGGTCCGGCCGGGCACAACGTTCGTGACCAGATTGTTGATGCTGCCATGCAACACTTTGCACATTATGGCTATGAAAAAACGACGGTTTCTGATCTCGCAAGAGCTATTGGTTTTTCGAAAGCGTATATCTATAAATTTTTTGAATCTAAACAGGCGATTGGAGAAGTAATATGTGCCAATCGGCTGGCGATGATTATGCAGCGTGTCGAAGAAGCGATGGTTGATACACCTGGGGCATCAGAACAACTGCGACGGCTGTTTCGTACGCTTTCTGCCACCGGCACTGAATTGTTTTTTCATGAACGCAAACTCTACGATATTGCCGCTGTGGCATCTCGCGATCGCTGGCCATCAGCCTCAGCTCATGAAGAGCGACTGCTTAACCTGATTCTGCAAATACTGCGCCTGGGGCGCGAAACGGGTGAGTTTGAGCGTAAAACACCGGCTGATGAAGCAGCAGAAGCGATCTATCGGGTTCTTAAACCTTATGCCAGTCCGGTATTGCTCCAGTACAGTCTTGACGACGCTGAGGAAGCCTCTGCGCAGCTGGCAGCGCTTGTATTACGCAGCCTGGCGCCCTGAGCATTCCGCATAATGTGACTATTGACTTAATTAGTCACCAGATCAAATATAGCGACTTGTTTTGTCATCGCTCTGGATTCTGATGCTACTTCGCTTATCTCAGCCTGTGATGTGCCATCTCTGCGCGCGTCCATCGCACTATCCTGTGCTGGGCCTCGCTATTTGCGCTTCAGGCGCGTTTCACCTCTCCGCGTCAGCATGTCAATCGCTGCCCGGACAGCTTACGGGAGCAACCTCATGAGTCACTCATCCTCATCACAACGCATCGTCATTACCGGCGCGGGCGTCGTTTCGCCATTAGGTTGTGGCGTTAACAACGTCTGGCAGCGATTAACGGCGGGTGAGTCCGGTATCCGCACGCTGCCCGACACACTCACTGCCGGCACCGGGATTTCAGTAGGTGGCCTTGTGCCAGGCATTGATGAAGATCCGCTGGCGGGATATGACCCGGAGTCATTCATTGCGCCGAAAGAGCGTAAGAAAATGTCGCGATTTATTGAATTTGCGCTGCTTGCGGCAGAAGAAGCGCTGGCTCAGGCGGGCTGGCATCCTGAAGATGAGGCCGCGCGTGAACGCACCGCGACGATTATTGCCTCCGGCGTCGGCGGTTTTGGCGCAATTGCTGACGCCGTGCGCACCACGGATGGGCGCGGTCCGCGCAGACTTTCGCCCTTCACTGCCCCCTCGTTTCTGGCCAATATGGCCGCGGGTCATGTCTCTATTAAATACGGTTTTACCGGCCCGCTGGGCGCACCGGTTACAGCCTGTGCCGCAGGCGTGCAGGCTATTGGTGATGCAGCAAGGTTAATCAGAAGCGGCGAAGCGGACATTGCGATTTGTGGCGGGACAGAAGCGGCGCTGGATCGCGTAACGCTGGGCTGTTTCGCGGCAGCGCGTGCCCTATGCACGGGCTATGAGGAGCATCCGCATCTCGCATCACGTCCGTTTGATCGCGACAGAAACGGCTTTGTGATGGCCGAAGGTGCTGGTTTGCTGGTGATCGAGTCGCTTGCCCATGCCCAGGCTCGGGGTGCGACGCCACTGGCGGAAATTATCGGTTATGGCACCAGCGCCGATGCTTACCATCTTACCGCAGGTCCGGAAGATGGCAGTGGCGCTGCGCGGGCAATGAGAACCGCTCTGCGCCAGGCGTGTATCAGCGCGGATGACGTTCATCACATCAATGCTCATGCAACCTCAACACAGGTTGGCGATCACGGCGAGCTGGCCGCTATTCAAGCTGTATTTGGCGATAATTCACAGGTCGCGATCTCTTCAACCAAATCTGCCACCGGCCATCTGCTGGGTGCAGCGGGCGGCGTTGAGGCGATATTCACCCTGATGGCGCTGCGTCAGCAGCTTATCCCGCCGACACTGAACCTTCATCATCCCGATGACGCAGCAGGCAATCTTGACCTGGTGGCGCTCACTGCACGCCCGGCGGAGTTGACTTATGCCATGTCGAACGGTTTCGGCTTTGGCGGCGTCAACGCCAGCCTCCTGCTTCGTAAGTGGCATTGACGTCATAGTAAAGACTCAACCTGCGCCACCAGACATCCTGGTCGCGCAGGGTTTAAGTCTCCAGAAGATCACGCTTTGCTGGATAATTCCAGAGGCTCTCCGTCAGCAATAGCGTCATAAACCTGAACCCTTCCTGACTTCCCGATCCTCTCCTTTTTTTCAACAATGGCACCGACTACGTCAGTCAGGAGGCTGTTGTCTTCTGTAACCAGCGCATTGATGAACTGCTGGCACAGGGTATGACTCCCTTTATTACGCTGTTTCACTTCGATATGCCGATGGCAATGCCGGAACAGGAAGACAGGAAAAATCATCAGGTCGTTGCAGCATTTTCACCCACCTGCGGCTGAATGATGATAATCCTCGCTGCGCCTCACACCAACTCATAGCCGCTGCAGTGCCCTATCCCTGTACCGGCGCATCGAACAGACTCAACGCCACAACAATCACTGCATAAACCAGCAGATACAACAGAATCAGCGCAGCAAGCAAACGACGGTGGCTGCGCATCCCGTTTTTCTTCATGGTGCCATTCAGAAGGTATAACTCAATGCCAGGGTTGCCGATGCGCCATTGTGCCGCGCGACAATCGGGCTATCTGAGGCATGTTTATCCAGCCATGTGTAATCACCGATGACACTGGCAGCCCAGGCGGGCGTAAATTGATGGCTCCAGGTCAGGCTGGCGTCGGTGCCATAAAATCCACCCGCCGCGTCATAACGTTCATAACCGCTACGCGCGCTTTGCTCGCGGTTAACACCGTACCAGGTGTTCATGTAACGTCCGTCGCCAAACAGACCTGCCACCTGCAGTGCCACCGTATCATCGCTGGTCTGCCAGGGAATCAACGTTACGGATGTCCGATACTGCACGCCCTGACTGTCACTTAGTGGCAGCGTCGCTTTGCCCTCCAGCACAAACCATGGTGTGACTGACCATCCCACCGCAAGCGCGGTGTTCACCGTGGCATCGATCTTTCCCATGCCCCTGAGCCGGTCATCACCGTCACGCCATGAGGAATTGCGGTCAGATCGGCCTAACCCATAGCCCAGGGTATGTTCCAGATACAACCCATTATCTGCCTGTAGATCGTAGCCAATCCCTTTTTGCGAATCGAGAAAGAAAGCCCCGTCGCGCGCCTGAATAATCGGCGTCAGCTGCCAGTGCTGCTTATCTGCGCCGCTGTAACGCGGTGCATTGATGCCTGCAATGCCCACCGTCACACTGGACGAAGGCGTGGCACTGTCATCCGCTCTTGCGGCAGCCGCGCTTAATGCCAGTGAAAAACAGACCATGTGAAGCGTTATTTTTCCGGTTATCATCTCGTTTCCTCATTATCACATCAGGTGCGGAGCTGAGGGATTCAGGGCCGCGTCACTGGCCGGAGTATGCGGGGCGAGTGTCAATGAACGACCAGGGATTTATGAAGAAACAGTCAAGGTGATCTGAAATGCAGCTAAAACGTATCCTGATTATTGAAGATGATGCTGACGCGGCCGGCGTCCTTGAGGCCTATCTGAAACGTGAAAATTATGAGGTTATGATTGTCGGTGACGGACCTGGCGGGCTGGATGCCGCCAGACGCTGGCAGCCCGATCTGATCCTGCTGGATATCATGTTGCCTGGCATGAACGGCACCGAAGTGCTGGCCGCACTGCGACGTCGCGACGATACGCCGGTGATCATGGTGACGGCGATGAGCGATGCGCCGGACCGCATCGGTGCACTCCGCTATGGCGCTGATGACTATGTGGTCAAGCCCTATCATCCAGGCGAAGTCGTGGCGCGCGTGCAGGCGGTGTTGCGCCGCAGTCAGAATAGCGCGCCGGTCACCGAAATCCTGCGCTGGGCCGGTCTGGTCGTTGATCCGATCGCCCTCACAGCCGTAATTGAATGCGACAGTGGCACATCGCGCCGTCTCGATCTGACACCCACTGAATTTTCCCTGCTGGTCACCCTGATGCGCGCACCAACGCGTCCGTTTACCCGTCTGTTTCTGCTGGAGCACTGTCTGCCGGAAAGCGATGCGCTGGAGCGGGTGGTGGATACACACGTCTACAACCTGCGCCGTAAACTGGAAGCTGCAGGCATCTCTGACGTGTTACCTGCGGTGCGTAGCGTGGGTTACCGGTTCAGACAGCCATGAATAAAAACATCTACAACTCTCTGTGGCGCTGGATCTGCGTCAGGGTCATGTTTCTGGCGATTGGCAGTGTCATTCTGATCGCCTTCTGTATGTGGTTGCGCTTCGCGGTGCAGGCGTACTGGGTCTATTACCGTATGCCACCCGCACTGCTGGAGGAGTTTTCACAGCTACGGCGCCATCCTGCCAGCGACCCGGCACGCTTTCACCAGATCGTGGATCAATGGTGGGGGCTCACTTTTTCTGATCCGTCGCTGGCCTCGTCGGACTGGTTTACTGTGATTGCGCTGGTGGTCGTCACCATCCCGTTTATGGTGTTTATGGCACTGCGTTTCGCGCGCCCACTCTCCACGCAGTTCAGTCAGCTGGCGACCGCGGCGCGCGCGGTATCAAAAGGGGAATTTGGCCGAACAGCCGCAGTGGTAAAAGAAGCTCCGCAGGAGCTGGTGCGCTTTACCGAAGATTTTAATCAGATGACGCAGCAACTGGCGCGTTACGAGCGCGAGCTGCGCACCTCGCATGTGGCGATGGCACATGAACTTCGCTCACCCCTGACGGCGGCGATGGGCCGGTTGCAGGGTATTCTGGATGGCGTCTTTCCAGCGGAGCCGCAGCAACTGGCAATGATCATGAAGCAACTGACGCAGCTCAGCCGACTGATCGATGAACTGCATTTGTTGTCACTGGCGGATGCCGGTCAGCTGGTCCTGAACCGGGAACGGTTTAATCTCAGTGAGTTACTGCGCGAGCGTACGGGCTGGCTGCTGCCCCAGGCAGAACAGGCAGGTGTGACCATCAGCGTCATCGCACCAGAGGCTCTGATGCTCGATGCCGATGCATTCCGCCTGGGCCAGGTGGTGACGATCCTTTGTGAGAATGCGCTGCGCTACGCGGCGGACGGGGGTGCGTTGCTGATCTCCGCCAGCCAGAACGATCGGGCGGTTACCCTGACTTTTCGCGATTATGGTCAGGGTGTAGAGCCGGACTTTCTGCCGCAGCTGTTTGATCGCTTTACCCGGGCTGACTCCTCTCGCGCTCGCCACTCTGGCGGGAGCGGTCTGGGATTGTCGATCGCCAAAGCTATCATCGAGGCGCACGGCGGATCACTTCGCGCCACGTTACCCGCTGACGGCGGCCTGTTAATCGGGATAACGCTGCCGGGGAGATAAATTGTTCTGGCTTGACCATTTCTTGATGGTTCATGCAACGTTTCTGGACACAAGCCGGGTTCAATGAGCACAACTCATTAAAGGAACCCGGCTATGACTGATTTAATCCCGGATGCTGCCCGCCAGGTGTGGCGTCACCTTTTTAGTGTTCAGATCTTTGCACCAGCCATGTTTGTGCTGCTTGGCGTGCTCATCATGACTGGCTGCCGGGACAATAATTCTGCCCCGCCCGCTGCCCCGCCGCGACCAGTTAAAACGGTGATTGTTCCGCCGCTCGGAAGTGATGCTTCACTTGTGCTGACCGGAGAAATCCGCGCCCATGAAGAGGTCGCGCTTGCTTTCAGGCTGGATGGCCGGGTCGTGAGTCGTGCGGCTGAACTGGGCGATCGCGTCAGCGCCGGACAACCGCTTGCAGCGCTGGAAAATGATCAGTCACGTAATCAGCTCAGTAGCGCACAGGCCGATCTCGACAGCGCTCGCGCCGCCGAACGGGTCGCCGCACTTAATCTTCATCGAATGCGACTGTTGATGCCCGGTGGCGCCATCGCCCGCAGCCAGCTTGACAGCGCCCAGGCAGACTGGCAAAGCGCGCAGTCACGCCGTCTCAGCAGCGAAGCAGCGCTAAAAAATGCCCAGGACACTCTCAGCTGGACTCAACTCACTGCACCCACCGCAGGCCGGATCACCGCCATCACGGTTCAGCCTGGCCAGGTGGTCAGCGCTGGACAAAATGTGATGACGCTGGCAGCGGGAGATGCACGCGATGCGGTGTTTGACCTGACCACACCAGCGCTTTTGCGTCCTGACGACCAAATACCACTAAAGGTGACGCTGCTCGCCGATCCCACCGTGCAGGCCAGCGGCACGGTGCGTGACATCAGCCCACAAGCCGATCCGCAGACCCGCACGTGGCGACTGCGCATCTCGTTGATAAATCCACCTGAGGCGATGGCACCCGGTGCCACGGTCACCGTCAGCCTGCCCGATGCACAACCGCCAGTGATCGCCCTGCCCGCCAGCGCTCTGACCCGTTTCTCAGACAAACCCGCGCTGCTGGTTGTTGATGCAGCGTCACGCTTGCAGCTTCGTCCGGTAGTCCTGGCCCGCTTTAACGCGCAGCAAATCTTTGTAACTGCCGGGATCCAGCCGGGCGAGCGCGTTGTGACGGCCGGCGTTAATACCCTGCAGCCCGGCGAAAAGGTCTCGCTGATGCAGGAGGCTCCATGAAAAAACCGGCTGGCTTTAACCTCTCTGGCTGGGCGCTGGCGCATCAGCAACTGGTCATCTTTTTCATGCTGCTGGTGATGGCGGCAGGTGTACTGAGCTATGAACGTCTCTCCCGCAATGAAGATCCGGCGTTTACCATCAAAACTGCCGTCATCTCGGCCCAATGGCCGGGCGCGGACGTGGACAATATGGTGCAACTGGTCACTGACGTACTGGAACAGAAGGTACAGGAGATCCCGTCGCTGGACGCCGTTGAGAGCGAAACCCGCGCCGGGCAAACGGTGATATATGTCAACCTGCGTGATGACACACCACCCTCTCAGGTGGCTGGCACCTGGTATCAGTTACGTAAAAAGATGAAAGACGTTGCCGCTTCACTGCCTCAGGGCGTGCAGGGTCCGGCAGTGAACGATGAGTTTGATGACACCTTCGGCACAATTTATGGGTTTACGGCTGATGGTTTTACCGCCAGAGAGTTGCGCGATCGGGTCGATAACCTGCGGCGAAGTCTGACGAGTCTGCCCGACATCGGAAAAACCACCCTGCTGGGTGTGCAGGAGCAGCAGGTGGTTATCGCCTTTTCCCCGCGCAAGCTAAACGGCATGGGACTCGATTTACAGCAGGTCAGCGACGCCATCAAAGCGCAGAACGACGTGGTACCCGCGGGCAGCCTGCGAACCGACCGCGAGAACATTGCGCTGCGGGTCAGTGGCACCCTGACCTCGGTCGAAAATCTGCGGGCAATTACCCTGCATATCGGAGAGCGTTTCATCCCGCTGACTGAACTGGCTACCATCACTCTTCAACCTGCCGATCCCCCGGCACCCACGTTTCGGGTTAACGGCGTTCCGGCTATCGGGCTGGCGATTTCCATGGCCCCAGGCGGCAACATGCTCGATTTCGGCAAGCAGCTTAACCAGCGCATGCAGACACTGGCCAGTCAGTTACCGCACGGCATCACCCTGACCCGCGTGGCTGACCAGTCATCCGTGGTGAAAAATGCGGTCAGCGGCTTTGTCCGGATACTGGGCGAAGCGGTCGTCATCGTGTTAGCCGTCTCTTTCGTCTCGCTGGGACTGCGTGCTGGTCTGGTGGTGGCAGCGGCCATTCCGCTGGTGCTGGCCATGACCTTTACCGGCATGTTGCTGGCGGGCATCGGCCTGCAACGAATTTCACTGGGTGCGCTGATCATTGCGCTGGGGCTGCTGGTGGATGACGCGATGATCACTGTCGAAGCGATGGTGGCGCGGCTGGAAGCAGGCGACAGTAAGTGGCAGGCCGCGACGTATGCGTTCAAAACCACCGCATTCCCAATGCTGACCGGCACGCTGGTGATGATTGCGGGTTTTATTCCGGTCGGGTTCGCTGCCTCCAGTGCCGGAGAGTACTGCTATTCGCTGTTTGTGGTGATTGCGCTTGCATTGCTTTGCTCGTGGGTGGTCGCAGTAATCTTTTCTCCACTCACCGGCTGCTGGCTGCTGTCTGCAAAGCACATAACAGCCCACCCGTCGCCGGGCGTGCTTGCACGCACTTATCACCGACTTCTGGACGTGATTCTGCGTAACCGACTGGTGACAATGGGCGTGGCAATGGCAGTGCTGTTAGTCAGCCTTTATGCCACCACCTTTATGCAGGGTGAGTTTTTCCCGGCGTCAGACCGCCCCGAATTGCTGGTCAGCCTGACGCTGCCCGCCAATGCCGCGCAGGCCGAAACCCTGCGTCGTACCGTACAACTTGAAAAAATGCTCCAGAATGACCGGGATGTGGCGAACTTCACCAGCTACGTTGGCTCAGGTGCAATCCGCTTCTATCTACCGATGGATGTGCTGCTGGATAATGAAAACATCGCGCAGCTGGTGGTGGTGGCAAAAGATCTCACCGTGCGCGATCGGCTGCGCAGCCGGCTGGAACGAAAACTGGCAGCAGATTTTAACGATATCAGTACTCGCGTCTCACCGCTTGAGCTGGGGCCGCCGGTTGGCTGGCCACTGAAATATCGCATCACCGGTCCGGACAATGCACAGGTTCGGCAGGTCGCCGATCGGCTGGCGGCACAGCTTGCTCGCTCACCGCTGACCCGGGGTGTCAATCTCACCGCCGGAGAGCCAGAACGCGTTATCAGGCTGGCAGTAAACCAGACAGCGGCCCGCGCGGCTGGACTCTCATCAGACACGATAGCCACCGCGCTGAATACGCTGATGTCCGGCAGCGTGGTGACCACGCTGCGCGATCGCAACCGCCTGATCGATGTGGTGCTGCGCGGCGATGACAAGGCGCGCCAGGACACTGACTTGCTGGCAGGATTGATGATTACCAATGCCAGCGGACAAAAAATTCCGCTGCGGCAGGTCGCGACGCTGAACTGGGGGGTGGACGACCCGGTGATCTGGCGCCGTCAGCGGCTGGCTTACATCACCGTACAGACCGATATCGCACCCGGTCAGCGGGCTGAACAGGTTTCGCAACAGCTTGCGCCAGGTGTCGCTGCTCTGCGTGCTTCACTGCCTGCCGGATATGGTATTGAAGAAGGTGGCGTGGCGGCAGAATCAGACAAAGGCAACGGTTCTGTGTTTGCTCTGTTGCCGGTGACGATCTGCGCCATGCTGATCCTGCTGATGATTCAGCTGCAACGTTTCTCAGGCATGCTGCTGGCGCTAAGCATGGCACCGTTTGGTTTGCCAGGCATCATATCCGCAATGCTGCCGGCGGGTACTCCGCTGGGGTTTGTGGCGCTGCTGGGGATTATTGCACTGGCGGGAATCATCATCCGCAACGCCGTGATTATGATCAGTGAAGTGGATACGAACAGCCGCGCCGGACTTGCCGCTGGTGAAGCTATCCGGCAGGCCGCCCATCACCGGGCGCGTCCAATCGTGCTGACCGCGTGTGCCGCAATCCTGGGCATGATCCCTATTTCTCATCAGGTTTTCTGGGGGCCGATGGCACTGGCGATTATTGGTGGTCTGGTGAGCGGTACGCTGGTGACACTTACGGTATTGCCCGCTGCGTTAAGTCTGATGATGGAACGCCGTTCACGTTAAATCCGTTCAAAAAAAGTCCGGCGATTCTGTACCAGGAACAGCAGAATCGCCGGACGTCCTCAGTTCATCACCTCGACCAGAATCAGTGGGCACTTTCTGACTTTGCAGGCCTGACTGTAGGCCAGCGAGCAGACCGAACAAAGGTCACGCACGTCAGACTGGTACTCATACTCCATGAAATAGCGAAACTGGCCGCCTGCCGAATCTGTTCTCCAGAATCGCTGCGGCTCCAGAATTTCATCCAGTTGCCTGAATGTCAGGGCTGACGGGTTATGAAACCCGACTCTTACGCGATATATAGTCATGCACCGATTATTGGCATCCCGGCTTCGTGCCGCCAGTTGGTTATTGTTTTCATTACAATAGCTGGCGCTTATCAACCCATCTCTTAGTGTGGCGCAGGCAGTTCTGCCAGCATTGCCAGCAGATGCAGCACCGCTTTTGACGGATGAAGCCGACGCCAGGCAAAGGCCACGTCGGTAAACAGCGTGTTGTTTTCGATATCGCAGAAACTCACGTCGGGGTTATCGACGCAGCGCATCGACTCCGGCACCAGCGCAATCCCGCAGCCGGCCGCAACCATACCCAACGACGTGGTGATTTGCGGCGCCTGCTGGAAGGTGTGGCGCGAAAAGCCCGCCCGCAGACAGGCAGTGACAATCAGCTCATACAGGCTCGGCGAGACGTCACGCGGGAAAATGATCAGGGTTTCATCCGCCAGCGCGGAGAGCGGCACAGTGGGTGTACCGCTTAAGGGATGAGAACGCGGCAGCGCAATCAGCATTTTTTCGGTGGAAATGACACGCAGATTAAACGCTTTGCTGCTTTCGCACGGCAGCCGGATAAAGGCCGCATCCAGTAATCCCTCCTGTAAATCCTGCATCAGCAACGCCATATTCTCTTCACGCGTCAGCAACGCCATCGCGGGATAACGTTCCTTAAACTTATGGATCAGCGTGAAGATGCGCGAATTAAAGGCCACCGAACTGGCAAATCCCAGCGACAACTGACCGCTGATCCCGCGCGCAATGCCACGCGCGTTTTCCAGCGCCTGATCGGCCAGCTGCACAATCTGTCGGGCATCCGCCAGAAACGCTTCTCCCGCTTCAGTGAGTTCAACCCCGCGCGTCAGCCGCTTCAACAATGGCGTGCCGATCTCCTGCTCCAGCCGCAATATCTGCTGACTCAGTGGCGGCTGCGATATCCCCAGCAATTCAGCGGCTCGGGTAAAGTGAAGCGTCTCGGCTACGGCAACAAAATAACGCAGATGGCGAAGTTCCATATCAAAAACGTCTCAAAGTTAACAGGTTTCGCTATTGGACCCACCGACTGAATCGGTTCACCATTAGGTT
>Ga0157369_10008499_pt1 | contig 11773 bp, 8 predicted proteins | sample C25metaG_FD_113461 | JGI IMG/M metagenome (GOLD analysis project Ga0157369, IMG submission 113461) | Corn rhizosphere microbial communities from Kellogg Biological Station, Michigan, USA - C2-5 metaG | ecosystem: Host-associated > Plants > Roots > Rhizosphere > Soil | place: USA: Michigan... | reverse complement strand
TTGTGATCGCCACCAGTCCGTGCCGAATTCCCAGCAGCCGGCAGATCGCCAGGTGCTCTTCGGTCTGCGGCTTCACGCCCTCATCGGCGGCCACCACCAACATCACGCAATCAATGCCGCCCGCACCCGCCAGCATGTTGCGCACGAATGCGTGATGACCCGGAACGTCGATCAGACTCAGGTTCAGCCACCTTCCATCACCCCGCACCAGGCGCAAATCGGCGAAACCAAGATCGATCGTAATCCCGCGCTTCTTCTCTTCCGGCAGCCGATCCGTGTCAGTGCCTGTCAGGGCGTAGACCAGGGCCGTTTTGCCGTGGTCGATATGGCCGGCAGTACCGACGATAATGCGCTTTTCCTGCGACACGCTTTCCGCTTCGGGATGGAATCGAGTGGTCATGCTTTAAGCGATAGACCTATGCCCGAGCAGTTCCCAGGCAGTCTCTTACGCATCGAATCAGCAACTCATCGGAGTCTTCAGGCACCGTTCGCAAATCCAGCAGGACCCGGTCCTGCTGGATGCGTCCGATCACCGGCGGATCAAGACTCCGCAGCCGCTCCGCCAGTTCCGCCGCGCTCACTCCCCGCACTTCGAGCGCCACCGCAAAGCTCGCCAGCGTCGTTCCCGGTGTAGTTCCTCCGCCCACAACACTCTCCGTCGACATCACCTTCGCCACCAATCCCTCAGAGTTGAACGCCGCCGCCACCGCTTGGCATCGCGTCTCCACGCGATCCGCGCGAACGCTCAGCATGCGCACCACGGGAATGGTCTGCGCCTCATCCGATAGATAGGCCAACAACGTTCCCTGCAACGCAGCGATCGTCATCTTGTCGACCCGCAGCGCCCGATACAACGGATTTCCACGAAGCCTCTCGATCAAGCTCCGCTCTCCGACAAGAAGCCCACATTGCGGACCACCCAGGAGTTTGTCCCCGCTTGCGGAGACCAGCGCGGCCCCGCTTTTCACAGCATCAACAAGCGTGCTCTGCGGCCCCAGCCCATGTGCGGAGGGCGCAATCACGCAGCCGGTTCCCTGGTCAACAAACACCAGCACCCCAGCCTTCGCGCCCAGTTCCACGAGAGCGGAAAGCTCTGCTTCCTCCGTGAAGCCGACAATCTCGAAGTTCGATCGGTGCACGCGCAGCAACAGTTTCGTCTGCGGGGTAAGGGCAGCCGCATAATCGTCCAAGCGCGTGCGGTTCGTCGTTCCCACTTCCACCAGGCGCGCGCCCGATTTACGCAGAATCTCGGGAACCCGGAATCCGCCTCCGATCTCCACCAGTTCGCCACGCGATACGACGACTTCTCCGTCTTCGGCCATCGCATTGAGCGCCAGCAGAGTCGCGGCGGCACAATTGTTGACGACTAACGCCGACATGCGAGAGGCATCCAGGCCAAGCGTCTGCAACAAAAGCCGCTCCACATGCGAACCCCTCTTGCCGCGCGCGCCCGATGCCAGGTCGAATTCGAGATTGCAATATCCGCTCGCCACGTCGGCAATCGCCCGCACCGCTCGTGCGCTCAATGGAGCCCGCCCGAAATTTGTCTGCAAGATCACGCCCGTTGCGTTGATGACGGGCCGCAATGCGCCTTGTCCGCTCTTTCGCAGAACTCCGGCAATCACCTCGGCCAGTTCTGAAACTCGCGCATCAAGCTCTTGCTCTCCCAAGCCCTCACCGATCTCCGCACGAAGACGGTCCATTGCTGTGCGCACCGCCTCCACGACAAGCGGCCGCGGATACGCGCGCAGTAAATCGCGCCCGGCGTTGGTCTCGAGAAACTCCCCCACCTGCGGGAGCCGCCGGAACAATTCGTTACGTGCTTCGCTCACTGCGTTTCTCACGTCTCCTTCAACGCAGAACGATCCCTGCGTCACTCTCCACAACCGTGCCGATCTGCTCTGCGGGATAGCCGGCCGAGCGCAACGCCGCGACAAGCGAATCCGCTTTACCCGCCGCCACCGCAATCAGGAATCCGCCCGCCGTCTGTGGGTCGTAGAGCAGCATACGAACGCAATCGCGGTCGTCCCTGCCGCTCTTGTCCTCCACCATGCACTCTGCGAACTCGCGATTCGAAACCAGCCCGCCAGGGATGCAACCCGCTTCGAATGCGACGCGCGCACCCTCAAGCAGCGGCACGCGATTGATCTCAATCGAAAGCCGAACCCCACTGCCCAATGCCATGCCGCGCGCGTGCCCCATCAGCCCGAAACCGGTTACGTCCGTCATCGCATGCACTTCGAACTCCGGCCGCACCACAATCTCAGAGGCAGCCTTGTTCGATGCGAGCATCGAAGCCGTCGCAGCGTCCACCCACTTCGCATCGGCCTCGCCTCGTTTCAGTGCCGTGGTGATCACTCCCGTTCCCAACCGCTTCGTCAACAACAGCGCATCTCCCGGCCGGGCGGCACAATTTGTCAGCACCATCCGCGGATCGATCAGACCGGTAACTGCGTACCCAAACTTGATCTCGGCATCGCGAACACTGTGGCCGCCCACTACTGCGCAGCCCGCATCACTCATCACTGCCAATCCGCCCCGCATCATCTCCTGCAGTAATGCCGGATCCTCCTCCTGCGGGAAGCAGACAATACACAGCGCCGTGAGCGGCTTTCCTCCCATGGCATAAATGTCGTTTAAAGCGTTTGTGGCCGCGATCTGCCCGAACGTAAAGGGACTGTCGACCATCGGCGTAAAGAAATCCACGGTCTGCACCAGCGCCTGCGTATCGCTCAACCTATAGACGCCTGCATCGTCGGCGGTGCCGAACCCCACCAGCACGTTCTCGTCCTGCTGCAACGGAAGGCCCGACAGCACGCGATGCAGAATGCCGGGCGGCAGCTTGCTCGCGCATCCGCCGGCTTTCACGCGCTGCGTCAGTCGTACTGTGGTTGCTGCTTCGCTAGGGACTGTCATACTTTTATGGAGCAGGGTTCATACGCAGGCAGAATCACCGTTTGCGATGCGTGTGGCTTTTAGGGAAGCGCCTGGGATCCGGTGGTCCTCCCGGTCTTCAAAACCGGCGGTCGTCCTTTTGGGCGACGGTGTGTTCGACTCGCACGCGCTTCCGCCAATCGACTCACCGCGGCCACGAGATCATATTAACCTCTCGGCCCGCTGTCGTTCGCCTCAGTGCGGGCCGCGCGGACTCCGGCTGCATCGGTCGAATTCGCCCCCTCTGTTCCACCGCCGGCTTGCCCAGTCAGCGCCTCCCCGTATTCGAACTGAGGAATCAGCTTCTGCATAATCGCCAGCACTTGGGGCGTATCCCTCCGCGCACAGGAGTCGCGCAAGTCTTCCAGACTCTGCAGCAAGTCCGCAGTGCACTCATGCTCCCTCGCCAACGCTCGAATACCCTCCACTCGCGTTGCAACAGACTGCTCGTATGCTTCCCATAGTTCTTCCGTCAGTTTCTCGCCAGGGCGCATGCCCGTGAATTGGATGCGAATTTCGGCAGCACGGGCTCCGGTACGCGCGATCATTTTCCTCGCCAGGTCGGCAATCCGGATCGGCTCGCCCATGTCCAGCGCATAAACCTGCCCATCTTCACCCATCCCCGCGGCCACGACAATGAGTTGGCAGGCTTCCTGAATGGTCATGAAAAAGCGCCGCATCTCCGGATGCGTCACAGTCACCGGCCCCCCGTCCGCAATCTGCTGCTCGAAGATCCGCACGACACTCGCGCGTGATCCAAGCACGTTGCCGAACCGCACAATCACGTGGCTCGTCGCACTCCCCCTCAGCGACTGCAGAATCATTTCCGCGATCCGCTTCGTCGCGCCCATGACGCTGGTTGGCCGCACAGCCTTATCTGACGAAATCAGCACAAATTCGTGCACACCATACTGCGCAGCAGCACGCGCTATCATCCACGTCCCCTGCACATTGTTCTCCACCGCCTCAATCGCGTGGCTCTCGAGCATCGGCACATGTTTGTACGCGGCCGCGTGATAAATCACCTCGGGCCTGTACCGCCGCAGCAGTTCTTCCACTCTGGCTGCATTTTGCACGCTGCCCAATTCCGCGTAATACCGGGTCTCTGGAAATGCCTTTCGAAATGCCATCTCCGTATCGAACAGCCCCGACTCGTCCACGTCGAACGCGATGATTGCGGCAGGGCCATGCCGCGCAAGCTGACGGCAAAGCTCCGTACCAATCGACCCCGCTGCTCCCGTGACAAGCACAGTTTTTCCTTCGGTGTTTCGCCCTATATCCGGCGCGGATAGCTGCGCAGGCTCGCGCCCGAGCAGATCTGCTATCAAAACAGCATCCGCGCCTCGCGCCGCTACGCCCGGCCCCCGAATCTCTACGGAACTCTTTAACTCCCCCTCGCGACCGTCCGCCCGCGAGTCCCCTGTTGACTGTTCCGGAATCTGCCGCAGTGCCCCGGCGCCCACGGCCCCGCGAACTGCGTTGATCACATGCAACTGTTCTTCGGCCGACAAGCTGCTCGAACTCGGCAGGCACAGGCCCCGGACAAACAAATCCTCCGCCACCGCGCCGCCGTAGCAGGCGCATCCCTCGAACAAACGCTGCAGGTGCATGGGCTTCCACACCGGGCGTGACTCCACATTCGCCGCGTCGAGGGATGCAATCAGCGCGTCCCGCGAGCAGCCGAACGTCGCTTCGTCCACGACGAACGCGCTCAGCCATTTTGTCGATCGGCCACGCGGCGCCTCCGGCATGGGCGCAATCCCCCGCAGGTCGGCGAAGCCCGCCCGGTACCGCGCCGCAATCGCGCGTCGCTGCCGGATCCTCAAATCGAGCACCTCCAGTTGCCCGCGTCCAATCCCCGCAAGCACATTGCTCATCCGATAGTTGTATCCAAGCTGCGAGTGTTCATAGGCCAGGCCCGGATCCCGCGCCTGCTGCGACCAGAAACGAGCCTTCCCAGCCCATGCTGCATCTCGAGCCGCAAGCACCCCACCGCCCGTCGTCGTAATAATCTTGTTACCGTTAAACGAAAATGCCGCGACGCCGCCAAAGGTCCCCGCTTCGCGCCCGTCGTATGTGGCTCCAAGGGCCTGCGCAGCATCTTCGAGCAAGGGAATCTCGTACCTGCGGCACAACTCAACAATCGGCTCCATATCCGCGCACTGACCGTACAGGTGAACTATGACGAGCGCACGCGGAAGCCTCCCCACCCGTGCCCTGTCTCGTAGAGCCGTCTCCAGTACATTTGGATCGAGATTCCAGGTCGCCCTGTCGCTGTCGAGAAACACCGGCGTCGCTCCCAGGTACCGCACCGGGTTGCATGTCGCCGTGAACGTCAGCGTGGGACAAAACACTTCGTCTCCCGGCCTGACTCCCAGAAGACGCAGACCGAGGTGAATCGCGGCTGTACCGCTTGACACCGCCACACACGGCAAGCCGATCCGCTGCTCAAGCGAATATTCGAAGGCGTCCAGATTCGGGCCCACGGTCGAGAGCCAATTCGATTGGAATGCCTCGTCAATGTATTTCTGCTCGCCCCCGCCCATGTGGGGAACCGAGAGAAGGATTCGCCGGTTTGCCATGTGAGTGGTCCAACCCTAGCCTATCAATTCGGTCAACGGCTGGTCCCCGCAGGCCCGCAATTCGAAGTCAAATCACGGCCGGTATCCCCTGACAACTTATGGCCGGCAAGACAGTCATGAACCGGGCCATTACGGCACCCGTCATAGCAGGTCTTGCATCATCCTTCCCTCCTTGCAGCCTACACCGTCAGTTCGCCGCTCGCGGAGAGTTCTTTCAGATGCCGGATCTTCATCGCGATATCAACCGAATTACGGCAGTTCGCTTTACACATATCGCAGCTTGAGCATGTACTTAACCCCTTGCCTTGAGCGAGCGTCGCCAGCGTGTCCCCCGCCAGCCCCCGATTCGAGTACTGCACGGCATACATGTGCGAGCGCATCAGCACCGGGATGTTCACGCCCTGCGGACAGTCACCGCGGCACTCGCCACACTGCCGGCAGAACTGCGCCTCCGCAACCGTCTTTTTATCGCCAAGGAAATCGCTCTCTTCCGGCGTGAGCGTCAGGTTCGAAGCAACACTGAAGTTCTGTTCGAGATGTTCGTAGCGCGTATAACCGGGAATGGCCGTGGTAATCGACTCGTGCTGCAGCACCCACTTGAGCATTGCGGTCTGGCTTTCCGCTGGCAGGCTCCGCGCGTCATTGGGATTCGGCCGCGCCCTTCCGCCGGACTGCGTCTTCATGGCGACAATGCCGATACCGCTCTTTGCCGCCTCGTCGATCGCCTTGAGCAAACCCTGATCGTGCGCCATGGTGTAGTTGTAAGTGATCAGCACGACGTCGTATGCACCCGACTTCGTGGCCAGTTTCAGTGCCAATTCCGGCTGATGCGACGACACCCCGATGAATCGCGTCTTCCCTTCCTTCTTCAGCTGGGCCAGCGCTTCTATCGCACCTTCCGAATTGATCTCCGATTCGGTATCGCAGGCATGGTTATACAAGATGTCCACAGACTTCATTTGCAGACGCTTTTGGCAGGCGGCAAAGGCCTCGAGAAAGTGGGACTTCACCTCCGCCGCCGTGTGGGTACGCGCTTGCGAGCCCGAAGGTCCGAAATTCGGCCGCAAAATCTTCGTGGCGATCGTCACCTTGTCGCGTACGCCCATCTCCTTGATCATGCTGCCGACCATCTGCTCGTTGCGGCCTTGCTGGTAATGCGCAGCCGTATCGAAATGCCGCACGCCCAATTCATAACTGCGTTTGATCAACCCCGGAACGTCTGCGTTCATCACTCCCATGCTTACAATCGGCAGGGTGATTCCGGTCCTCCCAAGGGTGCGGCATATCACCCTCGACGAAGTGGGAACGGGCGTCTGCATCGCGGGCGCCTGGCCAAGCAGGCTATTGAATTCGCCTAGCAGGTGACAGGCCGCCAGCCCCGCCACCGGCTTGATAATGAAGTCTCTACGATTCCATGAATGAGGCCGCATCTTGCTTTCCTCCTGATCGAAAGTTGCTTCACCTTCACTTAATAACCGCCGTATCCAAGGGTGCCATCAAGCAGTGCCTGATTCTTGGGGTTGCGCGTTTCACCCACGCTGGTCACGTGCACCCCGCGTTCGTCGGTGATCGGGCACTTGTTCTCGCAGATGCCGCAGCCGATGCACAGATCCGGGTTCACTCGCGGCTGCTTCAGGGCGGCCATGGCGCCCGTCGGCGTCATCACCTGGACTTCTTCAAACCAGATGGCTTTCCTGGGCGTCGGGCAATGCTCTTCGCACACAATACAGGTGCGCGCCAACGCGTAGGGCAGGCAGCGATTCTTATTGAAGAAGGCGGTTCCGATGCGGATCGCCTGCTTGGCCTCGAGCGTCTTGAGTTCAATCGCGTGCGTGGGGCACACTTGGGAACACAGATTGCACTCGTATTCGCAATACCCCATCTTCATCTTCAGCACGGGTGTCCAGAGGGCCGCTATGCCCCCCTCACTCATCGCCGGCTGAACAGCGTTGGTGGGGCACATTTTCATGCATTCGCCGCAGCGGATGCACTTGCTCAGAAATTCATTTTCGGTCGTCGATCCCGGCGGACGAATCAACTCCGCATGATAAGTGTGGCCCTCACCCTCTGCGCTGGTGTGCACCAGCAGCACGGCGCCAACTCCGGCCGCGCCCGCCGTGAGCAGCGAACGGCGCTTCAAATCCACTCGTTGCACGCGCGGAGGAAGGACGAAGGTCTTGAGCCATTGAAGTGGCGTCATCAGATTCATTCGCGACCTCCAGGCACGTGGATGCCGAATGAAATCGCCTTGTGCGGGCACGCCGCCTGACAGTTCCAGCAATAGAAGCATTCCGCCGGCTTCCACCCATCCTTGACGTCGGGATCCGCGCCTCCCTGGCAGTCGATGACACAGGCGCGGCAGTTGTTGCAGGCTGCTTCATTTCGCTCGATCTGCACGAGCGGATTTTTGCCGGCAACGCCCAGCAGCGCGCCAAGCGGACAGACGTAGCGGCACCAAAACCGCGCGCGAAAGAAATTCAGAAATACCGCGGCGACCAACAATGCCGCGACCTGAGCCGGTGTCGCATTCTTCTGCTGCGCAAAACTGCCGACCAGCGGGCTGAACGGTACGAAGCCGATGCCAAGCTCTTCCAGTGTGGGCAGGATCTCGTATTCCGGCTCTCTCGACCACAGGGAGTCTTCGCTCTGTAGTGCGGTAACGGGCTGCACGGCATGTGCGCGACGAATCGTCCGCACGCCCGCCTCAGACAAGCCGAAGTGCTTCACCTTGCCTTGTTGAATCAGGTCTTTCACCGCGCCAGCCACATCCTCAATCGGCACGTTTGGATCGACGCAAACCAACAAACCCGCTTGCAGAAGGTGGACCGAAGACAATCGCCGAACTGATCGCTCACAACCGACTCAAGTAGTTGGCCGGTGAGAAGCAAGGACGCAAGGCGTTTTCAACGCGAGCTGGATATGAAAGCTATCTCAACTGCTGGATTGTTCCCCGCTGGGGAGATCACAGGATCGATCAGATCAAGTCCGTCGCGGTTGAAGAATGGCTCGATAGCATCAAGCGGGCAAATGGAACAAGAGCCAAGATCCGAAACCTCATGAGTGGAATCTTCCATCACGCGATGCGTTACGAATGGGTTGAGCGCAACCCAATCAAGCTCGTCCGTCAAAGCGCGAAACGGGAGAAGGTGCCCGATGTACTTGAACTTTGGGAACTCCAATTGCTCCTTAGCAAGTTGGCTGTCCGGGATCGCACAGTAGCTCTTCTCGACGCGGCAACCGGACTTCGGGTCAGCGAATTGTTAGCGCTTCGCTGGAGCGACGTCGATTTTGAGAACCTGGAGCTTCGCGTAACGCGTTCGATTTGGCATCAGGTCGTGGGCAATTGCAAGACGGAAGCCTCCGCCAAACCTGTCCCCATGGACAGCTACATGGCAGAGGATCTTCACAGTTGGCGTCGTCAGAGTATTTATTCGTCGAATGACGATTACGTCTTCGCCAGCGAAACGATGAGGGGAAAGCAGCCCTATTGGCCAGACAACCTCATGAAGCGTCAAATCAGGCCAGTCGCGAAAGCAAATGGCATTCACAAGAAGATCGGCTGGCACACCTTCCGTCACTCCTTCGGCACCTTGCTGAAGGCGAATGGCGAAGATGTCAAGACGGTCCAGGAACTCTTACGGCATGCGAACAGCAGAATAACGCTTGATGTCTACACGCAAGCGGTGAACTCTAGCAAGCGAGCCGCACAGAGCAAGGTTGTAAAGATGATGATCTCGAGTGAAGGCAATAAAGCTGCGATTGTGGGCACAACTGATTCAAAAAAGCAGGTTCAAAATGCAGGTTAAGAAGCTTATTGTGCCCTTATTGTGCCCAGATTTCGATGTCACTTTAGGTCCATACGTCCCGTAAATCTTTTGGAATGTATGGCGGGGACGACGGGGCTCGAACCCGCGACCTCTGCCGTGACAGGGCAGCGCTCTAACCAACTGAGCTACGTCCCCTCTGCAATTTCAAGCGCTTAGCGCAAATCACAGAATCTGCTGTCTTTTACGACTATTCACCCCTTCGCCTGTTTCCATATTTTCCACCAGATATTGCCGAATTCTGATGGAAATAGACGGAAAACTGAAACCCAGATCTCTGTCCACTGGCAAGCGAAAGCGAACCGCGAAGTTGTCACCACTCCGTTGTTCAAATTGTACCAAACAAAACGGCCTAGCAATAAAGGTCTCATTGAAGGCAGGCGAACTCCGCGAGAACGAGGGGGAGCCCAACGACCGTGGCGATTTTGTGCCCTTGACCATTCAGCATCAGGATCATATTGACCGTGTTCTTCCATGACCGTGTTCTTCTATGACCGCATTCTTCCATGAAGGTGCAGAGCCGGCGTCCGCTTCCCGGCCGTCCGGCAAGAACCAGGACGTCACACTTTGATCTATTCATTTCCAGTGTGCCGGATCGGTAGAGAGTGTCGATCCTACTACTTTTATTTTTAGGTTCACCCGGTGTGCGAAGCAGCCAGTGCTACTCCCGCAGTGAGGATCTCGAGCCCCGCCAGTGTTCTCACATTCGGCGACTTTACACCTCCAGTGCAGCGAATTCGCCTGACATTCTCGAACCCGCTCCGGCGAACAACTACCGCCGTTGGTGGAATAACTCGTGGAGCGTGGTGGAGCAAGGCGGGCAGCAGCACGCGGCATCCTGGACCGGCACTGACGAGCGGCGCCTCCGCTCGCTGGTGCGTCATGCTCACGACCACGGGCTGTGGATCCGCTTCTACACACTCGACGGGGCAACGCAGAAGGAAGAGAGTCGCAACGGCTGGTTCCGTTCTTACAGCTTCGGCTCTCCTGCTGCCGCGGAGCAACGCTGGCGCGCCGCGCAGCAGGCCGGAGTCGACTACCTCGCCAGCGATCAATACGAGCAACTGGGAGCCTGTTTGAGACGTGGGCAGAAGAGCAGCGTCTCCACCGTCAATCATAAAAAGCTGCCCCCTCGAGCACGGATCGTAGCTGCGGAAAGTCGCTGATGACCACCATGCGACGCATTCATTGGAAGGAAGGACTTGGGTCCATTTTAACGCGCACCTTTTGATCCGCCGGATCGGGGAGACGGAAGGTGCGCACATCGGCTGGATGGCCGTTCCAGCTCACGCAGCCCGATGACCCACCAAATGCGCAGCCCGCCGAGTGCCCGACCAAAACATTTCATTGCCAACCGCCGCCCAGAGCCTGATATAGCTGAACGAGAGCGACAAGTTCATTGCCCTGCGCTTGCGCCAGTCCCAGTTCCGCGGTGAAAGCGTTAGTCTCGTTAGTGAGCACCTCAAGATAGTCGGTGGAACCGGACTTGAAACGGACCTCGGACAATCTCGCCGCATCCCGCGCCGACCGCACCAGATGTTCCTCCTCCGCGCGGAATTCCTGATCCTTGCGATAAGCAACCAGCCCATCGGACACATCTCGAAAAGCTCCCTGGATTGCCTGCTGATAGGCGAGCGTCATTTCGTCCCGCTGCGCTTCAGTCAGGCGCACGGTGGACTTTAGACGGCCTCCTTCGAAAATCGGCTGGGTGAGCGATGCGGCCATCGTCCATATACCTGCCGGGCCGCTAAATAGGTCGCTGAGGGCGGGGCTCTCGAAGCCCGGAGTTGCGGTAAGTGATATCTGCGGGAAGTATGCGGCACGCGCTACCCCAATGTTGGCATTGGCTGCTATGAGGTTCTGTTCCGCCTGACGAATATCCGGGCGGCGCTCCAGCAAAGACGACGGAATGCCGGCCGGCACTTCGGGAGCATGCGGCTGTTCGGTCAGCTTCAAACCGCGAGGAATACTGCCCGGGTTGTTTCCGACAAGAGTCGAGATTGCATTTTCCTGCTGTGCAATCTGCCGTTCAAGGTCGGGGATCTCGGCCGAGGCGGTATACACCGGTTGTTCTGACTGCCGCATATCCAGTAGCGAGTCGAACCCGTGTTGTTCGAGCGTCTGCGTCAACTGCAGCGAGTTTTTCCGCGACGCCAGGGTGCGCTTGGAGATCTCCAGTTCCAGGTCGAACTGGCGGAGCCGAAAATACCCAGTAGCGACGTTGGCGACGAGCGTGGCGATTACTTCTTTTTGCGCCCACTCGTTAGCCAGCAGAGTGGCGCGAGCCGATTCGCTGGCGCGGCGATATTTTCCCCAGAAATCGATGTCGTAGGCCGCCGGAGCCGATACTTGTCCGAGCGTGACCTCGTAACCGGGAATCGGGCCCAGCTTGGGATTTTGCTGGCTGGCGATATTCCCGCCCACGCCAAAGGT
>Ga0157369_10008498_pt1 | contig 11773 bp, 11 predicted proteins | sample C25metaG_FD_113461 | JGI IMG/M metagenome (GOLD analysis project Ga0157369, IMG submission 113461) | Corn rhizosphere microbial communities from Kellogg Biological Station, Michigan, USA - C2-5 metaG | ecosystem: Host-associated > Plants > Roots > Rhizosphere > Soil | place: USA: Michigan... | reverse complement strand
CGGTAGTAGAGACATTAACCTCAGGAAGAATGGAAGCCGTTTGATCCCCGCCGCTGTCTTCAGCATGGAATAGACCTCAACGGCCTTCCAGCCAGACGGAGTAAAGAACTCTGGGCCTTCTTCCGGCCCGAACTTCAGCGGCGAGCCCGCCTCGCTCAGCGCACCAAGGTTCTTTTGCAGCATCTTGAGCAATCCGGGGGAACAGAGGTCAATGGCCCAGTCTTTAAAAGTGCTCTGTGCTGCAAGATCGCGCGCAAGTGTGGACACTTCGTCGCGTGTCAGGTAAACCAGAAGACCTTCAGTCAGCACCAGAGCTTTTTTCGCGTTGCTGCCCAGCCTATGGATCAGCGCATGTCGGGCGTTAACATCAGCCAGATCCATGCGGACCCTTTCCAGCGCGCATCGTGGTTTTTCCCCGGCAAGAACTTCTTCTTTGTAATCGATCATTGTCGAAAAATCGACTTCAATCCACTGCAACGATGACGGCAGATCCATGCGATAAGGCCGTGTGTCCAAGCCAGCCGCCAGGTTGATCACCGTGTCTGTTCCCTGCTTGATTTGCTCGGTGACGATCTGATCGAAGCGTACGGTGCGGGCCGTGTATGGCCATTCATAACGCGAGCCGGCCTGCATGCCTTTTGCAATCTGCTCACCGCGCTCGCCGGCAAGCTTGCGGGCAAAAGGATCTCTGAAGAGGGCGTCCTGCCGCTCAGTTTCACGCGCACGAAAGACTGCGACCCACAGCGCCGTGTCAGAGATATTTCGGATCAGCGGTTGTTCCTGCTTTGCCATTCTCCTGCCTCTCGCCGCGCGTGCGACTTGCGTGTTGCAACGATTCTTATGGATGCAGCGCTGTTTGTATTGTAAAAATTTGACCTATTGATGAATAGGCACGTGATTCAAATGATCCGTCTTCTGCGCCAGATAGGCCGTAGGATTGATGCCGGAAAACTCTTTGAAATCGTGGATAAAATGCGCCTGGTCAAAATAGCCGCAACTTGCCGCCATATCCACCCAGGAAAATTCTGCCCCCCTGCGAATATTGTTCAAGACCTGCTGAAAGCGCCGGACGCGGGCAAAGAGTTTCGGCGTTAGTCCAACCTGGTTGGAGAAAAGCTGGATGAAGCGGCGCGAGCTGATGCCAATGTGGTCGGCAATATCTGCAATAGCAGGAGCAGTATGGATATTGCGAAAAAGACCCAGCGCGCAATCGACCGCGCAATGCCGTTCCAGCGGGCGGAACGCTTGTTCAAGCAGGCATTCTTCAAGCACTTGTAATTTCTTTAACGGCGGTTGCGCCTCAAGCAGGCGCTCCCGCAGCAATCCTGCTTCATGGCCCCACAGATCTTCCAATGAGACGTGGAAATTGTGCAGCTCACTGGCCGGCATTTTGAAGAACGGAAACGCGCCGCCGGGCTTGAAGTGGATGCCGATCACCGAAGCTTGCTGCGCGGTATCGATGACAAAAAAACTGGAGTGAGGACCGCAAAGCAGCGCGCCCGGAAGCCGCACGTACTTATCCAGGTTCTCACGATCGTAAATTCTGGCTTCGTTTTGCTTCAGGTTGATGACCAAGTCAATCGAGCCGTCTGGCATGAGGCGTTCTTTGCTGTGCGGTCCGGGAGAGTAGCTATCGTAAAACCAGAAGAGATCAACAAAGTTGCTGAGCGGCGCCTGCGGAATGTGGGTAAAGGACAGCATGAGACGAAAAGATTGTAGCCCTGAGACTGTTACGAACCAACCTCGCCGACTAACGGAACTGGCGCCGCTCAGCCGCTGGTTTCAACTCTGAATGCCATTGACGGCGCCATCACATCCAACATGGCGATTATGCCCGCGGCGAATGGATCAATCAGTATTTTTGGGTCGAACCCGACGCACCTGGTCATGGGTGATCTCGGGATATTCAGGGCGCTAGTCAAAACAGAAAGCTTAGCCGCGAATCTCGCGGATAAACAGGAATCCCGCCGGATTATTCGCCTTCTCCGTTGTTTGTTGAAGGTATCGAATCCCCCAGTCCGCATTTACTTTCCACTAAGAATAATTGTTTCCTCAGCGAGGTAGGGGATCGCTCGCTCTGTTCGGGACTGCGGAGAAAGCCCGATTGCTGACCACTGAATGCTGCTTTACAGTATTCGTGATGAAGAAACTCAGGGTGGGAATACTTTTCGGCGGACGCAGCGGCGAGCATGAAGTTTCCCTGCTGTCCGCGGCGTCTGTCTTCAACGCCATTGATAAAGATAAATATGATGTGGTGCCGATCGGAATCACCAAGGAAGGTCGTTGGCTGACTGACAGTCACGCCGAGCAGTTGCTGCGGGGAGAAAAGTCTTCCCCTGAAGATGGCCGCCATCTTCGCGCCGGCGATCCGGAAGCCACGCCCGGAGCTGTGGTGCTGGCCAAGGGTGAAGCCGTGATTGTGCCGCCGGTTCCGCAGGCGCACGGGCTGGTTCCCTTTGAGAGCGCAGCGGTCACCTCGCAAAAAGGCATCGACGTGGATGTGATCTTTCCCGTGCTGCACGGCACGTTTGGCGAGGATGGCACGATTCAGGGCCTGCTGGAGTTGGCGGACATCCCTTACGTTGGCGCGGGCGTGCTTGGCTCTGCCGCGGGCATGGACAAGGACATTATGAAGCAGCTCTTCGCCTTCGCCGGGTTGGAAATCGTGAAGCACGTAACGATCCTGCGCAGCCGGTGGGAAAGCGATCCGAAGAAGGCCAGCAAGCTGGTTGAGAGCAAGCTCAAGTATCCGGTGTTTGTGAAGCCCGCGAACCTGGGATCATCCGTCGGAATTTCCAAAGCCCACGATCGCAAGGAATTGGGGCCGGCGATTGAAGAGGCGGCCAAATACGATCGCAAGATCGTGATTGAGCAGGGCGTTGGCGGGAAAAAGCACAAGGCGCGCGAACTGGAGTGCGCCGTACTGGGCAACGATGAGCCGCAGGCATCCACGGTGGGTGAAATTGTGCCCGCAGCGGAGTTTTACGACTACAACGCCAAATATATTGACGAAGGATCGCAGCCGGTGATCCCGGCAAAAATCAGCAAAAAACAGATGAAGGAAGTGCAAGGAATGGCCATCAGGGCGTTCCAGGCAGTGGATTGCTCCGGACTGGCACGGGTCGATTTCCTGATGGACCCGAAAGGCGGAAAGCTTTATTTAAATGAGATCAATACCATGCCGGGGTTTACTTCTATCAGTATGTATCCCAAAATGTGGGCGGCATCAGGACTTGAATATCCAAAGCTGATTGACAGGCTGATTCAGCTGGCGCTGGAGCGGTATAAGGAAAAGAAGAAGAACCAGTACAGCAGAAATTAACAGAAGTTTTGCAACCCGGGCCCGTTTGCTACGTAATGATTGAGCAGGAAGTGGCGAGCAAGCATGGCAAGTGCTCTTAGAACAATTCTTATAGTTTCTGCGCTGGCGGTCCCGCTCGCGGCCCAGACCACGCCAGAAGAGCCACCGCCCGCTATTGTTGAAGGCAGTGTCATCAACATCCAGAACAGCCGGGCGATTCCGCGCGCCACGGTTACGCTGCTGCACCTGAAAGGCACAGGCAGCAAATCACAGCGGGCGGATGGCAGGGGCCATTTCCTCTTCAGTAACGTGGAACCCGGCATCTATCGGCTGATGGCCGATCGCGCAGGATTTTTCTCTGACGGCCGCAAGCGCGAATACCAACCTATTTTCGAGATCGCTGCCGGTGAACATGTCAAAGATATTCCGGTGCGCCTTATACCGTCGGCGCTGGTAAGCGGCAAAATTCGCGATGAATACAACGATTCTGTGCAGGATGCGGAGATCCGGGTACTGGCAGTGCAGACGCGGCTGGGCCAGCAGTATCTGCGGGTTGCCGCAAAAGCGCTGACCGATGACCGGGGCGAGTACCGCATCGCCGGCCTTCATCCGGGAAAATATTATTTGGTCGTGGAGGACAAATCCAAACCGCTGGCGACGCTGACTTCAATCATTGAGAATGTAAACGCGCTGGCGAAAATGAAGGACGAGAAGGGCCGCCCTTTGCAAGTTGCCATGCCGGGGGTTCCCGACCCTCCGTACACATATGCGCCGCTGTTTTATCCGGACACGACCGACTTCAAGCAGGCGCAAGGCCTGAAGCTGAATCCAGGCGATGAGATGTCCGCAGACTTTCTGCTGATCAGCGCCCCGGTGGTATCCATCCACGGCAAGGTCGTCAACGGAATCACGGGGCAGACGGCAAGCGGCGCAACCGTGGCCGCTTTCTGGACGAACTACGTAGAAGGAGGCAGCATTCCAGCGCTGCTTGCCCTGGGAGGATCATTCGAGGTCCGCGGAATCGCGCCCGGCACTTACACACTGCGCGCCACGTTCACAGAAAACCAACGAGTTTTCTACGGCGAGGAGACAATCGAGGTAGGAGACAGGGGAGCACAGAACGTGCAAATTACAGCGATGCCTGATTTTGTGGCAACGGGCCATGTAAGGCTTGCGGGCCCCACGGAGAAGCCAAGGAAAGCATCGATCGAGTTTGTGGGTGAAGGACTGATGCCGCGCGTGCGGACTTCAACAGTATCACCTGATCTGATTTTTGAGGCGCAGCTACGGCCGGACCGCAGATACCGTGCCATGGTCCGCAACCTGCCTGAAGACTACTACCTGAAGTCGGTGACAATCTCCCAGCATGAAATGTCGCCAGACAATGTGGTGGTAAGTGGCCTGCGCGGTGACATGGAACTCATCCTGAGCACGGCCGGCGGGCACATTGAAGGCGCGCTCACCAATTCAAGCAATGAACCGACACGAGGATCAATCCTGCTGATCCCAGACGTGCCTGATCCCGGCCCGCCCGACTTGTTCCGCCGAACCAGCGCGGATGCCACTGGCAACTTTATGTTTCGCGGAGTGGCGCCGGGAAGTTACCGCATGCTGGCGGTGGAAAATTCCAGCCTGGAAGATGAAATCAATGATCCGGATTTTCTCAGGACGATTGCGAATCGAGGAGAGAGCCTGACCGTTGAAGAAAATGGAAAGTACAGCGTGACGCTGAAGCTGGAAACATCTGAAAGTAAGTAGCGCCCCGCCGGTGGTTTGATAGAAATGCTTCCTCTGTCTTCTTGAGCGAATCCGTGGGGGCAAATGCACCTAAAGCGGTTCTAGGATTGCTGTATCCCGAATCACCAATCTCTATCCTTATGAATGCGCCATCCTGAGCCGGGCGCTATGCTCTGCTCCTTTACCATGTTCCAGATGCGAGGCGAGGGATTCGCCCCGCTGCTCTTCAGGGCAGCCGATCCTCCAGGCAGTTTTCGATAGCCCTACGGTGCAGCGAAGCCGATCCTTCGGCTTCGCGGTAACCGTATTAAAACACTTTGCCGTTCGCGTGGCTCGCCTCAGGATGGCATGTCGCGGGAGTGAGATGGATCGCTACCGCGACGTGTTGTAGTGGATACAACAAATCATGAAACGGTCTAAAACCGATCTAATGATTCGGAGCAGCGCCGACCCGCAGGGTCGAAACCAAAACATCTTAAAAATTCTTCCAGGGCATCTTCAGCCCCGTACATGTCCCAACGTGTCTTGGACGGGGCGTTAGATGGACGGATAATCACCGTCAGGTTCAGATTTCACTGACGGAGACATAACTGCATGAAGCTGATTCGAGTGGTGCTGGCAGGATTCCTTGTTTTTGCCGTGAGCGCAACAGCGCTGGAAAAGCATGACCGGGACAGGGACGGCGATTCAAGGCATGACAACGGCCGACATGAAGGCTGGGACCACCGTGACCACCGTCGGGAACATGACGCGCATTTCGTCCGCTATGAAGAACACGAAGGGCACCATCACAGGCGCATTCCGGAAGACCACTTCCGGGCCCATTTTGGACGGGAACACTGGTTTCGCATTGGCCACCCGGTAATTGTCGCCGGGCACCCGCGCTTTGAGTATGACGGATATTGGTTTGTTGTTGGCCGGCCACTGCCGCCCGGCTGGCGCTACACTGACACGGTTTACGTTGACTACGTTAACGACGGCTATTACATGTGCAGCCCGGCACATCCGGGAATTCGCGTCTCGATTGACATCTTATAGGGCCGCTTAAGGCGGCATTCGTCGGCGTTTAAAAACTTGAGGGCCGTTGTTGCGGCGAACCTGCCGCCAACGGCTCAATTAGGTACCGGGAATCTCCCAGATTTCAACGGTCACCTTTGTCAATTGTCCCTGCCCTGTACTAAAAATATGTACCTGCGTTAAGCAGAGGGTCGCAAAAGACATGTCCTGTGCTGGTGAACTAGTTCGCGCGTGATTGCGTCAGCGGGATGCAATAGGATAGCAATCGACAGGTACTTTGGTTGTTGGTACTGGGTATTGGGAAGATCCTCAGCAGCTCACGCCGGATCTAGATCGTTCGACTCCCGGCTAATGCCGCGCTCACGATGACAGTTGGTGGCGCGGCGAAATTGTACGCCGCGCGACAGTCTTTAGGATTCGCAACGGGGATTCCGTTGCGTTTTGTGTTTTTGGGGCTGCGACCCTCTGCCTGATTGGGTTTGGGTTTGGGTGACGCAAGGGAGACCCAAGGGAGACGCAAGGGTTACCCAAGCGTGACGCAAGGGTCACCGATGGGTGGATTGGGGGAAGTGCTTTTGTTTGCAATAAAAGCGGAAAAAGGCCGGGTGGGGAGGCAAAGACCGGTGATCGGGGAATCTGATGATCGGAAAGCCAAGACCACACCAACCAAGGGCACTGATCAAGAAAGAGAGCAGAGCGTCAGAGCACTAATCCTCAGAGCATCAACCCAATGTTTTGCTACTTTGGCCGGTTTTATTTAATCTAATACACCTCTCGCGGGACGCCTGATTTCGTACCTCAGTACAGCGACGAAAGGTGGAGAGATGAACATTTATAAGGATATTACGCAGACCATCGGGCGGACACCGCTGGTTCAACTTAACAAACTTACCCAGGGCGCCAAGGCGACCGTGGCGGTGAAACTGGAAGGCTTCAATCCATGCCACAGCGTGAAAGACCGCATTGGCGTGAGCATGATTGATGAAGCGGAGAAGTCCGGGCGGATACAGCCGGGCAAGACCGTGCTGATTGAGCCAACCAGCGGGAACACCGGCATTGGACTGGCATTTGCCGCCGCGGCGAAGGGCTATCGGCTGATACTGATCATGCCGGATACCATGAGCCAGGAACGCAGGGTGGTGCTGCTGGCGCTGGGAGCGGAGATCATCCTGACGCCCGGGGCGAAGGGCATGAAAGGCGCGATTGCCAAAGCGAATGAGCTGCTGAAGCAGACGCCGAATGGCGTTATCCTGCAGCAGTTTGCCAATCCGGCGAACCCAAAGATCCATCGCGAGACGACCGGACCCGAAGTTTGGAACGATACGGACGGCAAAGTCGATATCTTTGTTTCCGGCGTGGGCACGGGCGGCACGCTGACCGGCGTGGGCGAATACATCAAACCCAAGAAACCGGGCTTTAAGGTTGTTGCCGTGGAACCGGTTGAGTCAGCGATCCTTTCCGGCGGCAAGCCGGGGCCGCATAAAATCCAGGGCATTGGCGGCGGATTTGTGCCGGACGTGCTGAAGACCAACCTGATCGATGAGGTAATGACAGTGACGCTGGACGAGTCACTGGACACCGCGCGCCGGATGGCGAAGGAAGAAGGTATTTTTATCGGTATTTCCGGCGGAGCCGCGGTTTCACAAGCAATAAAGCTCGCCCAGCGCGAAGAGAATGCCGGCAAGCTGATTGTGGTGGTGGTCCCGGACTTTGGCGAACGCTACCTGAGCACGATCCTGTTCCAGAGCCTGAAAGATGAAGCCGCGAACCTGCCAACGGTGGACGCAGATGTGGACACGTTCTTTATGATGAAGTCGGCATAGCGGAGTTCAGGCGGCGCGAGGTAGCGCTTTAGCGCGGCTGGATTTGGTCCGCACCTTGCCCTGGCTGAAGTGAATCATGGGCGACTCGCACACCACGGCGTGGGTCGCCTTTTTCATGTTGGCCAGCGCGGCAGTGGTTTCGCGCTTGAAGTTGGAGGCCACGCAGTCAGATGGCACAATGATGTGGTAGTCGCGCAGGTGCGCGTCATGCGCGGTAAACAGAATGCATACGTCCGCGGCCACGCCGGTCAGGACCAGCGTTGTGACCTCCAGGTGGTTGAGCAGAGTGTGCAGGGTGGTCCCAAAGAAAGCGGATGATTTGGGCTTGAGGACGAAGTAGTCCTCCGCGGATGGCGCAAGCAGGCGGGCCACAGGTTCTCCGCGTACGCCATCGTGCAGGCAGTGCCGCACCTGTTTTTTAAAGTCGGAGCGCCATTTGCCAAAGTTGTCATTGACATAAATGACAGGGACGCCGGCAGCAACCGCGCGCTTTTTTAATGCCGCGATCTTTCGGGCAGCAGGCAGCGTTTGGCGCAGCAGCTTGTCGCCGCTATCCGGGAACTCCATGTCATTGATGACATCGATCAGCAGGAGCGCGGTGGAACATTTGCGGCGTTGCGCGCCGTGGAGATGAAAGCGATCAGGCAAGCTTCCTCCGTAAGCACAAGGTATTTGGATGCGGAGAGAGCCAGAGTCGGCGAGGTGGGCCGCAGCATCTCTGCAGCTAATCCGCCTGCGATTGATTTAGAATTTATCTATACGCAACTTCTTGATGCGAGTTGATTCATGGGAAACCGTCCTTTACATTTTGTGACTTTGTCGGGCGTGCCGATCCACGTCTCTCAACTGAAATGGCCTTTTCATCCGTCCACCTCTGGCGCTGACTGGCATGTGCTGCATGGCCGCGCGGAGCTGCTGGGCAGCGAAGATGGCTTGCACGTGGAAGTAGCAGTCGGCATGACGCAAACGATGAAAGATGCACTGGGCTCGCTGGAGCCGGAACACGCGGAGAGCCTGGTGGTGAACTCGATCCGCAAGACGATCGACAACGGGCAGCTTGCGTTTGTGAAGTCCGGCAAGCTTCAGCCGGTGCACGTGACCAGCCGGTTTTATAGCTTCAGAGAGAAGAAAATCGAGTTTCCCAGACAGCAAGAGCAGGACGTAAAAGAGATGCTGAAACGCCGCATCTTCTGGCTGAGCGCCAAAGCTGGTAAAGGTCAGCCGGTGAACGTGGCGCATCCGTATGATTGCCAGTACGTAAACTTCTCGCGGGAAAAAATGCTGGAGGTGGCCAAGCAACTTGCAGCCGAAGGCTGGCTGAATGTGGAAAGCGAATTTGCCACCGCAACTCCTGCGCTGCTGAAAGAAGAACCAGCGTTTGTCGCGGCAATGCACAAAGGCGTTGAAGCGGGGATCGCGGCGAACAAGGTCAGCGCGTAATTGGCTTACTGGCCCTGGTTGAGCTTGGCGGCAACCCGGCGCCGAACTTCATCCCATGGGATCGTTTTAGCTTTACCGGAGTCGAGTTCCTCAATGCGCCGAGCTATTTCGTCGTCCCACGCCCTTGGCGCATCGGCTTCGTCAGCTTCGTTAGTCACGTTCGAATTCTAGGATAGTTTTAGCCATTGCTTCAAATCCAATTGCGAGGATATTTCAGATCTCTTCTCTTCTCCAAGTCGAGCACCTGAACGTAAGCTTTGCCACGCAAACAGGGGAAGTTGCCGCCGTGCGCGACCTGAGTTTTTCTATCCCTGAATCAGGCACGCTGGGGCTGGTGGGCGAATCAGGGTCGGGGAAATCAGCAACGTCTCTGGCGATCATGCGTCTGCTGCCTCCGCAGGCACACACTACCGGCAAGATCACTTTTGCCGGAGCAGACCTGCTGACACTGTCCGATGATGAAATGCGGCGCATTCGCGGCGCACGCATCAGCATGATTTTTCAGGAGCCCATGACGGCATTGAATCCGGTGATGCGCGTGGGCGATCAGGTGGCTGAAGCCGTCCTGGCACACCATCGCGTGAGCAAAGCTGAAGCATGGACGCGCACCGTAGCAGCCTTGGGTGAGGTCGCAATTCCTGAGCCGGACAAACGTGCGCGTGATTATCCCCATCAGCTTTCCGGCGGGCAGCGCCAGCGTGTGATGATTGCCATGGCGCTGGTGAACAATCCGCAATTGCTGATCGCAGACGAGCCCACAACGGCGCTTGACGTCACTATCCAGGCGCAAATCCTTGAGCTGCTGGCGGCATTGCGAGAGAAGCACCGGCTGGCTGTGCTGTTTATATCGCATGATTTGGGCGTGGTTTCACGCGTGGCCGAACAGGTAGCTGTGATGTATGCAGGGGAAATTGTGGAGATGGGACCGGTCGGCGAGATTTTTTCTTCCGCTAGGCACTCATACACGCGCGGACTAATCAGCGCCATTCCCACATTGAAAACTGATCGATCGCGGCCGCTCGCGATGGTGGAAAAAGATGCGCGTCCAGCGGGGGCTGTTCCTTTGCTGGAAATTGCACCGGGACATTGGGCACGAGTGGCCCCATAACGGACGCCATCGGCATAAATATTGATACACTCATTGTTCATCTCATTGAGGACCTCAAAGCACTTTGCGCGTACTGATTCTGTCTGACATCCATGCCAACCTTGAAGCACTGGAGGCTTGCCTGGACGCCGCTCCCGAGTACGACCAGGTTTATAACCTGGGCGATATTGTTGGCTACGGCGCAAATCCCAATGAGGTGACGACACGCTCGCGTGAGCTGGGATCGATTTTTGTCCGCGGGAACCATGACAAAGCCTGCTCCGGCGTAAGCGACCTGAACGACTTCAACCCCATTGCGGGCCTGGCGGCACTGTGGACACGGGAGAAGCTGACTGAAGACCATCTGCAATTTCTGCGCGAGCTGCCACACGGCCCAATTTCGCCGATGGAAAATTTGCAACTGGTGCATGGGTCGCCGCGCGATGAAGATGAGTACGTCCTAATGGCGAGCGATGCTTATGAGATCCTGCAGGAAGTGGCAGTACCGCTGACGTTTTTTGGCCACACGCATGTCCAGCGCTGCCTTCTGCTCGAGGACAGTGGACAAGGCAAGTCATTTGCTCCGGACTACAAATCAAGCAAAGGTAAACAGACCGCTACGCTGGAAATCACACCGAAGACGACCTACATGGTGAATCCGGGATCGATAGGGCAGCCGCGCGATGGAGATCCACGCGCTGCATTCTTAGTGTATGACACGGATGCCGCCGTGATTACGTTTTATCGCGTGCCTTACAACATTCAGCGCGCACAGGAAAAAATCTTTGCCGCTGGATTGCCGGAGCGGCTTGCCATTCGGCTGGAGGAAGGCCGTTGACGCAAAAATCTTTATTTGACAAGCCAGAGTTTGACAAACCCGCGTTTGAAAAACCTACGCCGAAGCCATCGTCCCGCAGCACCTCGCACGCAATCAAAGCCAATATTGATGGCGGTGCGCGCGGTAATCCGGGCCCGGCAGCTTACGGTGTGATCGTGCGCGATGCCAAAGGCGAGATCATCGCCGAACTCTCCGATTACCTGGGTATACAGACGAACAATTACGCGGAATATTCCGGGCTGCTGGCTGCGCTCGACTTTGCTGTGCGAGAAAAACATCTGTCATTGAAAGTGTTGAGCGATTCTGAGCTGCTGGTAAGGCAAATGCAGGGCCGCTACAAGGTGAAGAGCCCGGGACTGATTGATCTTTATGATCGTGCGCGGGCGCTGGTGCGGAAGCTGGAGCATTTTTCCATTGATCACGTTTTGCGGCAATACAACAAAGACGCGGATTTACTAGTGAACCAGGTGCTGGACAGCCGGGGACGAGGAGCACGCTAATGGCAGTCACGCGACAGAATTTTTCCAGCG
>Ga0157369_10008497_pt1 | contig 11773 bp, 10 predicted proteins | sample C25metaG_FD_113461 | JGI IMG/M metagenome (GOLD analysis project Ga0157369, IMG submission 113461) | Corn rhizosphere microbial communities from Kellogg Biological Station, Michigan, USA - C2-5 metaG | ecosystem: Host-associated > Plants > Roots > Rhizosphere > Soil | place: USA: Michigan... | reverse complement strand
TCCGGCCGCACCGCCGAGGACGGGAGATGGAACGCCAGTTCGCCGGCTCCGCGAATGCTCAAACGCTGGTCGCCCGAAAGCCCCACGCTGTACGACGTTCGTTTCGAATCCGGCGATGACGTTCTCAACGATCGCGTCGGATTCCGCACAATCGAGGTGCGTGGCCACGACCTGTTGTTGAATGGGAAGCCGATATTCCTGCGCGGCATCTCGATCCATGCGGAAGAGTTCGGCGACGACCCGACGCGCGCAATCACTCCGGCGGCCGCGCATGCGCTTCTCGCCGAAGCCAAGCTCGGACTTCATGCCAATTTTGTCCGTCTCGCCCATTACCCGCATCCCGAGACGATGCTCCGCGCCGCCGATGAACTCGGGCTCCTCGTCTGGAGCGAAATCCCGGTTTACTGGGTGGTCGACTTCGACAACCCGCGCACGCTTGCCACCGCGCTTCAGATCCAATCGGAATCGATCCTCCGCGACCGCGACCGAGCGTCGATCATCATCTGGAGCGTCGGCAACGAAACGCCGGTCAGCGATGCCCGCAATGCCTTCCTTCGCGCGCTGATTGCCAATGCGCGCCGGCTTGATGACACGCGCCTCGTGAGCGCCGCGCTGCTGGCCAGCCGCAAAGGCCATGTTCAGGTGATCGACGACCCGATCGCGCCCGATCTCGATGTGCTCGCGGCAAACACATACAACGGCTGGTATTCGCGCGATCCGCTTCCGGCGCTGCCGTCCATCGAGTGGCGCGAGCCGGTCGACAAGCCGCTGATCTTCTCCGAGCTGGGTGCCGGGGCGCTCGCCGGCTATCACGACGATCCGGCCAATCCGCACAAGTTCAGCGAGGAATTCCAGGCCGAATTCTATCGGCAGACGCTTGCAGAAGCTTCGAAGATCAGCTTCCTCCGGGGCATGTCTCCGTGGATTCTCAAGGACTTCCGGTCCCCCAATCGGCAGCATCCAATCTATCAGCAGGGGTGGAACCGCAAGGGCCTCGAGTCGGAGACCGGCCAACGCAAGCAGGCGTTCGACATCCTCGCGAGCTATTATCGATCGCTCGAGCAGCGCCATTGACTTGCCTTGACGCTTGCGCGCGCGGTTCTAGCGTGCAGGCCGACTTCCCGGAGATTCCATGAAAGCCGAATTCCTCGCCGTTCTGCTTGCCTTCGCCGCGACGGGCGCAAGCGCCGCCATCGACCCGCGCACTGTGCCCACGCGGCTTTCGCCCGCATGGCAGGTGAAGACCCGGGCTGTGTTCAAGCAGGCGGTCGAAATTCCCAGCGTCCACAACCGCGGCGAAGTGCCGCGCGTCGCCAAGCTTCTGGCCGACCAGTTCCGCGCTGCCGGCATTCCGGACAGCGACATCCACGTGATGCCCTATGAGGCGCTGCCCGGTGACCAGACTGTCGCGCTGATCGTCCGCTGGAGATCGCCGCATGCGACCAGGAAGCCGATGCTGATCCTGGGCCACATGGACGTGGTCGAAGCCAAGCGCTCCGACTGGAAATACGACCCGTTCGTGTTCCGCGAGGAGGGCGGATATTTCTACGGCCGTGGCACCAGCGACATGAAGAACGGTGACGTCGCGACGACGATGGCCGCCGTCACGCTGATGAGCGAGGGGTTCAAGCCCGACCGCGACATCATCTTCTTCTACAGCGGCGACGAGGAAACGCGCGGCGTCGGCGCGACGCTGGGCTCGACCAAATGGCGCAATTTGACCGATGCCGAGTTCGGACTGAACGCCGACGGCGGCTGCCCTTCGTACGACGAGCAGTTCCGGGCGCTCGGCTGCGGCATTTCGATGGCCGAGAAGACCTTCCAGACCTATTTCCTGACGACTCACAATCCCGGCGGCCACAGCTCGCGGCCGCGCCCCGACAATGCCATCTACGATCTTGCCGACGCGCTCGAGAAGGTCCGGAACTACCGCTTCCAACCGATGCAGAACGATGTGACGCGGGCCTATTTCGATGAACGGGCGAAGCAGGAGGGCAACAGCCAGCTCGGCCAGGAAATCCGCGCCTGGCTCGCCAATCCGAACGACGGGACCGCCGCCGACGCGATCGAAGCCAACCCGCTCGAGGTGGGGCTGACCCGAACCCGTTGCGTCGCCACCATGCTAAGCGCCGGCCACGCCGACAATGCGCTTCCGCAGAGTGCGACCGCAACCGTCAATTGCCGGATCTTCCCTGGAGTGCAGCCGCCAGGGGTCCAAGCCGAGCTGCAGAAGCTGGTGGGACCGAACGTCGAGGTGAAGCCGGACCCGAACTATATCGGCGTGCCGACGCCTGCGTCGCCGTTGCGTCCCGACGTGGTCGCGGCAGTGACCAACGCCGTCCACAAAGTGATCGACCGCAGCATGGACATCTATCCGGAGATGTCGACCGGAGCGAGCGACGGCAGCTTCTTCCGCGCCCAGGGCATCCCCGTGTACGACGTGGACGGGAGCTGGGGGATCTCGCCGCTCGACGAGCGCGCGCACGGATTGGATGAGCGCATCCCGGTGCGCGCCATGTACGACGACGTCGTCTATTGGCAGATGATCTTCAAGGCGCTGGCGGGCTAGGCGGCGGCCTTCGCAGCCTCCAGCACTTCCTCGGCGTGCTTGGGCACCTTCACCTTGCGCCACGCCTTGAGCACGCGTCCGTCCGCGCCGATGAGATAGGTCGCGCGTTCCATTCCCATATATTTGCGGCCGTACATCGACTTCTGGACCCAGGTGCCGAAGGCGTCGGAAATGCGGCCGTCCTCGTCGGAGACCAGCGGAACGGCGAGACCGTATTTGCCGATGAACTTCTCGTGGCTCTTCATCGGGTCGCGCGAGACTCCGACGACCTTGACGCCGGCTTTTGCATAGTCGTCGGCGAGCGCGGTGAAATCCTGTGCCTCGCGGGTGCAGCCTGAGGTGTCGTCCTTGGGATAGAAATAGAGCACCAGCGGCTGACCCGGCGCGCCGAGATCGAGGCTGCCGCCGTCGGTGGTGCTGACGGTGATGGAAGGTGCCTTGTCGCCTTCGTCGATCATTTCACGCGCCTTCCCTGATGCTGTCCCACAGTGCCGCGATGCTCTGCCGCGCCGCGTCGTGCTCGGCAAGAAGCTCATTCCAATTGGCCGCCCCGCACGCCTCGGCCACCAGCTGCCAGGTCTCGGTGGTAGGCTTGATATCGCCAGGGGCCACCAGCCGCATCATCACCAGCATTCTTGACAGCAACTTTAGCGCGTCGACAACAGTTGTCGGCACCAAAGAGTGTGCGGCGAGCGCCTCCAGAGCGACTTCGAGGCGGGTGCTGAGCCCGATTCCTGTGGTCAATTGAAGGACATGCGTCGCAAATTCGAGGTCGACGAGGCCGCCGCGGCCGAGCTTCACGTCGAGGGGACCCAGCGGCGGCTTGTGGCGCGCCATCTCCTCGCGCATCCGCGCCGCGTCGCCGACGATCCGGGCGCGATCCCGCGGCATTCGGAGGATAGTCTCGATCAGCCCCGCGACCTGCTCGCGAATTTCGGGAGAGCCGAACACCGGACGCGCCCGGCACAGCGCCATATGCTCCCACGTCCAGGCTTCCTGCCGCTGGTAGCGCTCGAACGCATCCAGCGAGACGACGAGCATCCCTTTCGCACCCTCGGGCCGGAGGCGGGTATCGACCTCGTACAGCGGCCCCGCCGCGGTCGGCACGCTGAGCGCCGCCGTGACCCGGCTGGCAAGCCGGTTGAAATAGTCGTTGGGCCCAAGCGGCCGCTTTCCGTCCGAAACACCTCCATGAGCCGCGGTATGCAGATAGATGAGGTCGAGGTCCGACGCATGGGTTAGCGAGTGGCCGCCCAGGCGGCCAAGACCCAGGATCACAAGCTCCCCGCTCGGAAAAACGCCATGCGTCTTCCGGAACTCCGCTTCGGCGGCATTGCCGAGCGCGATGACCGCGCCTTCGGCGACCCGCGCATAGCCTTCGGTGACTTCCAGCGGGTCGCGCCGCTGGTCGATCAGCTGCACCCCGAGCGCAAAGCGCCGTTCGTTGACGAGCCGCCGCGCGCGATCGAGCGCGACGTCATAGGACTGCCCGTGCATCGCCTCGGAGAGGAGCTCCGCGAATTCCGATGGTTCGGGCGGCATGGCAAAGCTGGAGGCGTCGAACAGGCCCTCGAACAGCTCGGGACGGCGGCCGAGCTGATCCGCCAGCGCCGGCGCGTTCGCCAACAGCTTGGCGAGGAGTTGCGCCAGCGGCGGGCGCGCCTCGAGCAGCCGGAACAGATTGATCCCGCTCGACAGCCGATCGACAATGTCACTCAGGCGGTTGAGCGCGCGGTCCGGATCGCCTCCCGCCGCAATCGCCTGCATGAGGCCCGGCAGCATCGCTTCGAAGGCCTGGCTTGCCGCCGGAGAGCGGAGCGACCGGGCCTTGCCTGAACGCCAGTGAGCGACGTGCCTTGCGGCGGCGGACGGGTCGGCGAAGCCGAGTTCGGAGAGCTCGCTACGCAGAAGATCGGGATCGTTGGACAGCTGACGCCGCTCGTCGGGAGCAAGGCTGTCGAAGATCGCTCCGATTCGCTCGACCGCCGGCCGAAGAAGGTCGAGCAGCGCGTGCCGGTCGGCGAGGCCGTGAAGCTCGGCGACATTATCGAGCGCGGCCGAATCTGCCGGCAATAGATGCGTCTGCGCGTCATTCACCATCTGGACTCGATGTTCGATGGTGCGCAGCAGGCGATAGGCCTCGGCGAGGTCGTGAGCCGCTTCATCGCCGAGGTGGCCGGCGACCAGCAGCGCGTCGATCGCGTCAAGGGTCGCCGGGCACCGTACCGACGAATCCCGGCCGCCGTGGATCATTTGCTGGATCTGGACGAAGAATTCGACCTCGCGGATTCCCCCCCGGCCCCGCTTGAGGTCAAACCCTGGACCGATGTGGGCCCCTTGAGCGAAATGGTCGCGGATTCGGGCCGAAATCTGCCGGACCTCATCGATCACGCCGAAATCCAGCGATCGCCGCCACACGAACGGCTGGATCGCATCGAGGAAGCGCTGGCCGAGAGCCCGGTCGCCCGCCGCCGCGCGCGCGCGGATGAAGGCCGCGCGCTCCCACGGCAGAGCGCTAGATTCGTAATGCGAGATAGCCGCGTTCACCGGCAGCGCGATCGGCGTCACTTCGGGCGAAGGCCGAAGGCGGAGGTCGACGCGCTCGACGTAACCGTCCTCGGTGCGCTTCTGAAGGATCTCGATGATCCGTCGCCCATAGCGCACGGCAGCCTCGCCGGCGTCGTCGCGGCCTCGTTTGGGCAGTGTGTCGGGATCGAACAACAGCAGCAGGTCGACGTCGGAGCTATAGTTGAGCTCTTTGCTACCGAGCTTGCCCATGGCGATCACCGCGAAGCCCTGCGGGCCCGCCCCCGGGACACGCTCCGCAATCGCTGCGATCACTGCTTCGGCGATCGCGTCGTCCGCGAAATCGGACAGCAGGCCGGTAACGGCTCCGAAAGTAAGTTCCCCTGAAAGGTCTCCGAGCGCGGCTGCGAGCGCCAAGGCGTGTCGTCTCCTCCGCAGCCGCGATTCGAGGTCGGCTCCTTCTGAAGCCAGAGCCAATTCGATCGCCAACGCGGCTCCAAGTGACGCGAAAGCCTCGGCGATGTCGCGGCGGGACTCGATCGCGTCGCGGAGGAATGGCGAATGGCGCCGAGCCCTGTCGAGGGCATCGGCGCTGTCCCGTTCGTAGATTTGCCGACTCATCAGCCCCCTTTCACCGGTTCGCGCACGATTCCCACGAAACTTCGCCCACCTTGGGTCGTTTGCCACGGTGATGAAGATGGAGCGAGAATCGGTTTTGTCGTCGGAACTGAACAGCATGGACCGCAGGGTCATCCGAGTGGACATGCCGCCGACGCATGCCGGCATCACGGCCGCGCTCCGCCGCGCCTTCGAGGCCGCGGCATCGGATCCATGTGGCCGCGATTTCGCGGAGCTGCTGAGAAGGCTGAACTGACCGCGTGCGAATCATCCCGGATCAGATCCGGGCTCCAGTCAATCATTCATGATCGCGGCTCAGCTGGTCGACCTCACCCATGATGGTCTGGAGAGCCGACTTGTCCGGATCGGTCTTGTGCTGGCGCCGTGACGGCAGTTTTCCGCTCGACAGCAATTGTTCGAGCGCGACGCGACCGCGCGCGACTCGGCTCTTGATGGTGCCGACCGCGCAACCGCAGATCTCGGCCGCTTCCTCATAGGCAAAACCGCCGGCGCCGACGAGAATCAGCGCCTCGCGCTGCGGCTGCGGCAGATGCATCAGCGCGCGCTGCATGTCGCCGAGCTCAATATGGCGGTCCTGGCTTGCCGGAGCTGCGAGAATTTTGGAGGCGGTGATGTCGTCCCACTCGCCCTTGAACCGCGCCCGGCGCATCTGGCTGAGGAACAGGTTGCGCAGGATGATGAAGGTCCAGGCGCGCATGTTGGTACCGGCCTGGAAACGCTTGCGCGCAGCCCACGCCTTGAGCAGCGTCTCCTGCACCAAATCGTCGGCGAGGTCGCGGCTGCCCGAGAGCGACCGGCCGAATGCGCGCAGGTGCGGAATTACTGCGGCAAGCTGGTCCTTGAACTCGGGATCGGACAGCGGCGCCCATTCCACCGGAGCGGCGGCTGGTCGGTCCTCCTCGCGAGCTTGAGTCAAACTGCACCCCACCCTTTTTGACACGCGCCGCCGTGGCCGCGCGTCCGTTGATCCAACATGAACAGCAATTGTGACAGAGCTAGGGGCTCAGGGCCGTCCTACCAAGACGATCACGGCGAAAATAATCACCACCAGCAAGGTCCCGAAGATGAGGACATTGCGGGCGACTCCTGGCGTCGAACCCGCGCGCGCCTCCGTCGCGGTCTCACGGACCGAAGGTTCGGCATGTCGCGGGTCGGCCATTCTGCTCTCGTCACGAAATCACTGTTCCCCCGGCCAACGCGCCGGGCGGAATCGTGTTCCGCTACCTCAAGCTGCCGGAACGGTGGCTGCGTCGAAGAACAATGCTTGGGCGATCGCCGCCTTAACCGTCGACCGCTGGAACGGCTTGGTGATCAGGAACGTCGGCTCGGGCCGGGTCCCCGTCAGCAGCCTCTCGGGGAAGGCGGTGATGAAGATCACCGGCACGGAGAATTCGGCGAGGATGTCCTTGACCGCGTCGATCCCGCTCGAATCGTCGGCAAGCTGGATGTCGGCGAGGACCAGGCCGGGAGGGTTCGAGCGCGCCTGTGCGACCGCCTCGTCGCGGGTCACGGCGACTCCGGTGACATTGTGACCGAGATCACGGACGATCGTCTCGATATCCATCGCGATGATCGGTTCGTCCTCGATGATCAGCACGTCGGCGAGCGTCTGCCGCTCGATTTCCTCGAGCGCTTCGGCGACCAGCGAATCGACGTCGGACGGCGAAGCGTCGATCAGATAGGCCGTATCCTCTGAGCTGAACCCCTCGAGCGAGGTCAGCAGCAGCGCCTGGCGCGACAGCGGCGTGATTCGCGAGAGGCGCGCATGGGCGATGCCCTCGGCGCCGGTGGGGCTTTGGCTGGGCTCCTCGCCTTCCTCGATATTCGCCGTCGACCAGATCGCGTGGAACGTCTTGTAGAGCCCAAGGCGCGGATCGACATCGCGCGGGAATTCGTCGGGCTTTGCGACAATTGCTTCGAGCGTGGCACGGACGAAAGCGTCGCCATGCGTCTGGCTCCCCGTCAGGGCGCGGGCATAGCGGCGGAGGAATGGCAGGTGCGGAGCAAGTTCCTGGCCAAGGGACATGTTCAGATATTCTCCCTCGAAAACTGTGATTTGAGGCGTCTTTGGGGGCGCCACGGATTTGTTGCAACCCTGGAAGGACCTTGGAACGCCTGAGCTTCCCCGCCCCCAGGAATGTGAAGCTCAACTGGAACAAAGGACCGGCCATTTGGTTTCCGTGGCTGGGCCGGGCGCTGCAAAGCATTTTATTTGTCGAGCAGCGGCCGGTTTCGTGCATCTTGGCATACGCGTCGGAGTGATGCAGGGACGCGCGAGCCGGTTGCACCTCCGCAAGAGATAATTATGACGCGCGGCACAGAACCCGCGGCAGGGGGACTAGGAGTTGAGTGCAAAGAAGCGAAGCGACACGGAGGGAGCCGGCGATATCAGGCACTCGAAGAAGTCCCGAGCTTCCGACCGCGGCGGACGCAAGCAGCGTTCGAGCGATCTTGGGCGCGCGCTCCGTTCGGTCTACGACGACACGCTTCGCGAGATGGTGCCGGACGATTTTCGCAAGCTGCTCGGCAAGCTTGAATAGCAGGGCGGACGTCGCGGGAGCGATCCGGTGACGGCAGCCGACCGGTTCGCGCGGTTACCGACCGCTGCCAAGCTGCTCCTCATTCTCACCGCCGTCCTGCTGCCGATCGGAATCGGCCTCGCGCTGGTTGGCGACAGCGGAATCCACCAGGCCAACGCGGCGCTCGACGACCGCAATGCGGTGCAGTCGCGCGCAGCGGCGCAGTCGATCGAAAGCCTTATCGCCCGGAACGCACTGGCACTTCGAATCGCGGCAGCAAGCGCGTTTCGTAATCCCCGTGATGATTTATGCAGCGAGGCCGCGGACGCACTGGCGACCGCGCCCGCCATCAGCCGAACCTTCTCGCTCGGTTCAACGACCGGCGATCTGTTGTGCACCTACGACGGCGCCTCGCCCAAGGCGCGGGATCCCCTGATCGCGCCGGGCGATATCCGCGTCTGGCTCGATCCGGGGAGCCGCGAAGTCGATTTTCGAGTCGGCGTGGTCGGCGGAATGGCCACCGCCAGCATTCCAGCAACCGAGCTGCGAACCGCCGCCGGCGATGGCGGTCTGATTCGCTTCGTCGAGCTTCGCGACCGTGATGTCGCGTTGCCGCTCATCGGATCGGATTCCCCGACGGACGGCTTGTCGTTCGCCCAATGGCCGATCAGCAACGGCAACCTCGTCGCGCGAGTCGGAATCGCGCACCAGCGGATCACGACTGCCGACCGGCTGCTCTTGCTGCTTCCGCTGCTGATGTGGATCGCCGCGGCGATTATCACCTGGTCGCTCGTCAGCCGCCTTCTCGTACAACCCCTCAGGCGATTGGAAGGCGCGGTTTCGGCCTACCGCCCCGGCGAAGGCTCGCTCGAATTGCCGCGCAAGCTGGGCCCGAGCCAAGAGATCCAGGAGCTTCGGAATGCCTTCGGCCGAGCGATCTACCGGGTCGAAGAATCGGAGCGTGAAACGACCTCGGCGCTGGAAGGCCAGCGGCGGCTCGTCCGCGAAGTCCATCACCGAGTAAAGAACAATCTCCAGGTTGTCGCCTCGCTCCTCAACATCCACGGCCGCAACGCTGAGGCGCCGGAGGCGCGGTCTGCTTATGCCGGGATCGGCCGCCGCGTCGGCGCACTGTCGATCGTCCACCGCAACCATTTCGCGGAGATGGAGGAGAACCACGGAATCTCGCTCCGCCCGCTGGTGACCGAACTTGCGGCCGAGCTTCGCGCAAGCGCGCCCGAAACGGCCCGAGGTCTCGCGATCGATCTGGAACTCGACACGGTCTATACGACGCAGGACGCGGCGGTCGCCGTCGCCTTCCTGATCACCGAAATCATCGAATATGCGATGCTCCACGCACCGCAAGCGACGGTCGAGCTGTCAATTCGGCGGACTAGCGAACTGACTGCTCGGCTGTCGCTCTGCAGCCCGATTCTCGTACCCGATGAAGACGACAGCGAGGAAAAGAGCCAGTTCGAGCGGATCGTCGGCGGCCTGGCCAAGCAGCTGCGGTCGAATCTCGATAGAAAGCTCGGCCGCTACAGCGTCGATTTACCAGTCTTTCCCCCGCTTTAGCGTTATCAATAATGGTTTCGGCAGCAGCCAAAAAAAGATTTAAAAACTTGCGGCAAGCTCGGAACCCTTCGCGAAGAAGGCGCGTTGTGCAGTTCGGATAGTGACCTTTTGCCCCCCCGCTCTCGCTATCCGCTTAAATGGGCCCGGAACCGCCAACCCTCCCCCCCCCCGGTGGCGCTTCCGGGCCCTCTTCTGTCTGGGCCACCTCTATCGCCGCCGAAGTTGAGCGCCGCGCCTTCCGCGCCGCGCGCCAGTGCGTGACGCGAATGGCGAGGATCGCGAACTCGTAGAGGCCGTAGAGCGGGACCATCAGCATCATCATCGACACGGCATCGGGCGGAGTGAGGACGCCCGCGACGACCGCCGCCGCGACGATCGCATAGCGCCGAGACCGCGCCAGTTGTTCGCGGGTGACGATGCCGGCCCGCTCCAGGATCATCAGCAGGATCGGCAGGAGGAAGGCCGCGCCGAAGCCGAACAGGAAATGGGTGACGAAGTTCAGGTAATTGCCGACGCCGGGCAGCGCTTCCTGCTGAACGCCGCCGACATTGCCCTGAAATCTGGACCCGAGCAGAAAACTCAGCGCCCAGGGCATGGCGACGAAGTAAGCAAAGCAGGCACCGGCCGCGAAGAAGACCGGAGTGGCCAGCAGGAAGGGCAGGAAAGCGCCCTTTTCCTTGGCATAGAGACCGGGAGCGACGAAGCGCCAAAGCTGGGTCGAGATTACGGGGAAACTCACCATCAGCGCCGCGAAGATCGCCACCTTCACCTGGGTGAAAAAGGCTTCGAAGACGTCCGTGTAGATGAGCTTACCCTGGCCCGCGCGAAGCAGCGGCTGCACCAGCACGGCGAAGATGTCCCGAGCGAAATGGAAGCAAATGAAGAAGGTGACAACCAGCGTGGCGAGACACCAAAGGAGCCGTCGCCTTAGCTCGATCAGATGCTCAAGCAGCGGTTGCTTGGTATCGTCGATCTCCTTCACGGCAGCGGGCGCTTTTCGGGCGGCAGCTCTTCGCCCGGTTGCGTCTCGTCGAACGGTAGCGAGAGCTCCGCGGGTTCGGCGACAGGCGGCATTTGGTCGGGCTGGCCTGGCTCAGGATAATGCGTGCCGGGCGGATGGATCTGCATGATCCGCTCGTTCTCCTCCCGCCACTTCTTCTCCATCTCCTCGAGCTCGGCCTGGCGCACCATGTCCTCGATGCCGGACGTGAAATGCCGGGCCATCCCGCGCACCCGGCCGACCCAATAGCCGACCGTGCGCATGACCTTCGGCAATTCCTTCGGGCCGATGAAGATCAGCGCGAGCACCGCGATGATCGCGATCTCGGCAGAGTCGAAGCCGAACATGTCCGACTAGATGGCCCTAACGGGGTTCGTCGTCTCGGTTTGGCGGAGGGGATACGACCGGTTCTGACGGGCGCGGCGTAAGGTCGATCGGATCACGCGGCGCCTCGTCCCGAGGCAGTTGCCGCGGCGGCTCGTTGCGGCGCTGCTCGTCATAGCGGCGGTATTTCTCGTCCTCGTCGTCGGCCATGCCCTGCTTGAAGCTTTTCAGCCCCTTCGCGACATCTCCCATCATCGAGCTGAAGCGATTGCCGCCGAAGACCAGCATGATGAAAATCGCGATGATGATGATATGCCAGATGCTCAAACCGCCCATCGGGGAAACTCCTTTGAGACGGCTATCTAGTCGCCTTGCTCTTCGCTTTCCAGCTGAAGCTGGAACATGGACTCGTCGAGCGGGTCCAAAAGTCCCGCCGCCTTGAGGTCGTCGATGCCCGGAAGGTCGCGGCGCGAGCTGAGGCCGAAGTGCGTCAGGAATTCCTGCGTCGTCGCGTAAAGCAACGGCCGGCCGGGCCCTTCCCGTCGCCCGGCCGGCCGCACCCAGCCGGCGTCCATCAGCACGTCGAGCGTGCCCTTCGAGATCTGGACACCGCGGATGGCT
>Ga0157369_10008494_pt1 | contig 11776 bp, 11 predicted proteins | sample C25metaG_FD_113461 | JGI IMG/M metagenome (GOLD analysis project Ga0157369, IMG submission 113461) | Corn rhizosphere microbial communities from Kellogg Biological Station, Michigan, USA - C2-5 metaG | ecosystem: Host-associated > Plants > Roots > Rhizosphere > Soil | place: USA: Michigan... | reverse complement strand
CGTCAGCTCGTGGAGGAGGACCCCCAGGAAGGCGATGACGAGCCCGATCAGCGCAGCGGCGTCCTCGGCGAAGACGGCCCGCAGCGTCGGGTTGGAGGTGCGGAAGACGTGCTCGAGCGTGCCGGTCTCGCGTTCGGCGGCCATCGAGCGCGCCTGACGGAACGACTGGAGGAACGAGATTCCCTCGAACACGAAGGCCACCGCGAGCACGATGTAGTTGATGAGGTAGTCGGTATCCGCCTCGTCCGCGCCGAGCGCCGTGATGCCGTGCACGATCGACACCACCGCACCCGCGGTGAACAGCCCCACTGCGGCGAACAGCGACCAGACGTACGTCTCCCGGCCGTATCCACTGGGATGGGAGGCGTCCCTCGGCCGTTTCGCGCGACGCTCGGCCTGGATCAGGAACACCTCGTTGCCGGAGTCCGCCCACGAGTGCGCCGCCTCCGCGACCATCGACGCGGATCCGGTGATCATGGCGGCCACGGTCTTCGCGATCGCGATGATCAGGTTCGCGCCGAACGCGAGGAGCACCGTGAAGAGACTCTCCGAGGACCGCTTCCGGGACGCCATGGCAGTCACACTACGGCGGAGCACGGGAACAGCCCAGGCCTGGAACGGACGAAGGCCCCGATCTCTCGATCGGGGCCTTCGTGTCGTGGTGTCCGAGGGGGGACTTGAACCCCCACGCCCTATACGGGCACTAGCACCTCAAGCTAGCGCGTCTGCCATTTCCGCCACCCGGACAGGTGTTTCCCGGCGGCCGAAGCTTCCGGCTGCCGAAGAAAGACATTAGCACGAAACCGACCACCGGTTTCACATCGTGGCGCAGCCCGGGCGTGGCGGAACGACCCCCGGTAGCGTTGGGGCATGACCGACGCCCACAACACCTCCGACCTGGCCGCTTCCGGCACGGACGGCTTCGATGAGGCCGGCCTCGATGAGACCGCGATCATCGCGCGTGACCTCATCCGGTTCGATACCACCAACTACGGCGAGGGCCGCTCCAACGGTGAGGCCGACGCGGCCGAGTACGTCGAGGCGCGACTGCGCGACCTCGGCCTGGCGCCGCAGCTGTTCGAATCCGACCCCGGCCGCACGAGCGTGGTGGCGCGGGTGGAGGGCCGCGATCGTAGCAAGCCGGCCCTGGTCGTGCACGGCCACCTCGACGTGGTCCCGGCCGACCCGCGCAACTGGTCGGTCGACCCGTTCGGCGGCGTCATCCGCGACGGCCTGCTCTGGGGGCGCGGAGCAGTGGACATGAAGAACATGGACGCGATGATCCTCACGGCGGTCGGCGACATCCTGAGCGCGGGGGAGCAGCCGGAGCGCGATCTCGTCCTGGGCTTCTTCGCCGACGAGGAGGACGGCGGTCGCCGCGGCTCGCACTTCCTCGTGGACACGCAGCCCGAGCTGTTCGCCGGGGCGACCGAGGCGATCAGCGAGGTGGGAGGCTACTCCATCGACCTCGCCGGGCGACGCGCCTACCTGCTGCAGACCGGTGAGAAGTCGCTGGTCTGGATCAAGCTGATCGCCCGCGGGCGCGCGGCGCACGGCTCGCGGCTCATCCGCGACAACGCCCTGACGAAACTCGCGGAGGCCGTCGTCGCGATCGGACGCCGCGAGTGGCCCGTGCAGCTCACCGACACCACGACGCGGCTCATCGCGGAGCTGGGCCGGCTGCTCGACGTCGACCCCGAGCGCGTCGGTCCCGACGAGGTCGTGCTGCGCACGGGCACCGCCGCGGGCTTCATCCTCGCGACGCTGCGCGCCACGAGCAACCCGACCCTGCTGGAGGCCGGCTACAAGCACAACGTCATCCCCGACACGGCGGAGGCGCTGGTCGACATCCGCACGCTGCCGGGCGACGAGGACCGCGTGCTCGCCGAGGTGCGCGAGCTGGTCGGCGACGACATCGAGATCGAGATCATGCATCGTGACATCGGCCTGGAGGCGTCGTTCGGCGGCGACCTCGTCGACGCGATCACCGGAACCCTCGAACGGCACGACCCCGGCGCCCCCGTGCTGCCCTATCTGCTGTCGGGCGGCACCGACAACAAGGCGCTCAGCCGGCTCGGGATCACCGGCTACGGGTTCGCCCCGCTGCGACTCCCGAGCGATCTCGACTTCCCCGGGATGTTCCACGGCGTCGACGAGAGGGTCCCGCTCGACGCGCTAGTGTTCGGCAGGACCGTTCTTCGCGACCTCCTGCGCAGCTACTGAAAGAGCACATGGACTTCATCAACGCCGTCATCCTCGGACTCGTCCAGGGACTGACCGAGTTCCTGCCGATCTCCTCGAGCGCGCACATCCGCATCGTCGGGGAGCTCCTCGGCACCGGAGCCGATCCGGGCGCCCGGTTCACCGCGATCATCCAGCTGGGAACGGAGGCCGCGGTCCTCCTGTACTTCTGGAAGGACATCACCCGGATCGTCTCGCGCTGGTTCCTCTCGTTGTTCGGCCGCGTTCCGCGCAACGATCCCGACGCCCGCATGGGCTGGCTGGTCATTCTCGGCAGCATCCCGATCGTCGTTCTGGGTCTTCTTTTCCAGAACGCGATCGAGACGACGTTCCGCTCGCTCTGGATCGTCGCGACGACCCTCATCGTCTTCGGCATCCTCCTGGGCATCGCCGACTGGGTGGGCGCCAAGACCCGGCGGCTGCGGGAGCTCACCTGGGGGCACGGCATCATCTTCGGCTTCGCGCAGGCGCTCGCGCTGATCCCGGGGGTGTCCCGTTCGGGAGGCACGATCACGGCCGGTCTGTTCATGGGCTATCAGCGCCGTGCAGCCGCCCGGTATTCGTTCCTGCTGGCGATCCCCGCCGTGTTCGGCAGCGGTCTCTACCAGCTCTACAAAGCGTTCAAGGAGCCGTGCACGAAGGCGCTCGAGGCGGCGGGGTCGTGCACGCCCGAGGTGTTCGGCCCGGCCGAGACGGCCGTGGCGACCGTCGTAGCGTTCGTCGTCGGCCTGCTCGTGATCGCCTTATTCATGGGCTACATCTCCCGCAGGAGCTTCCTGCCGTTCGTGATCTACCGGATCGCGCTCGGTGTACTCCTGATGATCCTGCTCGGCACCGGAGTGCTCGCCGCCTGAGTGCTCGCGGACTGGGTCGACGGCCGTCGGCCGGGTGAATTCCGGCGCGGAATCATCCGCGGCGTGGATCCTCTCCGGCGTGGCCGTCGCGGCCGTCGCCGCGCCGGCGGAGGTACCGCTCGAACTCCTGGGCGATCGCCTCGCCGCTGGCTTCGGGGGAGTCGACGGTGTCGCGCGCCTGCTCCAGCTGCTGGATGTAGGCGGCCATCTCCTCGTCGTCGGAGGCCAGGGCGTCGATGCCCGCCTCCCACGCCGCGGCTTCCTCGACGAGCGAGCCGCGCGGGATGGTGACGTCGACGAGCTCCTCGAGCTTGTCGATCAGGGCGAGGACCGCCTTCGGGCTCGGCGCGTTGTGCACGTAGTGCGGCACGGAGGCCCAGATCGAGACCGTCGGGATGCCGACGTCCTCCGCGCCCTCGGCGAGCGCGCTCAGGATGCCGACAGGGCCTTCGTAGGTCGACCGCTCGATGCCGAGCTCCGCGCGCACCGCGGCCGACTCGCTCGAGGCGAACACCGAGATCGGGCGGGTGTGCGGAACGTCCGCGAGCATCGCTCCGAGGAACACGATCACGCCGATGTCCTCCGCCAGGGCGGCGTCCATGATCTCGGAGGTGAAGCTCCGCCAGCTGCGCGAGGGCTCGGTGCCCAGCAGCAGGAAGATGTTGCCCGCGTTGTCACCCGTGACGTCGAGTTCGGCGTCACCCGCGAGCGCGTCGCCGACACGCCCGGGACGCGCAGGCCCGAGCATGACCGCGGAGGGCCAGATCAGCCGCCGCCGGCCATCGTCGTCGGCCACGACCGGACGGTTGAACTGGAAGTCGAAGTACAGCTCGGGGTCGACCTCGGCGATCGGGACGACGTCGAGCTGCTCCTTCAGCGTCTTCACAGCGCCGCTGGCCGCCTCGCCGGCGTCGTTCCATCCTTCGAAGGCCACCACGAGAATGCGGCCGCCGAGGATGTTCTTCGCGTCAGTCACGTGGCTTACTCGTCCTCTCGTCGGCGACCGGGCGGGCGCCATCCATCCAGGATAGGCCCGACCCCGTCACGATAGACTTGCCGGTCGTGACCGAATTGACCACGCATGCGATGCCGGCGGCCGTCCTCTGGGATATGGACGGCACCCTCGTCGACACCGAACCGTACTGGATGGCCTCAGAGCAGGAGCTCGTCGGCTCGTTCGGCGGCACCTGGACCCACGACGACGGCCTGCTGCTGGTCGGGCTCGGACTCTGGAACTCCGCCGCGATCCTGCAGTCGCGCGGCGTGGAGCTCTCGGCCGACGAGATCGTGCACTGGCTGACTGAGCGGGTGCGCGAGAAGCTCGTGAGCGAGGGAGTCCCGTGGCGCCCGGGCGCCCGCGAGCTGCTGAAGTCGTTGCGGGAGCGCGGGGTGCGTACCGCGCTGGTGACCATGTCGGTGCGCAGCATGGCCGAGCAGATCGTCGCGGCCATCCCGTTCGACGGGTTCGACGTCATCGTCAGCGGCGACGAGGTCGGCGAGCCCAAGCCGCATCCGGAGCCCTACCTGCGGGCTGCCGAGCTGCTGGGTATCGAGCCGAGTCAGGCGGTCGCGATCGAGGACTCGCTCGTCGGGCTCTCGTCCGCGGTTGCCTCCGGGGCCACGACCATCGGCGTCCCGCACATCGTCCCGCTTCCGCAGTCAGCCGAGCACACGCTGTGGGAGTCGCTCGCCGGCCGCACGGCCGACGACATCGCCGCGGTCGCTGCGGCACGGGAGGAGGCGCGATGAGCGTCGATCGCCGCAGCTCCGGACCGTTCCGCGTGGGCGACCGGGTGCAGCTCACCGGCCCGAAGGGCCGCATGAACACCATCACGCTCGAGCCGGGCAAGCTGTTCCACAGCCACCGCGGCGTGCTCGCCCACGACTCCATCATCGGGTTGCCGGACGGCTCGGTCGTGACCAACAATGCCGGCGTCGAGCACCTCGCCCTGCGCCCGCTCCTGAACGACTTCGTGATGTCGATGCCGCGCGGCGCCGCGATCATCTATCCGAAGGACGCCGCCCAGATCCTGGCCCTGGCCGACATCTTCCCCGGGGCGACCGTGGTGGAGGCCGGCGTCGGGTCCGGCGCCCTCTCGCTGTGGCTGCTGCGCGCGATCGGCGAGGAGGGCCGGCTGTTCTCATTCGAGCGCAGGGACGAGTTCGCCGACGTCGCTAAGGCGAACGCGGCGACGTTCCTCGGCTCCGACCCCGAGAATTGGACGGTCACCGTCGGCGACCTGCAGGACGCCCTTCCGGCGGCCGTCGAGCCGGCGAGCGTCGACCGCGTCGTGCTCGACATGCTTGCGCCGTGGGAGACCCTCGACGTGGTTACCGAGGCGCTCAAGCCCGGCGGGGTCGTGCTCTGCTATGTCGCGACCGTGACGCAGCTCTCCCGCGTCGCCGAGGCGATCCGGGCGACCGGTCACTACACGCACCCGCAGTCCAGCGAGACCATGGTGCGAGGCTGGCACGTGGAGGGCCTGGCGGTCCGCCCGGACCACCGCATGATCGCGCACACCGGCTTCCTGATCACGGCACGACGGCTCGCACCGGGCACGGTCCTCCCCGAGCTCAAGCGGCGGCCGTCCAAGAGCGACTACGACGACGCCGACGTCGAGGCCTGGACGCCGGGCGCCCTCGGCGAGCGCCAATCCAGCCCGAAGAGCCTCCGCAAGCGCATGCGGGAGGCCACGGCCAGCGCGGAGCTGGCCCGCGCTACCGGTCCGGAGACGGATTCCGACGGCGCCGGCGCCCCCGGTGACGAGCGCGACCCGCACGTCGACTAGCATGAATGAGGTCGTGAGGCGTGTGCCTCCCCGCCTCCCCACCGATCGCATCGAAAGAGGACCCGTGCGCCGAATCACCGCACTCGGAAGATCGTCCGCTGCCCTCCTCGCCGTCGGCATCGCCGCCGTGGCGCTCACCGGCTGCTCTTCCAACCCGAACGCCGACTGCAGCACCGCCCTCAAGAGCGGCCAGGCGTCGTCGCTCGTGACCGCGACCGGACCGATCGGCAAGCAGCCGAAGATCAGCATGCCGACGCCGATCGACGCGTCGACGTCGCAGCGCACGATCCTGACCGAGGGCACCGGCGAGCCGGTGATCAACGGTCAGATGGTCGAGATCCAGTACACGCTGCTCGACGGCCAGACCGGACAGGTCGGCGAGAAAGGCACCTACGGCGGAGACACCACGCCCATCACCATCGGCAACTCCAACGCCGCGATCAGCAAGGGGCTCCTCTGCGCTCCCGTCGGATCGCGCGTCGCCGTCGCGATCTCGCCCAAGGACGCAGGTGGAGCAGGCTCCGGCAACACGACCATCCTGGTCGCCGACATCGTCGGCGCCTACCTCCCGGCCGCGAACGGCGCCGTCCGTCCTTCTGTCTCCGGCTTCCCGACCGTCGTGCTCGCGCCGACCGGTCAGCCGGGCATCACGATCCCGTCGTCGGGAGGCGCACCCAAGCAGGTGCGCAGCGAGGTGCTCAAGCAGGGCGATGGCGCGACCGTCAAGAAGGACTCGCAGGTCGTCCTGCACTACACGGCGGTCGGCTGGGAGAACAAGAACGTCGTCATGAGCAGCTGGCAGAGCAAATCGCCCGACATCGTCGTGATGAACACCGGGCAGAGCGCGCTCAACCAGGCCCTCCCGCAGGAGGTCCTCAAGCCGCTGATCGGTCAGAAGGTCGGCTCGCAGCTGGTCATCGAGGCTCCCGCCAACGGCAACGTACCGGCCTCTGCTTGGGTGGTCGACATCCTCGGCGTCCGCTGAGCCGCGCTGCCCCGAGCTGCACCGCGCAGTCTAGGATGGACGGGTGCCCCGATCCTCGTCTTCGCCGCCGCGCGTCCCGGTCGAGGAGCGTCTGTTCAGCCTCGTGCTGGCGCTGCTCGCGACCGAGAACGGCCTGACCAAGAGCGAGATCCTCTCGACGGTGCAGGGCTACCGTCAGCGGTACGAGGCGCACGGCGACAACAGCAGCCTCGAGCGCCAGTTCGAGCGCGACAAAGACGACATCCGCGAGCTCGGCGTTCCGCTGGAGACCGTGGAGTCGCCCGAAGCGGCCGGCAACAACCAGTTGCTGAGGTACCGCATCCCGAAGGGCGCTTACGACCTCCCGCAAGACGTCGTGTTCTCCCCGGAGGAGATCACCCTCCTCGGCCTCGCCGCGACGGTGTGGCGCGAGGGCTCGCTGTCGGGGGAGTCCCGGCGCGCGTTGATGAAACTGCGCTCGCTCGGCGTGGAGACCGACGACCCGGTGGTCGGTTACGCGCCGCGGCTGCGCGCGCGGGAGAGCGCTTTCGAGCCGCTGAGCCAGGCGTTGGAGCGGCACGCCATCGTCCAGTTCCCCTACCTCAAGCCAGGCGAGAGCGCGTCGCGCGTGCGCACGGTCGCGCCGCTGGCGCTCGTGCAGCACCAGGGTCGGTGGCACCTGCAGGGCATCGACCAGGACGCCGGCGGATCGCGCACCTTCCTGCTCTCGCGGATGGTGGGTGCCGTGAAGGTCACCGCGCGCACCTTCCAGCCGGAGGGCAGCGACTTCGCCGAGCGCGCGCTCGAAGATCTCGAGCGGATCTGGACGGCGAACGTCGCCGAGATCGAGGTCACCGCCGGCACCGACGCCGCCACCCGGCTGCGCAAGCGTTACGGCGACGCTGTTCCCGCCGCCCACGAGGGCGAGGCTTTCCGGCTCACCGTGAACTTCTCCGACATCAACATCCTCGCCGATCAGCTCGCGGCTTTCGGGCCGGAGGTGCTGGTCGTCTCCCCGGCCGAACTGCGCGAGAAGGTCCTGGAGCGCCTCCTCATCGTGGCGCGGGCGCACGAAGACCGGCGGGAGGGCTCCGATGGCTGAGCGCAGACGCCCGATGCAGGCGCAGGACAAGCTCGCCTTCCTGCTCGCCCTCGTGCCCTACCTCATGGACCGCGACCGGGTCAGCGTCGCGGAGGCGGCGGAGCACTTCGGCGTCGACGAGGAGAGCATGCGCGACGCGGTGCGGCTGATCGCGGTCTCCGGCATCCCGGGCGAGACGAACGCGTATCAGCCGGGCGACCTCTTCGACATCTCCTGGGACGACTTCGAGGAGAACGACCGCATCGTCCTGACGCACCAGGTCGCGATCGACGACTCGCCGCGGTTCTCGGCCCGGGAGGCCGCAGCGCTGATCGCCGGCCTCCAGTATCTGACCGCGCTGCCCGAGAACGCCGACCGCGACGTGATCGGTTCGCTCATGGCCAAGCTGGCGCGCGGCGCGTCCGCGGAGCCCAGCCAGGTCGCGGTGGCGCGCTCGGAGTCCGACGAGGCGCTGGCCACGATCCGCGAGGCCGTGATCGCCGGCACGCAGCTCGAGTTCGACTACCTCAACTCGCGCGGTGAGCGGGAGCGGCGGCGTGTGGATCCGCTGCGCGTCGAGTCGGCCGACCAGGACTGGTATCTGCGGGGCTGGGACCATCTGCGCACCGCGATCAGGACGTTCCGCCTCGACCGCATCGACGGACTCATGACGACCGACGATCCGATCACGTACCGTCCGGGCGACCTCCGGCTCCCCGAGACGCTGTTCGAGGGGACCCCGGAGGACCAGCTCGTCAGCATCGAGGTGTCGGCCTCGGCCATTCCGCTGATCGAGGACTATATCCCGGAGGGCGCCGCCCGCGAGGAGCGGGACGGCCGGGTGCGCACGAGCCTGCGTGTCGCCCACTTCCATGGACTCAAACGGCTGGTCGCCGGTCTGGCCGGTGTGCTGACGGTGCTCGACCCTCCCGAGGCGCGCACCATCGTCGCCGAGTGGGCGCGTGCGGGCGCCGACCGCTACCGTTAGGCTCCCAGCATGCCGTGGTGGTCGTGGGTCGTCATCTGGGCCGTGCTCGTGCTCGGCCTCCTCGGCGTGCTCTCGTACTTCGGCTGGTCGCTGTTCCGCAAGGTGATGGGTGCGGCGCAGGAGGCCGGCGCTCTGATGGAGAAGGCGGCGATCCTCAGCGAACGCTCGGGTGACATCCGGTACACTGAGTTTCACAGCGCGGTCTTCGAAGACCCGGATGCACTCCGGGCAGAACGGGAACAGGCCATCGCCGATCGACGTGTCGCTCGGCAAGCTCGCAGAGATCAGCGGGTCCGGCGCGGTAAAATACTTGTTACGGCGGATCCGTTCCGCTACTCCTACTTAGGCAAAAGGACGTAAATCATGCTCGGCGGCCTCACCGGATGGCACCTGCTCATCATTCTCGCTGTCATCCTCCTCCTCTTCGGTGCGCCGAAGCTGCCCGCCCTGGCGCGGAGCATCGGCCAGTCGATGCGCATCTTCAAGGGCGAGGTCGACGAGATGAAGAAGGACGGCAAAGACAGCAAGGGCGGCAGCGATGACGCCGACGCCACGTCCGCCACCACCGACACGACCGATTCCAAGCCGAAGCAGTAACCGCGTGGCCTCCGCCAAGCGAGGCAAGAACCGCGAAGGCCGGATGTCGCTGGCCGAGCACTTCATCGAGCTTCGCAAACGTCTCTTCCGTGCCGCCCTCGGCCTCCTGGTCGGCGCGGTCGCAGGTTGGCTCCTCGCCGACCCCGTGATGAACGCACTCCGCGGTCCCATCACCGAGATCGCCAAGCAGCAGGGCCGCGAGGCGATGCTCAACTACGGCACCATCACCGGTGCGTTCGATCTCAAGATGCAGGTCGCCATCACCATCGGTGTCGTCATCTCCAGCCCCATCTGGCTATGGCAGATCTGGGCGTTCTTCGTGCCGGCGCTCACTCGCAAAGAGCTCAAGTACGCGTTCGGGTTCTTCTTCACGGCGGTGCCCTTGTTCATCGCCGGTGGCGTCGTGGGCTGGCTTCTCGTGCCGCACATGGTGGGGCTGCTGACCAGCTTCGCGCCCGAGCAGGACTCGGCGATCATCGACGCCAAGACCTACATCGACTTCGTGACCAAGCTGGTGATCGCCGTCGGCGTCGCCTTCGTGCTGCCGGTCTTCCTGGTGCTGCTCAACTTCGTCGGCGTGCTGAGCGCCAAGTCGATCATCGGTTCGTGGCGCTGGGCGATCATCCTCATTGCACTCTTCACCGCGATCGCGACGCCCGCGGCCGACGTCCTTTCGATGTTCCTGCTCGCAGTGCCGATGGTGGTGCTGTACTTCGCCGCCTACGCGGTGTCGTGGCTGCACGACCGCCGGGCCACGAAGGCCGCGATGAAGCTGGAGGCCGAGCTCGCGGCATAGGCTGGTCGCGTGACCGACCAGCAGCAGCTCTCTCCGGCCGAACGCTTCGCCGCCTCGCGGCAGCGCGCCCGGCAGCCGCTCCTCGAAACCTTCCGGACCGGACTGCGGTTCGATCTCGACCCGTTCCAGCGTGAGGCGTGCGCGAGCCTCGAGAACGGGCGCAGCGTGCTGGTCGCGGCGCCGACCGGGGCCGGCAAGACGATCGTGGCCGAGTTCGCGGTGTTCCTCGCCATGCGCGAGGCGAACGCGAAAGTGTTTTACACGACTCCGATGAAAGCGCTGAGCAACCAGAAGTTCCAGGAGTTCGTGGAGCAGTACGGCGCGGAGTCGGTCGGCCTCCTCACCGGCGACACCAACATCAACTCGCACGCGCGCATCGTCGTGATGACAACCGAGGTGCTGCGCAACATGCTCTACGCAGACTCCGACCTGTTGGCCGATCTGGCCTACGTGGTGATGGACGAGGTGCACTACCTGGCCGACCGGTTCCGCGGCGCCGTCTGGGAGGAGGTCATCATCCACCTGCCGCCGGCGGTGCGGATGGTCTCGCTCAGCGCGACCGTGTCGAACGCGGAGGAGTTCGGCGACTGGCTCCAAGCGGTACGCGGCGACACCGATGTCGTCGTCTCGGAGGAGCGGCCCGTGCCGCTCGAGCAGCACATCCTCATGCGCTCCAAACTCATCGACCTCTTCGACTCGTCGGGCCTCGCCGCGACCAACCGGGTGAACCCGGAGCTGGTGCAGATGGCGCGCTACGGGGGCCGCGTGCTGAGCAGCCGCCAGATGAAGGACGTGGGCCGCTACCACTCCCGCGGAGGGCGACCGGACACCTTCCGGATGAACCGCGCAGATCTCGTGCGACACCTGGGCGAGCACAACCTGCTGCCGGCGATCCTCTTCATCTTCAGCCGCAACGGCTGCGATGCGGCGGTCAGGCAGACCCTCCGAGAGGGCATCCGGCTGACCGAGGCGCGCGAGCGCGAGGAGATCCGGGCGATCGTCGAGGAACGCTGCCGGACCCTCCTCGACGAAGACTTGGCGGTCCTCGGCTACTGGGAGTGGCTGGAGGGCCTCGAGCGCGGCGTCGCGGCCCATCACGCCGGACTGCTGCCGGCGTTCAAGGAGGTCGTGGAGGAGCTCTTCCGCCGCAAGCTCGTGAAGGTCGTGTTCGCGACCGAGACGCTTGCGCTCGGCATCAACATGCCCGCACGCACGGTCGTCCTCGAGAAGCTGGAGAAGTTCAACGGGGAGTCGCGCGTGCCGATCACGCCGGGGGAGTACACCCAGCTCACGGGACGTGCCGGGCGTCGCGGGATCGACGTGGAGGGCCACTCCGTCATCCAGTGGGAGGACGGCCTCGACCCGCAATCGGTCGCCTCGCTGGCCTCCCGCCGCAGCTACCCGCTGAACTCGAGCTTCCGGCCCACGTACAACATGGCGGTCAACCTCATCGATCAGTTCGGTCG
>Ga0157369_10008493_pt1 | contig 11777 bp, 16 predicted proteins | sample C25metaG_FD_113461 | JGI IMG/M metagenome (GOLD analysis project Ga0157369, IMG submission 113461) | Corn rhizosphere microbial communities from Kellogg Biological Station, Michigan, USA - C2-5 metaG | ecosystem: Host-associated > Plants > Roots > Rhizosphere > Soil | place: USA: Michigan... | reverse complement strand
GCCTTCGACTCCTTCTGTGACAGCTTGATCGCGAGGCAGGCCTCCTTCAGCTTGCGCTCGAACGTCTTCTGCCTGCCGGTGTAGAGGCTGCGCACCAGCTGCTGGGTGATCGTCGAGCCACCTTCGACCGCCTTGCCCGCAGTCACGTCCTTCCATGCCGCTCGCGCGATGCCGACGTAGTCGACGCCGCCGTGCTGCCAGAAGCGCCTGTCCTCGATCGCGACGGTGGCGCGCGGCAGCCACTTGGACATCTGGGCCGTCGTGACCGGCTCCCGGTTTCGGTCGGCGGGGATCGAGCCGAGCAGCGACCCGTCACGCGCATAGACGAACGAGTTCTGGCCGATCTCGACCGGCTGAAGGCTGTTCAGATCGCAGCCCTGCGAGAGCGCCGCACCGGCGCCCAGGCCGGTCACGACGACCACGATCCCCGCGGCGACGGCAAACCCGCCGACGACCACACCCGTGCGGCGGCGACGCCTGATCCGCTCCGCGCGCTTTTTCTTCCGGCCCCGCTGCGCGAGGATCAGGTCGAGGTCGTCACGCCGGCGCGGGCTCATTCATGCCTTCCGTTCTGCCGGCAGCCGCGAGCCGCTCGGCGAGCGCGAGCCGCAGATCGCTCGCTGCCCGCTCGGCGGCGCCTTCGTCGGGAATCCATTTACGCACGAGGATGGTTGCGCTTTCCCCCGTGAGGTCGGTAACGAACACCTCTTCGCCCTCCGCGCGCAGCGACTCGAGGGTCTTCCGCAGGCCCGTGCCGGCGGGCACCTGCACCGTCACCTCGGCGAGCGCAAGCGAACTGCGGATCGTCGAGTTGCGGATCGTCTCCGACGCGAGCTTCTCATTCGGGACGACCAGCCGGTCGTTGTCACGGGTCCGGATCCACGTGTAGGTGAGCCCGATCTCCTCGACGACGCCCTTCGTGCCCTGCACCTCGACCTCGTCGCCCAGGCGCAGCGGCTGGCTGATCGCGATCAGGAGACCGGCGACGACGTTGCCGATCGTGCGCTGGCTGGCGAATCCGATCACGAGGCCGATCACCGCCGACGACGCGAGCACGCCGCCGGCGACCGCGCGGATCTGCGGGATCACGAGCAACGCCGACATGACGCCCACGAAGACGATCGCCGCGACGATCGTCCGCCGGAGCACGCGATACCGCGTTACCGAGCCGGGGGCCAGGTCGTGCCGGGCAATCCGCCAGTCGGCGAGCTTCGCCGCAGCGACGGCGACCGCGATCATCGCGGCGGCGATCAGGAGGCGCTGCCAGAACTCAGGCATCGTGCGCTCCCTCTTCGCCCCAGTCGATCGGTTTCCGGCCGGCGAACCCCTCTTCGGTCGAGTGCCAGTACGCAACGAGCTCCTCGCCCGCCTGCCAGCACAGCAGCACGTCAGCGCCGCCGCGGCGCGCCGGGAAATCGACCAACCCGGCGTCGAGATCCTTCACGATCACGCCGAGCTCGTTCAGCCGCTGGAGGCATTCGCGAGCGACCTCGGCCAGCTTCTGGAACTCCGCCTGTGCGGTGTTCAGGTCGGTGGCGGCGTAGCCGGCGCCGTTCCCGCCGATCGCCGTGACGATCTCTCCCTGCGTACGCTCGAGCTCGCGCATGCGCGTTCGGGCCGAAACGAGGCGCTCGACAACCGGGCGCACCTCATGGAGGGCGCTGTTAGCCTCGGCGACGGTGAATACGCGATCGGGCACGGCGCCGCCACATCGTAGGGACGCGACGCCACAGCTCGCTGGCTGGTTGCTGCTGGTCGGCGCGATGATCGCGATCGCCTACCTCAGCCGCGCGACGGGAGGCACGCCCGACCCGCAGGTGCTCTACCGCTGGTCGACCGCGGTCGGCGGGCTCGCCCAGGATGCGATCATCCTCGCGGTCGTGCTGGCGATCGCACGCGCGAACCCCGGGCTGCTCGGCCTGCGGCGGCCCACGTCGATCGGCAGAGCGCTGCGAATCCTCGGCATCGCGATCGTCGCGGTCTACGCGTTCGAGATCGCCTACACCGCGCTGACCCACCCCGGCAACGAGCAGGGGCTGACCCCGTCGCACTGGGAGCCGGCCCACGCGACGGCGTACGTCGTCAACGCGATCGTGATCTGCACATGGATTCCGCTCGTCGAGGAGCTGACCTACCGCGGGCTCGGCTACTCCCTGCTCGAGCGGTTCGGCCGGTGGCCGGCGATCTTCGCCGTCGGGCTGCTGTTCGGGCTCGCCCACGGCCTCGTCGTGTCGCTGCCCGTGATCGTCGCCTTCGGCTGCGTGCTGGCGTGGATCCGCTCGACGACGCGCAGTGTCTATCCAGGAATGCTGTTGCACGCGACCTTCAACCTGATCGCGCTCGTCGCCGCCGTCACCGTCAGCAAATAACCTCCGCTTCGTGAGCGATTCCGACCTCGAACGGCTCCGCGACCGGATCACGGCGCTCGACCGCAGCATCTTCGAGTCCGTCAACCGCCGGCTCGAGCTGGTCGCCGAGCTGAAGCGGTACAAGGACGAGCACTCACTCGCGTTCGTCGATCCGGGCCGTGAGGCGGCGATGGTCGACGAGCGGGTACGAGAGAACCACGGCCCGCTGAGCGACGAAGGCCTGCGGGCGTTCTACGCCGAGCTGCTCGCGCTCGTCAAGCGCGAGCTGTACTAATCGTCGTCGTCCTCGGGCTCTGCCTCCGGGTCGGTTTCGGCTTCGGCGAAGTCCTCGGCCGAGACCTTGTCGAGGAAGCGGCGGAACTCGTCGACGACCTCTTCCTCGTTGATCTCGTCGCCCTCCATCTCGATCGCGGACTCGTCGATCACCTCGTCGGCGGCGAAGATCGGGGCCTGCGCGCGCACCGCGACGGCGATCGCGTCGGACGAGCGCGAGTCGACCTCGACTTCGGCGCCGTTCTGAGCGACGGTGATCGACGCGTGAAACGTGTTCTCGCGCAACTCGGTGACGGTGACGCGCACCACGTCGACGTCGAGCTCGCCGAGGATGTTCACGAGCAGGTCGTGGGTCAGAGGGCGCGGCGCTTCGGCGCCTTGCAGCTTCATCAGGATCGCCGCTGCCTCCGGGTGGCCGATCCAGATTGGCAGGTAGCGGTTCCCGTCGGCAGTCTTCAGGAGCACGATCGGCTGCTTGCCGACCAGGTCGAACGAGACTCCGTAGATCGTCATCTCGACCATCGAGATCTAGATTACCCCCAGCGTTGGAGACAAACGCCGGGCGGATGTACTCGTTACACTCCCGGCCGCGCGGGCGATTAGCTCAGCTGGTTAGAGCGCCGCTCTGATAAGGCGGAGGTCCCTGGTTCGAATCCAGGATCGCCCACTATTTCGGTTCGCGCTGCGGCGGCGTGCTCATCTGCAGACCGGGTGCGTGCCGCGTCGATTGCCTCGGCCGTAGCTCGGCTGCACGCTGTGATCTCTTCGTCCAGTTCGCCGATCCGCGCGATCAGGCGCTCGACCTCGTCGGCGGCCGCCGCATAGGCAGCAGCACCCAGGGCGAACTGCTCCGCATCGCGCCGGCGCCGGAGCCGGCGCTGCTCACGCCTCAGCCGGGCGACCCGCGCGCCTGCCCGCGCCCAGGCCACGGCCCAGGCCGCCGCGAAGCGGGCGAACCAGCGTGCGCGGCGCACCGACCGGGCGGCCAGTGCCTGTGCGCCGGAGAGCTCATCCGGGAACTTGCCGAAGTACCGCGGCTCCTCCTGTTGCTCCTCCGGCTCCATCAGTGGACAGCCCGCGTGCGGTGGAGATAGTCCTCGACCGCGTGCAGGAACCGCCCGTCGGAGGCAAGCTCGGCGACGGTCAGCTTCGTCTGCTCGTCGAGGTCGCCGTCGGCTTCGAGCTCGCGGAGAAACGGCTTCAGCTTGCCGGTCTGCGCCAACGTTGCCATCCGCAGGAACAACGACCTCGTCGTTTCGTCTTGCGAGATCTCCTCGAGCGACTCGAGATCGGTGAGCCAGAGCGGGTCCATGCAGCTGCAACGCGCGGGCGTTGCCTTTGGTTACGGCCGGTCGCGAAGGCGTTCGAGCAGGCGCTCCAGCGCTTCGGCCAGCTCGGCAAGCTTGACCTCGCCGTCGACCGGGACGTGCAAGCCCGTAGCGCCGACCTTGCCGTCGAAGCCCGTCAGGGTCTTGACCGCGTCCCTGATCCGCCCCGCCAGCTCGGGATCGACCGTCGTCGCGCGGCGCTCCTTGGTACGCGCACCCGCCCAGCGGGCGGCGCGCTCGGCCGCGCGGACCGACAGCCCTTCGCCGACGATCCGCTTCGCGAGCCTGCGGCGGCCGTCGTTGTCCGGCACCGCCAGCACCGCGCGCGCGTGGCCCTCGGTCAGCTCGTTGCGGCCGATCATCGCGAGCACGTCCTCGGGCAGCTCGAGCAGGCGCACCCGGTTCGAGACCGTCGGCTTCGACCTGCCGACGCGATCGGCGACCTCGCCGAGCGACAGCCCGAACTCGTCGAGGAGCACGGCGTAGGCACGCGCCTCTTCAACCGGCGACAGGTTCTCGCGGGCGACGTTCTCGACCAGGCCGAGCAGCAGGCTGTCGCGGTCGTCGGCATCGCGGACGACCGCCGGCACGGTGGCGATGCCCGCCTCGCGCGCTGCGCGCCAGCGACGCTCGCCGGCGATCAGCTCGTAGCCGCCTTCGAGCCGTGGCCGCAGCACGACCGGCTGGATCAGCCCTTGGGCGCGGATCGACTCGGCCAGGCCGCTGACGGCCTCGCCGTCGAAGCGCTTGCGTGGCTGCTTCGGGTTTGCATGGATCTGGTCGACCTCGACGTGCGCGAGCTCCGGCTCGGCGCCGCCGATCAGCACTTCGAACCCTCTGCCCAAACCTCTTCTAGGCGCGGGCGACAAGTTCCATCGCCACCTTCCAGTAGGCCTCGGCGCCGCGGGAGCGCCGGTCGTAGTGGGTCACCGGCAGGCCGTGACTCGGCGCCTCGGCCACCCGCACCGAGCGCGGCACGACCGCAGCGAACACCAGGTCGCCGAAGTGCTTGCGCACCTCGGCCTCGACCTCGGCGGACAGACGCGTGCGGCCGTCGGCCATGGTCAGCAACACGCCGGCGATCGCCAGCTTCGGGTTGAGACGTGTCTTGATCAGGTTGATCGATTGCACCAGCTGCGCGAGTCCTTCGAGTGCGTAGTACTCGGTCTGCACCGGCACGATCACCCGGTCGGCGGCCGCAAGCGCGTTCACGGTCAGCGGGCCGAGCGAGGGCGGGCAGTCGAGCAGCACGAAGTCGAAGTCGTCGGCGCCCTGGAGCGCGTCCGCCAGGTACCGGTCGCCGTCCTCCCGTTGCGAGAGCTCGACCGAGGCGCCCGCCAGCTCGGGACGCGAGGGGACGCAGAAGAGATTGGCGAACCGGGTCGGCTTCGCGAGCTCCGAGAGAGGGACGCCGTCGAGCAGGTCGTACGTCGACGTGCCGTTGGCGCGCATGCCGAGGCCCGAGGTGGCGTTCGCCTGCGGGTCGAGATCGACGACGAGCGCACGCTCGCCGGCCTCGGCGAGACACGCCGCGAGGTTGATCGCAGTGGTCGTCTTACCGACACCGCCCTTCTGGTTCGCGAACGCGTAGACCTTCCCGGGCACAGCTTCAATCTAGCCTCGAACCCGGTCAGCCCAGCGGACGCTTCTTCGCCACACCGACGCGGCGGGGAAACCCCAGCGGTGTCGGGCCCGTCTTGCGGATCACGAGCAGCCCGTCCGGCGCATCGGCAAGCTCGCCCGCGATCCGCGCGGCAACCCGCGCGACCCGATCTCTGTCGGCGGACGGCCCAACCCACAGCACGACCGCGCCGCCCGCTCGCACGAGCGGCAGGCACCATTCGGCTGCGGTCGGGGGGTGGGCGAGCGCCTTCGCGACCGCAACGCCCGCCCAGTCGGTCGCCTGCTCCTCGGCGCGGCCCCAGGTGACCGTCGCGTTGGGCGGCGCCCACCGCTCGAGGAACGCGCACTTGCGACGCTCTGCTTCCAGCAAGACGAGCTCGCGGCCGGGCAGGGCGTACGCCAGCGGGATACCCGGCGCGCCGCCGCCCGAGCCCACGTCGACGATCGGGCCCTCGAACGCCGCGACGACCGGCAGTGCACGCAGCGAGTCGTCGAGCAGCATGCGACGCGCGTCGGCCTCGTCGGCGATCCCGGTCAGCCCCGGGGTCGCAACGACCGCCGCGAGCCAGGCATCGAGCTCAGAGGGGAGCGACGACGACGTAGCGATTTGGCTCCGTCCCCTCGCTCGAGGTCTGCACGCCCGCGACCTCTTTCAGCCGCTCGTGCACGATCTTGCGCTCGCCGGCCGTCATCGGCTCGAGCAGCACGCGCTCGCCGGCCGCTGCCCGTTCCGCACTGCGGAGCGCAATGCTCTCCAGCGTCGCGCGGCGACGGTCGCGGTAACCGGCCGCGTCCACCGTCACGGGCTTCGCGCCTGCGCCGCCGCGATGCAACGCCGCGTTCGCCACGTACTGCAACGCGTCGATCGTCTGGCCGTGCTTGCCGATCAGCAGGCCCAGATCGCCACCGGTGCAGGTGGCGACGATCTCCGCGTCGCTCTCGAAGAGCTCCACCTGCGCGCCCACGCCGATTGCCGCGGCGGCGTGTTCGACGATGCCGCGCACCCGGGCCGCCAGCTCGCTCTCGTCATGCTGCGCGGCACGCGGTTCGCGAACGGCGACGGTCGCGGTCGCAACCACCCGGGCCGGAGTCGAGCCCACGCCGAGCAGGCCTCGCTCTCCTTCGGAGACGACCTGGTAGCGGACGCTCGCCTGATCGAGCCCGGGCGCCGCACGCTCGAGGTCGCGAAGCGCCTTCCACTTCGCCTCGCCGACCGTTTCGCCGGATGCCTCGGCCGAGACATCCTCGGACGCGCTCACCGGCGGGAGCCGCCCTTCTTGCGCTTGACCCGGCGCGGCTGGGGGGAGGGCGCGGGCTTCGACTTCGGCTGCTGGGCGGCGTCCTGTTCCTCGGTAGCACCGTTCGTCGCAGGCTGAGCGCGCGAGCTGCGCTTGGCCGGCGTCTCCTTTGCCGGCGCCGTCTTCGAGCCGAACAGCTTGGGGGCCGGCGTCTTCGGCACCAGCCTGCGGGTGACGAGCCCCTGCCCGACCGTCCACAGGTTGGTCGTCATCCAGTAGAGGATCAGGCCGACCGGGAAGCGCGACACGACCGTGATGAACACGAGCGGCAGCACCATCATGATGTTCCGCTGAGTCTTGTCCATCGTCGTGCCCATGAAGTAGGTGGACGCCACCTGCGAGCCTGCGTAGACGCCGAGCAGCACGAAGCCCGACCAGTGCGCCGTGCCCTTGTCGGAGATGTTCGGGACGACGTGCAGCCAGGTGCCCGTGATGTCGTGCGTGTAGTGCTTCAGCGTCAGGTAGAGGGCGATGAAGACCGGGAACTGCGCCACCAGCGGCAGGCATGAAGCCGCCGGGTTGATGTGGTTCTCCTTGTAGAACTTCATCAGCTCTTCGTTGAGCTTCTGGCGGTCGCCCTTGTACTTCTTCTGAATCTCCTTCATCTCCGGCGCATGGCGCTGCAGCGACTGCATGGAGTGGATCTGCTTGACCGTCAGCGGCACCAGACAGATGCGGACGAGGATCGTCAGGGCGACGATCGCCCAGGCCCACGGCAGACCCACACTCGTGTGCAGGAAGTCGAGGATCCCCTTCATCAGGTGCTCCAGCGACGTGAAGCCCGGGACGGTGATGGCAAGCAGGGCGGCGATCACGGATAGTCCACTCCCCCTTCCGACCAGGGGTTGCAGCGGAGCAGCCGCCAACCGGCCAGAACGAGGCCGCGCAGCACGCCGTGCTTGCGGATCGCGAGCGCCGCGTACTCGGAGCAGCTCGGGTGGTACTTGCAGGTGTTCGCCGGCACGAGCGGCGATACGAGCAGCTGGTAGAGCCGGATCGGTGCGATCGCAGCTGCCCTGAGCGGTTGGGTCGTCACGCGGCGGCCTTTCCCAGCACCTCGTCGACCCGGTCGGTCAGCCACTCGAAGCCGTTCGCCTCGGCGGCCTCCGGCAGCCCCTTGCGCACGACGACGACGTAGTCGTTCGCCTGCGGCACACCGTCGATCCGGCCGCGGACGATCTCGCGCAGCTGCCGTTTGATCCTGTTTCGGACGACCGCGTTCCCGACCGCCTTCGGTACGGCAAAGCCGAGCCGAGGCTCGCCGAGGGACTCGTCACGCTGAAACCAGTAGAGCGTCAGGAACCGCGTCGACACCGACCGCCCGTGGCGGTAGACAGCATCGAAGTCACGGGAGCGGGAGAGACGGTTCCGGCGCTGCACCGGCTCACGCAGAAAGGCGCTTGCGCCCCTTCGCCCGGCGACGCTTCAGGATCAGGCGGCCGGCGCGCGTCGACATGCGATTGCGGAAGCCATGCTTCCGCTTCCGCTTGCGTACGTTCGGCTGATAGGTCCGTTTCATGTCGTCCGCGAAGAAAGGAGAGTGGCCGACGAAGCGCCGGCCGAAGAGCGAGTATAGCCGGACCGATTCGGCGCTCCGTTGTCCACAGCCCGGTCGTGCAGGAAAGGCGTGGAAAGAGGGCTAGTGTGACGGTCCGGAGACAGACTTTCCACAGCTGTGGAGAGTCGTGTGGAGCACGAGAAAACCCCTGCAAAAGAAGGGTATTTTTCAGGTCAGCAAGGTGAGAAATCCTCATTGAGTGGACGGCGGGACGCTGCTATGCTCGCCACCCGTCGATCTCGAATTCAAAAGGAGTGTGCAGGTAAACGTGGAGCAAATCGAGCTGACGGCGGACACCCTTTGGAGCGACGTCTCGGCTCGACTGCGGGAAGCCCTGAACGACACCACGTTCCAGACCTGGTTCGGGGAGGTTTCGGGTGCAGAGCTCGACGGCGACACCTTCGCCGTCGGCGTCCCGAATGACTTCACCCGCGAGTGGATCGAGGGTCATTTCCTCGACCTGATCCGGGCAGCCGTGCGCGACGCCTCGGCAGGCGACAGCGAGGGTCGTGAGCTCCGCGTCCAGCTCCGCGTCGACGAGGCCCCGCCGCCGCCACAGCCTGCCGGCGGCGTCTCGCCCGTGCCCACGTCGGTCACGCCGCTGCCTCGCGAAGTGGTCGCGCCGCGCGCCGAGGCAGTGGGGATCAACCCGAAGTACACCTTCGATTCGTTCGTGATCGGCTCGTCCAACCGCTTTGCCCACGCCGCAGCGCTCGCCGTCGCAGAGGCGCCCGCGCAGGCGTACAACCCGCTCTTCATCTACGGGCACACCGGCCTGGGCAAGACCCATCTCCTGCACGCCGTCGCGAACTTCGTCACCGACCACGGCGGCGGGCTGACCTGCCGCTACGTCACGTCGGAGACATTCATGAACGACTTCATCAACAGCCTGCGCGACAAGCGGATCGAAGGGTTCAAGCAGCGCTATCGCACCTACGACGTGCTGCTGATAGACGACGTGCAGTTCTTCGAGCACAAGGAACGGATCCAGGAGGAGTTCTTCCACACCTTCAACTCGCTCTACGAGGCCGGTCGCCAGATCATCATGTCGAGCGACCGCCCGCCGCGCGAGATCTCGACGCTCGAGGAGCGGCTGCGCTCCCGGTTCGAATGGGGGCTGATCACCGACATCCAGCCGCCCGACCTCGAGACGCGAATCGCCATCCTGCGCAAGAAGGTGAAGAACGACCAGATCGAGATCGGCGACCCTGAGCTCCTCACCTTCGTCGCCTCGCGCGTCTCCACCAACATTCGCGAGCTCGAGGGCGCGCTCACCCGCGTCGTCGCCTTCTCCTCACTCACGGGCCGGCCGCTGACGCCCGACCTGGCCCAGGACGTGCTCAAGGACGTCTTCCCGCAGGGAGAGAGCACTCAGATCTCGATCGAGCGGATCCAGGAGCTCGTCTGCGAGCGATTCGGTGTCACCCACGAGGAGCTGACGGGCGACCGTCGCTCCCAGAACATCGTCTATCCACGGCAGGTCGCGATGTACCTCTCACGCGAGCTGACCGACGCGTCGCTGCCCAAGATCGGCAAGCAGTTCGGGGGTCGGGATCACACGACTGTGATCCACGCGACGTCGAAGATTGCCCGCCTGATTCGTGAGGATAGGTCTGTGTACAACTTGATCCAAGAACTCACAGCTCGCGTCCGTCAGGCGCGCTGACCGAAATGCCTGTGGAACGCGCCGACTTGTCCCCCATCCGGACCCACAGCGAAAATGGCTCATTCAAGCGGTGCAGGCAGCTTCTCCCCGGTCTCCACAGCCCTATCACTACAACGAGGTTTTAATTCAATGATTGATTCAGAAACAGTAGTCGGGTCGGGGCTGCGGATAACCGTCGAAAAGGACGAGCTCGCGACCAAGCTGAGCATCGTCGCTCGCGGTGTCTCGACGAGGACCGCGGTCCTCGTGCTGGGCGGGATCCAGCTCCGTGCCGAAGCCGGGCACCTGCACCTGGCCGCCACGGACATGGAGGTTTCGCTGCGCGCGTCGATGGACGCGACCGTTGCCGGCGAAGGAGTCGTGATCGTCCCCGGCCGGCTGCTGCTCGACATCGCCCGCTCCTTGCCGGATTCGACCGTGTCGATCGAACACCGGCCCGAGGAGGCCGTCGTCGTGCTCACGTCGGGCACGGCCAACTACCGCCTGCACACCTACTCGTCGGAGGACTTTCCACGGCTGCCCGATGTCGAGTCCGGAACGCTGCACGCCATTGACCGCGAGGCTCTGGTCGAGACCGTTGCCCGCGTCGGCAAGAGCGCGTCCCGCGACGAGAGCCGCCCCGTGCTCACGGGCATCCTGGTTCGGTTCGAACCCGGCAAGATCGTGATGGCCGCCACCGACTCGTATCGCCTGGCCGTCAAGGAGACGCCCGTCGACGCGACGCTGCCCGAGCTCGAGGCGATCATCCCGGCCCGGGCGTTGCAGGAGCTGGCGCGGATCGCGTCGAGCGACGAGATCCAGCTGGGCCTGCTCGAGAACCACGTCGTGTTCGGCGCTGACGGCACGTGGTTGACGACGCGCCGGATCGACGGCCAGTTCCCGAACTACCGTCAGCTACTGCCGGAGCAGTTCGAACACGAGCTGGTGCTGCCGCGGGAGGAGGTGCTCGAGGTCGTACGCCGCGTCTCGCTGATGGCGCAGCGCAACTCCCCGATCCGCCTGCGCTTCGGCGGCGGCGAGTTGACGGTGTCCGCGATCACGCAGGACGTGGGCGAAGCCCGCGAGTCGGTGCCGGCGCCCTACAACGGCGACACGATGGAGATCGGGTTCAACGCGGAGTTCCTGCGCGACGGCCTGGACTCGGTCGAGTCGGAGTCGGTCACCTTCAAGCTGATCAGCCCGCTGCGACCGGTTGTGCTCGAGGGAGACACCGACGACTACGTGTACCTGATCATGCCGATCAGGCTGGCGGGCTGAGAGCTCACTGAACGTCCGGCACGTCCGCCTCCGCCGGTACCGGTCGTACGCCGCGCTCGACCTGGAGCTGGAGCCGGGGATCGTTCTGATCGTCGGCCCGAACGGCGCCGGCAAGACGAACCTGCTCGAGTCGCTGCATGTCGCCACCCAGGGCTTCTCGCCGCGGACTCGCGCCGACAGCCAGCTGATCCAGTTCGGGGAGACGGCCGCGCGCATCGTCGTCGACGGTACGAGAGCGTCGACCGCGCTCGAGATCTCGCTGACGCTCCACGAGGGCCAGGCGAAGGAGGCGACGCTGAACGGCGCCCGGCTGGCATCGGCGGAGTCGCTGCGCCGCGAGGTGTCCACGCTCGTGTTCACCCCGGACCGGCTCGCGGTCGTGAAAGGCGGCCCGGCGGCGCGACG
>Ga0157369_10008492_pt1 | contig 11777 bp, 15 predicted proteins | sample C25metaG_FD_113461 | JGI IMG/M metagenome (GOLD analysis project Ga0157369, IMG submission 113461) | Corn rhizosphere microbial communities from Kellogg Biological Station, Michigan, USA - C2-5 metaG | ecosystem: Host-associated > Plants > Roots > Rhizosphere > Soil | place: USA: Michigan... | reverse complement strand
GTTGCTGATCAAAGCATTCAATGGACCGGCGGCGCATCGCTCGCGCTGAACGCGGCGCATAGCCTGACAGTCAGCCCGGGCGTCACGTTGAGCAACCAGGGCAGCGGCGCGCTGACACTGCGCGCGGACGCAGCGAGCGTGAACAACGGCGGCAGCATCACGAACAATGGCACGATCGACTGGTCGCAGAGCACCGGCACGGTCAGCGCGCTTTACGACATGAACGGCAGTTATTCGCCCGGCGCCCTGCTCGCGAACAGTGCGTGGGTGGCGCCTGACTACAGTGGACTGGTTACGCAGATCACAGGCTACAAGCTGGTCAATACGGTGCAGGATCTGCAGAACATCGAAAGCGATATGAGCGGCAACTACGCGCTCGGCCACGACATCGACGCGACGGGTTACGCGTTCAAGACGCTGGGCTACGCGAGCAACACTTCTTTCACAGGACAGTTTGACGGCATGTGGCATAGCGTGTCGCATCTGAAACCTGACATCTCGTTCATGAGCGATATTGCCGCGAACGCGGTCGTTAGGGACGTCAATCTCCTCAATGCGTCAGCGGGTTTTGCACTGCGCTCCGGAGGGTTCGCCGGCATTCTTGCCATGGGCAATCACGGCACAATCATGAATACGTTCACGTCGGGCTACATCGGCCCGCAGTCTAATTTTTCGTCGACGGATATGGGCGGCCTCGTTGGCACCAACTATGGAACGATCGGCCGTTCCGGCAGCAGTGCGAGGGTCGAGCACGGCAGCGGCGGTGGCGGTCTGGTCTATGACAATCAGGGAACGATATCGCAGTCGTATGCTACCGGCACCGTGTACGCCGTTGCGTCGCGCGGCAGTTCGGGAGGGCTTGTACATAACAACAGTGGAACGATATCGGAAGCGTTCGCAACAGGCGCAGTCTATTCAACCCGGCGAGGCACCGTCTGCGTATCTTGCACTGGACTTGGCAGCGACGTGTACTGGAATACCGAATCGACACCGCAGACGGAAAATGGCGGCAATCTACCCGCCTCGAACGGGCTGACCACTGCGCAGATGAGTGACCCGAAGAGCTTCGTGGGCTGGAACTTCGGCAACGACGGCGCGTGGGTGATGCCGGCTGGCGCCACGCATCCGGTGCTGCGCTGGCAGGTGGAACATTGAGCGGAACACGTTGCTGCGGGACTGGATGAGTACGCGAAATCGTCGCCACCCTACCCACTTCGCCCAACTGAGCCCGACGACGGCCGGCTCTGGTCGACCCGTTTCTGCCAGTCACCAATGTTCGTCGAGCATCTGCTCAGTTGCCTGAACCGGTCACTGGTTGTCTTGAAGTCGTCTCCTCGCCGATACCTCTTTTAAGTGCGATGAGACATCACGACATCGGAACGCTCTCGGCAATGTCGGCGTCAACCACTGGCATACTGGCATTGCGGGACCGTCAAATGAAAGCGATGTTGTTCAACACTTGAAGGTTCCCGGCAACGGCTACCGTCCCTCGTGAACAGGCGCGCAAGATACGACGGCGATTCGACACCGACCACTGCGGCCGCCGTCACCACTGTCGTCCCCGGCAAGCTCAGCAACGTCGCCCCATGCAGCACCCTTTGCCGCGACTGATACTCGACGAACGAGTCGCCGGTGAGCTCGCGAACCATCCGTGTGGGACTGCGACGCGACACGCCCGAACTCACAAGCGATGCGCTCGATGTCGAGGCGTTGCGAAAGCGTCGCGTCGAGCAATGCCCCAATGTCATCGACGAGCTCGCAGCGCGCATCGGCGGCATTGTTGCGCAACGGCCGGACGGCGAGACCGGACTGGATGCAAGCGGTCGCTACCATCCGGTCCATCAGGTCGGAATGATAGCCGGCAAGCTCGCTCATACCACCGGTGCGGTCAAGGCTCGTCAAACGCGTTGTCAGTCCCGGCCGCCATCGACTTCGATCAACGGCTGGGGCTACGTTCTACTTTCGATCGGGATGACTGCGGGCGCCCGCGACAGTCCAGCGAAGCGCGCTAGATGACTTCGTCTCGCCAGATAGTATAGAAAAGGCGGCAGCGTGATGCCGATAAGCGTTCCCAAAATGAGATGTACGATCGGCTCCGTCACGCCCAGGCGTAACAGCGTGCCCCATACAACCTTCGTCGCCATGACGTGAAGCGGATAGACCGGCTTCCATGCGGCACGCACCGAGCGACCTCAGCGCGCATGGGGTCGAGGCGCCAGCAGCTGCGCGACAAGCAGTGGGAAATGATCGGTTTGCGCTTGTTCACGGAGAATGACATGCAGAAGCACACTGACTGTTGTCCGGTGGACTCCTCCACCGGCGTTGATAGACGTACCGTACTGAAGACTGCACTGAACGTCGCAGCGGTTGGGCTGGCGGGAAGCATGGGGAGCGTTGAATCGGCTTACGCGGCGGCGCTATCGAAGTCTGAGCGAGACAAGTTGACTCCAGACCAGAAGCGCGTTCTGACATGCGATCTCGAGATCGCCGGCACCGACCGGCTCCGAGGCCGCGATCAACGCGCTGGATACCGCGATGCCTCTAAGACCTTGGTATCTGCGTCGGGTGGTTAGCGATCGAGGCGGAACAATAGCGAATCTCGGTCCGGAAAGTCATACTGGACGGGGGACTCGGATTTGTCGATTTGGCGAAACCCTCTTTTGCGATAGAACGCGTGCGAGCGGCTCGCAAGGGATGGCGTATCCAGAATGATTGTCTTGACACCTTGTAGGTCGGAAAATGCGATGAGTCGGTCAAATAATGCAGCCGCGACTCCGACTTCCGCCCCACGATGCCCCTTTTCGACGAAAAATTTCTTTAGAACGGAGACGGACTCAGTCTCGTACTGCAACCCGATGGAGCCAATCACTTGACCTTGCTCGTTCACTGCGACCCAGAAGCCGCCGCCGGCCCTCACATAGTTCGATTCAACGTCGAGGATGTCGGGCTGTTGCTCGAGTGAAATATCTAGGCCAGCCTCGACGTTTTGAATCGTCAAAATCAAATCGATAATACCGTCCATGAATTCGGGCCGATAGTCAACGATAGACCACTTATTATCTTGCTTGCAAACGTGCACAGTACAGCTCCATGGTGTTAGTGCCTGAATCATCGGGAAGCATGGTGCGGCGTCCATACGTTAGTTCCTCCGAGTCGCTCCGTCCATAGTCGCAAGAGAGCGTGGGTACCACGCGAACTATTTCCCCCTCGCTGCTGCGGAAACAGCGAAGCTGTCCTCAAGCATTCGAAAGCGAGTGACCAATCCGCCACTAATTTCCAGCACCAGCACAAACGTGGTCTCAATGAGTCTGCCCGTGGCATCGATGCTCGAAGCCAATTCGCCCAGGATGACGGCGCGGTGTTCATTCGCGAGAATGTCTTGGATATTAAGACTGACACGTGTAGTCAAAGCTTCGGTATCTCGAACGAAGTCGACAATCGCTTCGCGTCCCTTTTTTTTGCCAATCCACGGCAGCGCGCCGGTATCCCCTGCGATTTCCCAATCTGCGTCTTCGGCGAACAGGCGCGATAGTGCCTGGGAATCACCTTGCCCCAGTTTCTGCAGGAAGTCGTGCGCCAATTTGAAGTTAGCTTGTCCGTTCATCGTTCAGTGTCCTCAGTAAGCGAGCATTGTCCGGCGGCAACGGTCAAATTTCCAGTACGCACCAATTGGTAAGTACCAAATTTTGATAGTGCGCTTATTGTTTTGATATTTTCGATGACCCGGCACGATTAACGCGCGATGCCTTGACGGTCTGCGACGTCCTCACGGAGTTCCCTGCTACAGCGGCTTTCTTACTATCGCGTGCCTCCGCGATAGCAGCAATGGTGTCCATGTTTCGCGTGCCCCATTGACAAACCGGACGCAGCGCACGGCCTAGGTCCGCGCCAAAGTCCTCAAGTTCATATTCAACATGAGGCGGTACTGTCTGAAAATCTAGACGTCGGACCAGCCCGTCGCGCACCATCTCCTTGAGGTGCTGGCTCAGCATCTTTTCACTGACCCCGCCGACCAGGCGTCTCAGTTCGCCAAAGCGCCGTCGCTTGCTGCTCAGATGAAACAGTATTAGTAGCTTCCACTTTCCACCGACGAGATCGACTACGGCTTCCATGCCACAATGGAACAGGGCTTCACTCATTCAACCATCTTCCTACACTTACTAAAAGGTGTGTACTAGCAATCAGTCTACCATGCCACTGCCGTTCACCGGGTCTGCAGTGCGGCCCGAGGGAGCAATCGAGTTTGAGGAATGCTTTTGAATGTCGGCGCGATGCTGAAAGCGAATGCGAAGACGACGAAAGTTGTGGAGCCATGCGTGAGTACGCTCGACTACCGAGCGAAATTTGCCGAGACCACTGCCGTGCACGGTCCGGCGCTTTCCGTCACCGGCCTACTGCCGCGCGGTCGTCGAGCCCTTGCTTGCAGAATCGCCCGAACCGGGGCAACTACGCGAACCCATATCACCGCGCTGGCCGCCAGGTGCTGGCGCCATCCCGTCACCGGCGACGATATCCAGTGTTCGGCCGTTCGACCATCGAACGATGGTTCTATCAGGCCCGCAAGGTTGCCCACGATCCAATGGCGAGCCTGCGTGACCGCAAGCGCCCTTGCGGTGCTGGCGCAGGCCTCTCGCCCCAGGCGGTCCGCGCGCAGTATCACGAACATCCCAGTTGGACGTGCCAGCTGCATTACGACAACCTCAAGATCACACTTGGCGAAGCGAACATCATCCACCTGTTCAGGACGCGCAGCGGCTCTGGCCCGGGTGATCCTGAGACGCGGCGGTCCAGTTAGAGCCCCGCGTCCGCTCGATATTGGGTTCAGAGACCCAGCTCGCTGAGCCCCGGGTGATCATCGGGACGGCGCCCCAAGGGCCAGTGGAACTTACGCTCCGATTCCTTGATCGGCATATCGTTGATACACGCATAGCGGCGTTGCATCAGGCCATCTTCGCCAAACTCCCAGTTCTCGTTGCCATACGAGCGAAACCAGTTGCCGGAATCATCGCGCCATTCATACGCGTACCGCACTCCGATCCGGTTGCCGCCAAAGGCCCACAGTTCCTTGATCAGACGATAGTCCAGTTCCTTCTTCCACTTACGCTCGAGGAACGCCCGCGCTTCTTCACGATTGTTCGCGAACTCCGCGCGGTTGCGCCACTTGGTGTCGAGCGAATACGCCAGCGCCACCTTGGCCGCATCCCGTGTATTCCAGCCGTCTTCAGCGAGCCTCACTTTTTCAATGGCCGTTCCAAGCGTGAACGGGGGCAGCGGCGGACGCACTTCCGGGTTCGATGACATCGCATTCTCCTCGGTGGGCCGACAAAGCCCGGGCTTACACGTTTGATCGGCGCAGACAAAGTACCGCACAACAATTTCGACGTCGTCCCCCAAAAGCCGCGTCGACGCCCCCTTGCCTTTGCCGCGCCAGAGCCAAGCGGTGCGGGCTATGGCGCAACAGGATTGCGAGAAGCTATGTGCATCCAGATTCGCTCTTAATCTTATGCATGATCGTGGGCTGACCGGCTCATTATTTCCGTCAGGAAATACGGATTTCACTGTAGGGAACTTCCTAGCGCCATCATGGTGCGCCTCTCGAGTTCGCCCGCATGTTGCCCACTGTGCACCAGATCGCCCATGATGATCACTGATGCAAGCGCTTGTCAGTGCTGCCGGTTGAGTGGTGGACGAATGCACGCTGACTCACGTCCAGCACGCCAACGTCACTACTTTCCGAAACAGAGGCGGCATAGCAGCGAATTGGTCAGGGTCTGGTTTGATCCAATATGCGGCGTTTCTTCGTGGAGTCGGCCTGGTTGATCGCACCGACCCTGGCAGAAAAGGTGCGATCCGCGAGCCCGCACTGAATGCGGCACACGCATGCGACGCAGACTCAGGCAGAGCGGTGCAGAACTGACGGGTACGCCACAACCTGCGCCACGCCTCGATGGTGATGACGAATCTTTACATCTCTCCACATTGATATTGAACGATTGGTTTCCTAAGCTTGTCGATGTGAATGAGCGCATGAACGGAAGCCGACGAGCGGCCTTCCCTTTCTAAAGAAGGCCCCACAATGAACTGTGATCAAGCCGATACGGCGGTGGTGTTCATCGACCCACAAAACGATGTACTGAGTCCGACGGGCAAGGACTGGGGCGCGGTTGGAGCTAGCGTTACCGAAAACAAGACCTTTGGGAACATGTTAAGAATCTTTTCGGCTGCCAAAGCCGCAAAGTTCAATGTCTTTATTTCACCGCACTACTTCTTCCCGACCGACCGCACGTGGAAATTCAACGGTCCGCTAGAAACCGACGAGTTCTTGACCGGCACGTTCGCGCGGCGAGGCGCTCTCAGTCTGGTGGAATTCAACGGCTCTGGAGCAGACTGGCTGGAAGCGTTCAAGCCTTTCATCGACGATGGCTCCGCACAAGATCTTTGGCCCGCAGACAAACGATCTCGTACTCCAACTGCGCAAACGCCACATGAGCAACATCGTGCTCGGTGGCATGCTCGACAATATGTGCGTAGAAGCCCATTTGCGCGACCTGATCGAGCAGGGATTTGAATTTTTCGTTGTCGCCGATGCGACTGCGGGACCCCGCCACCCGGTTTGGGGCGATGGCTACCAGGCCGCGATGATTAACTATGCGTTCTCGCACACGCGGTGGTCTCACTGACGACGTGATTGCGGCAATGGCATAAGTGCACCGCATTCCTTTACGTTTGAACGCTTCAGACATTGCCCATGGATGCCGACGGCGCGGATCTTCGCGTAGCGATATTGTTGCTCGCTGATGGGGCGCCGACATCACCCCCACGGTATTCAAACATCCTTCGTGGCAATGTCACGACCTTTCGCGGGTCAGTTGGTCCGTGTCAAAAGTTACGTAATCGCGTCATCAGGCGATTGGACCCAACGCCGTCCTATGTCCCAGTCGAATTAAGGTTCGGCGACATTTGCGGCTCGCGACACTTGGCGCGCCGCTCGGTGCCGCCCAGGCTCTGCGATTGAGTCAATGGCCCGACTTGCTCCCGGACAAGGCTGGTCGCGGAAAATCTGTTTCACCGAAGGAGAATTTCCATGACCACTTCCGTTGTAAGCCCCCCCCGTGCTGCCAAGTACACCTTCCCCGTCACTCATCATCGAACAGCGGTGGTCGATGGGATCAATATTTTTTACCGTGAGGCCGGCCCGGCGGACGGTCCCATCGTACTGTTGCTGCATGGTTTTCCAACGTCCTCGCACATGTTTAGAAACCTGATCCCGGCCTTGGCGGACCACTATCATGTGATTGCACCCGACTATCCAGGTTACGGCCAAAGCGACATGCCCGATCGTGCCGATTTTGCCTACACTTTCGACCGCTTCGCCGAACTGGTCGACGCACTGCTCGATCAACTCGGTGCTCAAAGATACGCCATGTATGTCATGGACTACGGCGCCCCAGTTGGTTGGCGGATCGCCCTGACGCGTCCGGAGCGTGTCGCCGGTTTTATCGTCCAGAACGGCAACGCCTATGACGAGGGACTAAAGGAATTCTGGGACCCGATCAAGGCCTATTGGGCCAACGGATCCGACGCTAGCCGGCAGGCGCTAATGACGCTCGTCACGCTAGATACGACAGTTTTCCAATATACCGATGGCGTAGCCGATCGCAGCCGCATCTCGCCGGACAATTGGGTCCACGATCAAGCGTTGCTGGATCGGCCAGGGAACTACGACATTCAGCTCGACCTCTTTTACGACTATCGCACCAACCTGCCGCTCTATCCCAAGGTGCAGGCCTATTTCCGGGAATGGAAGCCACCGATGCTGATCGTCTGGGGTAAGAACGATGTCATCTTCCCGGCGGACGGCGCCCATCCCTACAAACGGGACCTGCCCGACTTAGAGTTTTACCTGCTCGACACCGGCCACTTTGCACTGGAAGACAAGGCAGACGAGATGATTCCGTTGATCCGCAACTTCCTTGCTCAAAAGATCGGCTAAAGACGATCTTTGAGACCCGGTACGGATCCGGCGTGCGTCGGCGCGCATTCGCGAATCACGTCGATGAATGCGCGTAAGCCCGCCGCCACATGCCGATGCCTTGGGTAATACGGACACAGCTCGGGCGAAAGCTCGGCGCAGTTGTCGAGCACGGTGAGCAGCCGGCCAGCGGCGAGGTCTTCGGCCACCGGGCATTCGCTCATCCACGCGGGGTCGACGCCGTGCAACGCGGCGTCGAGCACCAAGTGAGGACTGTCGTTCGCAATCCGGCACGGTGCGGCCAGTTACATGAAACTCGACAGGCGGCGGATGGAATCAGCGGAACTGGACGTTAACTCGTCGCGACTATTCTCGACCGGCTGCTACGGTTAATGAGCAGTCGTTCGAAGAACCATGGGCGACCGTCCCTTCATGGCCGCTTTTTGCCTTTACCCGGTTAAGCGACTTCGAGAGGAACGTTAAGCCGGGATCAGGTTGCACTATGGTGCGTTACGAGGACCACGCCGCGTTTTGCATAACGACTCGATACCCATCGGGGTCCGCGAACGTTCGGCCCGACACGTCCCAATAAGGGTTGAACGACATGACGCGAACGAATCCGTTGTCGACAAGTCGGTCGCATGCCGACTCCCACTCTTCTCGGTCCGGAGTGTAAAACACCAGCAAATCCTCATGCGTCGGCGAGGCCGCTACCGGGTGTTCGCGGCATTGGGTGAACTCGAAGTGATAGTCCATCCCGGAACGTCCGAGCATCACCCCATCGAACCCCTGATGATCTTGGAATCGTGCCAGCACGACGAGGTTGAGAGCCGCGCAATACATGTTTTCAGACCGGGATATATCGCTGACAGGCCTGGCGATTCTGAGCTGTGCTTGCATCGATTGGTTATGTCGGTCGTTGGTTAAGGGTTTTTGAACATCTGATTCGCGAGGATACGTCGAACTAAAATCGTCGACAATTCCCGGCGTCTTGTCGAACGGCCGTTCCTGGCCGAACCCGGAAGTCCAAGGTCCACGGGTGCATCAGCGGCCTCGGCCCACGCCGAACTTCCGTATCCGACCCGAGGGGACGTCGGCGCCGCTCCAAAGCGGCCGTTCGCAAACGAATGCACAACGGGGTTAGGCGCCCTAAAACGGCCGTCAATAGCGACTCATGTTGAGTTCAACCGCATTCAGCGAGGAGTCTTTGCAAAATAAAGCAAAGATATTGCTAACGAGTTTGCGGGGAAACACTTCGCTCTTCATCATGTCTTTTAACGAGACCTCATTGAACTGTCGCTCGCCGCTAAAGCCAGTCGCAACGAAGGAAGTGACCGGTTGATCGCAGTAAATCTGTACGATTCCTTGAAACCCGCCGTCTTTGCCATCCTCGAAGAGTCCCAGAACCATCACTTCAGGCTTCTGAGTGCTCATGTTGATTTTTTCAACTCGAATCGGATAAGCGGTCCAATCAGTCGTGTAAACGCCGCCATCTTCAATGTGTAGCGCCCTGATGGCCTTGGGAAACGGCGGTGCACCGAAAGCATGGAAGGAGGCTAGTGCGAGCCCACAAATGATCGATGCGAAAGCATATTGGAGGGGTTTCATTGGGCGTTGGTGGCGATATAGGATGACTAGCGAGAGATTGGATTGCGATTGTCAACCATCTTCGAGGCGGTGTCGAACCACCCACCGTTCATGGCCGCTCCGAGACTGCCGTCATTCATGACGGACTGTTGTCGCCTTCACTACAGGTTCACGGCGGCGGCAGTGAGCGATCAGTCTTGCAACGCTCCAGCGGAAGCACCTTAGCCGAATAAAGCCGTAAAACTGTACCGGTGCCTTTGTCGACTTCCATATCGATGCAGGCGCATCCGTAGCCATGCCCGCCCGCATTGGTAACGACCCACTCATTCGAGCTCATGTCAGGAAGATCGTCGAACCCGGGGGCCGGCCTCTCACCCATAATAGAAAGAGCCCAGCTTCGATCTTTGTCGTCCAGCCACCAATTGCCGGGCGTCGGGTTGTGCAGCCAACCGCAGCGATTTCCCCGGGTACCGGCAAGCGCCTGAGTACCGAGCGATGCAACCGCGACGCAAACGAAAAACGCGCGCAATACCTGACCTAGATTCATGACAGAGGAAAGTCCAATGGACTGTTTGTTGACGATCTATGACTCAAGGTCGAGCGGCCCTTCATGGCCGACTATCGCCGGATGGGACTGGTAATCGTCGGCCGTAGCAACCTACGCTCCGACGGTCAGATGCTTCGTCGTAGGCACGCAAGCCAATTCCAGTCCACGCGAGCTACGGTAGGTCGATACCGAGTCTCCCGCCCAACCACAACGGCGATAGAACGCTGCCGCGTTTAGCGTTGCATCGAGACGCATTGCAGTAACGCCATGAACGCTGGCCAACGCCTCGAGAAATTGCAGCATCTTGCGTCCAATGCCAAGTCCCATATGAGATGGCCGCACAAAGATTGCGTCGATTTGCCCGTTTGCGACCGTAAGCATTCCCGTGCCAACGACTAGTTCCTCATCGATGGCAACGTAAAAGTCGTTTTCGACAACGCTGGCCCATTTATCGGTGAGCGTGCCATCGACCCATTCAGAAAGGGCTGCCTCGGGATAATACTCGGCGCACGCGGCATGCACCGAGGTTTTGCGGATATCCCAAGCGTCGCAGACGTCATGGCAATTCGCTTTTCGTATCGTCACCATGCCACGCTCCTCGGCTCGAACAAACAAGTCGACTCGCGGGCATAGCCCGGATAGACGGCAACACGTTTCTTGTAATGCATGCAATCACTCCTATCTGCGCCAATGCAATTCGGAGCGACTAAAAAGACTCGGCCCCGTCATGACTGGCGGGGCCGTTGAGGAAGTCTATATGTGATGTATGAACGTCACGATTCCCACGACTCGCCGTCGGCAGTCATGGCGCACATCATGGATTTGAGAGTGTCGGAGTTCATGCAGACATATTGCCTCTCTAAGGGATTGCAGTCAACGGGGACCGACGATTGTCACCAATGTAAGCGGTCGACGCGAACGTCTCAAAATGGCCGGCTAGTGCCCAACGACCAATGGTGGCTCGTGGCCGCACTGCGTCCAGGTCCGAGAGGGCCGCGTCTGCGAGGCCCGCGTTTCGTGCGAAGGCATGAACAAGCCGAAACGGACTCGGTCAGGCACTTTTCCGCGCGCTCGTGCAGTCCCGACCTTTGCCCGCGGCCGGGTCGAATGCATACCGGTTAAGCGAAAATCGAGCCCGCGCAACGAACAGGTGGCAAAAAGCCAAGCGCATCGACGGCGGGTAGGGAATTCAGGCTGACGTCCTTGGCCACGCGTTTAGAGCGTTGATCCCGTACAACGCGAAGCCCACGGAGAGGCACAGCAGGAAACCGAGGATGCACTAGGAGGTGAGCGTCAGACGCGCTCTGATGGAGAAGCTTTCCATTTTTGTTGGTCCGTCAGTGCACGCAAGCGGGGCGCAGCACACTGCTTTTGCAAAGTGATGACTGTGGATAGATGTATTGCGGCGACAGCTTCCGCGTCCCGAACCCGCCCTTTTCTAGCCGTAGTAAGGCAACAGCGCGGAGCGCAATGCGATGACTTCTCCTCACCGAGCTCACGTTTTGCCAAGCGACTCAACCCCTAAGCACTTGCTGAATGGCAAGTCGCAAGCGGGACTCAGTATGCCTGGCGGCCGCTCAACACATCGGCGAATCCGCCGGTCTTCGCGCCCAGGCGTCGAATCGCGAGGGCCACGTCCGTCGAGAGCAGCGCCTTCAATTCGTCCGCATG
>Ga0157369_10008491_pt1 | contig 11777 bp, 10 predicted proteins | sample C25metaG_FD_113461 | JGI IMG/M metagenome (GOLD analysis project Ga0157369, IMG submission 113461) | Corn rhizosphere microbial communities from Kellogg Biological Station, Michigan, USA - C2-5 metaG | ecosystem: Host-associated > Plants > Roots > Rhizosphere > Soil | place: USA: Michigan... | reverse complement strand
CTCGAGCGGGCAGTCGGCCCGCGCGGCCGGATCGTCGGCGTCGATCTGACCGACGCGATGCTCGGCCGGGCCGCGCAGCGAATCGAGGAAAACGGCTGGACGAACATCGACCTCGTGCAATCGGACGCCGTCGACTTCGTCTTCCCAACCGAGGTCGACGGGATCCTCTCGACCTACGCACTGTCGCATGTCGCCGCTTGCGGAGACGTGATCGCGAACGGCGCGGCGGCTCTCTCCCGCGGCGGGCGCTGGGCGGTGCTGGACCTCAAGGTCCCCGACAACGCGCCTCGATGGCTCGCGCGGCCCTTCGGCTCGATCGACGAATGGATCGCGCGCCGTCCGTGGGATGCCGTGCGCGTTGCGATGCAGGAGACGCTCGGCGATTTCTCGTGGACCGAGTTGTCCTTCGGCACGGCATTCCTCGCCGCCGGGTCCCGCGGCGCTTGAGGAGCATCCTCCGGTGGGCGCGGCCGGCAGTCGCGGCGCTCGTGCTCGCCGCCGTCGTGTGGCGGCTCGGCACCAGCCCGATCCTCGCCGGAATCCGCGCGCTCGACGTCCGCGCCCTCGAGGCCGCGGCAGCGGTCTTCTTCGTCAGCACGGTCTGCTGCGCGTGGCGGTGGCGGACCGTGGCCGTCGGCCTCGGCGTGCGTCTGTCGATGCCCGCGGCCGTGGCCGCGTACTACCGAGCGCTGTTCCTCAACCTGACCCTCCCGGGCGGCGTGGCCGGCGACGTCCATCGCGGCGTCAGCCACGGCCGGGACGTGCAGGACGTCGGCCACGCCGTCCGGGCCGTCGTCTGGGAGCGCGCTGCCGGACAGGTCGTTCAGGTGATGCTGACGGTTGCGGTCCTCTTCGTCCTGCCGTCGCCCGTGCGCTCGTCCATGCCGCTCGTGGCGGTGGCGCTGACCGTAGCCGCCGTCGGCCTCATTCTCGTCGCGCGGCTGCGGCCGGACCCCAAGCATCGTCGGTGGGAACGGGTGCGGAACGCGATCGTGGCCGATATCCGAAGCGGCCTGCTGCACCGGGGGGCGGTGGCCGCCGTCGTGCTCGGATCGACCGTGGCCGTCCTCGGCTATGCGGTCATCTTCCTGATTGCGGCGCGGACAGCCGGCGTCACCGCATCGGTCCCGACGCTCCTGCCGCCGGCGTTGCTCGCGATCCTCGCGATGGTGCTACCGAGCATCGGCGGTTGGGGGCCGCGCGAGGGCGTCACCGCGTGGGTGTTCTCCGCCGCGGGACTCGGTGCGGATCGCGGCGCCGCGACTGCCGTCGCCTACGGGGTCATGGTGCTCGCCGCGAGCCTGCCGGGCGGGCTCCTACTCGTCGTGGGCTCCCTCCTCCGGCGACGCGCGCCGAGGCCGCTTGCTGCGATGTCCAGTGAGACAGAACACACGATCGGCGGTAACGAGCGCATTATCCCGTTGAGCTCGCCGCCGCGTTAAGTTACGATGAACGCCCCTACCCGGAGGTTCCCCGTGTCGGAGACGACGATCCGCCGTGTCAGCGACCACCCGTTCAAGACGAGCTTCGACGCGACGGCGAGCGATGCCGAGCTGCGCCCCGAGGACGGCTGGGTCGACATGGACGTGCGGTGGCTTCTGACGCGCGACACGGTCGGCGCCGAGCACGGCGTCTTCGGTATCACCGTGTTCCCGCCCGGGTCGAAGCACGACATCCACCGCCACCCGAATGCCGAGGAGTTCGAATATCTCGTTTCGGGGCACGGCATCGCGCGGGTCGGCGACTCCGACGTCGAGCTCGGCCCGGGCGAGGTCGTCTTCGTCCCGAAGAACGACTACCACGGGTTCGAGAACACCGGCGACGAGCCCGTGTTCATGATCTGGGGCTACGCCGGCGCCGCGAATCTCGAGGAAGCCGGATACATCCGCTACGTCGACGAGCATCCCGCGTCTAGCGCGGACTGACGAGGATCTTGCCCGTCGCGCGCCGCTCGGCGAGCGGCCGCAACCCCTCGGGGACCAGCTCCTCGAGCGGTATGCGCGGCCCAGCGGTCACCGAGGCGACCGAGCTTTCGGCGAGCAACGCAAGCGCGGCAGGGATGTCCGTGTCGCACACGTGTGCAACCGTCGTGAAGACGTCGACTTCGCGCAGGATCATCGGCGTGAGCTCCAGCTCGCGTGGGGCACCGTGGAGCCCGACGAAGAGAGCGCGCCCCCCACGCCGCGTTCCCTTGACGGCAGCGGCGGGCGCATGCGACGCGCCCGTCGCCTCGATCACGACGTCGAATCCCACGCCGTCGGTCAGTTCGAGGAGCAGGTCGCCGAGATCGCGATCCGTCGCGTCCACGGCCTCGCTCGCACCGAGCGCACCTGCCGTCGCGAGCCGTTGCGGATCGATGTCGACGGCAACGACGCGGCCGTCGCGGGCGCGGTGTGCCGCGCCTGCGACGATGAAGGATCCGATTCCCCCGACACCTATGACGGCCACGCGTTCATCTCGCTGCAACGCCACGCGAGAGAGGGCGTGCAGTGCGACGGCGAGCGGTTGCGTCATCGCAGCTGCGTCGTCGTCGACCTGATCCGGGACAGCGCGGCAGATCGATGCGGGTGAGGTCACGTACTCGGCGAGACCGCCGTCGAGCTGGAGCCCGAGCGTCCTGTACGCGGCGCAGAGGTTCGTCCGTCCGGCGCGGCACCACGCGCAGCGTCCGCACGAGATGCCGGCGCCCGAGACGACGCGATCGCCGATGTGCAGATCCTCGACATCGGCGCCGACGGCCTCGACGCGCGCGACGAACTCGTGACCGAGCACGACACCTGGTCGACAGAGGATCGGCCCGTGATCCCACTCGGATGCATCCGTGCCGCAAATCGCGGCGCGTAGGACCTCGAGCACCACGTCGCCCCGCGCCGGCTCTGCAGGCTCCGCTACGTCTTCGATCCTGACGTCGTGCGCGCCGTGGAAGACGGCTGCCTTCACCCGTTCAGCACTCGATCTGCACCTTCACGTTGCGGCTCGTGTCGCGCGCCGCATCGAGCGCAGCCGTCCCCTCTCCGAGCGGGAACGTCGCGGTGAGGAGGGGCGTCGGGTCGAGGCCGCTCGCCGCCATGAAGCGAATCGTTCTCGGCCACAGGCCCGCTGAGCCGATGATGCCTCGGACCTGCAGGGCCTTGGACTGGATGAGCCCGATCTCGACCGGTGCGGAGCCGCCGATGTCGATGCCGACGAACACCACTCGTGCGCTGTGCGCAGCGATGGGGAATGCGCTCGCCATGGCTGCCGGAGCGCCGGCCGCCTCGATGACGACGTCGAACCGGCGATCTCCGACGTCAGCAGGATCGAGCGCTTCCTGTGCGCCGATCTCGAGGCCGAGCACCCGGCGATGCTCCTGCGGCTCGATCAAGGTCACGGCGCCGCCCATCGTCGCGGCCGCGAGCGCGCAAAGCAGACCGATCGGGCCGCCTCCGATGACGGCGACGGAATCGCTGGCGTCGATGCCGCCCGCGGCCACGGTGGCGTTGTACGCGACCGAAAACGGCTCGACGAACGCACCGTGCGCGAACGAGAGCTCCTCGGGAATGCGGTGGAGCCATGACGCCTTTGCGACGAAGTACTCGGCGTCCGCACCGCCGATCGAGAACCCGAAGTGGTCGTCGCCGTTGTTGACAACGCATTCGCCGACGACACGGTCGCCGGGGCGCAGGTTCGCCACCGCACTCCCCACCTCCGCCACTTCCCCCGACCACTCGTGGCCCGGGACGATCGGGTACGAGACCGGGATGATGTAGCGCCCTTCGTAGAGCTCGAAGTCGGAATGGCAGATGCCGACGTTGCGCGACCGGACGAGGACCTCGTCCGCCGCGATCGACGGGACGTCGAGCTCCTGCACCGAAGCGCTCCGCGGCTCCTCGAACACCAGCGCCTTCATCGCCTTCTCCTTCTCATTGTTCGACCAGGACCTTGATCTCGTCTGCGGTGCCGGACGCGAGCATTGCGAACGCAGCCGGCGCGTCGTCGAGCGTGACCGTGCTGGTGACGACGCGTTCCACCGGCAGGCTGCCGGCGGCGATCTGCGCAGCGATGCGGTCGAAGTCGTACACCCAGTAACACCACGTCCCGACGATCGTCAGGTCGTTCAGCGACCACAGCATCGGCTCGACCGTCGCCTCGCCCACGAACAATCCGGTTTGCGCGAGCGTCCCTCGCTTGCGCAGCGATGCGATCGCAGCAGCGAACCCGCCCGGATGACCGGAGCACTCGATCGCGACATCGACGCCGACCCCGCCTGTCTCCTCGTGCAGGAGCTCGGGAACCTCGACCGCCGTCGGATCGAGAACCGTGGCGACTCCGAGCGCCTCGGCACGAGCGCGTCGCGCGGCATTCGGCTCCGAGACGTAGACCGTCGACGCCCCGGCCGCGTGCGCGCAGAGTGCGGCGAGCGCACCGATCGGTCCCCCGCCGGTGATGAGCACGCGATCTCCAGGAGCGACGCCGCCGCGCTCGACGCCGTAGGCAGCGACGGCGGTCGGCTCGATGAGCGCGCCCTGCTGGTAACTGACGGCGTCGGGAAGCCGCACGACCTGGTACTCGGCGACCGTGGCGAGGTTCGCCATGCCGCCCCAGGCATGCGACAGGCCGACGCAGCCCATGGTCGCGCAGAGATGCTGCAACCCACGACGGCAGTACGTACAGGTTCCGCAGTACGCAAGCGGCATGATTGCGACACGGTCGCCCTCGCCGACAGAGGTCACGTCGGCCCCGATCGCGACCACGTCCCCGGCGAACTCGTGCCCGAGGATCTGCGGGTTCTGTGCACCCGTGAGCGGATGAGGCTCGACAGGCGTGACGATCGGGCCGGCGACGTACTCGTGCAGGTCGGTGCCGCAGATGCCGCACGCCGCTATACGCACGACGACGTCGTTCGGGCCCGGACCCGCCGGTTCGTCGACGTCCTCGACGCGCAGGTCGCGCGCGCCATGGAAACGGAGCGCACGCATCGTCACGGGACGATCCGCTCGGCGCGCAGTCGCGCAAACAAATCGGTGAAGGAGCTCTCGGTGTCGCGCACGCCGACGAATCCAAGCCGCCGGCTCTTCCCCATGTCGGTGAACGTCTCGACCGTGCGTCCGAGGTCGGCGTCCGTATGCCACCACGAGGCGAGGGTGTCCACGGGGATGTCGCGCAGTCCGTGGCGACGCACGATCTCGGGCCAGACCTCCGCTGCGTCCGCCATCTGCTCCTCGAGCGTCGCCGGCTCGCCGTCGAACGGAGCAGGCTCGACGTCGAGTGCCGCGGCGAGCCGCGGCCAGAGCCGCCGCCAGCGGAAGACGTCGCCGTTGACGATGTTGAGCGCCTGGTTCGCGGCGCCCGGTGTCGTCGCAGCCCAGAGGAGATGGTCGGCGAGAAGGCCGGCGTCGGTGACGTCGGTCACCGCCTCCCACTGCTGCTGGGATCCCGGATACCGGAACTTTCGGCCCGTCTCACGACAGATCGCCGCGTAGACCGCGAGGGTGACGCCCATGTTCATCGCGTTGCCGAGCGCCCAGCCGATCAGCGTGTGCGGTCGATGCACGGACCACGAGAACCCGTCGCGTTCGGCGGCGGTGAAGAGGACGTCCTCCTGGACGTAGTAGAAGTTCTCGTAGGGCAAGCGTCCCTGCTCCTCCGAGAACGGTGTATCGGGCTGAACCTTGGCGTATGCCTCGAACGGTCCGAGGTAGTGCTTGAGCCCGGTGACGAGCGCCACATGCTGCACCGTCCCCTCGGACGCCACCGCATCGAGGAGGTTCTGGAGCATGCGCCCGTTGACGTCGCAGTTCTCCGCCTCCGTCGCCTGCCGCGACCACGTCGTGAAGAAGACATGTGTCGGCGCGCTGTCGCGAAGCGCGGCGGCGACCGCATCGGCGTCGAGGAGGTCGGCCACGAGGGGCGTGATGCGCGCATCGAGACCGTCGGGTCGGCGGCAGATGCCGGCAACGTCCCAACCGTCTGCGAGCAGCCGCTGCGCCACGTTGCCGCCGCTGATGCCCGTGACGCCGACGACGAGCGCGCGTCCGGTCACGCCCTGCGCTTCCGCGCCGGCCGCGCGGCATTCCCGTCGACGATGCGCTGCAGGCTGCGCTCGCCGGACGCGACGTCGGTCCCCTCGTGTCCGGTGTCGATGCCGCGCCGGTCGCGTACGACCCAGATCGCGCGCACCGTCTCCTGCCCGTCGTTCACCAGCCGATGCGGAGTCGACGATGGAAACGTGATCGAGTCGCCGGGGCCGAGGACGTACTCGTCGAACCCGACGATGACACGGAGCGTTCCGCTGAGGATGTGACCGAACTCGTGTCCGTTGTGGCGGACGAGTGCGTCGTCGGGGCTCGATGCCCCACCGGGCTCGTAGATCGCTTCGAGGAACTCGACGTCCTCGTCACCCCAGAACATCAGACGCTCCCAACGGACACCTGAATTGAGCTGGATCGCGGGTCGGTCCGCCGCACGCTGAACGCTGAGCCCGGGCTCGACCGCCCTCGGCGTTGCACCGGGCGCTCTCGACATCGGGGGCTCGTCGAACAGGACCTCGTCCACCGTCACTCCGAACTCGGACGCGAGCGCATACAAGGTCCGCACGGAGGGCCGGATCTTCCCGGTCTCGATCTGCGAGATCGAGCTCGGCGAGAGATCGAGCCGGCGCGCGAGCTCACGCAGGCCGATGCCGCGCGCGACGCGGATCGCGCGGAGGCGCGGCCCGAGGTCGGACGGGGCGTCGGGGTTCTGGTTGCCCGCGGCCGGTTTCGGCTTCATGGAGTCGCGCTCAACTCTCCACCGCTCCGCGACTCGCGCTCCGCCGGACCTGGCTGTAGATGATCGCGCCCGCAACGATGAGCAGGCCCTGGAAGATGTACTGCCATTTCTGGTCGAGCCCGAGGAACACCGTCGCATTGAGCACCTGAACGCTCAGCCCCGCACCCATCAAGGTGCCGACGAAGGTCCCCCGGCCCCCGAGAAGGCTCGTGCCGCCGAGGACGACTGCGGTGATCGAGGTCAGTGTGTAGCTCGAGCCCTGACCGGGGTCGCCGACGCCCAACTGGGCGAGCAGCACGACGGCTCCGAGCAGCGTCAGGAGCGATGCGCCGAGGTATCCGATCAGCACCACGCGATTGATCGGAATTCCGACCCGGCGGGCGGACTCCTCGCTCGAGCCGGCGGCGCGAAGCCGCAGGCCGAGCTTCGAGCGCCGAAGCCCGAGCTCCAGTGCGAAGGCGATGACCACGAACGCGATGAACGCGACGGGCATCGGCCCGATCTTCGTCTCGATGGCGTTCGTCACCGACGCCGCGATGTAGCCGTCGGGCGCCGATCGAAGGGTGAACGCGAGCCCACCCAGGCCGATGTACGTGACCAGGGTTGCGGCGACCGGCGTGAATTTCGCGAAGCGTATGAGTGCGCCGTTGAGTAAGCCGACCGCGGCTGCGGCGACGAACATCAAGACGAAGCCGAGGGCCCAAACCGCCGGCGATTTTCCGTCGAGGACGAAGAATGAGGCGAGCACCACGAGGAAACCGGCGAGCGGCCCGACCGAGAGATCGATGCCTCCGAGCAGCAGGGCGAACGTCTGCCCGAGCGAGATGAAACCGAGTGCGGCGCACGCGAACTCGACCGACGTGATGTTGAAGTTCGAGAGATAGCGATGGTTGCGCGAGAGGATGTACGCGCCCAGCGCGAGCATGACGATGCCGAGGACGATCACCGGCGCGTAGTCGCCCTCGATGAAGCGGGAAACCCGAGACGCGCCGCGCTCGCGCCTCGCGGCCTCGGCCGCGTGCGCGGTCGCGCTGATCGCCGCGTGGACGATCTTCTCCTCCGTCACCTCTTCGCCCTCGAGTGTCGCGACGGCTTGGCCGCGCGACATGACGATCACGCGATCGCAGAGCCCTTCGAGCTCTTTCGTGTCGCTCGAGCCGACGACGACCGGCACGCCGTTGTCCGCGATCTCGCGGAGGATGCGGTAGATCTCGGCACGTGCGCCGACGTCGACGCCCTGCGTCGGCTCGTCCGCGACGAGGAGCGCCGGTTGGGCGAGCATCGATCGTGCCATCACGACCTTCTGCTGGTTGCCGCCCGAGAGTGAGGACACCGGCGCTTCGAGCGACGGCGCTCGGACGGCGAGCTCGGAGAGCTCCCGCTGCACGACGTCGATCTCGCGGCGGCGCCTGATGAACGGCCCCGTCGTCAGCCGTCCGAGCGCGGTGATCGCCGCATTTTCACGCACGTTCAGGTCGAGCATGAGCCCGTCGCTCAGGCGGTCGGCCGGCATGTAGGCGGCGCCCTCGAAGAGGCGCCGTCGCGAAAACACCTTCCCGTCGATGCGCACCGATCCGGTCGACGAGCGCCTGCCGGCGAGCGCACGCAGGAACGCCGGCTGACCGTTGCCGACGACGCCGCCGATACCGACGATCTCGCCACTCCGCAGCGTCAATGAGATGTCGTTGAAGCCAGGGCCGCTCAATCCGTCGACCTGGAGCAACGCCGGATCCTCGCTCGACGCAGCGTGTTTCGGAGGGAAGGAGGCGTCGAGCCGCCGGCCGACGATCAATGCCAGCAGGTCGGCATCCGAGACGTCTCTGACCGCCGCCGTCCCGCGCAGCGTCCCGTCGCGGAGGACCGTGACACGATCGGCGATCTCGCGAACCTCGCCGAGGCGGTGCGTGATGTACACGACCGCGGTGCCGGCAGCCGCAAACTTGCGGACGACGTCGAACAACAGCACGACGGAGTCCTGCGAGAGCGGCGCCGTCGGCTCGTCGAGGATCAACAGGCGCGGCGAAACAGCAAACGCCTTCGCGAGCTCGAGCAAGTGGCGGCGCGCGACGCTCAACGACGAGACGCGATCCTCGAGATGACCGAAGAAATGCACGTCGTCGAGGACCGCCCGCATCGCCTTGGTGAGGTCCGCGTCCCGCCGCTCGAGATGCTCGCGTCCGACGGCGACACGAATGTTCTCTGCGACCGTCATGTCGGGCAGGATCGCCGGATGCTGGTGCACCATGGCGATCCCGAGCTCCCGCGCGACCGCCGGCGTCAGCTCACCGATCTCCTTGCCGTCGAAGACGATCGTGCCGAGGTCCGGAGCGAGCGTCCCGGACGCGATGTTCATCAGCGTGGACTTGCCGGCGCCGTTCTCGCCGAGGAGCGCGTGCACCTCACCCCCGAGCACGTCGAGCGAGACGTCTGTGAGTGCGGCGACACCCTCGAAGCGCTTCGTGATGTCGACCATCGACAGCGTCGGCTGCCGGGTGGCATCTGAGTCCTCGACCGGAATGCTGACTGCGGATGCGTCGACCATGCGATCCCCCAGAACGATCACCGTGTGCGGCGGCCGGAGCCGCCGCACACGACCGGGTTGGTTCCTACTTCTTCACCAGCTTCGCCTGCACGGTCGCCGGCAGCTCCGCCGACAGGTAGATGTCGCCCGGCAGGTTCGGCTTGCACTCGACCGGATGCGGCTTCCCGGTGACCGAGTTCTCGAAGGTGAGCGCCGGGAAGTGCGTGGTCGACGGCTTCTTACCGCCCGTCGCGAGCGCAACTGCCCAGTCGATCGCAAGCCGTGCATGATCGTTCTGCGTCGACACCGTGAACAGCTTGAACGTCGGGTTGGCAGCGTGGTTCTGCTTCCAGTAGCACCCGAGCACGTTGCCGTCCGAGGTTGCGAGCGCCGGGATCGTCCGGCCGCTCTTCTTGAACTCGCCGAGTGCGCCGACGAGCGACGGGCCGAAGTCCGAAACGATGACGTCGATCTTCGGGTACTTGGCGATGTCAGCCGAGAGGACCTTCTGCGAAAGAGCGGGGTCCCAGTTCGTGACCTCGAACGGCTGCGCACCGATGAACTTGTACTTGTGCGTCGGATCGAGGACCTTGTGCAAGCCCACCCCCTCCTCGATCCCCTGGCTGTTGCCCTGCGGACCGCTGAGGAAGAGGACGTTTCCGCCGTGGGGGAGGATCTGGTTGATCCACTTGCCCCAGGCCACGCCCGCATTTTGGAACGGCGTGTCGACGAAGACGTTGTAGTTGACGCCTGCCTTGCCGCCCGGCGTGACCCGATACGGCACCGTGACGACGCCGGCCTTGTACGCGCTCGTGAGCGCCGGCAGGATCGCCTTGCCGGCATCCGGGAAGACGACGAGGGCGTTGATGCCCTTCGCGACCATTCCCTGGATGTCGGAGATCGCCTTCTGCGTGTTCCCCTGGCCGTCCGCATAGCTGAGCGACTTCACGCTCGGGCACTTCGACGCTTCGTCGCGCGCCGACGCCGTCGTCACGAGGCGCCAGCTGTTGCCGCCGAACCCGTCCGTCAGGCCGAGCGTGATCTTCTTCGGGCCGCACCACGATGGCCTGGCAGATGTTCTCGCGGACGAGGCCCCTGCGCTCACCATCACGGCGACACATGCGAGCGCGAGAACAACAATCGCGCCGCGTCTCCTCTCGAGCATGATGCGTGTCCTTCCTTTCGTCTCGAATGAACTTGCAGGCCGTGAGTAGGACGACATGTCAGGTCGGGGCGAGCGTGGTCGTACGACGCGGGAACGCGCGCCGTGCGATCGCTCGCCAGTCGATGGTGTAGATCGCGACCCCCGCCGCCAGCGCACCGGCTTCGACGAGAGATCGGGACGCATACGAAACGCCCAGCGCCAGCACGAACTGGTCGAGTTGCGACAGGAACAGCGCGGCGATCGCCGTCGCCACGAGATATCCCCGCCCACCGAGGAGCGAGGTCCCTCCAAGCACGACCGCGGCGACGGACGGCAGGAGGTAGTTGTTGCCCTCGTACGCGGTCGGCTGATTGACGATGCTTGCGTGGACGATCGCGGCGAGGCAGTAGAGGAGTTGCGCCCAGACGTACGCTCCACCGGCATACCGCCGAACGTTGACGCCTGCAGTGAAGGCGCTGGTCGCGTTCGCGCCGACGCCCTCGAACCGACGACCTGCCGGTGTCAGCTTGACGACAACCGTGACGACCGCGGTCGTGAGCGCGGCGATGTAGACCGGGATCGGGATGCCGAACCAGACGCCGCTCCCGACTTTCGCCAATCGAGCCGTCGTCGTGGTCGGGATACCGGCCGAGTACCAGAGCACGGCGCCGAACAACAGCGCGTTCGTCCCGAGCGTCGCGACGATCGGGTTGAGGCGCATCCGCCCGACGAGGAACCCGTTGATCAAGCCGGCGACAATCGCGGCTCCGATCGCGATCCCGATCGCAGGCACCAGCCGACCGTTGACCCCGGCCGGGTACTTGGTGACGATGACGACGTAGAGCGAGAGCCCGCCTGCGATCGAGAGATCGATGCCGCCCTGCATGACGACGAGCGTCTGGCCGAGTCCCGCGATCGCGAGCGCTCCTGCGAACGGAAGCATGGTGAGGAGCGTGCCGCGGGCGAGGCTCGACGACGCGACGATCTCACTGAGTGCGAAGAGGAGCGCCGTTGCAGCGACGACGGTCAGCAAACCGCGCGAGATGACGGTGCGAGACCCCCGCGGGACACCGCTCACCGGCTCCGCCCGGCCCTCTGTGTGCCGCTCCACGCCCACGTGGCCCGCGAGCCTACACCTGTTCGGTGTTGTTCACAAGGGCCGATCAACATTTCGGCCTACGAGGCGTTCACCGGCGTCTCTTCGTGCGAAAACGCCTTGTATAGTCGTCCCTTCGCGTGATATGGAGGCTACGCACCTTTGTTTGTTCTTGGTGAACAGCATGAGAGGAGCTCGATGAAAATCGCCTCGCGCGGCGCCACGATGGGTGTCGACTGGGAGCAGCGGATCGACTTCGCGACGCT
>Ga0157369_10008490_pt1 | contig 11778 bp, 19 predicted proteins | sample C25metaG_FD_113461 | JGI IMG/M metagenome (GOLD analysis project Ga0157369, IMG submission 113461) | Corn rhizosphere microbial communities from Kellogg Biological Station, Michigan, USA - C2-5 metaG | ecosystem: Host-associated > Plants > Roots > Rhizosphere > Soil | place: USA: Michigan... | reverse complement strand
TCGGTTAGCGCTTGCTGAACTGGAAGCTTCGCCGCGCCTTGGCCCGGCCGTACTTCTTGCGCTCGACGACGCGGGAGTCGCGGGTGAGGAAGCCTTCGCGCTTCACGGTCGTGCGCAATGCCGGCTCGTAGCGGGTCAATGCGGTCGAAATGCCGTGGCGGACAGCACCCGCCTGGCCCGACAGACCGCCGCCGACGACGGTCGCCTCGACGTCATACTGGCCCTTGCGGTCGGTGACGTCGAACACCTGGTTGATGATCAGGCGCAGCGTCGGGCGGGCGAAATAGACTTCCTGCTCGCGGCCGTTGATGACGATCTTGCCAGAGCCCGGCTTCAGCCAGACGCGCGCCACGGCGTCCTTGCGGCGGCCGGTCGCATAGGCCCGGCCCTGCTTGTCGAGCTGCTGCTCGCGAAGCACCGCCGCGATCTGCGGGCCCTGGGTCGAAACGCCGTGATCGGTGGGCGCGGTCTTGTCGCCTCGGTCGCCGCGCCCTTCGCGGGCAGCCGCGGGGGCCGGCTCGCCGCTCGCCTCGGGCGCCGCCGGAGCCGCTGGAGCCGCTGGAGCTTCGGGCTTCGGGTTGGTCAGCTCGCCCAGGTCGGAAAGGGATTTCTTGTCGGCCATTATGCGCCCACCTTGTTCTTGCGGTTCATCGAGCCGACGTCGAGCGGCTGCGGGTCCTGGCCGCCGTGCGGATGCTCGGTGCCGTTATAGAGATGCAATGCGCGCATTTGGTCGCGGCCCAGCGGCCCGCGCGGGATCATGCGCTCGATCGCTTTCTCCAGCACGCGCTCGGGAAAGCGGCCCTCGAGCACCTTGCCCGCGGTGATCTCCTTGATCCCGCCGGGATAGCCGGTGTGCTTGTAATAAATTTTCTTCTCCAGCTTGCGGCCGGTGAAGCGGACCTTGCCGGCGTTGACGATCACGACATGGTCGCCGCAGTCGACGTGGGGGGTGAAGCTCGGCTTGTGCTTGCCGCGCAGGATGTTGGCGACGATCGTCGCGAGGCGGCCGACGACCAGCCCTTCGGCATCGATCAAATGCCATTTCTTCTCGACCTCGGCCGGCTTCGCCGACTTGGTCGTCTTCATCAGCGCCTTCATGGCGTTGATCCTTTCGTGGAAATGCGAAAGGCGGCGCCTGTGCGCCGCCGTTGGGCGGCCTATTCGCGTCCGAGGGACAAAAAGTCAAGCAAATCCGGCACTTTCTGGGCGGGTAAAATAATACCCTTAGGGCATCACGGGTGCGAAACGACTGGAACGCCGCCCCATGCTCGCCGTTACAGCAGCAACACGAAACGGGAGGAATTTGAGATGTATATCGGTCTTGGCGGTCTGTTGATCCTGATCCTCATCCTGTGGCTGCTCGGGGTCATCTAGCCCCTTACATTTTTCGCGACCTGTTTGGCGGCGCCGCCGAGCAGCGGCGTCGCTTTCACACCTGCTGATGAAGATAGAGCTCGTCGAAGTCGCCGACTTCGCGCAGGCCCTCCCAGTCGAGCACTCGAAGGATTCCGTTCGACAGCTGAAGGAGCCCTTCGCGCCGCAGCGACTGCAGCGTCCGATTGGTGTGCACCGCCGTCAGCCCCGTGGCGTCCGCGAGCTGCTCCTGGGTCAATGGAAAGTCGAACAGCCCCTCCCGGTCGGCGCCGATCCGCTGCAGCCTGATCACCAGCTCGCACAGCAAGTGGGCGATGCGGGCCCGGGAATCGCGGCGGCCGACGTTGACCACCCATTCCCGGAAGATCGAGGAGTCGATCAACGTGTCGATCCACATCGCCATCCGGACGGCCGGCCGCTGGTCGGCCAGCTCGATGATCGCCGAGCGCGACACGGCCGCGATCTCGCAATGATTGAGGCTCTGCACATTGTGATCGGCGATCCCTAGCACGCCGTTCTGAAGGTCGACGAACTCGGTCGGGATGTGGAACGAGATGATCTGGCGGTCGCCGTCGCTGAGCAGCTTCTGCCGATAAGCGAAGCCGCGCAGGATCAGGGAGCATTCGCCAGCCTGCTCGCCTTCGCGGACGATATAGGCATCCTTGCCGAACGTGCGCCGGACGTAGGGAAGTTCCCTGATTGCGTTGCGGTCCCCGGTCGAGAAAGAACGATATTTCGACCAGCGACGCACCAGCGGGTCGAGAGGATGGACATCCGACAACAAGCTTCCCCGACGAACCAACGGTCACGCGACGTAACCCTTGGCTGGCAACAACGTCCTTAACTGAAATCAAGTTCGGGCCGCCGCCTCACAAGGCTGCCGCCACGACCTCATCCTCGCTGGTGACATGCAGGTAACGGCGGTTGAAGTCGGCGACCTCCTGCAGCGCCCGCCAATCGTCGAACTCGATCCTGCGGCGCTGGCGGCTGATCAGCCCTTCCGCCTGGAGCGTTTTCAGCACTCGGTTGACGTGGATCGGCGTTAGGCTGGTCGCATCCGCCAGCTGTTCCTGAGTCATCGGCAGCTCGAAGCCTTCGCCGCTGGCGAGCCCGCGTGCCTCCAGCCGCACCGCGAACTCACACAGGATATGCGCGATTCGCGCCCGAGCATTGCGCCGCCCGACGTTGACCACCCATTCGCGCAGGATCGACGATTCGATCAGCGTCGAGTGGATGACCGCAGCCCCGATCGCCGGCCGGGTCATGACTATCTCCTGGAACGCCTCGCGAGGAACCTCGGCGACAATCGAGCGGGTCAGCATCTGGACCGCGTGGTCGCTGATATCGAGGAACATGTTCTGGAAATCGATTGCGTCGCCCGGGATGCACAGCGCCAGGATCTGGCGCGCGCCTTGGCCGGTGAGTTTCTGCCGGATGGCGAAGCCGTCGATCAGGATGACACAATGTTTCGGGACATCCCCTTCGCGGACGATATAGGCTCCGGCGTCAAGCCGGCGAAGCCGCATCGGCAGCTGGAGGATCGCAAGTCGATCGTCCACCGAAAGCGGGGCGAGCGCCTCGAGTTCCTGAAGGAAGATTTGCATAGGGAATTCGACCAAGAGATTCCTGCTCCCGCGGGGGTTGGGGCGGGAGCGCGGATTATCTCTCAGTCGCCGAAAGCCCGGATACCGGTCCGACAATGTCGCATCGATAACATAGATCGTTCGGCGAAGCGCTGATTCATGTTTGGAATCAAAAACTAAATATGAATTTCCCTCGTGTGAGGCTGGCATGTCGGAAGTTAAGCGCCCATTGAGGAGCCTGGCTGGCCACACAGAGCCAGCCGGCTGGAGGCCCCCGATGGCCCTGTATTATTTCCATCTATGCGGCGAAGGCGACGTGCTGCTCGATCCCGAAGGGCAGGAAGTGGGAGTGGAAGCCAGTGTCAGCGGGCTCGCGCTCAAGGAGGCGCGAGCGATCATCAGAGCGGATGCCTTGTGCGGCCGCATCAACCTCATGATGTCGATCGAAGTCAGGGCCGAGTCGGGGCAGCTCGTCCATGAACTGCCGTTTCGCGAGGCGGTGACGATCAGCGGGGGCTGATCGCCGCTTCGTCGACCCCTTCGGAGGCGTTGGCGAGCTCGTCATACCGCTTGGCCAGGCTCAGGTGAGCCTCTCTGGCGGTGGCATGCGCACACTTGAGAGCCGCCTGGCGCTCCTCGCTGGCGCGGCGGGCAAAATATCCTGCGTTATTTTCCATCTAATCCGGCCCTTACGCGCGGCCGCGCCTCGGCGACCGCTGGAGTTCCGCACCATATCAAGCCGATGCCACGCCCTCCTTAATGTGGATCAAGTCGATGTGGCGCCCCGTCAATGTGGCGTTCAGCCTGCCGAAATAGATTCGCATGAGTCGCAAACATCGAAACCATTGGAGGACGTTTTCGTGAGGAAGCTTCCAGCAATCGCATTCGCCGGTGTCGCGGCCGCGGCGCTTGCCGGCACCGCCTTCGCCGCCGCCCGCAGCCATGTGATGAAAGTGTCGCTGCCGGACGGGTCGGTCGCTCGCATAGAATATGCCGGCGATGTCGCGCCCAAGATCGTCGTTGAGCCCGTCGCGCCTATCGCCGGCCAATGGGCGGCCATGCCGTTGCCCTCGTTCGCCGGGTTCGGCCAGATGATCGAGCAGATGAACCGGGAAACCGAAGCGATGATCCGCCAGGCGCAGCAGATGGCGCGCCAGCCGGGTTCCGTTCCCGGAGCGCCCTGGGTCGCCTCGTTCGGCAACCCGCCGGCGGGCGTCACCAGCACGACCATCGTCTCCTACAGCAACGGCGGCTCGACCTGCACACGGACGACCGAAAGCGTTGCGCAGGGTCCGGGCAAGCCGCCCAAGGTGACGTCAAGCGTCAGCGGCAATTGCGGGACGAGCGCGTCTCCGGCACCGCCAGCCTCCGCGGCGCCGATCAACCGCACCTGACCGGTCAGCGGCGCGGCCCCCGCCGCTTCGGATGGAAAATTCGGGAGCGTTCGGCGTTGCCTCCGATGGAGGCGAGTCCTAGTGCCCCTTTCGCATCGGCGCCGCGGAGTCGTCGTGCCCAGTCCCCAACCGCCGGAGCGTAGTGGTGCCCAGACGCGTCAAGGATTATATCGATATCAGCGAATATACTTCGCTGGACGACCTCATTCGCTATCTCAAGACGATCCGCGACAATTTGCCGGCCGATCACCAGGCCGAGATGAAGATCCGCGGCGACGAGGTGTTCGGGCGGCGGCTGACCATCACTTATTTTCGCGAGCAGACGGCGGACGAGGTCGAGCTTGAGTCCAAATATGCCGGCGAAAGGGACAGCGCGACGATCGAGGACCTCCGCCACAAGCTCGACGAGGTCCCGTACAAGCTCGGCAACGCAAACGGCGGCTGACCCCTCCTCGCGCTCGGGGCGCGGTTAGCGCGGTTCGTCCGCCGACCGGGCGACGAGGCGGCCGCGTTCCCATAATTCGAAATGGCTCTCGGGCACGCGCTCGCGGGCGTAGCGAATCGCCTCGGCATCGGCATCCGCCGCGATCCAGTCAGCGCTGACGATCTTCCCGGCCCCGTCGAGCCGATACAGCCGATAGCTTGGCACGCGTACCCCCAGTTCGGCGAATACTCATATCATGACGGTCACGCGCAAGAATTCACTTGAGTTACAGGCGCTTCTGCTTTCCATCTGAAAACAGGGGACTTTTTCGAATGTGATCGACCTGTAACCTGGGTTAGAAGAGAAATCGGCATGCCGTTGCACAAGGTGCCGCGTAATGATTAGCGTACATTTGAAGAAGCTGAGACGGCGTACCGAGATCAGCTCCGAAGAAGAGCGGGCGATTCGGAATTGCGTCACCGAGACACGCAAGGTTCCCCCCGACCAGGTTCTGATCCGCAGCGGTCAGGAGCTCAACACGAGCCTGATCCTGCTCGAGGGCTGGCTCGCGCGCAGCAAGGATCTGCCGAGCGGCGAACGGCAGGTGACCGAGCTTCACATCGCCGGCGATTTCGCCGACCTCCATGGTTTTGCGATGAAACGTCTCGACCACGATGTGCTGACGCTCAGCGAATGCATCCTCGCGGTCGTCCCGCATGATCGCTTGCTGGCGGCCACCGAGCGGCATCCGCGTCTCGCGCGGATTTATTGGATGTGCACGAACGTCGATGCGGCGATCACCCGCGAGCTTGCGCTGTCGCTCGGGCAGCGTTCGGCGATCTCGCGCATGGCGCATTTGTTCTGCGAGCTTTACGCGCGGCTCGATGCCGTGGGCCGGGCGCACTCCGATCGCTATGAATTGCCGTTGACCCAGCGAGAATTGGCCGAATGCCTCGGCCTCACCGTCGTGCATGCCAACCGCACTCTTCAGGAGCTGAGGCGCCGAGGCCTCGTCGAGTTCGAAAACCGCCGGCTGACGATCCTCGATCGCCGCGGCCTTGAGGGCGTGGCCGAGTTCGACGCTTCCTATCTCTACCTCGATCGCCGGGGTCCCTAGGCGGTGCCGTCCTCCACCCAGTCGGCGTAGGCGGCGAGGGCCTTTTCGACCGGCCAGCTGGTGATGCACGGAACGTCATAGCTGTGCAGTGAGGCAATGCGGGCAATCAACGCATCGGTGCTCGCTTGCGTCGTCTTGAAGATCGCCGCGACTTCGTCCGCCGTCTCGACCGCGCCCTGCCAGCGGTAGGTCGAGCGCACGGGCCCGAGGATGTTGACGCAGGCGGCGAGCCGCTCCTCGACAGCAATCCGGCCGATGCGCTCGGCCTCGTCGGCGTCGGCGAACACGACATAGATCGAGGTGACGCTCATCGGCGCACGCGTCCAAGCTCGTGCGCTCCCCACACCGTCGCGGCGACGAGCAGCGTCCCGGTCGCCTGGTGGAGCACGGCCAGCCAGATCACGATGCCCGACAGGACCGTCGCGATACCCAGGATGACCTGGGTTCCGAACGCGTAATGGATTGCCCGGGAGGCGGCGCGGCCGCCCTCGGCCCGCTTCACCCGGCGTGCGAACAGGACGAGGATCGCGACAACGACCCATGCCCACCAGCGGTGCATGAAATGGAGCAGGAAGGGGTCGTGGGTCATGGCGAACGGAACGCCGCGCGACCAGTCGATGCCGTCCGGGACGAAACGGCCGTTCATGTCCGGCCAGCTGTTCGACACGTAGCCGGCGCGGAAGCCCGCGACCCAGGCGCCGAGCATCAGCTGGACGAACAGGATCATAAGCGCCAGCGAGCCCCACCGGGTCAGGCGCGCTGGTTTCGCGTCGGCATCGCGAAGGTCGAGCGCGGTCCAGATCAGCGCGGCGAACAGGAACAATGCGAACAACAGGTGTGCCGACAGCCGATAGGGACTGACTTCCGTCCGCCCCTCGAGACCGGACATGACCATGAACCAGCCGACCGCCCCCTGCAGACCGCCGAGCACGAACAGCGTCACAAGTCGCCAGCCGTATCCCCGCGGGATGGCGCGCCGGATGGCGTACCAGCCGACTCCGGCGAAGAAGACGAGCCCGAGGATGCGGCCGAGCAGCCGGTGAATCCACTCCCAGAAGAAGATGAACTTGAACCCCGACAGCGTCATTCCGGCGGGACCGGCAACCTCGCGATATTGCGGGGTTTGCCGGTAGAGATCGAAGGCGCGGACCCAGTCGGCATGGGTGAGGGGCGGGATGGCGCCGCTGATCGGCTTCCATTGGGTGATCGACAGCCCGCTTTCGGTCAGCCGGGTGATCCCGCCGACCACCACCATCGCGAAGACGAGCCCGGCAACGAACAACAGGAGATTGGACAGTCCGCGCGTTCGGGACTCGGTGGGCGGAGCTTCAAGCGAAAATGGGATCATGGGCCGGGCCGCTTATTCGCCGCGTCGGTCGTGCTGGACAAGGCCCCGCATAACGAGTCATCATCCGCCGGCCGGTAAAGGGGGATTGGTAATGACCAAATCGTTGCTTGTCGCGTTGCTTGGCACAGTCGCCGTCCCGGCACAGGGGCAGCCGTCGTCATCGCCGGCGATTATCGAACCCAGCACCGATACGCCCGCGGAGCAACAGGCGCTGAGAAGCCTGACGATGTGCCTCGCTCAGATAAGGCCGCATTGGGCGCGCGGCGTGTTGGACCAACCCTATCTCAGCGCGGCTCAAGCCAGCGCTGCCGCCCAGGCCGTCTCCGGTAGGGACCACTGCCAGCAACAACCCGAGGTCGAAATGACGTTCCGCACCTCGACCCTGGTCTCGGCGCTTGCCGAATATTATCTGCGCGCGGACCTTCCGAAGACGGATTCGCTGCGTCTGAACCAGGCGCTGGGGTCGCTTCCGGCGCGAAATGCTTCGGAAGATTTCGGGTTGTGCCTCGCTTCCCACAATCCGGCGGCGGCTCGCGAGCTGGCATTGAGCGAGCCTGGAACTTCCGTCGAGGCCAACTCCGCCCAGACGCTTGGAGCCCAGGTCCAAGCCTGCTCCCTGCGAGGCGAATCGCTCAAGGTCGATCTTCAATCGCTGCGCGCGCTGGTGACGGTCGCGCTCTATCGCGCCGTCAGCAGCGTTTCGAGAAGCTAAGCCAAAGCGCGGTTCGCCCGCGCCGATCAACCCCCGCTGCGAGTGGCGTCCCGGGTTTCCTGGAGATGCTGCTCCGCCTTGTCCTGGTCGCCTTGCCACTCGGCCGCGGTGCGGCAAACTCGCTCGCCCATCCGCGATCCGGTCGGAATGACCATCTTGCAGATGCGCCGGTTGGGATCGTCCGAGTTCTTCTTCTTGGCGGGCTGGTCAGCGGCGGCGACGCTCGACCAAAGCACGCTGGCGCCGAACGCCGCAACAACAACCGCCGTAATTCGCCTGCTACGCATCTCTTGCTCCCTATGAAATCCAGCGATTTCAAACATTGATCGGGCATTGATGCAAGATAAGATCGATGAACGGCCAATTTTTGGCCGTCCGCCGCGGCTTGCAGATGTTATGTTGTATCTTCGCTGTGGGCGGCCTATTAGGTCGGCGAAACCATGCAGCGCGCGATCTCAACCGGGCGGCTCGACCGCATCGCCATGGGTCTGTCCGGCCTGTGCCTGGTCCACTGCGTCGCGACGGCCGTCCTGCTCGGCGCGCTGGCGTCGGCCGGCGGCGTTCTCGGCAGGCCGATCATCCACGAGGTGGGCCTGACTCTGGCCATGATGATCGGATTCGTCGCGCTGAGCCGCGGATATCTTCAGCACCACTCGATCCTGCCAGTCGCGATCGGTGTGTTGGGGCTCTGTGTCATGGGGTTTGCGCTGAGCCTGCCAGAGGGCGGGCACGAGCCGTTGTTCACTGTCACCGGTGTGACCATCCTGGCTCTTGGTCACCACCTCAACATGAAGGCTGGCGGCGACGTCCACAGCGGCTGATTGCTTGCCCCCGGGCCGGGCGAGGATTATCTCCGAATCGCTCATGACCAAGCATGATCACCAGCTGCACGAAGGCGATTCGCTAATGGTTGCGGCGCGCGACCGCCTGACCGGACAGGGCGAGCAATGGACCAAGATGCGTGCCGCGGTTTTCGACGCGCTGGCAGCCTTCGACAAGCCGGCGAGCGCCTATGACATCGCCGAGCACGTCTCCAGGGCGCAGGGGCGCCGCGTCGCCGCCAATAGCGTCTACCGGATCCTCGATCTGTTCGTTGGGGCGAATCTCGCGCGTCGTGTCGAGAGCGCCAATGCCTATGTCGCCAACCAGCATCCCGCCTGCCTCCACGACTGCATCTTTCTGATCTGCGACAGCTGCGGACAGACCGTGCACGTGGATGACGACGCTTTGTCGGCGAGCATCCGCAAGGCAGCATCGGAGGCCGGATTCTCCGCGCCGCGCCCGGTGATCGAGGTGCGCGGCAAGTGCGGCGACTGCGATTGAACGGCGGGGCCAGCGTTCGCCAGAAGCACGCGCCTTTCGCCCGGATCGGATCGCATCGTCACTTGAGGCCCTACGCGACCCTGGTTCTCGCCGGCGGCTATCAGGAAGCCGGCGAATCCGGCCGCTGGCATGTTGAGCCAGGCATGGTCGTCATTCATGCGGCCGGAGAAGCGCACGCCGACTGGTTCGGGGGCCGTGTAACCGAGCTGATCGACTTCGATGTGCCGAACGACCTTGTCGCCGGCGTTTACCGCTGCAGCGACACCGACGCGGTCGCAAAGTCGGTTCTCCATGGAGAGCGATGGACCGAATCCGCCAGCCTTATACCCGTGCCCGGAGAAACGGATTGGCCCGACCTGCTTGCAGCCGCTCTGCGCCGAGAACCTGCCCTGGCGATCGGCGGTTGGGCGGCCAAGCACGGGATGCGCAATGATACGGTCAGTCGAGGCTTTGCACTCGCTTATGGCGTTCCGCCGGTCCGTTACCGTCTCGGCGTGCGGATCAAGGGTGCGGTCGCTTCGCTGACCAGTGGTGACGGGCAACTCGCGGACATTGCGTTGGCGAACGGTTTCGCGGACCAGCCGCACATGACGCGAGCGCTAAAGGCGGCCGTCAGCTCGACTCCCGGCCAGCTTCGCCGCCTCAATTCCGTTCAAGACGGCACGATGGCCGAGATGTAGCATCTACGCGTGTTTCTAATGGGAAACCGGCGATTGCGAGGCATGCTCGCACTGATCTTCGCGTGCGTCATGGCGCTAACGGCGCGACCGGCGCTTGCCGAGGATTTCGCGATCCGGAGCGCGAAAGTCTACGTCTCGCCGACAGCGCGTCCGATCGACGACTGCACGATCATCATCCGCAACGGAAAAATCGCCGCCCTCGGTCGCCATTTGAAGACGCCCCGCGGAATGCGCGTGCTCGATGCGCGCGGCAAAGTCGCCGTTGCCGGATTCTGGAACAGCCACGTCCATATTCTCACCCACGACCTGCTTCACGCCGACAGCAAGCCGCCGGCAGAGCTGTCGCGGACGCTCGGTGCGATGCTCAACCGCTGGGGCTTCACGACGGTATTCGACCTCGCGTCGATGCTCAGCAATACTACCACCGTCCGCAAACTCATCGAGCGGGGGGTCGTCGACGGCCCGAATATCCTCACCGTCGGCGAGCCTTTCTACCCGCCGAACGGCACGCCGGGATACATTCGGCAGTTCCTCAAGGACGAGCATATCGCCGCACCGATCAGCGTCGGTGTGCCCCAGGTGCTCGCCCGAGAGCGCTACGAGCTCGCCCACGGAGCGGACGGCGTGAAGCTGTTCACCGGATCGATCGTCGGCGGCGATGTCGGTGTGTTGCCGATGCCGCTCAAGATGGCTCGGGCCCTTACCCAAGGTTCGCACCGCGCCGGCAAGCCGGTCTTCGCGCATCCGTCGAATGCCGCCGGAGTACGGATCGCTATCGATTCCGGAGTCAACATCCTCGCCCATACCGCACCGATGATGGGACAGTGGAACGATCGCGTCGTCCACCGCTTGCTCGCTCATCATATGGCGCTGATTCCGACGCTCACTTTGTTCGCTGTCGAAGCAAAGAAGTTCGGCGAATCGCCGGCCGACACCGCCCACGACATCGCCACGGCCGTCCAGCAGCTTTCGATCTTCGCGAGGAGCGGCGGCGATGTCTTGTTCGGAACCGACGTCGGCTACACCGATGCGTTCGACACGACCGAGGAATATCGCCTCATGCACCGGGCGGGATTGGATTGGCGCGAGATTTTGGCGTCGCTGACCACCACGCCTGCCCGGCGCTTTGGAATGGCGGCGCATAAGGGACGGATCGCCAAGGGCATGGACGCCGACCTCGTCGTTTTGAGTGACGACCCCGCGAACGACGTAACGGCGTTCGCCCGCGTCGCATGGACGATACGGGGCGGCCGAATCATCTTCGACCCAGGGATTCACTCCACACCAGACAGACCTCGATGAACGAAACAGCTAAAACCGGGTGGTGGGTCGGGCCGCGCCTTGAGGTTCTGCCGATCCTGCTCGCCCTCGCGATCGGACTCCTGATCGTCTTTGCCGCATTCTCCCTCGCGGCCGTTATCCACCACGAGCTTGCCCCGGCTGTGCCTTGGCCCGCATGGCTGAACATCACGATCGCAGAAACGTTCGAGCTCGCCTTCGCGCTGATCGGGATCGCGATCGCGCGGCGGTTCATCCCGAACACCGATTTCGGGCTGCGCTGGCCACCCAAGCGAACCTACCTTGGCTGGGCCATATTCTGGGGCCTCGCCTTCGCGCTGATCATGCTGGTCGCCGATCACTGGCCATCCCTGATCGCGCTGCGCGCGCCGGAGCCCCCGGAAACGCCGACGATGGTCAACATCGCCGGCTGGATCGGCTTCGAGCTGCTGTGGGTCGGAATCTGCGAGGAAACCTTGTTCCGGGGCCTACTGCTCGGCCTCCTGCTGGCCCTCTCGCCGTCCAGGATTCGCATCGGCCGA
>Ga0157369_10008486_pt1 | contig 11785 bp, 7 predicted proteins | sample C25metaG_FD_113461 | JGI IMG/M metagenome (GOLD analysis project Ga0157369, IMG submission 113461) | Corn rhizosphere microbial communities from Kellogg Biological Station, Michigan, USA - C2-5 metaG | ecosystem: Host-associated > Plants > Roots > Rhizosphere > Soil | place: USA: Michigan... | reverse complement strand
TCCCCGGCGAGGTAGGCCGGTGAGCTGGGCGTGGGCGGCAGCAGCAGGATGCCGAGCATGGCCGCGGGCTCGGGCGAGAACCACGTCGCGTAGTCGCGCTTGCCACCCCAGGTGAGCGACACGACCTCGTGGTCGAACTTCGCCAGGGCCGGGTCGGCGCGGTCGGGCCGCAGCCCGTAGCGCACGGCCGAGTCCTGCTCGCCGGCGAGCATCCAGGTGGCCTGCGCCCGCAGGGGCGCGTTCTTCGTGGCGTCGGCCCACAGGCGCAGCCCCACCCAGGCGTTGACCGCCTCGCTGGTGCTCTCCTGGTTGTTGCCGTCGGCGAACGGAGCAGTGCCGCTGGCCCACGAGTGGGCGGCATAGGCGTCGAACACCCGACGGTCCGGCATCAGCGGTGACGAGCCCTGCCCGGCGATGTCGGCCGCGAGCAGGTCGATCACCGGGCGCCACCGCGCGGCGAGCGCCTTGTCCTCGGCCCCCAGCACGCCGGCGGAGTAGAGGAAGTAGCCGTAGTGGAAGTGGTGGTCGTTGAACTCGTCCGATCCGAACGACGGGGTGAGCCCGACGACGCCCTTGTTCTTCGGGTCGTAGACGAAGCAGGATGCCGGGCGTGAGTCACAGCCGCGCGGCTCGGTCCAGCGGTCGAGCTCCTTGACGACGACCCCGCGAACCGTCGCGGCCGCGTCCTTCTCGCCCAGCTGGGTCGCCAGGCGGTACAGCTGGGTCGCGCGCTGCAGGGTCTTGCCGCCGAAGTAGGTGTCGGCCGGGAAGGGCGGGAGGTGCGCGACGTCCGTGCGCACCTGGGCGCTCAGCTCCTCGCGATCCTTGTCCGTCAGGTCCGACAGGTCGAGGTCGGCGGTGACCGGGCGCACGGGCGCCGACCAGGTCAGCGCCTCGCCCCGACAGACCTGCAGCGTGCCGTGCACCGAGGGGAAGGTACCCAGGTCGCAGGTCACGCCGTCGGGCAGGCCGGCGACCTGGTGGGGCATTGCCACGAAGAGGCGGGCCGGCCCGGAGGGCCCGGACCAGGTGAGCGTGGTGGTCGCCCTCTTCGCGTCGACCCCGTGGGCCACCCGGCCCGACGTCACCGGCGTGACCAGACCGGCCATGGTGGCCGCGTCGCCGCCGTCGGGGACGGCGAACCAGGTGACCTGGCCGCCGGGCTCCACCGACACACTCGACCCGTCGACGCTCGCGCCGTTGGTCACCGCGGCGTAGGACCGGTTCTCGACGGAGACGGCGAGGTCGGCACCGCTCGGTGCCGGCGTCATCCCGAGCCGGTTCTTCGCCACGGCCTCGAGAGTGACCGACGGGATACCCTGCGCGATCGTCACCCGAGCCAGTGCAGCACCGGAGCCGTCGCGCAGCTCGACCGTCACGCTGAGGTCGTCGGTGCGGGTCACGACACCGCCCTTGACTCCCTCGACGGTGACCGAGACGTCAGTCGGGGCGGACCCCACGACGCCCTTCGGGTTGCTCTCGATGCGCGGCACCCCGAACGCGAACCCGTTGTCGCGCAGCACGAACCCGAGCGGAAGGGGGAAGACCGGCTGTGCCTTGGGCCCGAAGGCGAGCCCCGAGTACCAGCGGTTCGTGGGCGGGACCACGTCCTTCGCGAGGCGCTGCGTCGGCAGCTCTTTCGGCGTGCGCTGCACGAGGGCAGCGGCATCCTGCTTCACCACGGCGGGGTCGAGCACGGGTGCGTCGGAACGGGTCATGGGCACCCCCTTGGCGGCGGCGGTGTCACCACCGGCCCCACCCGAGCGCACGAGGGCGACCACGCCCGCCGCGACGACGAGCAGAGGGATGACGATGACCGCCACCAGGCCGGCGCCGCGGGGTCGGTGCACCGAGGCGGGCAGGCGCCACCTCACCGCAGACCGATCTTGCGCAGGAAGTCGACCATCGCGTCGGTCGGACCGGCCAGCGGACCGTCGTCGCGCAGTGACAGGGTCGCGGAGAGCGGTGTGCCCGGCGCGGTGAGCTTGCTGTTCGCCGGGTCACGCAGGGCCCGGCTCGAGATGGTCACCTTGGTCAGGGCCAGCCCGCCGTCGGTGGTCACCGACACGTCACGCACCTCTCCCGCCACGGTCCGGTTGTCGGGCAGGAGCAGGTCGACGTGGGCGCCGGTCTCAACGCGCCCGTAGTCGCGCGGCGAGAGCCGGAACTCCGCGACGGCGTACTGCGACCCCACGGCGGTGATGGTGGCCAGGGGGGCGCCGCTCTGCACGAAGCCTCCTTCGTTGCTGCGCACGTCGGTGAGCACGCCCGTGGTGAGCGCGCGGTAGGTGACGGTCGACTTCTTGGGGTCGACGACGTAGGCGGCGTTGCGCACCGGCGCCACGGCGGCGACCGCCTCGCCGGTGTTGCCGACGGTCCGCGGCACGACGACGGTGTAGAGGCTGTCGCCCTTGTCGACCGTCTCGCCGGCGGCGACCTTCTGGTCGACGACCACGCCCCCGAACTGGGCACCGACGGTGACCTGGTCGGCCACGACGTGGGCGGTGAGGCTGAGCGCCTGCGAGCGCCGCTGGTTGAACACCAGAGTCAGCGCCGCGACGAGGGCGATGACGAGCACGATGCCGCCGTAGAGGCGGAAGCGGTTGGACCAGGTCATGAGGGGACTCCAGAGTTCGAGGTGAGCGAGGTGAGCGCGGCCGCCGGCACCGGCTGGGCAGCCGGCGCGGCCGGCCGGGCGCTGACCGTGGCGCCCGCGGTGGCCTGCCGACTGGTCGGGGCCACGGCCGGGCGCGTGTGCAGCAGGCGCCGGTGCTCGCGCAGCCCGGCGGCCACGAAGACGCCGAGGATCACCGTGTTGGTGATGTTCCAGACGGTGGCCAGGGTGAGCTGGCTGTGGCCGACGTCGCGCCACACGGCGACGACGGAGGTGAGCAGCAGGAAGGTGAACATGAGCACCTGCGGCACCATGAAGTTGAACGGCGAGCTCGGCCGGCCACGGCGACCGGTGACGTGCCACTTCTGTTCACGACCCACCAGCACGTTGAGCAGGGCGCGACCGTAGATCGGGAACGACACCGTCGCGAGCATCAGGCACTCCCAGCGGAACGAACCGAGGGTGAAGAAGGCCAGCACCACCTGCATGCCGTAGAAGCCGAGGTAGAACAGCAGCCAGGTGGACAACCCCATGCCCACCGACACCGGGCGCAGGTCGAAGTAGATCTCCAGCGGCGGCACCAGCAGCAGCAGCGCGGGGGCGATGCCGGTGAGGTAGTGGGTGGCCGTGACGAGGTACATGATCCGCTGGTCCGCGGTGAGCCGACGCTTGCGGCTCAGTGGGTTGTGCGTCAGGAGGATCTCGAACCCGCCCGTCGCCCACCGCTGTTGCTGCTTCGTGAAGCCCTCGATGGTCTCCGGGGCGTCGCCCACGGCCAGCACGTCGGGGATGTAGACGCTGCGCCAGCCGCGCTCGTGCAGCATCAGCGAGGTCCACACGTCCTCGGACTTGGAGTCCGTGTACATGCCCCCGATGTCGTCGACGGCAGCCCGCCGGAACATCACGTTGGTGCCCACGCAGAACGCCGCGTTGAAGTGGTTGCGCCCGGGCTGGATGAACCGGTAGAACACGGTCTGCATGTAGCCCGCGCCGCGCGAGATGACCGAGTGGAGGTTTCCGTAGGCCTGCGGTGTCTGCACGAAGGCGACGTCGTCGCTGACGAAGAACGGCACCGTCTCGAGCAGGAAGTTCTCCTTGGGCACGAAGTCGGCGTCGAAGATGGCGAAGTACTCGCCCTTGGCGAGGGACAGCGCGTGGTTGACGTTGCCCGCCTTCGCGCCGTTGTTCGACAGCCGGCGCACGTAGTAGCAACCCAGCTCGGCCGCGAGCTCCTTGACCTCGTCCGACCGGCCGTCGTCGAGGATCCAGGTGCGGTGCCGGCCGGCCATCCGGCGGGCAGCCGTGGCCGTGCGACGGATAGTGGCCTCGGGCTCGCCGTAGACGGTGATGAAGACGTCGACGAGCACCTCCTCGCCGTTGACCCGGATCGGACGGTTGGTGGCGTCGCCACCCCACGGCACGGGGCCGAGGAGGGCGTCGCGCGCCGCGTGGAAGGCGTAGTCGCGCGGGCTGGCGGCCCCCGACAGGATGGTCCACATCGAGATGAGTGCCTGGCTGATGAGGACCGACTCGGCGGCGATGACCATCGACCACGGCAACAAGTCACCCCGGTTGCCGGGGTCGAGGAGGAACCAGGAGTACAGGACGATCCCCGCGGCGGCCAACGCGGTGAGGAGGATGACGATGGGTGAGTAGACGGTCTCGGTTCGGGCGCGCCGCTCCAGCGCGGAGCGGTCACCCCCGCTGGCCAGGTCGTAGGACGGGTCGAAGGACATGGGCAATCCCCTGCGGTTGTCGGACATGCTGGGGAGCTCGGTGTCGGCTCCCGTCGAGTTCGGCACCGTTGCCATGGGCCGCGCGCTTTGCGCGCGGACGTAATGAGGCCCGACCGTCACACGTGGACGTCGGGCCAACGCATCCAACGTACGAGAGACTCAAGCGGGATGGGGAGTCAGGAACACGAATCCTCGCCGAGTGCGGCGTCCAGATGGGCCCGGACCCCACCTGCTGAGCACCCTGCTGAGCACGCATCCGAGGTCAGGGACACTACTCGTATGACACTCGTCACACCCACCGTGGAGGAGCACCTCGCCGGACTCGACGCCGCCGTCGACCGGATGGCGGTGTGGTCGCGCTCCGCCGGTGTCGACGCACCGGTGCCGACCTGCCCGGGGTGGACGGTGCGCGACCTGCTCGCCCACCAGGGGATGGTGCACCGCTGGGCGACCGCCGTCGTTCGCGGCGACGACCCGGCGGGCGTCGACGACGCCGCCATCGAGGCCGAGGGCCGCGCCTCCGGCGACCCCGTGGGCTGGCTGCTCGACGGGGCCCTGCCCCTGGTCGATGCCCTGCGCGCCGCACCCGACGACCTTGCGGTGATGACCTTCCTGAAGGAGGCGCCGCCAGCGAGGGCCTTCTGGGCGCGGCTCCAGTGCCACGAGACCACCGTGCACGCCCTGGACGCACGCGCCGCCCTCGAGGCCCGCCCGCTCACCGCCGACGACCTCTGGCTCACCGATGCGCTCGCGACGGACGGGATCGACGAGCTGCTCGTCGGGTTCTGGCAGCGGCGCACGAAGGGCCCTCGCAGCGAGAACCCTTACAGCGCATCGGTGTCCACCGGCGAGGGCGACACCTGGACCCTCGAGGTCTCCGACCAGAGCCCGGTGACCCGACGGCATGAGGTGCGCGACGGCATCCCGTCGGGTGCGCGAACCCTCCGGGGCTCGGCCGCCGATCTCTACCTGGCCCTGTGGAACCGCGGTGGCACGGTCGACGACCCGACCGGCCTGCTCGACACCTGGCGCGAGCGCGGCGCCGTCACCTGGTGAGGTGCCGCCGCAGGAAGGCCTCGATGCGCGCCCAGGCGTCGTCGGAGGCCGCCGGGGCCGGCCCGACGTGCATCACGAGGCGCGTCATCGGTGCGACGTACCAGGGTGAGTGGTCTGCCCGGTTGAGGAACGCGTGCCCGGCGTCGGGGTACTCCTTGACGTCGTGGTCGACGCCGCGCTCGGTGAGCGCCGCCTCCAGCGTCGACGCGGCCCCGCGCAGGTAGCGGTCGCGGCCGCCGTAGCTGGCGACCACCGGGCAGGCTCCGTCGAGCGCCGCGAGGTCCTGCGGCAGGGCGCCGTAGTTGGCGGCCACGACATCCCACCCGGGGCGCCCGGCGAGCACCAGGGCGAAGCCACCCCCCAGGCAGAAGCCGATGACCCCGACCGACCCGATGCACGCGGGGTCGGCGACCAGCGCGCCGCGCGCCGTCTCGAGGTCGTCGAAGGCCTGGCCCCTCCCCCTGCGCAGCGCCGTCATGGTCTGCGCCAGGCAGACGACCGTGCGGCCGCGGGCGAGCAGGTCGGGCGCCACGACGAGGTAGCCCATCGCCGCGAGGCGGTCGGCGTGGCACCTCATCTCGTCGTCGAGGCCGACAATCTCGTGCACGAGCACCAGGCCGGGCCACGGCCCGTCGCCCTCCGGCACCGCCCGGTAGGCCGGGAGGTCGTGCACCGTCGTGAGCTCGCCCATGGCGCGACCCTATTCGCGCCACGGGGCCGCCACGGGACGTCAGTGCGAGGCCCTCGGCTTCTTCCGGGGCGCCGGCCGGGTCGGGTCGTCGAGTACCGGCTCGACGTGCTCGGGCACCTTGACCGGCCGCAGGTAGGCCCAGGCGATGAAGCCCAGGCCCATGACCAGCAGCACGATGCCGGCGACGAGGTTGGCGTTCGAACCGGCGGTCTGGTCGGACCGTGGCTCAAAGAACAGGCCCATCAGGGTGAGGATCACGCCGTAGATGGTGAGCAGGGCCCCGATGATGTTGCGGATGTCGAAGATCCCGGCCGTCTTCTTCTCTTGCTGTGCCATGGCTGCTCCTGCTCAGAAGAGGATGTTGAGGATGGTGACCATGACGAGCGAGACCCCCGCGAGCGGCAGCGTGCGCCGGTACCAGGGGTAGGTGTGCTCGAGCGGGTCCTGACGGACTTCCTTCGGTGTCTCCGAGTACACCAGACCGACGAGGTCCTCCTGCGGTGTCGGCTTCGTGAACAGCGAGATGCCCACGGATAGCACCAGGTCGACGATGAACGCCGCGGAGGCCGCCACGAAGGCCGCCCCCTGCCCGCTCAGCGGGATGACGCCGCGGCTCAGCGAGCCGAAGGCGTCCTCGGTGAGGAAGGCGACCAGGACGGCGGCCAACGTGCCTGACACCAGCCCGATCCACGCCGCCGTACCGGTCATCCGCTTCCAGAACATACCGAGGATGAACGTGGCGAACAGCGGGGCGTTGAAGAACCCGAACAGGGTCTGGAGGTAGTCCATGATGTTCGAGAACGAGCTGGCCAGCAGGGCCGTGAAGATGGCGATCACCGTCGCGCCGAACGTTGCGACGCGGCCGATGCGCAGGTAGTAGTCGTCGGTGCGGTCCTTGCGGATGTACCGCTCCCACAGGTCATAGCTGAAGACGGTGTTGAACGCCGAGATGTTCGCCGCCATGCCGGCCATGAACGCCGCCAGCAGGCCGGTGATCGCCAGGCCCAGCAGGCCGTTGGGCAGCAGGTCGCGCATGAGGTACAGCAGCGAGTCGTTGAAGGCCACGCCCTTCCCCGACGCACCGCCCGACACCGTCTCGCCGTTCTTGATCTTCATGATCTCCGGCACGATGACCGCAGCGATCATGCCGGGGATGATGGTCAGGAACGGCACGAACATCTTGGGGAACGAGCCGATGATGGGTGTCTTGCGGGCCGAGGCGATCGAGTCGGAGGCCATCGCGCGCTGTACCTCGACGAAGTTGGTCGTCCAGTACCCGAACGACAGCACGAACCCGAGCCCGAAGACGATGCCGACGACCGACCAGAACCCCGAGTCGAAGCCCGTGAGCGCCTGCCCCGGCCACGAGTTCAGCTGGTCGGTGGCCGACGGCACCTCGGCCGCCGCCGGGGCGCTGTTCGCCGCGGTGGTGATCTTCTCCTCGAGGCCGCTCCACCCACCCACCCGGTTCAGCCCGACGATGGTGAGCGGCAGCAGCGAGGCGACGATGACGAAGAACTGCAGCACCTCGTTGTAGATGGCTGCGGACAGCCCGCCGAGGGTGATGTAGGAGAGCACGATGACCGCGGCGACGATGAGGGCCACCCACAGCGGCCAGCCGAGCAGCGCGTGCACGATCGAGCTGAGGAGGTAGAGGTTGACACCGGCGATGAGCAGCTGGGCCACCGCGAACGAGATCGCGTTGACCAGGTGCGCCTTGGTGCCGAACCGCCGGAACATGAACTCCGGGACCGAGCGCACCTTCGAGCCGTAGTAGAACGGCATCATCACGACGCCGAGGAAGAGCATGGCCGGGATGGCGCCGATCCAGAAGTAGTGCACCGTCGCGATGCCGATCTGGGCGCCGTTCGCCGACATGCCCATGATCTCGACGGCCCCGAGGTTGGCCGAGATGAACGCCAGGCCGGTCACCCAGGCGGGCAGCGAGCGCCCGGACAGGAAGAAGTCGAGCGAGTCCGACACCGAGCGCCGGGCGATCAGCCCGATGCCCAGCACGAAGACGAAGTACGTGGCGAGGATGAGGTAGTCGACGGGGCTGGCGTCGATCAGCGTCGCGGTCCTCACCGCCGCCGGTACGCCCTCTGCCACGGTCTGCGCGAGTCCCACCACTGCGACCACCCGTCCTCCACCTCGAGGCTCGTCACCACTCCAGCAGCGGCGACGACGTCACGCTAGTGGAGGTGGCGGGGTCTCATCGCCCGAGCGGACGGACGAGTTGTGGGGCACCTCCGACGGCATCCGGGTCCTCGTCGAGGTCGGTCACCGCACCCTGGAACTGGGCGGCGTACAGCTTGGCGAAAGCCCCTCCCGCAGAGAGCAGCTCGGCGTGCGAGCCGCGCTCGACGATGCGCCCGTCCTCCATGACGAGGATGAGGTCGGCATCGCGGATCGTCGAGAGTCGGTGGGCGATGACGAAGCTCGTGCGGTCCGAGCGCAGCGCCGACATGGCGTGCTGCACCAGCAGCTCGGTGCGGGTGTCGACCGACGAGGTGGCCTCGTCGAGGATGAGCAGCGACGGCGCCGCGAGGAAGGCCCGCGCGATGGTGATGAGCTGGCGCTCTCCGGCGCTGATGTTGTCGGCCTCGGCGTTGAGCACGGTGTCGTAGCCGTCGGGCAGGGAGTGCACGAAGCGGTCGACGAAGGTCGCCCGTGCGGCCTCGACGACCTCGTCGTCGGTGGCACCCGGGCGGCCGTACGCGATGTTCTCGCGGATCGTGCCGCCGAACAGCCAGGTGTCCTGCAGGACCATGCCGATCCGCGAGCGCAGGTCATGCCGGGTGAGGTCGGTGATGTCGACCCCGTCGAGCGTGATCCGGCCACCCTTGAGCTCGTAGAAGCGCAGCACCAGGTTGACCAGGGTGGTCTTGCCGGCGCCGGTCGGGCCGACGATGGCGACGGTCTGGCCGGGCTCGACCATCAGGTCGAGGTGCTCGATCAGCGGGGTGTCGTCGCGGTACGAGAACGTGACGTCCTCGAAGGCGACCCGGCCGCGGGGGTCCGCGATGGTGGCCGGGTGGGCGGTGTCGGGCTCCTGCTCGGGGGCGTCGAGCACGGCGAACACCCGCTCGGCGGAGGCGACCCCGCTCTGCATCAGGTTCGACATCGACGCCACCTGGGTCAGCGGCTGGGTGAACTGGCGCGAGTACTGGATGAACGCCTGCACGTCGCCCAGGCTCATCGTGCCGGAGGCGACCCGAAGCCCGCCGACCACGGCGATGACGACGTAGTTGAGGTTCCCGATGAACATCATCGTCGGCATGATGATGCCGCTGATGAACTGCGCCCGGAAGCTCGAGTGGTACAGCTCGTCGTTGCGCTCGGCGAACAGCCGGTCGGCCTCCTGCTGGCGGCCGAACACCTTGACCAGCTCGTGGCCGGTGTAGGTCTCCTCGACCACGCCGTTGACCTCGCCGGTGCTCTTCCACTGCTGCACGAAGTGCTTCTGGCTGCGCTTGCCGATCATGGCGGTGACGACCATCGTGATCGGGATCGTCACGAGGGCGATGACGGCCAGCAGCGGCGAGATCCAGATCATCATCGCGATCATCGCGATGACCGTGAGCAGCGACGTGAGCAGCTGGCTCAGGGTCTGCTGCAGGCTCTGCGCGACGTTGTCGATGTCGTTGGTGACCCGGCTGAGCAGCTCGCCGCGCGGCTGCTGGTCGAAGTAGGGCAGCGCGAGCCGGTTGAGCTTGTCCTCGACGTCGCGACGCAGCCGGTAGATGGTGCGGTTCACCGCGATGGTGAGCATCCGGCCCTGCATCCACTGCAGCAGTGCGGCGACGGTGTACAGGGCCATGACGAACATCAGCACCTTGGCCAGCGCCGTGAAGTCGATGCCCTGGCCGGGTACGACGTGGTCCATCGCGGCGAGCATGTCGGCCAGGCTGTCCTGACCCTCGGCGCGCAGCGCCTCGGCGGCCTGCTGCTGGGTGACCCCGGCGGGGATCTGCTTGCCGAACATCCCGGCGAAGATCAGGTCGGTGGCGCCACCGAGGATCTTCGGGCCGATCGCGCTGAGCACCACGCTGGCGACCGCCAGGGCCACGACGGTCCAGACGATGAACCGCTCGGGGTGCAGCAGGCCCAGCACGCGCTTGGCCGACGGCACGAAGTTCTGCGACTTCTCGGTGGGCACGCCGATCTGCATGTGGGGCGGCCCGCCACGCCGGGCGGCAGCCGGTCCGCGCCGCTGGTCGGCGGCCTTCTCCTCCTCGGTCTTGAGCTCGCTCATGCCGCCTCCTCCATCGCCTGCTGGCTCTGCACGATCTCGACGTACGTCGGGCAGCTCTCGAGCAGCTCCGCGTGCGTCCCGTTGCCCACGACCTGGCCGTCGTCGAGCACGACGATGCGGTCGGCGTGGATGATGCTCGACACCCGTTGGGCGACCACGATGACCACGGCATCGCGGGTCACCGGCCGCATCGCGGCCCGCACCCTGGCGTCGGTGGAGACATCGAGGGCCGAGAAGGCGTCGTCGAACAGGTAGATGCCGGCCTTGCTCACCAAGGCCCGTGCGATGGCCAGCCGCTGCCGTTGCCCGCCGCTGACGTTGGTGCCGCCCTGGGCGATCGGCGACTCCAGCCCGTCGGGCATCTCGCGCACGAAGCCGTCGGCCTGGGCCACCCGCAGGGCCGCCCACAGCTCGTCGTCGGTGGCATCGGGGTCGCCGTAGCGCAGGTTCGACGCGACGGTGCCGGTGAACAGGTAGGGCCGCTGCGGCACCAGGCCGATGTGCGACCAGAGGTCCTCGAGCTCGGCGTCGCGCACGTCGACCCCGCCCACCAGCACCTGGCCGTCGGTGACGTCGTGCAGGCGAGGGATGAGGCCGACCAGGGTCGTCTTGCCGGCACCCGTGGAGCCCACGATGGCGGTCGTCGTGCCGGGCTCGGCGAGCAGCGACACCTCGCGCAGCACCGGTGCCTCGGCACCCGGGTAGGCGAAGGTGACACCACGCAGCTCGACCGTGACGGGACCGGGCGGGATGACGGCGGGGTCGGTCGGGGGGTGGACCGAGCTCTCGGTGTCGAGCACCGCCTGGATGCGGCCGGCCGAGACGGTGGCCCGCGGGATCATCATCGACATGAACGTCGCCATCATCACCGACATCAGGATCTGGATCAGGTAGGACATGAACGCCGTCATGGCGCCGATCTGCATCTGCCCGCTGTCGACCCGGTGGGCGCCGAACCACAGCACCGCGATCGTCGAGGCGTTGAAGATGATCATGACGACCGGGAACGCCATCGCCATCAGCTTGCCGACGGCCAGGGCCGTGCCGGTGTAGGTGCGGTTGGCGACGGCGAACCGCTCGCGCTCGACGTCCTCGCGCACGAAGGCGCGGACGACCCGCAGGCCGGTGATCTGCTCGCGCAGGATGCGGTTGACCGAGTCGACGGCGACCTGCATCGAGCGGAAGTGCGGCACCATCCGCGAGGTGATCAGGCCGACCGCGATGCCGAGCGCCGGAACCGCGACGGCGACCAGCCAGGCCAGCCCGAGGTCCTCGCGCAGGGCCATGAAGATGCCGCCGACCATCATGATCGGCGCCGACACCATGATGGCCAGAAACATGTAGGTGACGGTCTGCACCTGGGTGACGTCGTTGGTGCTGCGGCTGATCAGGGTCGGGGCGCCGAAGCGGGAGAGCTCCTGGGCCGAGAACTG
>Ga0157369_10008485_pt1 | contig 11785 bp, 12 predicted proteins | sample C25metaG_FD_113461 | JGI IMG/M metagenome (GOLD analysis project Ga0157369, IMG submission 113461) | Corn rhizosphere microbial communities from Kellogg Biological Station, Michigan, USA - C2-5 metaG | ecosystem: Host-associated > Plants > Roots > Rhizosphere > Soil | place: USA: Michigan... | reverse complement strand
GGGCGAGGAGGGCGAAGACGTCGTCGGCCGCGGCCACACCGTCGGCGGCCGCGTGGAACTGCGCGCCCACCTGGCGGAGCGGCAGGAAGGCCTCCGGGGCCAGCAGCAGCACGAACAGTCCGGTGGACAAGGTCAGGTTACCGTCGATGAGGCGGAGTCCGATGGACACGGCCACGAGCGCCACCGAGAGACTCGCGGCGAGCTCGAGCACGAATCCGCTGAGGAACGACACCCGCAGGACGCTCATGGTCCGGCCCTGGTAGTCCTCGGTGATCGCACGCAGGCGCGCCGGCTGGCGGTGCTCGCGCCCGTAGATCTTCAGGGTCGCCAGTCCGCCCACGATGTCGAGGAACCCGGAAGCCAGCTGCTGCAGGGCGTGCCACTGCTTCTGCTGGGCGGCCTGAGTGCGCCACCCGACCAGCACCATGAACACGGGGATGAGCGGGAGGGCCACCAGAATGGTGAGGCCGCTGGCCAGGTCGTTCCCGGCGATCACGGCCACCAGCAGCGGCGTGGCGATCGCGGTGAGGATCAACTGCGGCAGGTAGCGCGAGAAGTAGGTGTCGAGCGCGTCGAGGCCGTTGGTGACGACCGTGGTCACGTGCGCCGAGTGGGCGCCGGCGAGCCGGCTGGGGCCGGCCTCGGCGAGCGCGCGCAGCACCCGGGTGCGCAGCTGCCGCTTGACCTCGGTGGCGGCCCGGGCGGAGACGGCCTCCTGCAGCCACAGCAGCGCCGAGCGGGTGATGACGGCCGCGGCGAGCAGCGCGGCGGGCCGAGCGAGTTCGGCCGGCGGCATCCCCGTCACGGCCAGCACGATGCTCCGCGTCAGCAGCCACGCGACGGCGACGGTGACCGCTGTCTGGGCGAGCCCGATGGCGGCGCCCGCCGCGAGGAACCAGCGGGCCGCCGACGCATACCGGAGCAACCGGGGATCGAGCGGTCGCATCAGTGCGCCGAGACGGCGGGCAGAGCGGATGCCTGCTCCACGTGCGCGCGCCCGATCCGCTTGCGGAACACCCAGTACGACCAGCCCTGATAGAGCAGGATCACCGGCAGGGCGATCAGCGCCGTCCAGCTCATCACCGTCAGCGTGTACGGGGTCGACGACGCGTTCTCGATGGTCAGCGAGTAGGCGGGGTTGTTGCTGGCCGGCATCACGTCAGGGAACAGCGACGCGAACAGGGTGCCCACGGCGAGCGCGGTCGTCGCGGCCATGAGCCCGAACGCCCAGCCCTCCCGCCCGCGCAGGTTCGCGACCACGGCGGCGATGAGGGCGAGGGCGGCACCTCCGGCGACCAGGGCGGTCAGCAGGGTTCCGTAGGCGAGGGTCGTCCAGGCGAGGAAGGCGGCGGCGACGACGATGGTGAGGATGCCGGCGGGCACCGCAAGGCGGCGGGCACGACGGCGGATGTCGCCTTCCGTCTTCAACGCGACGAACACGACACCGTGAGTGAAAAACAGCAGCAACGTCGTGAAGCCGCCGAGCAGGGCGTACGGGTTCAGCAGGCCCACAACGGTGCCGATGTAGTCGTGGTTTGCGTCGAGGGGCACGCCGCGCACGACGTTGGCGAACGCGACACCCCAGAGGAACGCCGGGATGGCGGAGCCGACGACGATCATGGTGTCGAATCGCCTCTTCCACGCCGCCTCGGGCCGCTGGTGCCGGTATTCGAACGAGACCCCGCGCAGAATGAGGGCGAGCAGGATCACGAGGAGCGGCAGGTAGAAGCCGCTGAACATGGTGGCGTACCACTCGGGGAAGGCTGCGAACAGCGACGCCCCGGCGACGATCACCCAGGTTTCGTTGAGGTCCCAGATGGGGCCGATGGTGTTGATGAGCACGCGGCGGTCGGTGTCGTCCCGGCCGAGGAAGGGCAACGACATGCCGACGCCGAAGTCGAAGCCGTCGAGCACGAAGTAGCCGACGAACAGCGCTCCGATGATCCAGAACCAGAGGGTGGGCAGATCCATGATGCTCTCCTAGTAGACCGTGGCCGGGTGGCGGACGTCGCCCGATCCCTCGTCGACCGGCGGCGGCGCATCCGGCCCGCCCTTCACGGCTTTGATGATGAGCCGGAACTCGACGACGGCGAGGCTGCCGTAAATGGCGGTGAACGCCGCGAGGGAGATGAGCACCTCCAGGCCGCTCACACCGGGAGAGACGCCGTCGGCGGTCTTCAGCAGGCCGAAGACGAGCCAGGGCTGCCGCCCCATCTCGGTGAACACCCAGCCGACGATCATGGCGGACAGCGACAGCGGGAAGCTCCAGACGGCCGCACGCCACACCCAGGGCGCACGCGGCTCACGACCGCCGCGGGTGAGCCAGAGGCCCACCACCGCGACGACGATGTGCAGCACGCCGAGTGCGATCATCCAGCGGAACGACCAGTAGGTCACCCAGATGATCGGCGTGTAGTCGCCCGGGCCGTACAGCACCTGGTACTGCGCCTGCAGGTCGTTGATGCCCTCGACCGTGCCGTTCAGGGTGTGCGTCGACAGGAACGACAGCAGGTACGGGATGCGGATCGAGAACAGCTCGTGCACGCCGTCGGGGGTGCCGAGGGTGAACAGCGAGAAGGATGCGTTCGCACCGGTTGACCTGTTGTAGAGCGCTTCGGCGGCGGCCATCTTCATCGGCTGCGCCTGCACCATCGCGAGGCTCAGCTGGTCACCCATCACCGTGGTGCCGATACCGGCGATGACCATCATCCACAGACCGAAGCGCAGCGCCGGACGCATGGTGTCGAGGTTCTGCCGCCTCGCGAGATGCCACGCGGCCACCGAGATGATGAGCCCCGCCGACACCATGAAGCAGGCGAAGATTGTGTGGGGGAAGGCAGCGCGGGCGATCGGGTTCCACAGCAGTTCGGCGATGGAGGTCAGCTCCGCCCGCCCCTTGGCCTCATTGATGCGGAAGGCGATCGGGTTCTGCATGAACGCGTTGGCCGCGATGATGAAGTACGCCGAGGCGATGCTACCGGCCGAGACGAGCCAGATGCAGGCCAGGTGCAGCAGCCGGGGCAGTTTGTCCCAGCCGAAGATCCAGAGGCCGATGAACGTCGCCTCGAGGAAGAAGGCGACGATTCCCTCGAAGGCCAGGGGCGCCCCGAAGACGTCGCCCACGAACCGCGAGTAGTCCGACCAGTTCATGCCGAACTGGAACTCCTGCACGATGCCCGTGACGACGCCCATGGCGAAGTTGATCAGGAAGATCTTCCCGAAGAAGTGCGTGAGCTGCAGGTAGGCGATCTTCCCCGTGCGCACCCACCAGGTCTGGAACACGGCGACGGTGAACGCCATCCCGATCGTGAGTGGCACGAACAGGAAGTGGTAGATGGTCGTGAGCCCGAACTGCCAGCGGGAAAGCAGCAGCGGGTCGAGCCAGTCGTTCACGAGGCCTCCAGTATTCTTCTACGTCGCGTAGAACGCAATCATTCTACAGACCGTAGAAGAAACAGTTCTACTCCGCGTAGAACGGTGTGCCGGGTTCGGCTAAACTGTCGCCATGGCAAGCCTGGGGGAACTCGAACGCGCGATCATGGACGTGCTCTGGGATACCGGGCAGGCGCTTTCCGCGAACGATCTCCGTGACCGCCTGGCCCTGCAATCCTCGGTGACGGCCACGCGTAAGGAGCTCGCGACCACGACCGTGCTCACCGTGCTCTCCCGCCTCGAGAACAAGGGGTTCGTCAGCCGCGACCGGGGCTTCCGCCCGCACCAGTACCGCGCGGTGACCTCGCGCGCGGAACACACCGCCGAACTCATGCACGAGGTGCTCGGCAGCGCCCCCGACCGCGAGGCGGCGCTGGCTCGGTTCATCGGCAATGTCAGCCCCCAGGAACAGCAGACGCTGCGGCAGCTCCTGGACGGCATCCCCCGCCAGCACGCCTGATCGAACGCCCTCGTGCTGCACGCAGCGGTCGTCCTCGCCCTGCTCACCCTCGCCCTGGCCTGGCCGGTGCCGATCCTGCTCGCCCGGGCGCAGTGGACCGCGCGGGCGCCGGGCACCGCCCTGGCGCTGTGGCAGTCGATCGCCCTCGCCGGGGGCCTCTCGATGATCGGCGCCCTGCTCACCTATGGGCTCATCCCGTTCGGGACGAACCTCGCCCGTGGCCTCGCCGCGCTCGCCCGAGCGACAATTGATCAGCGCCTTCCGCCTCGTGCCGGGGTCGAGCACGTCTTCGCCCTGTGCTGCGCCGTCATCCTCGGCACCCACCTGTTGCTGAATCTGATCGCCACCGTCATCCGCAGTGAGCGGCAGCGCCGGCGGCACCTGACACTCGTCGAGCTGCTGAGCCAGCCCTACCCGGAGCACGCCGGAACCCGCGTCATCGACCACGCGGCGCCGGTCGCCTACTGCCTTCCCGGCGCGACGCGATCGATCACCGTGTTGTCGGCGGGCATGCTCGACCTGCTGGCGCCCGGCGAGCTCCGCGCGGTGATCGCGCACGAGAAGGCCCACCTGCGCCAGCAGCACCACACCGTGCTGCTGGCGTTCAAGTCATGGCACAGTGCCCTGCCCTGGTTTCCTATCGCCAACCGGGCCGAGACCGCCGTCGCCCTTCTGGTCGAGATGCTGGCCGACGACCAGGCACGCCGCGTGGTGGACGACGGCACGCTCGCCCGCGCCATCGTGCTGGTCGGAACCGCCGGCGAACCCGGTACCGCAACGGATGCGCTGGGTCCCCTCGACGCGCCGCCGCACCCCGCCGACATGGTGACGCCGCGGGTGCGGCGGCTCACCGGCGGGCAGCCGCCGCTGCCGCTGCCCGCGCGGGCTGCCGTGCTCACCGCGGCGACGGCGCTCCTGGCCGTGCCGACGGCGCTCCTGCTGCTCCTCTAGAAGAGGTTCTTCTCCTTCAGCCAGCCGGATGCGATCGCGTCAGCCTGCTTCTTGTCGTTGACGCTCTCCGAGTTCAGTTCGACGAGGTCCGACTCGCTGAGGGCGCCGCTGACCGTGTTGAGGATGCCGACGGCCTTGTCGTCGACCTTCTTGGAGACCACGGGCACCAGGTTGTCGGGGAAGAACAGCCCGTCCGGGTCCTTCAACGCGACCAGGTGGTTCGACTTGATGTTGGGGTCGGCCGTGAAGATGTTGGCCAGCTGGATGTCGCCGTCGACGAGTGCCTTCACGGTGAGCGGTCCGCCGCTGTCCTCGACCGGCACGAAGCCCTTGATGTCGATCCCGTACTTCTCCTTCAGCGCCTTGGGCCCATAGGGCCGGGTCTGCAGCTCCGAGTTTCCGCCGACGGTGATCGGCTCGGTCACGTTCTTGAGCGACGCGATGTCGGTGAGGTTGTACTTCTTGGCAAACGCCTCCGTGACCGTCCACGAATTCTGGTCGGAGGCATCCGCTGCATCGAGCACCCGCAGGGTGTCAGGCACGGCCTTCACCAGCTCGTCGTGCACCTCGTCTTTCGTGCCGCCCTTCGCATTCTTGTCGAGCGCCTGCAGCAGGCTGCCGGTGTACTCCGGGAAGACGTCGATCTTGCCGGCCTCGAGGTCGGGCAGGTACACCTCGCGCACGCCGATGCGGAAGTCGCGCTGCACGGTGTAGCCGTTCTTCTCCAGCGCCTGCGCGTAGATCTCCGCGACGATCTCGTTCGAGTAGTAGTCCTGGGAGCCGACCACGAGCGACGTCGAGGCCCCGTCGGTGCTGCCGCCGGTCGACGGCGCGTCGCCGCTGATCGGGTTGTTCGATGCGCATCCGGTGAGCGCGACCACCAGTCCCGCGATTCCCGCTGTGAGGCCGAGGACGCGCCGTTTCGATGTGAGGGTCATTGTCATCCTTTCCGGATGGGTTGCCCCATCAGCGGGTGAGCTCGGGCAGGAGCCCGGTGGCAGGCGGAACCATCCGTAATGCTAACCGGGTTGCGCCCGCGAAGAGTCCTTCCAGCACAAGGGCGAGCAAAATCACCAGGATGGAGCCGCCGAGCATCTCGTCGTAGTTGCGTGTCTTCAGACCCTCGAAGAGGTAACGGCCGAGGCCCACGTCGGCGATGTAGGCGGCGAGCGTCGCGGTCGCGATCACCTGCAGCGTGGCCGAGCGCAGGCCGCCGATCAGCAGGGGAAGGCCCAGCGGCACCTCGACCTTCCGCACCACCTGTCCACCTGACATGCCCATCGCGGTGGCGGCGTCGATCGTCGTGCGGTCGATCGCCTCGAACCCGGTGTACGCGCCGGCCAGAATCGGCGGGATCGCGAGGATGGTGAGGGCCACATAGGGCGCGTCGAGGCCGATTCCGACCCAGAGCGCGACGAGGGTCAGCAGCCCGAGCGTGGGCAGGGCGCGCAGCGCGCCGGTGACGAGGATCGCCAGACGTCGGCCCCGGCCGGTGTGGCCGATGTAGTACCCGGCGGGGATGGCGATCGCGCTGGCGAAGACCAGGGTGACGAGGGTGAAGCCGAGGTGTTCGAGGAGACGCGAGGGGATGTTGCCCGGCCCGGAGTAATGCGCGGGGTCGGCGAGCCAGGCGAGAGCGGCGATGAAGAATGTCATGCCGGGTGCCGCCGATGGGTGAGGGCGCTGGGTGCCTGTGCTCGCTGCCAGGGCATCAGGAGGCGGCCGAGGCCGACGAGCGCCTGGTCGAACACGAGGGCAAGCAGCACGGTGGCGACGATGCCGGCGATGATCTCCTCCTGGATCCCGCGCTGGAACCCGTCGGTGAACAGGCTCCCGAGCCCCTGCACGCCGATCACCGCGCCGACCGTCGCCAGGCTCACCGTGCTCACGGCCACCACCCGCATGCCGGCCAGCAGCACGGGGCCGGCCAGGGGCAGGTCAACTCGCCAGAACACGCTGCCAGGCGAGAATCCGACGCCGATCGCTGACTGCCGGACGCCGTGGTCGACGGAAGCGAGGGCATCCGCCACCACGCGCACCATGAGCGCGACGCCGTACAGCGTGAGCGCGATGATCAGGTTCAGCGGAGACCGGGTGCTGGTGCCGACGATGGCCGGCAGCACGATGAACAGCGGCAGTGAGGGGATCGCGTACAGCAGGCCGCCGGCGGTGAGGATCACGCCGCGGGTGGCGCGGTAGCGGCGGGCGATCGTGCCGAGCGGCACGGCGATGAGGAAAGTGAGAATGATCGGCGGCACGGTGAGCACCAGGTGGTCGAGGGTGCGGCCGGCCACGACGTCGAGGTTGACCCACACCCAGTTCACCGCTCGCGCTCCCCTGGCGCCGGTGAGCCGGGCAGGTGCTCCCCCGGCGCGGGAGCGGCCGACGCGCCAGCGGCCGGCGCGCCAGGCTCGCCCCGGCCGAGCACTCCGGCGACCCGGCCCTCGCTGTCGACCAGGAGCTGTGCGCCGTCCTGTTCGACCAGGTGCAGGGCCCGCCGGCCGCGGTCTGCGCCGACGAACCGGGCCACGAAGTCATCGGCGGGGCGGGCGAGGATCTCGGCGGGTGACCCCACCTGGGCCACCTTCCCTCCCTCGCGGAGGATGACGACCTGGTCGCCGAGCAGAAAAGCCTCCTCGATGTCGTGCGTGACGAAGACGATGGTCTTGTCCAGTTCGCGTTTCAGCCGGAGCAGCTCCCGCTGGAGCTCCGACCGCACGATCGGGTCGACCGCGCCGAACGGCTCGTCCATCAGCAGGATGTTGGGGTCGACGGCCAGACCCCGCGCCACTCCGACACGCTGCTGCTGTCCCCCGGAGAGCTGGCTGGGGTAGCGACCGGCGAGCGAGCGGTCGAGGCCCACCGTGTCCAGGAGCGCCAGGGCGTCCTGCCGCGCCTTTTTCCGGGGCACCCCGCGCAGAAGCGGCACGGTCGCGACATTGTCGACGACCGTGCGGTGCGGCAGCAGCCCCGAACTCTGCATGACGTAGCCGATGCTGCGGCGGAGTTTGACCGGGTCGACGGTGGCCACGTCGACCCCGTCGATCTCGATGGTGCCCTCGGTGGGATCCACCATCCGGTTGATCATTCGGAGCAGGGTCGTCTTGCCCGAGCCCGAGGATCCGGCGAACACGGTGGTCTGCCGGGAGGGAAGAACCAGGCTGAAGTCGGCGACGGCGACGGCCCCGCCGGGAAAGCGCTTGGTGACATGACGAAACTCGATCATGGTCGCCCGTCACCATCGCGGCGTCGGCTTACGCCGACTCGGCCGCGTCCTCTCCCTCGCGCGTAGGCGGCGTGACATCCGCCGGTGTGCCGTAATACCCGACCAGGTAGTTGTGCACGACCATACGGCACTCGTCGATGAAACGCTGATCGCCCTGCGGGTTGGAGTAGAACGCACGGGACAGGAGCGCGTCGGCCATCTCCACCGCGATCTCCAGTCGGAAGTTCAGCTCCGGGCCGTGCGGGAGTCCGAACTCCTCGGCGAGGATGTCGGCCATGCGGGCGGCGAAGTAGCCCGACTCCATGTCGACGGACTCTTCGATCGGCACTCGCTCCCGGTCGACGAAGTGCAGGATGCGGAACCCCGGTTCCGTTCGGTACAGCGTGATGAAGGCCGACACCGAGCAGTCCACGGCGTCCCACCAGTTGGTCGGCTTCCGTGCGGCGAGTTCCTCGGCGACCTTCGCACGGAAGCGCTGCACGGCGCGCTCCCGCAGCCCTTGCAGCACAGCGACCCGGTCAGGGTAGTAGCGGTAGACGGTACCGATCGATGCGCCGGCCCGCTCTGCGATCATCGCGGTGGTGATCCGGTCGAATCCCACTTCGTCCACCGCGCTCGCCGCGGCGTCGAGCAGGGCGCTCAGACGTTCGGCACTTCGCTGCTGGACGGGTTCAGTGCGGGTGGGTCCGGCGGGTTCACCGTCGCGCACAAAGGGGTCGTCAAACGACACATTTCCTCCTTGAAGGTCTGTCACAATTCTACGGGCTGCAGAAGCGGCCCCGGCACGATCGGTGTACCCCGGTCGGGGGCAATGTGCGGCGGTCACGGCCCCAGGCATCACGTCATGACAGACTGGGACGATGCTTCAGCCCTCCGATGTGCCCGCAAGCGGCCCGGTTCCGGAACGGCTCATGCACCGTGCGGCGCGTGTCGAAGACTGGTTTCACGATGTGCGGGAACGCTTCGCCCGCCGGCGGGGCCACGTTCCCGTCGTCATCCCCTATCCCGGGTACGGGTCGACGACCTGGCTGCGCGTGCTCTGTCGGGTGCTCCTGACCAAGCCCGCACGGCCCGGCGAGAAGAAGACCCACGAGCCGAGCATTCGCGGCTGGCGGAGCTTCACGAGTGTGCCGGTCAACCATGTCACGGTGCGCATCGAAGTGGATGGCCAGGTGCACGAGGTGCACGCGGACCGCGGGGGCGTCGTGGACGCCGTGATCCCGGTCGCCCTGCAGCCCGGCTGGCACGTCGCGCGACTGCGCGCGGAGGGCTCCGAGGTGGCCGAGGCACCGGTGTTCGTGGTCGCTCCCGGCGTGCGCTCGGGCATTGTCTCCGACGTCGACGACACGGTCATGGTCACGGCCCTGCCCCGCCCGCTGCTGGCCGCCTGGAACACCTTCGTGCTCGATGAGCACGCGCGGGTGCCGACCCCCGGCATGGCCGTTCTGTTGGAGCGGCTCGCTGCCGCCTCCCCCGGTGCCCCCGTCATCTACTTGTCCACGGGCGCGTGGAATGTCGCACCCACCCTCACCCGCTTCCTGTCACGCAACCTCTATCCGGCCGGCGCGCTTCTGCTGACTGACTGGGGTCCCACGCACGACCGCTGGTTCCGCAGCGGCAGCGACCATAAGCGCGAGAACCTGCTGCGGCTGGCGGAGGAGTTCCCCGACATCCGCTGGATTCTCGTGGGCGATGACGGGCAGCACGACGAGGCGATCTACAGCGAATTCCAGTCCGCCCACCCGGCCAATGTCGCGGCGGTCGCGATCCGGCAGTTGTCGGCGGGCGAGGCCGTGCTGGCGGGCGGGCGCTCAAAGGACGAGGCGCGCGGCACTCCCCTCGCCCCGTGGGTCTACGGCCCCGACGGGGCGAGCCTGCTGGAGCAGCTCAGCGCGCACGGCCTGCTGTGACCGGCAGGCCCGTGAGCAGGCGATCGAGTCCGCGGTTGATCTGCCGCGCCCAGAGGGGACCCCGGTAGAGGAACCCGGTATAACCCTGCACCAGCGTGGCACCCGCGTGCAGTCGTTCCGCCACGTGCTCGGCCGTTTCGACGCCCCCGACCGAGATCACGCAGAGGTCGGCGGGAACGTGCCGCCGGATGACACGCAGCACCTCAAGGGAGCGGGCGTGCAGGGGTGCGCCGGAAAGTCCGCCGGCACCGGCAGCAGCGACCGTGGCGGCATCCGTTGTGAGATTCTCCCGCGAGAGGGTCGTGTTGGTCGCGATGATGCCATCGAGGCCGAGCCGGGTCGCGAGAGCGGCGATGCGCTCGATCTCGCCATCGCTGAGGTCGGGGGCGATCTTCACCAGAAGCGGCGTGTCACCGGCGGTGGACTTGACCGCGGCGAGCAGCGGCGCGAGCTGGTCGATCTCCTGCAGCCCGCGGAGCCCCGGGGTGTTCGGCGAGCTGACGTTCACCACGAGGTAGTCGGCCAGGGGTGCCAGTTCGGCGGCGCTCGTGAGGTAGTCGACGGTGGCGTCTTCTACCGCGACCACGCGGCTCTTGCCGATGTTGACGCCGATGACGGGCCGGCGACGGGCCGCGCGGGCGCGCACCAGGCGTGGAACGGCAGCCGCGGCGCCCGTGTTGTTGAACCCCATCCGGTTGATGACGGCACGGTCGCGGACGAGGCGGAACAGGCGGGGTTTCGGGTTCCCCGGCTGTGCGATGGCGGTAAGGGTGCCGACCTCGACGTGGCCGAACCCGAGGTCGCCAAGGCCGATGATCCCGGTGGCGTCCTTGTCGAAACCGGCAGCGAGGCCGAACGGGGTGCGGAAGCTGAGGCCCAGGGTCTCCACGGTGAGATCGGTGCGCGGTGCGGTGAAGGCGTGCACCAACGGGCCCAGGCCGAGACGGGGAAGGATGCGGATCACCCGGAACGCCAGGTGGTGGGCAAGCTCGGGATCCAGCCGGGCCAACACGGCGCGGAACAGCAGCGGGTACACGGGCCTCAACGCTCGTCGGGAACGTCGGCGTCCTCGGGAGAACCGGCGAAATGACGGATGCCGCGCTCGTGATCCTCACGGAGGGTGCGGATGGCGCTCTCGAAGTCGTCGAGCGAGTCGAAGCCCTGGTAGACGCTCGCGAACCGCAGGTACGCGATCTCATCGAGGTCGCGCAGCGGCGGCAGGATCGCCAGGCCGATGTCGTTGGCGTCCACCTGGGACGCCCCGGTCTGCCGGATCGTCTCCTCGACCTTCTGGGCCAGCATGGCGAGGTCGGCGTCGCTCACCGGTCGTCCCTGGCAGGCCTTTCGCACCCCGGCAACGATCTTCTCGCGGCTGAACGGCTCGACGACACCGGAACGCTTGATGATGTTGAGGCTGGCGGGCTCGGTCGTGCTGAAGCGGCGGCCGCACTCGGGGCACTGCCGGCGACGCCGGATCGACAGCCCGTCATCACTCGTGCGGGAATCGACCACGCGGGAGTCGGGATGGCGGCAGAACGGGCAGAACATCGTGTAACCAGCCTACTGGGTGAAACTGCGCTACCATGCGCTGTTCCCCTCGCCGGTTGAACGAGGGTGGCTAGGCTAACGTTTGAGGACTCGCTCCGCGTTTGGCCAGCATTTCTCTCGAGATTCTTTCGAACGTGTCTTCTTTTTGTCGCCGGTTTTTGGTAGAGTTGAGGCATGTTCAGAAGCAGGGTTGCGGGAGGCCGGGGGGTCGGGCTGCGATGACTGTTCTCGCTTCCGGTCCGGCCGTGGATCAGCCCG
>Ga0157369_10008484_pt1 | contig 11787 bp, 6 predicted proteins | sample C25metaG_FD_113461 | JGI IMG/M metagenome (GOLD analysis project Ga0157369, IMG submission 113461) | Corn rhizosphere microbial communities from Kellogg Biological Station, Michigan, USA - C2-5 metaG | ecosystem: Host-associated > Plants > Roots > Rhizosphere > Soil | place: USA: Michigan... | reverse complement strand
GTTCATCATCACGAACATGCCCTGCATGCCCTTGTTCTCTTCGCCGATCAGCCAGCCGGTGGCGTTGTCGTAGTTCATCACGCAGGTGGAATTGCCGTGAATGCCCATCTTGTGCTCGATCGAACCGCAGGTGACGCCGTTGCGTGCGCCCAGCGAGCCGTCGGCATTGACCAGCACCTTCGGCACCACGAACAGCGACACGCCCTTGATGCCTGATGGAGCACCTTCGATCCGCGCCAGCACGAGATGGATGATGTTGCCGGCGAGATCATGCTCACCGGCGGAGATGAAGATCTTGGTGCCCGTGATCCTGAAGCTGCCGTCGGCCTGTCGCACCGCCTTGGTGCGGAGCAGGCCCAAATCCGTGCCGCAATGCGGCTCGGTCAGGTTCATGGTGCCGGTCCATTCGCCGGCGATCATCTTCGGCACATAGGTCTTCTTCTGCTCATCCGTGCCGTGCACCAGCAGCGCTGCCGTCGCGCCCATGGTGAGCCCGCCATACATCGAGAAGGCCATGTTGGCGGAGATCTGGAATTCGTTGACGGCCTGCGAGAGCGTCACCGGCAGCCCCTGCCCGCCATATTCGGTCGGTGCGGAAAGACCGAGCCAGCCGCCTTCGGCGACCTGCTTGAACGCTTCCTTGAAACCCCTGGGCGTCGTGACGCTGCCGTCGTCATGCCGCGTGCAGCCTTCGAGATCGCCGACACGATTGAGCGGCTGAAGCACCTCTTCGGAAAGCTTGGCGGCTTCGCCGAGAATGGCCTCGCGGACATCGCTCGACGCATCGGAGAAACCGGGAAGATTGTCGTAACGATCGATCTGGAAGACGTCGTTGAGCAGGAAGCTCACATCCTCCACGGGGGCTTTGTAGATCGGCATGGGATGCTCCGGCAGGCAGGGGTGGGAATTGTCGGCGCCGCGCGACGGGTGACTGGCGGCGCATCATTCGTGAGATTCCCGACAAGGAGCTTAAACCTTTCGGGCTTGCAGGAAAGCGATTATCGCGGCCTTTCTCGTTCAGCAGGTTGTTTCCGTTAGACTGGCGCATCAGCTCTTCACCCATCAAACGATGCAGCAGATTGATCGCTTTCAGGGGGCGCACCATCACCTTGAAATGGGTGATCCGCCCGTCTGCATCGAAGGTGATGATGTCGACGCCGTTGATCCTGATGCCGTCGATCTCACGCTCGAACTCGAGCACCGCGCCGTTCTGGCTGCGCCATTCGCCGCGATAGACGAAACCGGAGCCGCCAAGGACCTTCTCCGCGCTCGCAAGATACTTAAATGTGATGTCGCGCCCGCGCTGCGGTGTGTGCACCACCGGGCTCTCGAACACCGCATCCGGGTGCAGCAGGTCCCAGAGCGCCTTGTGGTCGTGAGACTTCATGTAGGCGTACCATTGGGCGAGACCCTTCAGGGCCATCTCCTTGGTCATGGGACGTCTCCTCTTCGGCGGGATGCTCCGCACATATGCACATTGACGCATATGCGCCTATATGCATAAAGTCAAGCTAACCGGAGAAAGCATCATGGCGCTCGGTGACGCGATCCTCGCTTGCCTGACGGAACGGCCGATGACGGGCTATGAGCTCGCCAAGACCTTTGATGCCTCCATCGGCTTCTTCTGGAAGGCCGACCATCAGCAAATCTACCGCGAACTCTCGAAGCTGCGCGACCGCGGCCATGTCCAGGCCCGCGAGGTGGTGCAGTCCGGCAAGCCCAACAAGCTGGTCTATACGCTGACGGCGGAAGGCCGGGCCGCGTTCCGGCACTGGGCGGCGCGGCCGAGCGTTCCGGCCTCGATCAAGGACGACCTGTTGGTGCGGATGTACGCGCTCGACTGCGTCGACATCGAGCCGCTGCGCACCGACCTGATGGCACGGCTGGAGCATCACCGCGACCGCTACGAGCGCTATGAGCGGCTGTTCCACAAACGTTTTCCGCAAGGCGTCGCCGCGCCGGCCGATATGGGCAAGCTGCTCGGATTGAAAATCGGGATGCGCCATGAGCGCGCGGTGGCCGAATGGTGCGAAGAGGCGATCGAGGCCCTCGCCGCCCTGGCCGGCCGCGGCAATGTCGTGGCGCTCGAGGAGAGCAAAAGCGAAGCCGGTTAGGGGTGCGGAACCGGGCAAATTGCACTCCGATACCACGCGGTTCCATTTCCGCTAACTTTAAGGCCCGGCTCGGCAATTCCTTAACTCGTTATTTACCGTAAAGGGAAAAAGTCGGCGTCTGAGGCAGACGACCGGCGCGGAATTGGATTGTCTCTTTACAGGGACGCGCGGGGAAGGCTGCAGGCGCCGGGTGGGGGCGCCGGAGCGGAGCCGGACGAGATCATGAATTCGCGCGTATCGTGGAGTGTTGACGGCATCGATCCATCCGTCCGCGAAAGGGCAGAGGCCGCCGCCCGCCGTGCCGGAATGTCGCTGAACGACTGGCTCAATTCCACCCTCGGCGAATCCACGCCACCCAATTTCAAGAATCCTGCTGCCACCTCCTCGCCGGCCCGCGATGTCGCCGACATCCACCAGCGGCTCGATTCCATCACCCGCCAGATCGAGCGGATCTCGCAGCCGATGCCGCGCAATGACGCGACGCGCGAGCAAGGCGTCGCGCGCCAGCTCAACGACGCCATCTCCCGGCTCGATGCCCGGCTGTCGCAGATTTCCAATCCGCAGGCGCAGCGCCAGAACCAGAACAAGCAGCAGCGCCAGACCGAAGCCGTCGAGCGCGCCGCAAGCCAGATTTATGCCGCCCCAGTGCAAGCGCCGCAGGCCTATCAAGCGCCGCAGGCCTACCGCAACTCGCCGCCGCTGAACCCCGCTTCGCTCGATTTTGCCGTCGCCGAAATCGCCGCGCGTCAGAACGAGCTCGACGGCTCCTCGCCGCGCCCGATGCCGCCGCGCTCGGCGCCGCCGATCGCGCCCGCCATGGCGTCGGTTATGTCCCCGCCACCTCCCCCGGGACCGGATTTCTCGGCGCTGGAACGGCATCTGTTCAAGATCACGAGCCAGATCGAGGCGTTGCAGCGCCCCGACATCGAGAGCTCGATCACGGCGTTCCGGAGCGAGCTCAGTGAAATCCGCGCCGCCATCACCGAGGCGATGCCGCGCCGCGCGATCGATTCGATCGAGAACGAAATCCGCTCGCTGTCGCGCCGCATCGACGACAGTCGCCAGAGCGGCCTCGACGAGCGCGTGCTCGGCAATATCGAAAACGCGCTCAACGAAATCCGCGACGTGCTGCGCTCGCTGAAATCGGCCGAGCAGCTTGCCGGCTACGACGAGGCGATCCGCAATCTCGGCGCCAAGCTGGACATGATCCTGCACGCCAACAACGATCCCGGCACAGTGCAGCAGCTCGAAAGCGCGATATCGGCGCTTCGCAACATCGTCTCCAGCGTCGCCTCCAACGACGCCCTGATGCGGCTTTCCGATGACGTGCAGATGCTGTCGTCGAAGGTCGACCAGATTTCACGCGCCAGCGGCGCCAGCGATTCCTTTGCCGCGCTGGAGAGCCGCATCGCCGCGCTCACCTCCGCGCTCGAGAGCCGCGAGCGGCCGCAAACTTCCGACAATTCCGAGCAGATCGAAAGCGCGCTGCGCGCCCTGTCCGACCGCATCGACCGCATGCAGGTCGGCAATGACGGTGCTTCCGCCTTCGCACATCTGGAGCAGCGGGTTTCCTACCTGCTCGAGCGCCTCGAATCGTCGTCCGTCGAGCAGCGCTCCGGCAATCTGTCCCGCGTCGAGGACGGCCTGCAGGACATCCTGCGCCATCTCGAAAGCCAGCACGCGACGTTGTCCTCATTTGCCGACAGCCAGCAGGCGGCGGTCGCCTCCTTCGCCAATGGCCGGCAGCGTGCCGACGAGCCGCGCGATGACGCCCTGGTCGACCTCGTCAAGCGCGAGCTTTCCGACATCCGCTTCAGCCAGACCAAGACCGACCGCCAGACCCAGGATTCGCTCGAAGCCGTTCACTCCACGCTCGGCCATGTGGTCGATCGCCTCGCCATGATCGAGGGCGACCTGCGCTCCGTGCGCTCGGCGCCGGCACCGGTGGCCGCCGCGCCTGAGCCGCAAATGATGTCGTCGCGCGTCATCGCGGCGCCGCAGATCAAGCCGGAATTGCCGAACCCCGCCGCAAATCAGGCGCCGCATTTCGCCGCCGCGCCGCGTGATTTCCGCACCGCCGAGCCGGCCGCGGCTGCTTCCGCACCGCCGCCTGCGATCAGCGAGATTCTGGTGCCGACATCCGCGCCGCGTTCGGCGCTCGCGCCTGACTTGCCCCCCGACCACCCGCTCGAACCCGGCACGCGGCCGGGCGCGCGGGTCGCCTCGCCCAGCGAGCGCATCGCCGCTTCCGAAAACGCGATCAGCGAGATTCCATCGGCACCGAAAGAGCCGGTGTCATCGTCGAGCTTCATTGCCGCCGCCCGCCGCGCCGCCCAGGCTGCCGCTGCCGCCCAGCCCGCCAATGACAAGGGCAGCCGCGCCGCAAAGGCTGAGAAAGCCAAGGCCAAGGAAACTGCCAAGCAAGCTGCCCGGGAAGCCGCCAAAGCAAAGGATGGCGCTAAAGATGGCGCAAAGCCGTCCTCGCCCATCACCGGCAAGATCCGTTCACTCCTGGTTGGCGCCAGCGTAGTCGTGATCGTGCTCGGCACCTTCAAGCTCGCGATGAACCTGCTCGATGTCGGCGATCTCGCGCGCATTCCGGGTCTCGAAAAGTCGGCCGATCAGGCGCCGTCCTCTCCGCCCGCGGACAAAGCCAAGAGCCCGGAGCCGGATCAATCCGCGCCCGCACCGTCGCTGACCTCGCCGACCCCGATCGGCAAGCAATCGCTCAACAACGCCGCGCCTGACGCGGCGGCCACCGTCGCGATACCGCCGCTGCCGGCCCCCACCGCGCCGGCCGCCAGCGACGTCACGGGGTCGATCCCGTACGCCAACATTGCCGGCAACAACAACCGCAACGCGATGCTGCCGATCCCGCAGGGCGAGCAACTGCCGGGCCTGATCGGCGGGCCGAATTTGCGCTCAGCCGCGCTGAAGGGCGATCCGACCGCGGCCTATGAAGTCGGCGTGCGCTTTGCCGAAGGCAAGGGCGTGCCGCAGAACCTCGAAGAAGCCGCGAAGTGGTACGACCGCGCGGCCAAGGCCGGGATCATTCCGGCGGTGTTCCGCCTCGGCACGCTCTATGAAAAGGGCATGGGCGTGAAGAAGGACATCGAAACCGCCCGCCGCTACTACATGCAGGCCGCCGAACGCGGCAACGCCAAGGCGATGCATAACCTCGCCGTGCTGGACGCCGATGGCGGCGGCAAGGGCCCGGATTACAAGAGCGCGGCGCAGTGGTTCCGCAAGGCCGCCGATCGCGGCGTCGCCGACAGCCAGTTCAACCTCGGCATTCTCTATGCCCGCGGCATTGGCGTCGAACAGAACCTCGCCGAATCCTTCAAATGGTTCAGCCTCGCGGCGGCCCAGGGCGATACGGATGCGGGCCACAAGCGCGACGATCTCGCCAAGCGTCTCGATGCCCAGTCGCTCGCGGCGGCCAAGCTCGCGATCCAGACCTTCACCGCCGAGCCGCAACCCGACGACGCCATCAACGTCGCGGCGCCGCAAGGCGGATGGGACCCTGCCCCCGCCGCGGCCGCCAAGCCGGCAGCGAAGCCAGCCCTGACCAAGCGCGCTGCGCGTTAATTCTGCCTTTTACGCCTGACGTCTCTGGCCAGCGAAGCGCCGCAAATCATATCAGTGGTGCTCTGGAGGATTAGTCCTCGTCATTGCGAGCGCAGCGAAGCAATCCAGACTATCTCGGCTGAGACAGTCTGGATTGCTTCGTCGCTTCGCTCCTCGCAATGACGATACCTCAGCCCGGCTCAATCGCGGTCGCCACACCGGGCTTCAGCAGCTTCAGCCGCTTGCCGAACCCCAGCGCATCGAAACTCACCCGCAAATCCCTGGCATTCTGCCGGAAATGCGCCCAGCCATCGGTGTGCACGGGAACAATCACCGCATCGGCGAACGCGCGCGCGGTCTCGATGGTGTCATTGGTATCCATGGTGAGATGGAACGGCCCGCGCGTCTGCGCGGCGCCCGCGAACGGCAGCACCACGCCGCAATTGAAGCGCTTCGCCACCTCGGCGACACCGTCGAACCAGGTGGTGTCGCCGCTGACATAGACCGGCCGGCTACGCGGCTTGTTCGAGGCCACGACAAAGCCGATGACGTCGCCCGCCAACGGCTCGATGCCGGCCGGGCCATGCCGCGCCGGCGTCGCGGTGATGGTGAGCCTGGCCCCGCCCTTGGTGAGTTCGGTCGTGGCCCAGGGTGCAAACCCTTCGGCATGACCGCCGAGCCGCTTGGCGCCGGCTTCCGTCGTCAGCACACGCCTGGCCTTCGCAAGGAAGGCCTTGCCGGAATGATCGAGATTGTCCGAATGCTGATCGTGGCTCAGCAGCACCGCATCGATCTCGCCGATCGCTTCCGCTGTCATTGCCGGCCCTTCTAGCTTCTCCAGTTTCACATGCGGCAGTTGATAGCTGCCGGGCCCATCGAAGGTCGGATCGGTCAACAGACGGAAACCGTCGATTTCGATCAGCGCGGTCGGGCCGCCGATCAAGGTGATGGAGAGTGTCATGATGAACTCCGTGCGGGACGCGTGACGAGATAGATGCCGAGCGCGACCGGGAGAATGCCAAGGAGATCGCGGAAGGCGACCTGCTCGCCCAGTACCAGCCAGGCGAACAGCATGGCGAGCGGCGGCATCAGGAAATGATAGGCGCTCGCGGCGGTCGCGCCACACACTTTCAGGAGATGAAACCAGAGGAAGTAGGCGAGGATCGATCCGCCCAGCACCAGGAAGGCGAAAGCGAGGCCGAGCCGGAGGCTCGGCACGATCTCGCTCGCGTTCGCGAAAGTGAATGCGATCGGCGTCATCACGATGCCGGCGGCAAGATTCTGGATACCGTTGCCGATCCAGAGGCTGCCCTTGGGCGCGAACAGCTTGAACAGGACGGTGCCGGCGACGATGGAAGCGAGCGAGGCCAGGGTGAACAGGATACCGTGCAGGCTGTCCGTTCCGACCGACATGCGATGCCAGACAATGAAGGCAACGCCGGCGATGCCGAGCAGAAGCCCCACCATCTTGCGCCAGGTCAGCACCTCGCCGAGGAATAGCGCGGCCAGCGCCGCGGTGAAGACCGGATTGGCCGAGACGATCAGGCCGCCGAGGCCGGCCGAGACCGATTTCAGTCCGGTATAGCCGAGGCCGAGATAGAGCGCGTTGTTGGCGACCCCGAGGATCGCGAAGATCGCGATCTCGCGCCAGGACAGTTTCCACGCGTCGGCGCGGAAGGCGGAGGCGCCCAGAATCAGGATACCGGCCAGCGAAAAGCGGCCGGCGAGCAGGATCAGCGGCGGACAATCGGTGACGCCGATCTTGCCGGCGACGAAAGCAAAGCTCCAGAGCAGGCAGAACAACCCGATCTCGAGCGGCAGCCAGTTGAAGCGGGACCGTGGGGTGGAAACCGCGAGCGAGGGCGCGATGGACATGGAAATTCTCCCCTTCGGCCCTTGATCTAGGGCGCCACGTTGCTATTTGGAAATTAAATGATAAACTTATGATTAGTGGATTTCCGAATGGCTAGGGAAAGGACGAGGAAATGCTCGATCTGGAGCTTCTGAAGAGTTTCGTCTCCGTGGTCGATGCCGGCGGCTTCACCCGCGCCGGCGAGCGGGTCCACCGCACGCAATCGACGGTGAGCCAGCAGATTCGCAGGCTCGAGGAGGATCTCGGCCAGACGCTGCTCAACCGCAGCGGCAAGGACGTAACGCCGACCGAGCCCGGCGAACGACTGCTGTCCTATGCGCGCCGGCTGCTCGCGCTTGCGGAGGAAGCGCGCGACGTCGTCGGACAGCCCGGCCATGAGGGCGCGGTGCGGTTCGGCCTTCCGGAGGATTTCGCTGCCTACCGGCTCACACGATTGCTCGCGGCATTCTCGCGCTCACATCCAAGCCTGCGGCTCGACGTTCGCACCGACCAGAGCCTCTACCTGAAACGCGAGCTCGAGCGCGGCGAGCTCGACCTTGCGCTGCTCAAGCGCGACGCGGCCGAGAAGGGCGGCATCGCCTCCTGGCCGGAGCGCGTGCATTGGGTCACGAGCAAGAGCCATCCCTGCCATCACGGCAGCGGATCGGTGCCGTTGATCGGCTTTCCCGGCGGCTGTCTCTATCGCGCCCGCGCCATCCACGCACTGGAGAGCGCCGGCCGCGCCTGGCACATGGCCTATACGTCGTCGAGCCTCGCCGGCATCCAGGCGGCGGTGGCGGCCGGCATGGGCCTGAGCATTTTATCCGAGATGGCGATCCAGTCAGATCACCGCGTGCTCACGGCGAAGGAAGGCTTTTCCCCGATCGACAAGACCGAGCTCGCGCTCGTCGCCTCGCCCGACGCCAGCCCAGCGACCTTGCGGCTCGCCGACAAGCTCGCGGAGTATTGCGACAACGTGCAGGCGAAGGCGGCGTGATGCGCTGCTCACCCTCCCCTGGAGGGCCCTCCAGGGGAGGGTGCATAACGCTCAATAACACCTCGACGCGACGATGGAGTGCACGGTCCTGTCGCCGAGCACATGGGCCATGAAGGCCGGCGCACCGAAGATTTTGGTGAAGGCGATATCGCGGATGCTTAAGCCCCCGGTGTAGGCGCCGAACGACGGCATCACTATCCGCTCCTCGTCACAGGCAAAGCAGCGGCGTTCCACCGTGCGGCCGCGCGTCGGCACCCGCGCCTTCGGATGCAGGTGACCTGCGATCTCGCCGACGGCGCCGGTCGGTTCGTGACGGAAGGTGATCGGGCCGATCGCAGCTTCGGTCGCGACCACGCCGCCGAAATCCGACGGGATCGCCGGATCGTGGTTGCCTGATATCCAGATCCAGTCGCGCCGCGCCTGCATCGCAATCAGCGCGTCGCGATCTCTGGCGCAGAGGCGCGTATGCGCCTCGCGGTCGTGAAACGAATCGCCGAGCGCAATCACCCGGCGCGGATCATGCCGCGTGACCACGGCGGCGAGGCGGCCGAGGGTGGCCGCCGTGTCATAGGGTGGCAGCAGCACGCCGCGGGCGGCAAAGCTCGACCCTTTTTCCAGATGCAGGTCGGAGATGACGAGCAGGCTCTGCTCTTCCCAGAACAGTGCGCCGGAGAAATCGGCGAGCATCGCGATACCGGCGATGGTCATTTCCGAACCGCGCGCCGCCTGATTTTCCTTCGAAGCCTGCGCGCGCGCCGTCACGTCGTTATTCCCTATCCCGCCGCCTCTTTGACAAGCTCTGCGGCTGCTTCCGCCAGAAGCTCGTCGGATGCTTCGCCATAAACTGACTCGCGACCGATTTCCAGCATCACGGGAACGGCGAGCGGCGAAACATGGTCGAGTTCCCGATGGGTGATTCGGCCATGGATGCGCGAGAGCATACCACCGAGGCGCTTGAGGTCGAGCAGCCCGGTGGCAGCATCGGCGCGCGCGCCGCGCAGCAGCACATGGTCGGCTTGGTGCTTGCGCAGCACGTCGTAGATCAAATCGGTGGAGAACAGGACTTGCCGGCGCGACTTGTCCTCATCGGTGAAGCGACGCGCGATCAGGCCCGAGATCAGTGCGCAATTGCGGAAGGTACGCTTCATCAATGCGGATTCGGCAAGCCAGGCTTCGAGATCGTCGCCGAGCATGTCGGCTTCGAACAGTGCGTTGAGATCGAGCTGGCCATGGCGGATCATGAAGCACATGTCGCCAACGCCCCAGATCGCCAGCGCATATTCATTGGCGACGAAGCCGAGCGGCCGGGCGCGGGCACGCTCAAGTCTTCGCGTGAGCAGCATGCCGAGCGTCTGGTGCGCGAGCCGACCTTCGAAGGGATAGCACACGAAATAATGCTTGCCGCCGCGCGGAAAGGTCTCGACCAGGAGTTCGCGGAGCGCCGGCACACGGGAAAAATCCCGCTGCAACAGCAGCCAGTCGCGCACCTGCTCAGGCAACACGCCCCAGGCGCGCTTGTCGTCGAGCAATTTCCGCACGCGCTCGGCAAGATAGGTCGAGAGCGGAAACTTGCCGCCGGCATAGGCCGGGACCTTGGCGTCCTTGTCGTTGGCGCGCGAGACATAGACCTGGTCTTCGACCAGCGCCTCATAGCGCACCACCTCGCCGCCGAACACGAAGGTGTCGCCGACGACGAGGCCCTCGATGAAATATTCCTCGATTTCGCCGAGCATGCGCCCGCCGCGCGCGATCGCGCCAGTCGAGCCTGAACCGCCGGCGCGCGATCGCACCAGCTTCACCTTCAGCATCGGCTCCTCGACGATGGTTCCGACATTGAGGCGATAGCTCTGCCGCACCCTCGGATTGGCGACACGCCAGCGGACCTGCTTGTCCTGCTTGATGCGGGCGAAGCGCTCATAGGTCTTCAGCGCATAGCCGCCGGTCGCGACGAAATCGACGACATCGTCGAAATCGGCGCGCGTGAGATTTGCATACGGCGTGGCGGTCAGCACCTCGGCATAGAGCTCATCTGACAAAAACGGCTCGCCGCAGGCGCGGCCCAGCACGTGCTGCGCCAGCACGTCGAGCGCGCCGGTGCGAAGCGGCGGCGTGTCCTGCGCATTCTCGGCGATGGCATCGATCGCCACCGCACACTCCAGCACCTCGAACCGGTTGGCCGGCACCAGCACGGCGCGCGAGGCTTCGTCGATGCGGTGATTGGCGCGACCGATGCGTTGCAGCAGCCGCGACGAGCCCTTGGGCGCGCCGATATTGATGACGAGATCGACATCGCCCCAGTCAACGCCGAGATCGAGCGAGGAGGTACAGACCACGGCGCGCAGCCTGCCGGCGGACATCGCGTCCTCGACCTTTCGCCGCTGCGCGACATCGAGTGAGCCGTGATGCAACGCAATCGCCAGCGCATCGTCGTTCATGCGCCAGAGATCCTGGAACAGCATCTCGGCCTGGCTGCGGGTGTTGACGAAAACCAGCGTTGTCTTGTTCTGCTTGATCAGCTCGTAGATTTCACCGAGTGCATGGCGCGCGGTGTGGCCGGCCCAGGGCAGCCGTTCACGCGTATCCAGCATTTCCACGATCGGCGCCGCGGCGCCGCCAGCGATAACGATATCGGCGGACGCGCTTCTGCCTTGCGGCTGCGGCACCAGGAAGCGCGCGAGCTCTTCCGGCTCGGCAACGGTCGCCGACAGACCGATGCCGCGGAGATCAGGCGCAAGCTGCCACAGCCGCGCCAGCCCCAGCGAGAGCAGATCGCCGCGCTTGGAGGTGACCAGCGCGTGCAACTCGTCGAGCACAATTCGCTTGAGCGAAGAAAAGAGATAGGGCGCATCGTCGGAAGAGAGCAGCAGCGCGAGCTGCTCGGGCGTGGTCAGCAAGATATCAGGCGGATAGCGGCGCTGCCGCTGCCGGCGCGACACCGGCGTGTCGCCGGTGCGGGTCTCGACCTTGATCGGCAGTTTCATTTCGGCGATCGGCGTTTCCAGATTGCGCGCGATATCGACCGCGAGCGCTTTGAGAGGCGAGATGTAGAGCGTGTGAAGACCGCCGGTGCGTTTGACGCCGCGACCGGTCGAGATGAAGCGGTTGCGCTCGTCTGCTTCGCTTGCTCGCTGCTCAGTCTCCCTCCCCCTGAAAGGGGGAGGGTTGGGGTGGGGGTCAGCCGCTTGCTCCGTGCTTGCGGCTGACCCCCACCCGTCGCGCTGCGCGCGCCGACCTCCCCCTTTCAGGGGGAGGTGAGT
>Ga0157369_10008483_pt1 | contig 11787 bp, 5 predicted proteins | sample C25metaG_FD_113461 | JGI IMG/M metagenome (GOLD analysis project Ga0157369, IMG submission 113461) | Corn rhizosphere microbial communities from Kellogg Biological Station, Michigan, USA - C2-5 metaG | ecosystem: Host-associated > Plants > Roots > Rhizosphere > Soil | place: USA: Michigan... | reverse complement strand
TTCAAGGATGAGACATTATCGAGTAACGTGCCGATCAATCTAGATTAAACGTTTCAGCAAGCGTATTTTCTACGTTTTAGACGTCTTTGGCCGGTTCTGCCGTGAAACCGCCAAAACTGCCGCTGAAAAGCAAAGCGGTAAAGCGCCTAAGCTGCAAACCATCCAAAACAATACCTGGCACTCATGAAGCGCCAAAAAGGAGATCGCATGCTCGAGCTCACTATAGAGCAGATATCCATGGGCCAATCGGCTGTGGATAAACCCGCTGCCTTGCAACTGCTCGCCAATCACCTGGTGGCCGATGGTCTGGTTGCCGACGGTTACCTCGCTGGATTGCAGGCACGGGAAGCCCAGGGCTCGACCTTTCTCGGTCAAGGTATTGCCATTCCCCACGGCACTCCGGAAACCCGCGATCAGGTGTTCGCCACTGGCGTGCGCCTGATGCAGTTCCCGGAAGGCGTGGATTGGGGCGATGGCCAGATCGTTTATCTGGCGATTGGTATCGCCGCCAAATCCGACGAACACCTGCGCCTGCTGCAACTGTTGACTCGCGCCCTCGGCGAGACCGATCTGGGCCAGGCCCTACGTCGTGCCAGTTCGCCTGAAGCGTTGCTGAAACTGCTGCAAGGCGCGCCGCAAGAGCTGGCGCTGGATGCGCAGATGATCGGCCTCGGCGTCTCGGCCGACGATTTCGAAGAGCTGGTCTGGCGTGGCGCGCGCCTGCTGCGTCAGGCCGATTGTGTGAGCAACGGTTTCTCGGCGGTGCTGCAACAGGTCGAAGCGCTGCCGTTGGGCGACGGGTTGTGGTGGTTGCACAGCGAGCAGACCGTGAAGCGTCCGGGGCTGGCGTTCGTGACGCCGGACAAACCGATGCGCTACCTCGGCCAGCCGCTCAGCGGTCTGTTCTGTCTGGCCAGCCTTGGCGAAGCGCACCAAGCGCTGCTCGAACGTTTGTGTGCGTTGCTGATCGAAGGTCGCGGCCATGAATTGGGCCGCGCCACCAGCAGTCGCAAAGTTCTCGAAGTGCTCGGTGGTGAATTGCCCGCCGATTGGCCGAGTGCGCGCATTGCGCTGGCCAACGCCCACGGCTTGCACGCGCGTCCGGCGAAGATCCTCGCGCAACTGGCGAAGAGTTTTGATGGCGAAATACGCGTGCGCATCGTCGACGGTCAGGACAGTGCTGTGTCTGTGAAGAGTTTGAGCAAACTGCTCAGCCTCGGCGCCCGTCGCGGTCAGGTGCTGGAGTTGATTGCCGAGCCGAGCATCGCTGCCGACGCTTTACCGGCGTTGCTTGCCGCGATCGAAGAAGGCCTTGGTGAAGAAGTCGAACCGCTGCCAGCGGTGAGTCAGCAGCGCGAAGTGATCGCCGACATCGCCGAAGTACTGATCGCTCCGGCATCCGGCGCACAGTTGCAAGCAATCCCGGCAGCACCCGGCATCGCCATCGGGCCTGCGCATATTCAAGTTCAGCAAACCATCGATTACCCCTTGCGCGGCGAGTCCGCCGCCGTCGAGCGCGAACGTCTCAAGCAAGCGCTCAGCGATGTGCGCAGCGACATTCAGGGCCTGATCGAACGCAGCAAAGCCAAAGCCATCCGCGAGATTTTCATCACCCATCAGGAAATGCTCGACGACCCGGAACTCACCGACGAAGTCGACACCCGCCTCAAGCAGGGCGAAAGCGCCGAAGCGGCATGGATGGCGGTGATCGAGGCGGCTGCCAAACAACAGGAATCGCTGCAAGACGCGTTGCTCGCAGAGCGCGCGGCGGACTTGCGCGACATCGGTCGCCGCGTGCTGGCGCAACTGTGTGGCGTGCAAACCGCGAGCGAGCCTGAGCAGCCGTACATTCTGGTGATGGACGAAGTCGGCCCCTCCGACGTTGCACGGCTGGACCCGGCGCGTGTGGCGGGGATTCTTACCGCACGCGGCGGCGCCACGGCGCACAGCGCCATCGTCGCTCGTGCCCTTGGCATTCCAGCGCTGGTCGGCGCTGGCGCAGCGGTGTTGTTGCTGGCGCCGGGCACACCGTTGCTGCTCGACGGCCAACGCGGTCGCCTGCACGTCGACGCCGATGCGGCGACCCTGCAACGCGCCACCGAAGAACGCGACACCCGTGAGCAACGCCTGAAGATTGCCGCCGAACAACGCCATCAACCGGCACACACCACTGACGGTCACGCCGTTGAAGTGTTCGCCAACATCGGCGAAAGCGCTGGCGTGATCAGTGCGGTGGAGCAGGGCGCCGAAGGCATCGGTCTGCTGCGTACCGAACTGATTTTCATGGCCCACCCGCAAGCGCCCGACGAAGCCACACAAGAAGCCGAATACCGCCGCGTCCTCGATGGCCTCGCCGGTCGCCCATTGGTGGTGCGCACGCTCGATGTCGGCGGCGACAAACCGCTGCCGTATTGGCCGATCGCCAAGGAAGAAAACCCGTTCCTCGGCGTGCGCGGCATTCGCCTGACCTTGCAGCGTCCGCAGATCATGGAAGCGCAACTGCGCGCCTTGCTGCGTTCGGCGGACAACCGTCCGTTGCGGATCATGTTCCCGATGGTTGGCAGTGTCGAAGAGTGGCGTCAGGCCCGCGACATGACCGAACGTCTGCGCCTGGAAATTCCGGTCGCCGATCTGCAACTGGGGATCATGATCGAAGTGCCGTCCGCCGCTCTGCTCGCGCCGGTACTGGCCAAGGAAGTCGACTTCTTCAGCGTCGGCACCAACGATCTCACGCAATACACCTTGGCCATCGACCGTGGCCACCCGACCCTATCGGCGCAGGCTGACGGCTTGCACCCGGCGGTGCTGCAACTGATCGACATCACCGTGCGCGCGGCCCATGCCCACGGCAAATGGGTCGGCGTCTGCGGTGAACTGGCTGCAGATCCGCTGGCGGTGCCGGTGCTGGTTGGCCTTGGCGTCGATGAACTCAGCGTCTCTGGCCGCAGCATTGCCGAAGTCAAGGCACGCATCCGTGAACTCAGCCTGACTCAGGCGCAAACCCTTGCTCAACAGGCCCTGGCCGTGGGCAGCGCGAATGAAGTGCGCGCATTAGTGGAGGCCCTGTAATGGCCAAGATTCTTACCCTGACCCTCAACCCGGCGCTCGACCTCACCGTCGAACTGCCACGGCTGGAGGCCGGTCAGGTCAATCGCAGCGACGAGATGCACACCCACGCCGCCGGCAAAGGGGTGAACGTCGCGCAGGTGCTCGCCGACCTCGGCCATCAACTGACGGTCAGCGGGTTTCTCGGCGAAGACAATCTGCAAGCGTTCGAAACCCTGTTCGCCAAGCGCGGTTTTGTCGACGCGTTTATCCGCGTGCCGGGTGAGACGCGCAGCAACATCAAGATCGCCGAACAGGATGGCCGCATCACCGACATCAACGGCCCTGGACCGGTGGTCGATGCCGCCGCGCAGCAAGCGTTGCTGGAGCGTCTGGTGCAGATTGCACCGGGCCACGACGCCGTGGTGGTCGCCGGCAGTTTGCCGCGTGGCGTCACGGCGCAGTGGTTGCGCGAGTTGATCGAACGGCTCAATCAGCTCGGTCTGAAAGTCGCTCTCGACTCCAGCGGCGAAGCATTGCGCGAAGCTTTGAAAGCCAGTCCGTGGCTGATCAAACCGAACACCGAAGAACTCGCCGACGCGCTCGGTTGCGAGGTGGTTTCTCACGCGGCGCAAGCGCAAGCAGCAACGCGTTTGCATGCCCAAGGCATCGAGCACGTGGTGATTTCCCACGGTGCTGATGGCGTGAACTGGTTCAGCGTCGGCTCGGCGCTGCACGCAACGCCACCGAAGGTCAGCGTCGCCAGCACGGTCGGTGCCGGTGATTCGTTGCTGGCCGGCATGCTCCACGGTTTGCTCAGCGCCGACACGCCTGAACAAACCCTGCGCACGGCCACCGCGATTGCGGCGATGGCCGTGACCCAGATCGGTTTCGGCATCAACGATGCTGCGCAACTGGCGCAGCTCGAACAGGGCGTGCGCGTGCGTCCCCTGACAGAACAATAAGAGGGTTTGTCATGAAATTAGCCATTGTTACGGCTTGCCCGAACGGCATGGTCACCAGTGTGCTGTGCGCGCGTTTGCTCGATGCGGCGGCGCAGCGTCAGGGCTGGAGCACCAGCGTTGAAGTGATCGATGCGGCGCACCCGGAACGCGAGTTGTCGGCGGCGACCATTGCCGCGGCCGAGTGGGTTTTGCTGGTTGCGACAGGCGCGGTCGACATGACGCGTTTTGTCGGTAAACGGGTTTTCCAGATCGCCCCGGCGCAGGCGTTGCAGGATGTTGAAGCGGTGCTGCGTCGTGGTGCTGAAGAGGCTGAGGTCTACGTTGCCAGCGCGGCTGTACCGGTTGCAGATGCAGCGCGCGCGCCACGCATCGTCGCCATCACCGCGTGCCCGACCGGTGTCGCCCATACCTTCATGGCCGCCGAAGCCTTGCAGCAGACCGCCAAGCGTCTGGGCTATGAACTGCAGGTCGAAACCCAAGGTTCAGTGGGGGCGAAAACCCCATTGAGCGCAGCGGCGATTGCCGAGGCTGACGTGGTGTTGCTGGCGGCGGATATCGAAGTTGCCATCGAGCGTTTCGCCGGCAAGAAAATCTATCGCTGCGGCACCGGGATTGCCTTGAAGCAGTCCGAAGCCACGTTGAAGAAAGCCTTGGCCGAAGGTGCTGTGGAAAGCGCCGCGAGTGACGGCAAGGCACCGGCCAAGCAAGAGAAAACCGGCATCTACAAACACCTGCTGACGGGCGTTTCGTTCATGCTGCCGATGGTCGTGGCCGGCGGTTTGATGATCGCGCTGTCGTTCGTGTTCGGCATCACCGCGTTCAAGGAAGAGGGCACTCTGGCGGCGGCATTGATGCAGATCGGCGGCGAGACCGCGTTCAAATTGATGGTGCCGCTGCTGGCGGGTTACATCGCTTATTCGATTGCTGACCGTCCTGGCCTGGCGCCGGGGATGATCGGTGGTTTGCTGGCGAGCACCCTGGGCGCCGGGTTTATCGGCGGCATCGTCGCCGGTTTCATCGCTGGTTATGCGGCCAAGGCGATCAGTCGATATGTCGCCTTGCCGCAAAGTCTTGAGGCGCTGAAACCGATTCTGATCATCCCGTTGTTCGCCAGCCTGTTTACCGGTCTGGTGATGATTTACGTGGTTGGCAAACCGGTCGCGGGAATGCTCGGCGCGCTCACGCATTTCCTCGACAGCATGGGTACTACCAACGCAATTCTGCTCGGTGTGCTGCTCGGCGGCATGATGTGCGTTGACCTTGGCGGACCGATCAACAAGGCCGCGTACGCATTCTCGGTGGGGCTGCTGGCGTCGCAGAGTTATGCACCGATGGCCGCGACGATGGCGGCGGGCATGGTGCCGCCGATTGGCCTGGGCATCGCCACGTTTATAGCGCGGCGCAAGTTTGCTCAGACTGAGCGCGAGGCCGGTAAAGCGGCGCTGGTGCTGGGGCTGTGCTTTATCTCCGAAGGGGCGATTCCGTTTGCCGCGAAAGACCCATTGCGGGTGATCCCGGCGAGCATTGCCGGCGGTGCGCTGACCGGCGCGTTGTCGATGTACTTCGGCTGCAAGTTGATGGCGCCGCACGGCGGTTTGTTTGTGTTGGCGATTCCGAATGCGATCAATCATGCGTTGCTGTATTTGCTGGCGATTGTCGCGGGGAGTTTGTTGACTGCTGTGGTCTATGCGACGGTCAAGCGGCCCGAGACTGTCGAGCTGGCGCTGGAGCCGGCGAAGGCTTAACTGGCTCCACAAAACCCTGTGGGAGCGAGCTTGCTCGCGAAAGCGGTGTGTCAGCGAATAAGATTTCGACTGATAAGACGCATTCGCGAGCAAGCTCGCTCCCACATTGGTTGTGTGGTGTGTCTGGTGTCATTTCCGGGTCATGTGAGCGTGCTTAAGTTTTCCTTTTTTCAGGGAGAACACCATGAGCGATTTCAACCCCGGTCGCCGGCGTGTCATGCAAGTCGTTGGTGCCGGTCTGCTGATGCCAAGCCTGGCGCCGGCGGTGATTGCCTCGGTCAAGGACCGTCCGCAGCTGACCGATGGCGTGCAGTCCGGCGACCTGCAAGGCGACCGCGCGATGATCTGGAGCCGCAGCGATCGCCCCGCGCATATGGTGGTCGAGTGGGACACCCGCAGCCAGTTTCGCCATCCACGCCGGCAGGTTTCGGCGCTCGCCGATGCTCGCAGCGACTTCACCGCCCGGGTTGAACTCGTCGGGCTGCCCGCCGATCAGGCGATTTTCTATCGTGTGTATTTCAAGGACGCCCGCACCGGCGTCGCCAGCGAACCGTGGCTGGGTCACCTGCGCAGTGCACCGAAGGCGCGGCGCAATATTCGTTTCGTCTGGAGCGGCGACACGGTCGGCCAGGGCTTCGGTATCAACCCGGACATCGGCGGCATGCGCATCTACGAAGCCATGCGTCTGCGCCTGCCGGACTTCTTTATCCACAGCGGCGACACCATCTACGCCGACGGCCCCGTACCCGCTCAGCTCACCACCGAAAACGGTCGCATCTGGCGCAACCTTACCACCGAAGCCAAGAGCAAAGTCGCGCAGACCCTCGACGACTATCGCGGCAACTACCGCTACAACCTGATGGACGAAAACATCCGTCGCTTCAACGCCGAAGTGCCCCAGATCTGGCAGTGGGACGACCATGAAGTGGTGAACAACTGGTCGCCGGGCAAGCAGCTCGACGAGCGTTATCAGGAAAAAGATATCCACACCCTGGTCGGGCGCGCACGCAAGGCGTGGCTGGAATATTCACCGATGCGTTTGCAGGCTGCCGATGGGGGCGGGCGGATTTATCGCAAGATCAGTTACGGGCCGATGCTCGATGTGTTCGTGCTCGACATGCGCAGTTATCGCGGCGCCAATGACGACAACCTCGGCGCGGCGAAACCGTTTCTCGGGCGTGAGCAACTGGACTGGCTCAAGCGTGGCTTGAAGCATTCCAAAGCCCAGTGGAAGGTCATCGCCGCCGACATGCCGATCGGTCTTGGTGTGCCGGATGGCGAGGTCAGCCCGGGTGTCGCGCGCTGGGAAGCGGTGGCCAACGGTGACCCGGGACCGGCCCAGGGGCGTGAGGTGGAAATCGCCGAATTGCTCGGTTATCTGCGTAAGCAGCAGGTGCGCAATTTTGTGTTTCTCACGGCGGATGTGCATTACTGCGCGGCGCATCACTATCACCCCGACCGGGCGGCGTTTCAGGATTTCGAGCCGTTCTGGGAGTTTGTCGCGGGGCCGCTGAATGCCGGGAGCTTCGGGCCTAATCCGCTGGATAAAACCTTTGGCCCGGAGGTAGTGTTCGAGAAGGCGCCACCGGCGCAGAACACGTCGCCGTTTGCCGGGTTTCAGTTTTTTGGCGAGGTGAATATTGAAGGGGGGAGTGGGGAGATGAGCGTGGTGTTGCGGGATTTGAATGGGGTGGCGGTTTTTGAGCAGAAGTTGCAGCCCGCTTGAAGATCAAAAGCTAACCCTCATCGGAACGCCGCCCGCCCAGCCCTCTCCCGGAGGGAGAGGGAGCCGATCGAGGTGTCTGAAGAGGTACGTCGACCTGAAAGACCGAGTTGATTATGAGATCAGCACAAAGCCTTTCTCGATTATGGATTCGGTAAAGCAGTCGCAGGTCGGCGTACATCTCAAGCATCCCCCAATCAGTCCCCTCTCCCTCTGGGAGAGGGCTAGGGTGAGGGGCTTTTAATAGACATCACGCCGATATCGACCCTGCTCAATCAACCGCTCCACTTCGGCTGCCCCGAGAATATCGTTAAGCACCTGATCAACCCCCGAAGCCATTCCCTGCAAGCTGCCGCAGATATAAATCACCGCCCCCTCCGCCAGCCATTTCTTCAACTCCTCAGCCGACTCACGCAAGCGATCCTGCACATAAACCTTCTCCGCCTGATCCCGCGAAAACGCCAGATCCAGCCGCTCCAGATCACCATTGATCAGCCACTCCTCCAGCTCCGCGCGGCAGAGGAAATCGTGCTCGCGATTGCGCTCGCCAAATAGCAACCACTGGCGCTGTTGACCATCGGCAATCCGCGCCTTGAGCAAGCTGCGTAACCCGGCCAGTCCGGTGCCGTTGCCCAGCAGAATCATCGGCACGGGTTCGTTCGGCAGATGGAAACCACTGTTGCGCCGAACCCGCAAACTGATACTGCCGCCCACCGGCGCGTGCTCAGTCAACCAGCCGGAACCGATGCCCAGGCCACCATCCGAATGCTGCTCCTGACGCACGATCAACTCCAGCACACCGTCGGCGGCAATCGAGGCGATCGAATATTCGCGCATGGCCAGCGGCACCATCGCATCGACCAGTGATTGCGCATGCAAACCGACCAGATGCGCGCGGTGCTCGGGCAATTGCCGCGAGGCCAGCGCCACTTCCAGCGGCTCGTCGAGGCCGTTGATTTTCACTGTGGTCTCGCCGCGGATGCCGAGACCGTCGAGGAAGTGTTCGATGGCCCACGGACAGTTGCGCGGCAGCACTTCGACCAGATCACCGGCTAGCCAGCTGCGCGTGTCCGGGGCTTTGAGGCCCAGTAGATAAACCGGCGCGCCGCTGCTGTCAGGGTTCATCAATTCGCGACGGACCAGTGTCCAGTTGTCGTAGCTTGGCGCTTGCCAGGTTTCGGTAGGCGCCTGTCCGGTCAACTGGCCAAGTTGCGTTTGCCAGTGACGCAGGGCGTACGGATCGCCGCTGTCGACTTCCACTGGCGCGAACAGGGTCTTGCCGCCATGCTCGCCCAACCACTGATGCAAGCGCTTGGCGAAACCGCAGAAGTGCTGATATTGACGATCGCCGAGGCCAAGCACCGAGTAATTCAGGCTGTCGAGGGTTGCAGTCTTGGACAGCACTTTGCGCTCGAACCCACGCGCACTGTCCGGCGCTTCGCCGTCGCCAAACGTGCTCACCACAAACAGTGCGTTGTTCGATTCACGCAAATCCTGCTCGCTGACATTCGCCAGTGCCTGCACCTTCACCGGCAGTCCGGCGGCCTGCAATTGCCCGGCGGTCTGCCACGCCAGTTGCTCGGCAAAACCGCTCTGACTGGCGAAACCGATCAGCCATGCCGACGCGTCGCCGGCCGGTTGATCGAGACCTCTGCGCGCATCGTTGATCTGCTTTTTCTTGCGCCGACGGTCGAGGTACAGCAGCCAACCGGTGATGAAAAACAGCGGCATGCACACCGCCGCGAGGGTGATGATGATCCGTCCGACCAGACCGAAATAACTGCCGACGTGCAACGCATAAATGCTGGTCAGCAGTTGGGCTTTGAAGCTCTTGTCGGCGTAACGGTCGACGCGTTTGACGATGCCGGTGGCCGGGTCGAGGGTGATCTGGTTCAGTGCACGATCATGCGGCGAACTGTCGAGCAGATAGAACACGGTTGCCGGTTGGCCAGCGACGGCCGGCATGCGGATGTTGTAGGCGGCCAGACCAGGGCCGGCAGCGCTGTAGATGCTGCTCCACATCGCTGCGTAATCGGCAGTCGGCGCCGGACCTTCCGGTGCCGGGCCGCGATTGCGCACGCGCTCGTTTTGCGGCGAGTCGGAAAGCAGTTTGGTCAGGCCTTTGTTGTACCACTCGTACGACCAGGACAATCCGGTCAACGCCAGCAGCAGATACACCAGCAGGCACCAGGTGCCCGCTACCGAATGCAGATCCCAGTTGAAGGCGCGACCTTTTTTCTTCCAGTCCAGCGTCAGCCAGACGCGCCAGCTGTTCCACTGTCGCGGCCAGCGCAGGTAGAGGCCGGAGAGGCAGAAGAACAACAGAATCAGCGTGCAGGCGCCGGTGATGTTGCGGCCGGTATCGCCCATCGCGAGGAAGCGGTGCAACTGCAGCATCAGGCCGAAGAAATCCTGGCCGACGGCATCGCCCATGAACTCGGCGGTGTACGGATCGAAGTAGCGCATCTCACCGCGACGCTCACCCTTGGGCGGGGTGAAGAAGACTTTCGCCGCGTTGCCGCTGTCGGTTTCGACCCAGAGCATCGAGACTTTTTTTCCCGACGTGGCTTCGATGCGCTCGACCAGTTCGACGGGCGGCAGCACGCCGGCGACTTGTTTTTCCACCTGCAGAACCGAGGGATTCAGCGCCCGCAGGATCTCGTCCTGAAACGAATAGGCCGCGCCGGTGATGCCCATCAACGCCAGCACCAGGCCTGCGGTGATGCCAAAAAACCAGTGCAACTGGAACAGGGTTTTCTTCAACACGTCACTCGCCGTCCGTTCGGAAATTGTCTTCACGGCGCGCATTATGCCGTGGGTTATCGAGAAGCGTTCTTTCTTACGCACAAAAGCCCCGTTCAATTGAATGAACGGGGCCAAGCCTTTTGATCACATCACCTGTGGGAGCGAGCTTGCTCGCGAATGCAATCTGTCAGTGACATGAGGTCTGACTGATCCACCGCTTTCGCGAGCAAGCTCGCTCCCACAGGTTCCACCTTGCTTAGAAGTGGAAGTTAGTGCTCAACAATGCCGTACGGCCCGCCGCCTGGTTGGCGAAGTGGGTCGAGAAGGCTTTGTCGTAGTAGGTTTCGTTGGTCAGGTTCTGCACGTTGAGTTGCATGTCGACGTTCTTGGTCAGCTTGTAAGCCGCCATCGCGTCGTAGCGAACATACGAGTCAACCATGGTGGTGTTGGCCACGCTGCCGTACACGTCGTCGACGTAGAACGCACCGCCACCGATGGTCAGCTTCGGCGTGACCTGGTAAGTGGTCCACAGGCTGGCGCTGTTTTTCGGCGTGTTCGGCAGTTCGTTGCCATCGTTGGCCTTGCCCATCGGGCCGCCGTCGACTTGTTCGCTGTCCATGAAGGCGTAACCGGCGAACACTTGCCACTTGTCGGTGATCTTGCCGCTGGCCGACAGCTCGACACCTTGCACACGGGTCTTGCCGGCATTTTCGTACGAGGTGGTGTCGACTTGCACACGAGCGTTTTCTTTCTCGGTGCGGAAGATATCCGCAGTCAGCGACAGGCGATCATTGAGCAGATCCCACTTGGTACCGATTTCATAGTTCTTGGTGGTTTCCGGCTCCATGTCGCTGCTCAGCAGGTTGCCGCTGCGATCCGGCGTGCCGCCCAACGGGTTGCCTTCCTGACCTTCGCCCAAGGTGTTGCCCGGCGGCGTGGCCGAGGTGGCGTAGGAGGCGTAGATGCTGCCGTTTTCCGCCGGCTTGTAGACGACGCCGAACTGACCGGTGACGAACTCGCTGGTGTCATCACCCTTGGACGTGGTGGTGCCGGCAGCGTTGTAGGACTTGTAGTCGGTGTCGAAGTGATCGTAACGCAGCCCCATGTTCACCAGCCACTGCTCGTTCAGCTCCAGCGTATCGAACACATACAGCGCGTAGGTGTTGGCCTTGGTATCGGTGCCGGCGTAGTTGCGCGAGATTGCGCCGTTCCACGGATCGTTCGGGTTCGGGTTCGACAGCGACGTGCAGTTGTAGTTACTCGACGCGCCGATCATCGATGGCGTGCAGTTGGAGCTCGCCGGGACGTTAGTGGTGCGCGGTGTGGTGTCGGTGTTGACGTTGTACGAGGACTTCTGGCTTTCCTCACGGGTGTACTCGACGCCGGTGGAGAAGCTGTTCTTGAAGCCGGCGACGTAGAAATTGCCGAACAGGTCGGTCTGGTTGGTGGTGGTCTCGGTGTTGCTCACCCGAGTATTCGCACGACGCCAGAGGCTGCCATTGTTGACGTTGCCCTTGCTGTCGTCCGGCTGGGTGAGGATGTAATCCTGCATGCTGGTGCCGTG
>Ga0157369_10008482_pt1 | contig 11787 bp, 10 predicted proteins | sample C25metaG_FD_113461 | JGI IMG/M metagenome (GOLD analysis project Ga0157369, IMG submission 113461) | Corn rhizosphere microbial communities from Kellogg Biological Station, Michigan, USA - C2-5 metaG | ecosystem: Host-associated > Plants > Roots > Rhizosphere > Soil | place: USA: Michigan... | reverse complement strand
CTCGGCCGCCATGAGGCGTTCCAGCACCTGGTTTCAGCGATCTTGCGCCACGAGCCAGGACCGTTTTCGCTTGCTGGCCTGACGCCCACAGCCAAGGCTCTCTACACGGTCCTGCTGTGGCAGGTATCTGAACGGCCGCTGATCGTCATCGCCGACGGCAATCAACGTGCCGAGGTCCTGGCGGAGCTGACCGGGACATTCTTCGATCTGCTGATCGGGCGGCCCGAAGTGGGACGTCCCGCGCTGCTGCCTGCGCTCGACGTACTGCCCGGGCAGCGGCTATCGCCGCATAGCGAAATCAGCGAGCAGCGGGCCATCGGGCTGTGGCGCATGGCGGCAGGGTCGGCGCCGATCACCATCGTCCCAGCGGCATCCGCTCTCTTGCGCACGCACGATGCCGATTACTACCGGCGGCTGGCTCTCACGCTTCGCAAGGGCGAGGAATTGCCGCTAGAGAGCATCGTGGCGCATCTGCACTCGATCGGATATGAGCGGCGCGATCCGGTGGAGATGGTCGGCGAGTACGCGCTGCGCGGCGGCATCCTGGACGTGTATTCACCTGAATCGGAGCGGCCGGTTCGCATCGAACTCTTCGGCGACGAAGTTGAATCCATTCGCAAGTTCGATCCCGGCACCCAACGCTCTTCCTCGCCGGCTGATGAAATCACCTTGCTGCCACTCTCCGAGACACCGGTCAGTGAAGGAGTTCTCGGTGCAATTCACGCGCGGCTCTCCGGGAAGCGCATCAGCGGTTCTGAGGAAATTATCGAAGCATCGGTTCGGTCCGGCGGCGTGACTGTGTTTCCGGGCTGGGAATTTTATGCCCCGGTCGCAGGCGCAAGCGGCACGATTGTCGATTTGATGACAACTGCATTGCTCATTTGCGACGAGCCTGATCTCTTGCAGAGCGAAATGGAATCTGCATGGGCAAAGATCGAAGAGGCGCACGAGCGCAGTGGTATTGGCAATTTGGTCCGCCCGTCAGACCTTTACCTTCCACCGGATGAATGGTGGGAGAGAGCTACGGCGGTCGCGGGCGCTGATCTCGAACACCTCGGCATCGCACGCGGCGACGCAGAAACTGTGGAACTGCAATCGCAGCCGAGTCCTCGCTTTCACGGCTCGATTCCAGCCATGCTCGAAGAAGTGAAAAAGCACGTGGCCGAAAACCGCCGCGTCATGGTGGTTGCGCCGAACATGGGTGAACTCGAACGACTGGCGGACTTCTTCACCGAGTACGGAGTCTCTTTTCGCCTGGGCACGCGCACTCGTGGAAGTGAAAGCTATGCCGACGAAACTTCCTACTTTGCCGGCGAAGTACTGACTGCAACATTGGTCAGGGCCTACATACCGGATGGAATGATCTTGCCTCAGGCCGGATTGGCGATTTTCGGCACGCGTGATTTATTCGACGAATCCGAGTCTGTGACCTCGCGGCCGCAACGCCAGAGATCGAAAACGGCCGCATTCCTTTCCGATTTTCGCGATCTGCAGGTCGGCGACTACGTCGTCCACGTGGAACATGGCATTGGCCAGTATCAGGGCCTGAAAGAAATCAATCAGGGCGACGGCAACGCCGAGTTTATGGTCTTGGAATACGCCGATGCGGCCAGGCTCTATGTGCCGCTGACGCGCCTTGACCTCGTCCAGAAATATCGTTCGGCAGAGGGTGCAAAGCCGGTACTGAACCATCTTGGCAGTGCGACGTGGGCAAAGACCAAAGCCCGCGTGCGCAAGGCCATGAAGGACATGACCGAAGAACTGCTCAAGCTGTACGCTCAACGCCGCGCAGCCCAGGGCCACAGCTTCCCCGCGGACAACGAATGGATGCGCGAATTTGAAGATGCCTTTGAGTACAGCGAGACGGAAGATCAGGGACAGGCAATCAAAGATGTAAAACGCGATATGGAATCGTCGCAGCCTATGGATCGTCTTCTCTGCGGCGACGTCGGGTACGGTAAAACGGAAGTGGCAATGCGCGGCGCGTTCAAAGCCATCAATGACAATAAGCAAGTCGCGGTGCTGGCGCCGACGACGGTTCTTGCATTCCAACATTTCGAAACTTTCAAGCAGCGTTTCGCCGCGTTTCCCGTCACCATTGAAATGATCAGCCGCTTTCGCTCTGCCAAGCAGCAGAAGGAAATCCTGCAGCGGGTGGAAGCCGGCAAAGTTGACATCCTGATTGGAACGCACCGGCTGCTCTCGAAAGACGTGAAGTTCACCGACCTCGGTCTTCTGATTGTGGATGAAGAGCAACGCTTCGGAGTTCGCCACAAAGAGCGGCTCAAGCAGATGCGTAAGGAAGTGGACGTGCTTACCATGTCGGCCACCCCGATTCCACGCACATTACACATGTCGCTGGTGGGACTGCGTGATATGAGTGTGATCGAAACTCCTCCGAAAGATCGCATCGCCATTCAGACCGTGGTCGCAAGTTGGGATGAGAAGTTAATTCGCTCGTCGATCGAGCAGGAGCTCGAACGCGGCGGCCAGGTTTATTTCGTGCACAATCGTGTGGATACCATCTGGGAGATTGCGGCCAAGCTGCAGGCACTCGCGCCGAAAGCGCGGATCATCGTCGGCCATGGACAAATGTCCGAAGGTGAACTTGAAAAAGTGATGCTGAAATTCATGCATCACGAAGCCGACATCCTGGTTGCCACCACCATCATCGAGAACGGACTCGATATTCCGCTTTGCAACACGATTCTGATCAACCGCGCGGAACGCCTCGGGCTCTCGGAGCTCTATCAACTTCGCGGCCGCGTGGGGCGGTCAAATCGCCGGGCATACGCCTATCTGCTCGTGCCTGCCGATATCGAACTCACTCCCATCGCGCGTAGGCGGTTGGCAGCACTGAAAGAGTTTTCTGATCTCGGCGCAGGTTTCAAAATCGCCGCGCTCGACCTCGAACTTCGCGGCGCAGGCAATCTATTGGGCGGCGAACAAAGCGGCCACATCGAAGCCGTGGGCTTCGATCTGTACACGCAGATGCTTGAGCAGGCCATGCGCGAACTGAAGGGCGAAACTGAACCGCAGCCTCAAGCCCAACTCAATCTCGGCCTCAACATCCGCATTCCCGCCGACTACATTCTCGAAGAAAATCAGCGCCTGCGCATGTATAAGAGAATTGCCGGCGTTGAAACCGAGCGCCAGCTTTCCGATGTCGAAGCCGAGTTGCGCGACCGCTACGGTGATCCACCCAGCCCTGTACAACAACTGCTTCGTTACGCTGCTTTGCGACTACAGGCGCTCGACGCCGGTGTGACCGGAATTGAACGCAAGCGCGACCTCGTCAGCGTGAAGTTTCGGCAGGATGCTCCGGTTGATCCTGTACGGTTGGCGAAATTCGTTTCTTCGCATCGCGGCGCACAATTTCTTCCCGACGGCACGCTCAAGTTTCTTGCAAAAGGGCTTAACGCGCAGGAGCTACTGGAACAGTTGCAGCAACTGCTCGAAACTCTTATCGAACAAAAGTCACCTTCCGTCGCCTAGGCGACAAGCCATGTTTATTTCGCGGCTTCCCATGGACATCATAGAATTTTTGAATTGGACTTCCACAGCGGCATTTGAAAAAGTATGGGAAGTAGCTGCTGCCATGACGCCGCGCAGTTGGACCACCTGCTCTGTCGCTTTCGACCTCGTTGTCCCAGAAGCCAAATCTGAAATGAAGGGACACGCATGGAAAACGAAAACCTAAATGGCAAAGTCGGCAGAGTCACTCTTAAGACGGTCGCGGACCATCTCGGCTTGACTGCCGGGACCATCTCCGCCGTCCTGAACAACACTCGCGCCGCGGATCGCATTCCTCAAAGTACTCGTGACCGCATTGTTGCCGCGGCACGTGAGCTGAACTATCAACCAAACCCGCTTGCACGCGCACTGCGTAACGGCACGTCATTCGCGCCGCACGCTGTGGCTCGGGACCTCAACAGCACACGCGGGGCAGTTGTAATCTTGCGAGCCCATCAGTTCGATCGTGCCATCGATGCGATACAGCAAGCTGGCCTGCGAGTACACGATGATTTTTCCGTGCTCGATCTGAACGAAATTACCGCTGCGTGGGACTACCCTGCATTTGGATCGGCGCCCGAGTGTCCGGTTTACGACGCGGCCTCCAAGCCCAGCTGACTGGGCTGGAGAATATCGCGAAAGTTGCTGCACTGAATGTTGCTACTCTGCCCGGCCGCAATATTTTCATGTGCGGCTTTTTCATTGTCTTGGCCTGGCCATCGACGATACGACCGCCCTTTCATCGATATACTGGATCTGCACAGGTTTCACGCGGTTTCGCGCCACTACTGCATAGCCTGGCGTTAAATCGATCCAGCTCACCATGTTTATAGATGAGGCAATGATTCGTGTAAAGGCCGGAGACGGCGGCAATGGCTGCCTGGCCTTTCGCCGTGAAAAATTCGTTCCGCGCGGTGGTCCTTCTGGTGGCGATGGCGGCAAGGGCGGCGACGTGATCATGGAATCGAGCGAGCGTCACAACACTCTCGTCCATTTTCGCTTCAATCCGGAATACAAGGCTCAGCGAGGCCGTCACGGCGAAGGCTCGAACCGGACCGGACGAGAAGGCGTGGACGTTCTGCTTAAGGTCCCCGTCGGCACCATCGTTTACGACGCTGAAACGGGTGAGAAGGTGCACGACTTCTCTCATCCCGACGACCGGATCGTGATAGCGCGTGGCGGACGCGGTGGACGCGGCAACGCGCAATTCAAAACATCCACCCATCAAGCTCCGCGCGAGCACGAAGACGGGCGTCCCGGCGAAGAGCGGGCGCTGCGCCTCGAACTAAAGCTGCTCGCAGATGTCGGCCTGGTCGGGTATCCCAATGTCGGCAAATCCACACTGATCTCGCGCATCTCCGCTGCTCGGCCCAAGATTGCGGACTACCCGTTCACCACCTTGCAACCAAACCTGGGAGTCGTAATGGTCGGGGAGCCGCCGCACGAAATCAGCTTCGTAGTGGCGGACATCCCGGGACTTATCGAGGGCGCGCATACCGGTGCCGGCCTCGGAACACAGTTCCTGCGCCACATTGAACGCACTCGTTTGCTGGTGCATCTGGTTGATGTTTCAGACGGGAGCGGCCGACCTGATCCAGTCAAGGATTTCGAAATCATCATGGAAGAACTCGCCAGCTTTGGCGCGGGTCTTGAGACTAAGCCACTGATCCTTGCTGCATCCAAGTGCGACGTCGCCAACAAGGCTAAGCTCAGCAAACTGAAGCGTTACGCGAAAGCGCACGAATTGGTACTATTTCCGATTTCGGCGGTTACTGGCGAAGGCATTGAGAAGCTGAATTATGCGATTGCCCAGAAGGTCGAAGAGATACGTCACACGGCTGCCCCGGAAATTGTGGCTTCGTGACGCACTCAGCAACTTCTGAGAAGATAGCAAGCTGAATGAATATCGGCCTTTTCGGCGGAACCTTCGATCCCATTCACAAAGGGCATCTCGCGCTCGCGCAGGCGGCCCGCGAACGTTATCAGCTTGGAATCATTAATTTCGTCACCGCAAATATTTCTCCGCACAAAACATCCCAGCCGGCAGCCTCTTACTTTCACCGCTACGCTATGACTTCGCTAGCGACCCAAGGTGAAAAAGCGTTTGTACCGTCGTTGCTCGAAGCCCCTGGGGAATTCGTGGTGCATGGCAAGAAAAGCGCGCAAGCGAGTGTGGCCTCGGCGCCCAGCTACAGTATCGACACAGTCAGAAAGCTGAAAAGCGCATTACGAAAAAGCGATCGTCTATTTTTTTTGATTGGTATTGACGCATTCAAAGACGTCGCGAAATGGCGGGAGCCTGAAGCTCTGTTTGCCGAATGTGAATTCATCATCGCCAGCCGCCCAGGATATTCGCTGGCGGATGTGGCCACTGCGCTTCCGGAAAAGCTGCGTCCGCGATCAGAGATCACGAAGCCTTTCGCCCGGCAGCCAGCCAGGGGAGATCTTGTGCTTCAGGGAGTCACTCTTCATTTGCTGGACGACATCAATCAGAATATTTCCGCTACTGCCATACGGGCGGCGGTTGCAACCAAGCGCCCTATCAGAAAATTTGTTCCAGAAAGTGTGGAAGAATACATAAAGAAGGAAGCGCTGTACGGTAAGTGAATCAGGGCAAGGTCCACAGCCAGCCTTCCGACCAATGACTTTTAATGAAAAAAAACGAATTGAAATCCCAGATTTCCGAAGCCATCAGCGCCTGTAACGAGAAAAAAGCCGAAGAGCTCACCATTTTGGAGCTCGAGAAAAATTCCGGCGCTTTCACCGATTACTTTGTCATTTGCAGCGGGACAAATCCTCGCCAGATTCAGGCTATTTCTGATGAAGTCGAACTGCGCCTCAAGCGCAACGGGGTTTATCCGAACAATATTGAGGGCTACAGGCAAGCCGAGTGGGTGCTGATTGACTATGTGGATTTTGTGGTCCACATCTTTTCCGGTTCTGCGCGCAAGTACTACGATCTGGAGAGGCTGTGGCGCTCGGCCAAGAAGATCGAACTTGCTGACCTGATTGCTAAACCGCGACGGAAGACGGCGTCAAAGGCTGTTCGCAAGCGAGCCTGAACTCTAGAATGAAGCAAATCCCTCATTCGCGAGATAGAAATCAGGCTGCTCCGCGCTGATTTGGTTGGTTTGGCCGACTTTTGCGCAGATCGCGGTCTTCCAGCGCGCGGGTCAGCGATTCAATAATGTCCATGAATTTTTCTGGGTCTTGCTCCTGTACCGCCTCTTCCGCCAGAATTTTCCACTCTTCGACTTGGCCCATAAGAATCTCTTCTCTGATATACGCAAGTTACGCATAGTGAGGGAGTACAGACTGTCAGGTGTAATACACAACGAGAGATTCGAACGCACCAAGATGCGCCAGGCGTTCAGGCGATGCGTCTTTCAGGGGGAGTATTTTCTTCTTGGGTGACCAACTTCTGCACAGCCGTCTTTTTCAGTCGCTCCGCATGCTCGTGCAGGGCAGCTTTGAGTTCCGAGAGAATCAGTTCGCGCTCGTCGTCCCATCGGGCCACCGTCGCGAGAGCACATAATTCGCGTATTCGATCTGCTAACCGCCGATTCACAAATACCCAATACGCGGATGTTATCTAAACCCGCATATTAGTTCGATACCAGACATGCTGTAGAAGCATTGGTGCAATGTGTCTGTCAGATAGGTATCGGCCAGGGACGCCCTTGAGCGTTGGCGAGGAAAGCATGGGCTATAACAGAGAGGACCTGAAAAGATGGTGGGCGCTGTAGGATTTGAACCTACGACTTCCACCGTGTGAGGATGGCACTCTACCGCTGAGTTAAGCGCCCAACATTGCAGGGGTAGGCTGCGGTAATCAGGAAATTCCCACCATTCAGAGCCTATCAAACTTTTGGAGATTCTTGCTAGTCGAAGCCCGGCAGTGAGGTGCACTTTCTACTTGGCCTCACATCGCGTACATTCACATTTTTCGATATCCTTCAAAGACACTGGATGATACAAGCTTCTTTCCTGCGCCTGCCGGCGCTGACCGGCTTCCTGCTGATATTTTTTCCTGCGCTGGTTGCGCAGAATCCGCAACTGCACACCAAAAGCGGATCTCGTTTCCCAACCGTGATCTTTACTTCCGTGCTGTGGGCGGCCGATCCTTCGTACTATTCCATAGCGATTGATTCCACCGGCACTGCGACGTACCAATCCGCGCCCGATTCCCTCGAAAAAACGGGCGTTCCCTATACGCTTGAATTTCAGGTCAGCGACCGTACCCGCAGGGTCACATTTAACGTTGCCCGGCAGTTGGATTACTTCGGCGATAGGGCACAGCAAGTTGTTAGTTCACCGCAGGCGAGCAGCGTGCGGACTCTCGCATATCACGATTCAACCATCCGTCACCAGATAACCTATAGCTCCTCGTCGGATTCCGAGATAAACGAACTCACGTCGGTCTTCGAGGAAATTTCGGTCACCCTGGAATTCGGCCGCCGACTCTCCTACTTCCACGAGCATCGGGACGGGCGTCTGAGCGGCGAACTGGATCGGCTACAAGCACACGCTCAGGGCCGCAGTGCACGAGAATTGCCAGCCATCGCTGCGGTTTTGCGCAGCATCGGCGCCGACGATCGGCTTAAAACTGGAGTTCGCCAGAAAGCGGAAGCGCTTCTTGCCCCGCAAACTCGGCCTTAGTTCACAAACTTTTGCGGATCGCGGGAAAATGCGAGAAGGTTCTTTGTCTTCGTGATGGCGACGCGGCTCTCCTCAATGAGCCGCTGGGAGTTTTGAATCAGCGCTCGGCTGGCTTCTCGAGTGTTAGGAAATGGCTGGACATTCAGCAGCCTTTTCGCGTACCAGCGCCGTCCTTTCACAAACGCAGAAACAGAAATTCGCTCCCGCTTGTCCATCGCGCTGCGGCCCTGGGAGCCGCGTGCGTCGCTCCGCGGTGCGGAATGCCACGCATTGAAGTGCCCGCTAAGCCGCTCAGTCCGTTCCCGCCCCAAGTCTCTTTCATTCTGCATGTATGGTTGGATGTCGGAACTCGAACACATGGCCCGAGTTTAGTTGCATTCTTCTATGGAATTTTCCGAGCCCTTCTCGCCTGCTGAAGCTTGCTGGCTAGGGCTGCATGAGATCAGAAAGAAAATTTTTCAGCCTTCGGAGTATCATTGTTTACAGAAATCCGATGGATCCCCTACCCCGTAGCCCGATTGCTTCAGCAAACCTCTGCTAAAACGATCTGCACGCGATTATACTGCGGGTATCTGCAAGATCAGGTTTTGCAGAGTTGAGCGCCATCGAGGTGTCCCCATATGCGCCAGTCTGCTCTCACTGGCCCGATAATGTTGAACTCGTGGAAGGAAATCGCCTCTTATCTGGATCGCGGGGTCCGGACTGTTCAGCGCTGGGAGCGGGAACTCCAATTGCCGGTCCACCGAATTGGCAAAGGCAAGCGGAGTCCGGTGTACGCAATCGCAACGGAACTGAAATTGTGGCTTTGTACTGCTGAGATTCCTCACCCAAAAAAGACACAGGTTAAGCCCATCCTCGTCTCCAGGTCGGTCAGACCTATCGACGATTCAATTCGCCTGCTGACGGCAGCGCACTCACTGGCACAAACCGTCGCGCAAAACAGCATTCTTCAGACGAAGCAGACAGAAATTCTTCGTATCAGGATGGCTCAGATGCGGCAACTGCGTGCTCGCATGAAGGGGCATGGATAATTCCGTGATGCTTTTGTTTCAGTTTTTTTTCTGAGCGGCTTTTGGCACCCCTCCGACAGGTTCAAACATCATCAGCACATTCCTTGTGCGATCTTCCCTCAGGATCACACTGAAGTGAATATCCGCCACCGATTTGAGTTGATCTCCGAGAAATTGTTTCCGGGCAATATTTGGTTTTTCGTTGATTAGAATTTGCCGGTGCCTGCGGATCAGTAACGCCTTCAGACTCTGGGACAACGGGAGCTGTTCTATCGTGAGATCCATCGGAGGCTTGTTTTTGAACCCAAATAGCCGGAGGGCCCGGCTGTTCCAAAACTCGATATGGCGCTCCTGGTTTACCAGCATCACCGGCAGACGTATCTTCTCCAGCGTCTGGGCGTAAACGTTATTAACCTGGTCGAGTTCCTTGGTGCGCTCCTCGAGCTCTTGATTGGTGGTTTCCAGTTCCTCGTTCAGAGACTGCAATTCTTCGTTCGTCGTCTCCAATTCTTCGTTAGTGGACTGCAGCTCTTCGTTTGTGGTTTCCAGCTCTTCGTTAGTGGATTGCAGTTCTTCATTGGTGGTTTCAAGCTCCTCATTTGCTGACTGCAACTCCTCGCTGGTGGATTGGAGCTCTTGTACCGTCGCTTCGAGCTTTTCCTGAATGCTCTGGTCCTCGAAGTAAATAAGGGTCCCGCTGCGCTCCCCCTTTTCATTGAGTAACGGACGCAGGGTTATCTCGACCAGCTTGTCTTCAGATCCAGATTTGACATGAGTAGTAAAGCGAGAGGACTCATTGTTGAGGCGGGTCGCCGCGAGCCGTTGACCAAGATCAGGAATTCGGGAATAGAAATCGGTGTCAGCTATCCGCCGCTGCATCATATCGGACGGTGGAAGTCCGCACAATTTCTGAGCAAAGCTGTTGTGCTGCAGGATGACGTCGTTCGAGCTTAACGCGATGACTCCAACCCGCAACGTTTCCATCAGGTAACGGTGATGTTGTCTCAAGCTATCGAGTTCCTGTCCGGATTGAGACGGCTGATCTATTTGCGGCGAGCTGATTTCATCGGTAGCCTCATTGCGGCTATTTGTCGCTGAGGAGCTGCTGATTCGCTGAAAAATACGCCAGCGGGCGTTCAAACGCTGGAACTGCTGCGAGTTGACCAGTTGCGATTCCGATTTTCCCAGAAACAGGATGCCGCCTGGCTCCAGCGCGTAGTGCAAGCGTGTCAGTATCTGCTTCTGCAGGTCCGAATCGAAATAAATCAGTAGATTGCGACAGACCAGAAGGTCCACATGGGAGATAGGTGCGTCCTGAGCGAGATTACTTTTTCCGAAAATTACCAGTCGCCGGATATCGCGGTTTACCCTCAGCAGATCTTTGCCGCGAAAATACTTGTCCCGCCATTCCGGCCGGACCTTGCGGACTGCCTCCTCCGAATACTCCCCGCGCCGGGCGGCGCTCAGTTCCTCATCGTCGATATCCGTGGCATAAATTTTCACGTCATAGTCGCGAATGCGCGGACCAAAATATTCCGCCAGCAGCATGGCAATGGAATAAGCTTCCTCTCCGCTGGCGCATCCGGCGCTCCAGGCGCGGAAAGAATGGCCTGGCTTGATTCGCTTCAGCAATGGAGGCAATAACTCGTTCCGCAAAATCTCCCAGGCGGGCGGATCTCGGAAGAATTCTGTGACATTGATCAGGATAGTGTTGAGCAGCAGGTTCAGTTCTTCCGGGTGCTGCCGAATGTACTCTCCGTACTCACCATATCGGGACATGTTGAGCTGAAACATCCGGCGCCGAAACCGGCGCTCGATCGTCGTATTTTTATAACCGCGAAAATCAAAATTGCGCTGCTCAGCGAATTCCTGCAACAGCTCCTTTAACGTAAGGTCAGTGGCCATGCTTCAGTTCTTTGCCTCTTTGCTCAATCAGCGCTGAGATGGTTTCCCCCAGCTTTTCGAGGGTCACAATCAAGTCCACGCAACCCGTCTCGATGGCTGCTTGCGGCATGATGCGGTACTCGGCGCTCGCCGGGTCCTGCGCGATCGTGGTTCCACCGGCACGTTTAATGGCCGCAATGCCGTCGGCTCCGTCGCGGTTAGAGCCGCTCAGAATAACACCGATGCAGCGCTTGCCGTAGGTGGCCGCAACTGCGCCAAACATCATGTCAATCGAGGGCCGGGAAAAGCGGACCAAACGTGAATGGGCAAGCTGAATTTTTCCCCCGCGTACCAGCAGGTGTTCGTCAGGGGGCCCTATGTAAACCGTGTTCCGTGCCAGACGCTCACCATCTTGCGCTTCCTTTACTGCTTTGCGTGTTTTGCGTGCAAGCAGGGCAGCCAGATGGCTTTCGTGGGAGGGATCGAGGTGTTGCACCACTATGATCGGAGGAAACTCGGCGCATAATCCGGCGAGAACCTGGCTGAGCGCACCCAGTCCTCCGGCCGACGCTCCGATGGTGACCAGCTCACATCTCGAGTTGGTCCGCGCGCTTTTTCTTCCAGACTTTTTCGGCACTGGGGTCTCTGGCGTAATTGTAACCTCAAGCTCAAGTTATTACGGGCCGCACCCCATCACCCTTACCGTTCAGCGCGGGTTTTG